>Ga0308168_1002589_pt1 | contig 14752 bp, 9 predicted proteins | sample PhyCR2_FD_202133 | JGI IMG/M metagenome (GOLD analysis project Ga0308168, IMG submission 202133) | Phyllosphere microbial communities from UC Gill Tract Community Farm, Albany, California, United States - DLSLRC.R2 | ecosystem: Host-associated > Plants > Phyllosphere > Unclassified | place: USA... | reverse complement strand
ATTGCCTTGCGCGTGCCGAAGGGAGACGTGCCGCCCACCAGGTAGCCCGAATGGCGCTGGGCCACCTCGGGCTTGCAGGGTTCGACCGACTTGCAGCCGATCGCGCGCGCCAGATTTTTAGTGGAGACCTTGCAGTCGCCATGCATGAGCACGATCAGCGGGCGGGCCGCCTCGTCCTGCATCACCAGGGTCTTGACGACATCGTGCTCGGGCACGCCCAGGGCGCGCGCGGAGACCGCGGTGCCGCCATGTTCCTCATAGGCGTAGGGATGCTCGCTGAAATCGACCGCATGCTTGCGCAGGAAGGCGGTGGCGGGTGTCTCTGACACGTGCTCTTTCTTGGCCATGCGTGATACGCTAAACACTGGAATAAAGGGTTTCTATTATGCAGCAAGAAATACGCTTTGCCACCTTTAACGTATGCAACCTGGCGCCCCCGGGTGTGAAGCTGTACGACAACCTGCTGCCTACCACGCCCGAGGAATACGAGGCCAAGCTGAACTGGACGGCGCACCAGCTCGACTTGCTTGATGCCGACGTGATCGGTTTCCAGGAAATCTTTTCCCAGGCAACGCTGAAGGAAGTATTGGCCCGGAGCCGCCGCTACCGCGAGGCCTTCCACCTCGGCTTCGATCCGGACCCGGCCGCGATGCGCCTGACGCCGAGCGTGGCCCTGGTGTCGCGCCTGCCGCTGGCGGCGCCGGCCCGGCAGATGGTCGAATTCCCGCACGGGATCGAAATGCCGGTGGGCAGCCGCGACGCCGCCCGTTTTACCCGCGCCCCGCTGCATGCCGTCATCACCGTCTCGCCCGACGTGCTGGTCGACGTGGTGGTAGTGCACCTGAAGTCGCGCCGTCCCGACTACCGCACCGGCGACACCGGCGAAGACCCGGCCCTGTACGCCCTGGCCTGCCTGCGCTCGCTGATCCGGCGCGGCACCGAAGCGGCCGCGCTGCGCGTCTTGATGACGGAGATGGGCCGCACCAACCGCCGTCCGCGCGTGCTGCTGGGCGACTTCAACGACGTGGCCGACTCCGTCACCACCAGCATCGTGCTGGGCGCCGGCACGCCGCTGGGCGACCGCCTGTACGACGCCAGCCAGGTGCAGCGCCGCGTCGACCATGCGCGCCACCTCGGCTTTTCCAGCGTGCACGAGGGTCACTACTCGACCATCGACCACATCCTGGTGTCGGAAGAGTTCAACGGCGCGCTGCCGAACGCGATCGGCGAAGTGGTCGACGTGCTGTACCTGAACGACCACCTCGACCTGGAACTGCCGGAAGCCTCGGACCACGGCCAGGTGCTGGCGCGGATCCGCCTCTACGACGAGGGGCACGGCCTCATGGAGGCAGGCTTGTAAATGGCGCCGGCGCGGCGCCGCTCCCTCCCGCATAAAACCCCTGGTATTCATCGCAGCCGTGCTGCTGCAGGTAGCGCAGCTGCTCGGCCGTCTCCACCCCTTCCGCAATCACCCGCAGCTTGAGGCTGCGCGCCAGCGCGATGATGGCCGGGATCATGGCCGCCGCCTCCGGTTCGTCCGCAATGTCGTCGATAAAACTGCGGTCGATCTTGAGTTTCGAGAGCGGAAAGCGGCGCAGGCTCGACAGGCTGGACACGCCGGTGCCGAAATCGTCGATGGTCAGCTTCACGCCGCGCGCACGCAGGGCCTCGAGCGCGGCGGCGTTGCCGTTCATGATGGTCTGTTCGGTGATTTCGAGGTCGAGGAATTCGGGCGCCAGGCCGGATTCCGCCAGGGCCTCGTCGACGTAGCCAGGCAGGTCGCCGTGGCTGAACTGGGCGTTCGACAGGTTCACGGATACCATCACGGGCAAGCCCGCGTCGTGCCAGCGCCGCCCCTGCTGGCAGGCTTCGCGCAGCACCCATAGCCCGATCGGCACGATCAGGCCGGATTCCTCGGCGGCGCCGATGAAGGCCTCTGGTTTCAGGAGTCCCCGTTCGGGGTCGCGCCAGCGCAGCAGCGCCTCGAAGCCGACCGTACGGCCGCTGCCGATCTCGATTTCGGGCTGGTATTCGAGCTCGAACTCCGTGTTCTCGAGCGCCCGGCGCAGCCGGTCTTCCATTGCCACCCGCTCGAGCACGCGCGAATTCATTTCCTGGCTGAAGAAATGGAAGGCATTGCGCCCGCTTCCCTTGGCGTGGTACATGGCCACGTCGGCATGGCGCAGCAAGGTCTTGTCGTCTTCGCCGTCGCCCGGACAGAGCGCGATGCCGATCGACACCGACAGGCTGAGCGCTCCGCTCGGCGTGTCGATCGGGCTGGCCACCGACTGCAGAATGGTTGCGGCCACATGCGCCGCCTGGTCGACGCCGCCGAGATCGGCCAGCAGGACGACGAATTCGTCGCCGCCGAGCCGGCTGACCGTATCGACCCGGCGCACGCAGCGCCGCAGCCGCTGCGCCACTTCCTGCAGCACGGCGTCGCCGACCTCGTGGCCGTGGCTGTCGTTGATCGCCTTGAAGTGGTCGAGGTCGATGAACATCAGGGCGAACTGGCGCTGGCGGCGCGTGATGGCCGCCATCGCCTGCTCCAGCCGGTCCATGAACAGGATGCGGTTCGGCAACCCCGTCAGCGGATCGTGCTCGGCCTGGTGGCGCGCCTGCTCGACGGCGCGCCGGCGCTCGCTGATGTCGGTCAGCATCACCATATAACTGCTCACGGCGCCGCCGGTATCGATGATCGGCGACAGGGCCGCGCGCACCGGGATCGTGTTGCCGTCGCGGTGCACGCTCCACAACTCGCCTTCCCAGTGCTGGTGGCCGTCGAGCCGATCGCGCAGGCGGTCGTAGAAGGCACGGTCCTGCACGCCCAGCCGCAGGCTGGGCAGTTCCACGCCAACCACCTCCTCGGCCGGGTAGCCGGTCAGCTCGGTATAGGCGCGGTTCGCCGCCAGCACCCGGTGTTCGCGGTCGAGCAGCAGGATGGCGTCGCACGCATGGTCGAATACCTGGCCGGCCTGGCGCAGGGACGCTTCGAGTTCCTTGTGCGCGGTGACGTCGACCTCCATGCAGAACACCTGCCGTATGCTGTCGTCACCCCGTCCCTCGCCCGGCACCGGGAAATGGCTCGAATGCAGCCACAGACGCCGTCCGTCGCGCAGCTCGACATGCCACTCGCGCGCCTTGACCGCCTCGCCGGTGCGCCAGACCGCGGCGATGGTGGCGTCGAACTCCCGCTGCTGGCCCAGGTGCTTGACCAGCTTGACGAAAGGCTCGCCGATGGCATCGGATGCGGGAATGCCGGTCAGCTCGGCGCAGGCATGGTTCCAGAAGCGCACGACGCCATTGCGGTCCTGGCTGTGCACCGCCACCGAAGGGCTGAGCTCGATCGCCGCGACGAAGCGGTACAGCCAGTCGAGCACTTCGCGTGCCGGCCCGCCATTAAAGGCGGACAGCGGCGGCGCGGGCAATTCGCTGCTCACGAAACAATCCTTTTCTCGAATGAAACGGGGGCACGGCACACCCCTCAGCGACCCATTCTTGCCCCCCGCCGCGCAAACCCATTTGCGCACACGCAAAAGCATCTCGCCCGCATACGAGGCCCGGCAGCGCATCCCTTCTGTCCTCCTTTTCTGCACTTCAGCGTCCAAAAACCCCTGCTTGTCGCATTCCGATGGCGCCGGAACTTGTCAATTTCTATAGTCCTCACCATGCGCACGGAGCTCCGCCTCAGACCAGGTGGAGCACGCGCGCCCCCTATTCCTTCGTGCTCTCAACAATTCGAACAACGGCCGCCATGAAAATCGAGACCTTGCCGCTTTCCTCTCCTCCTCCCGCCTCCGTTCCCACTGTCAGCCGGCGCCGCTGGCGCAAGCCGGCCATCGCGCTGGCCGTGATTGCGCTCGCGGGCGGCGGCTGGTACGCGCTGCAGGGCAAGAGTGCGCCGCCCGCAGGTGCAAACGCCGCGGTAGCCGCGAAGGCCGACAAGCCGACCGTCTTCGAACTGGCGCAGAACGACGTCGTCACCGTCGAGTCGCGCGAACTGGCGCTGCGCTTGCCGCTGTCGGGTTCGCTCGCGCCCCTGGCCCAGGCGACGGTGAAATCGAAGGTCTCGGGCGTCGTGTTCGAGACCGGCGTGCGCGAAGGCATGAAGGTCGCGGCCGGCCAGGTGATCGCACGCCTCGATGATGCCGACGCCCGCGCCCGGGTCGCCCAGCAGGCCGCGCTGCTGAAGGAAGCCAGCGCGCGCCTGGCCATGGCGACCAAGAACGAAGCCAACAGCCAGGCCCTGCTCAAGCAGAACTACATCTCGCAGAACTCGTTCGACACCACCCGCAACAGCGTCGAGCTGGCGCAGGCGGCGGTCGACGCGGCGCGCGCCCAGCTCGACCTGGCGCGCATCGCCCTGAACGACACGGTCATCCGCGCGCCGCTCAGCGGCGTGGTCAGCAAGCGCTACGTCCAGGCCGGCGAAAAACTGTCGCCCGACAGCCCGGTGATGGCCATCGTCGACCTGCAGCACCTGACGCTCGACGCCCAGGTGCCGGCTTCCGACATCCCACGCGTGCAGGTGGGCCAGGACGTGCGCTTCACGGTCGACGGTTTCAACGGCCGCGATTTCCAGGGCAAGGTGGCGCGCATCAACCCGGCCACGGAGGCCGGCTCGCGCTCGATGCTGGTGTATATCAGCGTCGCCAACGACGACGGCAGCCTGCGCGCCGGCATGTTCGCGAAGGGTTCGATCACCACCGAGAAGTCGGATGCGCGTCCGATCGTGCCGCTGGCCGCCCTGCGCAAGGATGGCGCGCGCGACGTCGTCTACCGCGTCGACAGCGGCAAGGTGGTGGCGCAGCCGGTCCGGCTGGGCATGAAGAGCGAAGAAGAGGGCCTGGTCGAAGTCACGGACGGCGTGCAGGCCGGCGCCGTATTGCTGGCGGTGCCGCTCGACGGCGTCAAGCCGGGCAGCGCCGTGAAGCTGAACAAGCCGGGCGTCCCTGCGCAGCCATCGGTCGCCCTGGCGAAGAAGGACTGACATCATGTGGATCACCAAAGTCAGTATTCGTCATCCGGTCTTCGCCACCATGGTCATGGTCGGCCTGATGGTGCTCGGCCTGTTCTCCTACCGCTCGCTGGGCGTGGAAAGCATGCCCAACGTCGAGCTGCCGTTTGCCTGGGTCGAGACCCAGTATCCGGGCGCCTCGCCGGAACAGGTCGAGAACGACGTCACGCGGCCGATGGAAGAAGTCATCAACACCGTCAGCGGCATCAAGAACATCCGCAGTAATTCCTGGGAAGGCCGCAGCGGCGTCTCGATCGAGTTCCACATCTCCACCAACATGGACAAGGCGATGCAGGACCTGCGCGACAAGGTGGCGCGCGTGCGTCCGGGCTTCCCGAAGGAGGTCAAGGAACCCTTCGTGATCCGCGCCGACGGCGAGAACGCGCAGCCGGTGGTGCGCCTGTCGGTCACCTCGGACGGGCGCGACATGCGCGCCCTGTCGACGCTGGCGGAACAGATGATCGTGAAACGCCTGCAGAGCGTGGCCGGCGTCGGCGAGGTGCGCACCGGCGGCATGGCGACACGCCAGATCCTGGTCCATGTCAAACCCGAGCAGCTGCGCAGCCAGAACATCGGCATCGACGAAGTGCTGCGCGCGATCCAGGCGACCAACACCAATCTCCCGGCCGGCAACCTGCAGTACGGCGCTAGCGAGCGCCTGGTGCGGGTCGAGGGCAAGATGCGCGAGGCGCGCGAGTTCAACAACATCATCGTGGCGCGCCGCGCCAGCGGTCCGGTGTACCTGTCGCAGGTGGCCGAGGTGGTCGACGGCGAGCGCGAAGAAACCTCGATCTCGCGCGTGAACGGCGTGCGCGCGATCTCGCTCGACATCACCAAGGTGCAGGATGCGAACACCGTGCAGGTCGGCACCGGCATCATCAGGATGGTGGAAGAGATGCGCAAGACCATGCCGTCCGACGTGAAGTTCCGCGTGATGGACGACCAGTCGACGACCGTCCAGCACCAGCTCGACAACGTCAAGCGCACCATCGTCGAAGGCGCGATCTTGACCATGGTGATCGTGTTCCTGTTCCTGCACTCCTGGCGCAGCACGGTCATCACCGGCCTGACGCTACCGATCTCGGTGCTGGCTTCCTTCATCGCGATGCGCTACTTCGGCTTTACGCTGAACTTCCTGACCCTGATGGCGCTCTCGCTGTGCATCGGCCTGCTGATCGACGATGCGATTGTGGTGCGCGAGAACATCGTGCGCCACCTCGGCATGGGCAAGAGCCACCTGCGCGCGGCCGAAGAAGGCACCAACGAGATTGGTCTCGCCGTGATGGCGACCACCTTCGCGATCGTCGCCGTGTTCGTGCCGATCGCCTTCATGGACGGCATCATCGGCCGCTTCTTCCTGCAGTTCGGCGTCACCGTCGCGGTGGCCGTGCTGGTGTCGCTGTTCGTCTCCTTCACGCTCGACCCGATGCTCTCGTCCGTGTGGCCGGATCCGGTCAAGGACCGCTTCAAGTACCTGCCCTGGCTGGGCCGCATCATGGCGAAGATCGAGGTCGGCATCGAGCACGTGCACGTGCTGTACGGCCGCGTGCTGGCGCTGGCCCTGCGCTGGCGGAAATCGACGCTGGCCCTCGCCTTGGGCATCTTTGTCGGCAGCCTGTTCCTGATCCCGATGATCGGCGGCGAGTTCGCCCCGAAGACCGACAACGGCTTCATCGAGATGCGCTTCAAGACGCCCGTTGGCTCCAGCCTGGCCTATACCGACGGCAAAGTGAAACAGGTCGAAGAGGCGCTGCGCGTTTATCCGGAAATCGAGGCGATCAGCAGCGCCATCGGCGTCTACGAAGGCCACAACAGCGCCCAGGTGATTTTAAAACTGACCGACGTGAAGAAGACCCATCGCCGCTCGCAGGAGACGATGGAGTCGGTGATCCGCGAGCGCCTGTCCTCGATCGCCGGCATCACCATGTCGGTCGGTAACAAGCCGATCTTCATCGCGATCCTGGGCCGCGACGAAGCGAAGCTGGACGCCGCCGCGCACAAACTGATGGACAAGATGCGCGCCATCAAGGGCGTGGCCGACCTCGAGTACAGCCAGGAAGGCGCCAATCCCGCCACCGTCATCAAGATCAACAACGAGCTGGCGAGCGACCTGGGGCTGTCGGTGGCGCAGGTCGGCGCGGCGCTGCGTCCTTTTGTGGGCGGCGACCAGATCAGCCACTGGCTGGCGCCGGATGGTCAGAACTACGAAGTCAACGTGCAGCTGCCGAGGAGCGGCCGCCAGAAGGTGGCCGACCTGGCCGACCTGTCGCTGGCGTCCTCGCGCCTGGATGCGGCCGGCAACCCGATCATGGTGCCGCTGCGCCAGGTGGTCGACTTCGTGCCCTCGTTCAGCCCGCAGGTGCTCAAGCGCCAGGCGCTGGAACGCCGCGTGGCGATCTACGCCGGCATCGAAGGCCGGCCGTCGGGCGACGTGAACGCCGACATCAAGAAGGCGATGGATGCCATCGAACTGCCGGAAGGCGTGCGCTTCGACGTCGGCGGCGACGCCCAGCAGATGGCGGAAACCATGGCCAACTTCGGCTCGGCCATCGCGATCGCGATCATCTTCATCTACCTGGTGCTGGCATCGCAGTTCGGCAGCTTCCTGCAGCCGATCGCGATCATGATGTCGCTGCCGATGTCGCTCATCGGCGTGCTGCTGGCCCTGCTGGCGACGGGCAGCACGCTGAACGTGTTCTCGGTGATCGGCGTCGTGATGCTGATGGGCCTGGTGACCAAGAACGCGATCCTGCTGGTCGACTTTGCGAACCACGGACAGCGCGAGGGCAAGGCGCAGTTCGCCGCCATCCTGGAAGCGGGGCAAGTGCGCCTGCGCCCGATCCTGATGACGACGCTGGCCATGATCTTCGGCATGCTGCCGATGGCGATCGGCGCCGGCGACGGCGGCGAAACCCAGGCCCCGATGGGCCGCGCGGTGATCGGCGGGGTGATTACCTCGACCTTGCTGACCCTGGTGGTGGTGCCGGTGGCGTACACCTATCTCGACAATATCGGCAAGCGGGCGAAGCGCTGGTTTGCCAAGGGGCACGAGGAGATTGTGGAGGTCGTGCCGGTGATTGCGAAGGAATCCGCGTAGGGCGGGCATGCCCGCGCGTGAACGCGCCGCAGTGTTAGCTTCTTTCAAAGCAAAACACGTGCGGCGCGTTATCGTATTTAAACCCTATTCCTACGGCGTCTGCGTCTCCTGCGCATCCGCATTCTGCTCGGCCTCGGCGTCGATCCCTTCCGACCCCGCCGCCATCATTTCATCCCCCGCCCCCGCCGGATGGTTCTTCGCTTCTGCTTTGCGCTTGGCTTTTTCTTCCGCCTTGCGCTTCTTTTCCAGTTCCCGTTGCCGCTTCTCGTATTGGAAGTTGGTTTTGGCCATGATCACCTCTTGTGCGCTGAAAGGATGTGGTAGTGCGGGACTATTATGCGCCAGATACGCTCGCGGGTTTTGAATTAACCCCGTGGATGGTGCTGGGCATGCAGGTGCTTCAGACGCTCGCGCGCAACATGGGTGTAGATCTGTGTGGTGGAAATGTCCGAGTGCCCCAGCAGGAGTTGTACGACACGCAAGTCGGCGCCGTGGTTGAGCAAATGGGTGGCGAAGGCGTGACGCAGCGTGTGCGGCGACAGCGGCGCGCGAATGCCGGCCTTGACGGCATGCTTCTTGATCACGACCCAGAACATCTGGCGCGTCATCGGCCCGCCGCGGCTGGTGACGAACAGGGCGTCGTCGACCTGCCCGTTCAGGATGGTGCCGCGCGCATCCTTTACATAACGTTCGAGCCAGGCGCGGGCCTCGCCACCGAAGGGGACCAAACGCGTCTTCGCTCCTTTACCCGTGATGCGCAGCACGCCATCGTTGAGACTTACTTCGACCACTTTCAGGGCCACCAGTTCCGACACCCGCAAGCCGCTCGCATACATGAGTTCGAGCATCGTGCGCTCGCGCAGGCCGAGCGGCGTCGAGACGTCGGGCGCGGCCAATAGCGCCTCGACCTGGGCTTCAGAGAGCGTGTGGACGAAACGCACAGGCTGGCGCGCCGTGGCCATTTTCAGGCACGGGTCTTCGCTGACCTGGTTCTTGCGCAGCGCCAGCGCATAGAAACGTTTCAATACGGACAAGCGCCGGTTCGCCGTGCTCGGCTTGGTGTCGGGATGGCGCTCGGCGAAATAGCTGGCCAGGTCTTGCGGACCGGCGCCGAGCAGGCCGCGGCCTGGCCGTTTGACGTTGAGCCAGTCCAGGAACATGCGCATGTCGCGCCGGTAGGCGTCGAGCGAGTTCTTCGCCAGGCCCTGCTCGAGCCAGAGCGTGTCGCAGAACTCGTCGATCAGTCCCAGATCGCCTGCTGCTGCCATGGCGATGCGGTGGCCCCTTCGTGACGCAGCAGCCAGCGTTTCACCGACAGGTGGAAGCCGTTTTCGTCGTCGTTGTTCGAGAAGCCGCCGAGACCGCCGGCGGCGGTGACGCGGTGGCAGGGAATGACGAGCGGGAACCAGTTGGCGCCGCAGGCCTGGCCGACCGCGCGCGGGGCCGAGCCGATGTTCTTGGCGATCCTGCCGTAGGTCAGCACCGAACCGCGCGGAATGGCGCTGACCGCTTCCCACACGCGTTTCTGGAAGGCGCTGCCGGCCTCGAACAGGGGCAGCTCGAACCGGAAGTCGGGGTCCGCCAGGTAGCGTTCGACCTGCAGCGCGGCCTGCTCGGCCACGGCATCCTGCGCGTCCTTTTCGTGGAAGCGCGGCTGGAGATAGACGAGCTCGCGCACCCGCTGGTCTTCGGTGCGGATGCCGATCGCGCCGAACGGGGCCGCCACGATGGCGGAAAACAGCTCGCTGCCTTGTTGTGTAGTCATCCCCCTAGTTTACTCCTCGCGCAGCGCGTCCACCACTTCTTTTTCGGCTGAGAAACTGTTCCTGCGTGGCGGCCGGCTCATCCGAAAAAGATTATGCTGACAACATCTTCGGAGACATTCCATGCCGCGCGTGCACCGCTTCTTGGCCCTGCTCTTCCTCCTTGGCTGCCTCAGCCAGGCGGGGGCCGTGGCACAGGCGCCGCTGCGGGTGGGTGTTTATCCGAATCCGCCGAAAGTGTTCATGAACGCGGACGGCGGCGCTTCGGGCATCCTGGTCGACCTGCTGCGCGAAGTGGCCAGCGCCGAACACTGGACGCTCGAATTCGTCGCCTGCGAATGGCAGGCCTGCCTCGACGCGCTCGCCGCCGGCCGGATCGACCTGCTGCCCGACATGGCCTGGTCCGAAGAGCGCGCGCAACGCTACGCCTTCCACCAGGTGCCGGCGCTGCACAGCTGGTCGCAGATCTACGCGCGCCCCGGCAACACGATCCGCTCCCTGCTCGACCTGAAAGGACGCCGCATCGCCGTGCTGGGCGGCTCGGTCCAGGCGCAGGTGCTGCCCGGCGTGCTGTCCGGCTATGGCGCCGTGCTGGTGCCGGTCGTCTCGCTCGAACGTGCCTTTGCGATGGTGAAGGAAGGCGGCGCCGATGCCGTGGCCGCCAACCACTATTACGGCGAGGTCCAGGCCAGTGCGCAGCAGCTGGTCGCGACCCCGGTCGTGTTCAATCCGGCGCGCCTGTTCTATGTCGCCATGCCGGGACGCCAGCCGGCGGCGCTGGACGCCATCGACCGCCACCTGGGCGCCTGGCGCGCCGACCCGAACTCGGTCTACTTCGCGCTGCTGCGCCGCTGGCAGGCGGGCGGGCCGGCGGCCGTGGTGCCGCCGACCCTGCTGTGGGTGCTGGCCGCGACCGTCGGCCTGCTGCTGTCGGCGCTTGCAGTCGCCAGCTGGCTGCGCACCGAAGTGGCGGCGCGCACGCGCGAACTGCGCGACAGCGAGCGCAAGCTGGCCACCATCCTCGACAGCGTCGATAGCCTGATCTACATCAAGGATGCGCAGTCGCGCTACCAGTACGTGAACGGCGCCATGTGCCGTCTGCTGAATCGCCCTGCCCGCACCATTCTCGGCAAGACGGACGAGGACCTGTTCGGTCCCGAGGAGGCGCGGATGACGCGTCTGGGGGACCTCGCCGTCATCGAGGACCACCAGCGCTTCGTGTCGGAAGAACGCCTGAACGACAAGCTGTATCTGACCACGAAAATCCCGCTGGTCGACGGCGAGCAGGTGAACGCGCTGTGCGGCATCACCACCGACATCACGCCGCGCAAGCAGGCCGAGGAATCGCTGCGCATCGCCGCCACCGTGTTCCAGTCGGGCGAAGGCATGTGCGTGCTGAGTCCGGAGGCCGTGATGATCGAGGCGAACCAGGCCTGGGCTGCGCTGTACGGCCGCAGTGCCGCCGAACTGCCGGGCACCGCCTTCCCGCATTTTTCGCTCGAGCTCGACGGCGACGACGCCCGCGAACGCATGTGGCAGAACGTGCGCGCGACCCAGTCCTGGCAAGGCGAAGTCTGGATGCGGCGCGGGAACGGCGAACGCTATCCGGCCTGGCTGACGGTCAGCGCCGTGCGCGATGCGGAAGGCGCGCTGACCAATTTCGTCTGCACCCAGTCCGACATCAGCGAACGCAAGCAGGCCGACGAGAAAATCGTCCAGCTGGCCTATTACGATTCGCTCACCCGGCTGCCGAACCGGCGCCTGCTGTACGACCGCGTCCAGCACTGCCTGGGCCTGCACGGGCGCACCGGCCGCACCGGCGCCCTGCTCTTCCTCGACATGGACAACTTCAAGGACCTCAACGACAGCCGCGGCCACGCCGTCGGCGACCAGCTGCTGCAGCAGGTGGCGGCGCGCCTGCTGGCCTGCACGCGCGAGACCGATACCGTGGCGCGCCTGGGCGGCGACGAGTTCGTGATCCTGCTCGAATCGAGCGGCGTCGACGAGCACGAGGCGCGCCAGCATGCCGAGACCGTCGGCGAAAAAATCCTCTGCGCGCTGCGCAATCCGTTCGACATCGGCGGCGTCGAGCACCACGCCAGCTGCAGCATCGGCGTCACGCTGTGCCTGGGCGAGACGGATGGACTCGACGACCTGATGCGGCGCGGCGACCTGGCGATGTACGAAGCCAAGCGCCATGGCCGCAATACGCTACGCTTCTTCCATCCGTCGATGGAGACTGAAGTCACCTCGCGCATCGAGATCGAGACCGAGCTGCGCGCGGCCCTGCAGCATGCGCAATTCGTGCTGCACTACCAGGGCCAGGTCGACGGCGACGGCATCCTGACGGGGGCCGAGGCGCTGGTGCGCTGGCAGCATCCGACGCGCGGCCTGGTGGGACCGGGCGGCTTCATCGCGATTGCCGAAACCTCGGGCCTGATCGTGCCGCTCGGCCGCTGGGTGCTGCGCACCGCCTGCGACCAGCTGGCGCTGTGGGCCGCCACGCCGGCCACGGCCCATTTCACGCTGGCCGTGAACGTCAGCGTGCGCCAGTTCTTGCAGGCCGATTTCGTCGAGGAGACGCTGGCCATCGTGCGCGAGAGCGGCATCGACCCGACCCGCCTGAAACTGGAACTGACCGAGACCCTGATGATCGAAGGCGTCGAGGAAACCATCGGCAAGATGCGCGCCCTGCGCGAACACGGCATCTGCTTCTCGCTCGACGATTTCGGCACCGGGTATTCGTCGCTGAGCTACCTGAAGCGCCTGCCGCTGGACCAGCTGAAGATCGACCAGAGCTTCGTGCGCGACGTGCTGGACGACCCGAACGACGCCTCGATCGCGCGCAGCGTGGTCGCACTCGGCAAGTCGCTGGGCTTGAGCATCATCGCCGAAGGGGTCGAGACCGAGGCGCAACGGACCTTTTTGGCGGGAATCGGGTGCGACCATTGGCAGGGCTACCTGTTCAGCCGGCCGGTCGATGCGCGGACGCTGGAAGAGCTGGCGGCGTAAAAATACCTGCGACGTCGAGGTAACGTAGGGTGGACTCGGGAGTCCACCCTACAGTTCGTGGCAATTTCCGGCTACAGGCGAAAAAAAAGCGCACCCTTGGGTGCGCTTCAATCATCAGGCACGTCCCGGCCGTTTGGCAGTACCAACGGCTTCTGTCGAACGTGTGTCTCCTCTCATGATCTCCGGTATGGACTACCGACTTTTTCTGGCCCTCCCCAAGACGTATGTCCGGGTCGCCTGCACCGCGTTGGTGCCGCTGCGCCCAATCATAACGCAACTGTGCCAACGAAGAATAGTTTTTTATATACGGTTTTCAAATACCGGCCACGGACGAGGTCAGCCAGCCACATCGTCAATACGATGCGCCCGCATTACTGACCGCAGCGTCATTATTTTTTGGCCGTCTCGCGCGCGATCGCGTCGATCAGGTCCTTGCCGATGCGGCGCTCCATCTGGCGGTGCACCGGCAGCAGCGCGGCGCGCCACTGCGCCTGCTCCTGCGGCGTCAGGTAGTAGATCGTGGTCTTGCCCGCCTTGCGGATCGCCTCCAGGGCGCGGTCGTTGTCGCGCTGGGCGATCGTCTTCTCGAACACCGTGGCGTCGCGCATGGCCCGTTCCAGCGCGGCGCGCACGTCGCCCGGCAGGCCGTCCCAGAACTTGCGGTTGACGATCACGGCGTAGCCGAGGTAGCCATGGTTCGACACCGTCAGGTGTTTCTGCACCAGGTGCATGCGCTGGGTGTACATGTTCGAGGGCGGATTCTCGGTGCCGTCGACCAGGCCCGTCTCGAGGGCCTGGTAGGCTTCCGAAAAGGCCATCACCTGGGGCCGGGCGCCGAGCGCGCGCATCTGGGCGTCGAGCACGGTCGAGGACTGGATGCGCATGCGCAGGCCGCGGAAGTCGGCCGGCACGTGCAGCGGGCGGTTGGCCGACATCAGCTTGAAACCGTTGTCCCAGTAGGCCAGGCCGGTGATGCCCTTCGACTGGAGTTTGCGCAGCAGCTCGCGTCCGATCGGGCCTTCGGTGACGGCGTACAGGGCCGCCTTCGAGGGAAAGATATACGGCAGGTCGAAGGCTTCGAATTCCTTCACGCCCAGCGGGCCGAACTTGGCCAGCGAGGGCGCCAGCATCTGCACCGCGCCCAGCTGCAGGGCCTCGAGCTCCTCCTTGTCCTTGTAGAGCTGGCTGTTCGGATACACTTCCACCTTGACTCGGCCGCGCGTGAACTGTTCCGCAAGCAGTTTAAAACGTTCGGCGGCCTGCCCTTTCGGGGTGTCGGGTGCGACCACGTGGCTGAACTTGATGACGATCGGGGCCTGGGCCCAGGCGCTGTTGAGGGAGGTGGCAAAGGCCAGTACGGCGGCCAGGAAGGTGATGCGCATGCGTCGACTGAAATAGTAAAAAGAGTGAAACCGCGCTTGCGCGCGTGCGTTACCACGAGAGAAGTCCACAATAGCATCGCACAAGAAATCCTTCCACTTTCCCCATGAAAAACCCGTTTTCGCTGCGCTGCCGTGCCAACCTGGCCCGTCCCTGGCGCTGGCTGGTGCCGGTGCTGCTGGTGCTGCTGTTCCTCGCCGTGCTGTTCTGGCTGCCCTGGCAGGCACGCCAGATGGAAAGCAATGAGCGTCAGGAGCAATTGATTGCGGACACGCTGTGGGTCGAGCAAACCCTGCGCTTCGAGCTCGCCCGCAGCGAGGAGGCGCTGGCCACCCTGGGCGTCGACCTGGTCGGCAAGCCACCGGCGCCCAGCGTCTTGCAGGCACGCATGTCCCAGCTCTTCAAGAATGGGCCGGAGCTGCGCCGCGTCCTGTGGCTGGGCCCCGACGGCGAGCTGCTGGCGCGCCAGGGTCTCGACCCCGC
>Ga0308168_1002588_pt1 | contig 14753 bp, 13 predicted proteins | sample PhyCR2_FD_202133 | JGI IMG/M metagenome (GOLD analysis project Ga0308168, IMG submission 202133) | Phyllosphere microbial communities from UC Gill Tract Community Farm, Albany, California, United States - DLSLRC.R2 | ecosystem: Host-associated > Plants > Phyllosphere > Unclassified | place: USA... | reverse complement strand
CAAGTTCTCGCAGGTGTTCTCGACCGCCGACGACAACCAGCCGGCAGTGACCATCAAGGTCTATCAGGGCGAGCGTGAAATCGCGGCCGGCAACAAGGGCCTGGGCGAATTCAATCTCGAGGGCATCCCACCGGCACCACGCGGCACCCCGCAGATCGAAGTGACCTTCGACATCGACGCCAACGGCATCCTGCACGTCGGCGCGAAAGACAAGGCCACCGGCAAGGAAAACAAGATCACCATCAAGGCGAACTCGGGCCTGACCGAGGACGAAATCCAGAAGATGGTGAAGGACGCCGAGCTGAACGCCGAGGAAGACAAGAAGGTCAAGGAACTGGCGGAAGCCCGTAACCAGGCCGACGCGCTGGTGCACTCGACCCGCAAGTCGCTGACCGAATACGGCGACAAGCTGGAAGCCGGCGAAAAGGAAAAGATCGAAGCCGCCATCAACGACCTGGAAGGCGCGATCAAGTCGGGCGACAAGGCCGACATCGACAACAAGACGGCCGCCCTGTCGACCGCTGCGCAAAAGCTGGGCGAGAAGATGTACGCCGACATGCAGGCACAGCAGGCAGGTGCCGCGGGCGCCGAAGGCCAGCAGGCCGGTGGTGCCGACTCGTCGGCCCAGGCTGACGACGTCGTCGATGCCGACTTCAAAGAAGTCAAAGACGCGAAGTAATTTAATAGCGCGTGTAACGGCCGAGCCGATGAATCCCTAAAAGGTTCGCGGCTCGGTTTTTTTGCTCATACAGATGTGTTAAGTAAATAACAGCAAGGTGCCAAATGGCAAAGCGTGATTTTTACGAGATCCTTGGGGTCGCAAAGGGTGCTTCGGAAGAAGAAATCAAGAAGTCCTATCGCAAGCTGGCGATGAAGTACCACCCGGACCGTAACCCCGACAACAAGGAAGCGGAGGAGAAGTTCAAGGAGGTCAAAGAGGCCTACGAGATGCTGACCAATCCGGAGAAACGCGAGGCATATGACCGTTACGGTCACGCCGGCGTCGACCCGAACATGGGCGGCGGAGGCGGCTTCGGTGCCGGCGGTTTCGGCGATGCCTTTGGCGACATCTTCGGCGACATCTTCGGCGGCGGCCGCGGCCGCGGCGGCAGTGGCGGCGGCCCACAGGTCTACCGCGGTGCCGACCTGCGCTACAACCTCGAGATCACGCTGGAACAGGCGGCCAACGGTTTCGACACGACCATTCGCGTGCCGAGCTGGGACAAGTGCGACACCTGCCATGGCAGCGGCGCCAAGCCGGGCACGCAGCCGGTTACCTGCACCACCTGCGCCGGTCATGGCCAGGTGCGCATGCAGCAGGGCTTCTTCAGCATCCAGCAGACCTGCCCGAAGTGCCACGGCAGCGGCAAGATGATTCCGGAACCGTGCCCATCGTGCTCGGGCGCCGGCCGCATCAAGCGCAACAAGACGCTGGAAGTCAAAATTCCGGCCGGTATCGACAACGGCATGCGTATCCGCTCGACCGGCAACGGCGAGCCGGGCACGAACGGCGGTCCTTCGGGAGATTTGTACGTCGAGATCCACATCAAGCCGCATCCGGTGTTCCAGCGCGAAGGCGACGACCTGCATTGCGAAATGCCGATCTCGTTCTCGAGGGCGGCCCTGGGTGGCGAGATCGAAGTGCCGACGCTCACCGGCAAAGTGTCGTTCACGGTGCCGGAAGGTACCCAGACCGGCAAGACCTTCCGCCTCAAGGGCAAAGGGATCAAGGGCGTGCGTTCGGGCTATGCCGGCGACTTGTTCTGCCACATGATCGTCGAGACGCCGGTGAAACTCACGGAAAAGCAGAAGGACCTGCTGCGCGAGTTCGACCGCCTGACCAATGAAGGCGGCGCCAAGCACAGCCCGCAAAGCAAGGGCTGGATGGACAAAGTAAAAGACTTCTTCGAGTAAGCCTTGTATGTGAAACCGCCGGGCAGCGCGAGTCCCCGGCGGTTTTTTCATGCCACTGAGATTGTGGCCTTGCGTTTACAATACTGGATTCTCACCAAACATCACGGAACGGCGCCTGGCGCCTACCCCAGCAGGAGAATTGAATGGCGAAAACACCAACCGGCCTGACCGCAGCCGACCTCTTCGAGCGCAACCGCAAGTGGGCGGCGTCGATGGTCGAAGAAGACCCGGGCTTTTTCAAGGACCTGGCCTCGCAGCAGGCACCGGAATACCTGTGGATCGGCTGCTCGGACAGCCGCGTGCCGGCCAACGAACTGCTCGGCATGGCGCCGGGCGAACTGTTCGTGCACCGGAATATCGCCAACGTCGTCGTGCACTCGGACCTGAACTGCCTCTCCGTGCTGCAGTTCGCGGTCGAAGTCCTGAAGGTCAAGCACATCATTATTTGCGGCCATTACGGCTGCGGCGGCGTGCAGGCGGCGCTCACGAATACCCGCGTCGGACTGGCCGACAACTGGATCGGCCACGTGCGCGACGTGCGTGAGAAGCATGGCAAATACCTCGGCAACGTCGCCGGCGTGTCGGCGGTCAACCGTCTGGTCGAACTGAACGTGGCCGAGCAGGTCATCAATGTCGCCCACACGACGATCGTGCGCGACGCCTGGGAACGCGGCCAGCCGCTGACCATCCACAGCTGGGTTTACGGCGTGCACGACGGCCTGCTGCGCGACCTCGGCATCACCGTCAGCAGTTTTGACGAGATCGCACCGAAGCTCGAGGTCGTGCTGGACGGCTACCGCGACCGTGGGGAAGAGCTGTGAGTGAGGCGGCCGGCCCGGGCGACCTGGCCCGGCTGCGCGAACTGATCCGCGTCTTCGTCGAGGAGCGCGACTGGGACCAGTTCCATACGCCGAAGAATTTATCGTCGGCCTTGTCGGTCGAGGCGGCCGAGCTTCTGGAACATTTCCAGTGGCTGCAGCATGGCCGTATCGAGGAACTCGGCGACGACAAGCTGGTGCAAGTGCGCCACGAGATGGCGGACGTGCTGGTCTATCTGGTGCGCCTGGCCGATAAGCTCGACGTCGACCTGATGGCGGCGGTCGAGGAAAAGATGGTCCTCAACCGCGCCAAGTACCCCGCCGACAAAGTGCGCGGCGACGCGCGCAAGTACTACGAATACAAAGACGTTTAACGAGGCAGTTGCGTACGGTACGGGGTCATGGAGGCCAATGGCCTCCATGACGGGTTCAACGGGCTCTCCGAGCCCACGCGTTACGAACGTCCCCACTCGGCGTTGGCTGTGACCATTGCCGTATGGTCAAATCATCCGCACGTACCGCGTGGGCACAGAGTGCCCACCCTACAAACAACAAAACCCATCAGAACGTCACGACCCGCCCCCATGCAGTCGTGCACTTGTGATCTGCATCGAACGTCGTCAAGACCTTCACCCCTCCACCCGACGCGACATCCAGCCCCAGCACGCGATTGTCCGTCGCCGTGAACGCCGGCCACTCCGCCGGCACGCTGCCGCCGCTGTTCGGATTGCCCGTCTTCGCAAAATTGCTCCAGTAGCGCGTCATCGCTGCCTGTAGCGCACGCCGTTCGTCGTTGCCGAGGTCGCCCAGGTTGTACAGGTACTGCAGGTCATAGGAGTGCGCCGCGCCCTGCGGGAAGCTCAGGTAGTACTTGCCGTTGGCCACACCGACCGTCGGCAAGGCCGTCTGGTCGCGGAATTCGTACATGTACACCGGCGACCCCTGCGCCGCGATGCGCTGGGACGTGCGCAGGGCCGGGCAGGAGAAGCCGAGGTCGGTCGCCAGGCTGGATGCGGCCAGGCTCGGCTGAGTGGCCGGATTGCTGCCGTAGTTCGACAGCGGATAGAAGTTCGCGATGACCGCGTTCACGTCGATGCCGGTGCCCGCGGTCAGGCCGGCGATCGTCGGCGCGTAGCCGGCGGCCGGCAGCGCGAAGCTGGTGTTGGCCGGGTCGACGTTCGGCGGCGTGCTAGCGGCACGGCGCCCGGCTTCGTTGATGGCGATGTACAGCGCGTACTCGTCCTCGTTCGTCCCGTTCACTGTCGGCACCTTGATGTTCTCGCCGGCCGCGAAGCTCGCCTTGACCGACTTCGGCAACACTTTACCGTCCACCGAGGGCACCATGATCGGCAGCGCGGTGCTGATGGCGTTGGCGAGATAGGTGCGGATGACAGAATCCGGCAGGCTGCGCAGGCAGGCGGCCGTGACCGCGCCGGGGTCGCAACCGATGCCGGTGACGCCCGCCGCCCGGGCGGTATTGATCGCGCTGTCGACGATGGACTGGCTCACCGCCCCCATCTGCGCCGCGCTCAGCTGGCGGTCGTTGCCGTAGTTCCCGCTCTGGATCATGGCCTTCTGGAACAGGCCGCGCGAGCCGGGCGAGGCGAGGTGGGTCATGACGCTGAATCCACCTGCCGATTCGCCGAACACGGTGACGTTGTTCCTGTCGCCCGCGAACTGGACGATATTGTCCTGTACCCATTTCAATGCCGCCTGCTGGTCCATGATGCCGTAGTTGCCGGCGGCCCCGTCCTGCACCAGCGTCGGATGCGCAAGGAAACCCATGGCGCCGAGGCGGTAGCCGACGTTCACCACGATTACGCCCTTGGTGACGAGGGGAGAAGGATCGGCATACACCGAGGCGCCGCCGGTATTGAAGGCGCCGCCATGCAGGTTGACCATGACCGGGAACGGGCCGAGTCCGGTCGGCGCGTGCACGTCGAGGTAGAGGCAGTCTTCGCTGTCGCCGGACAGACGGAAGGGGCTGGCGCTGGTTTGCAGGCAGGGCGCCGCCGATTTCGTGGCGGCCAGCGTCGTCGTCCACGGCTGCGCCGGCGCCGGCGGCTGCCAGCGGCGTTCGCCGACGGGCGGTGCGGCGAAGGGAATGGCGAAATAGCTGCGCATGCCGAGGCGGTCGACGGCGCGGACTTCGCCGCCGGCGGTGCGCACGACATCCATGGCAACGCGCGAGGGCGGTGCCGTGTCATTGTCGTTGCCGCCGCATGCGGCAAGCAGCACGGTGACGCTCGACGCGAGCAAGGTTTTGATGAAACGGGGGCGAAGCGGCGCTTTCTTTTCCACTGCATGTCTCCTGTTATGTTGGCCCGTGATCGGGGTCAATTGATCATAACGACTTATTGAACAGCGCGGAGCGACGCTGGCGCCCAAGGGCGCCGGGTCATGCGGTGTGGGTAGGAAGGTGGCGATCAGCGGTGATTCGGGCCGAGGATGCCGTCGGAATTGCCGATGCCGAGGATGTCCATCAGCTCCTCGAGCGCGCTGCGAAACTGCGTGCGCGCATCAACGTCTTCGCCCTCGACGGCTTGCAGGGCATCCCGGAACTGCCGCATGACCCAGAACTTGGTCGGATGCGCCGCCACGCCTGCCAGCAGGCGATCGAGCAGCGCATCCAGCTGGGTAGCGGCCGGGCTCGCTGGCCGGGGCCGCTCGCGGCAGGCCCGCAACGCGTCGAGCACCCGCGGCACGATGAACAGCGGGGCGTCGACGACGCTGGAAAGCGGATCAGCCGTTGTTGTCATTCAAACGCCGCCCATGCAGATGTATTTCACGACCAGGTAATCGTCCATCCCGTAAATGGAACCTTCGCGGCCCAGGCCCGATTGCTTGACACCGCCAAAGGGAGCGACCTCGGTCGAGATCAGGCCGGTGTTCACGCCCACCATCCCGGTCTCGATCTGCTCGGCCACGCGCCAGACGCGGCCGATGTCGCGCGAATAAAAATAGGAGGCGAGGCCGAACTCGGTGTCGTTCGCCATCGCGATCACTTCCTCTTCGGTCTGGAAGCGGAACAGAGGCGCCAGCGGTCCGAAGGTTTCCTCGCGCGCGACCGCCATGCCGGCCGTGACGTCGGCCAGCACGGTCGGCTGGAAGAAGCTGTGGCCGAGTTCGTGGCGCTTGCCGCCCAGCAGCAGGCGCGCCCCTTTGCCCAGCGCGTCGGCGATGTGCTGCTCGACTTTGACCACGGCCTTCTCTTCGATCAGCGGTCCCTGGTTGACGCCCGCCTCGGCGCCGTTGCCGACTTTCAGTTTGCCCACCGCCGCCACCAGCTTCCGCGCGAATTCCTCGTAGACGCCGTCCTGCACATAGATCCGGTTGGCGCAGACGCAGGTCTGGCCGGCGTTGCGGTACTTGGAGGCGATCGCGCCCTCGACGGCGGCGTCGATGTCGGCATCGTCGAACACGATGAAGGAGGCGTTGCCGCCCAGTTCCAGCGAGACCTTCTTGATCGTCGGCGCGCATTGTTCCATCAGCAGGCGGCCGACAGCGGTCGATCCGGTGAAGCTGAGCTTGCGCACCAATGGATTGCTCGTCATTTCTCCGCCGATCGCTTTCGCATCGCCGATCACGACGCTGAACACGCCTTTCGGCACGCCGGCGCGCTCGGCCAGCACGGCCAGGGCCAGCGCCGAATACGGCGTCAGCTCGGCCGGCTTTAAAACGATCGGGCAGCCGGCCGCCAGCGCCGGCGCGACCTTCCTCGTGATCATCGCAGCCGGAAAATTCCAGGGCGTGATCGCGGCGCAGACGCCGATCGGCTCCTTGGTGACGACGATGCGGCGGTCCGGCCAGGGCGACTGGATGGTCTCGCCGGCAACGCGTTTGGCTTCTTCTCCGAACCACTCGAAGAAGGAGGCCGCATACGCCACTTCGCCCTTGGCTTCCGCCAGGGGTTTGCCCTGTTCGGCCGTCATCAGCAGCGCCAGGTCGTCGGCGTTTTCCAGCATCAGGTCGTTCCACTTGCGCAGGATGAGGGCACGCTCGCGCGCCGTCTTCTTGCGCCAGGCCGGCCAGGCGGCAGCCGCCGCCTCGATTGCACGCCGGGTTTCCTGCGCGCCCATGTGCGGCACCGTGCCGAGCTTCTCTCCGGTCGCCGGATTGATCACGTCGACGGTGGCGGTCTCAATGGCGTCGCACCATGCGCCGTCGATATAGGCTTGCTGGCGCAGCAGGGTCGGGTCTTTCAGAGTCAGCATGGGATCCTCGTTAGTATTCAGACACGTTCGATCCCACATGGTAGACCTTTTTTGGCCCGTTTGCCCTTGCCGGGACGGCTCAGTTGCCGCGGTAGGTCGAGTAGCCGTAAGGGCTCAGCAGCAAGGGGATGTGGTAGTGCTGCGCCGTGTCGTCGACCTTGAATTCGACCGGGATCTGCTCGAAGAAGGTCGGCTGGCGCAGGCGTGCATAGTGTTCGCCGGTATTGAAGACGATCCGGTAGACGCCCTTGACGATCGGCTTGCCGGCCGGGTAGAGCGCGCGCACGCGGCCCTGCTCGTCGGTGACGGCATTGCCGAGCGTGCGCCAGGCCTGGCCGTCGCGCTGCTCGAGGCTCACGGCGACGCCGGCGGTCGGCTTGCCGCTCTGCAGGTCGAGGATGTGGACGCTGAGCGGATTGTCGGCCGCCACGGCCAGCAGGGAGGCGCTGGCCAGGGTGGCGCCGAGGAGGATGCGGGTAATGGTCTTCATGGGTCACTTCCTTCGATGGTTTAGTTGATGGGTGGCTGCTCGAATGCGGCTTGCGTGGAGATGGCCGCCAGCGCACAGGCATGGTCGTTGCGGGCGCCACCGCCGCCGGCGACGCCGATGGCGCCGACGACCTGGCCCTCCACACGCAGCGGCACACCGCCGCCCAGCAGCAGGAGTTCGGGTAAATAGGCCAGGTTGCGCGCGTCGGGCTCGGCGGCGGCCTTGCGTGCCAGGTCGAGCGTGGCGCTGCGGGTCGACAAAGCCGTATAGGCCTTGCGGCGGCTGGCTTCGGTGTTATGCGGGCCGACACTGTCGGCACGCTGGACGGCGACCAGGTTGCCGCCGCGGTCGACGACGGACGCGACGATGGCGCGTCCCTGCGCCCCACAGGCGGCGATCGCGGCGCTAGCGAGGCGGTTGGCGGCATCGAGCGACAGGTCGGTGACCTGCGGCAGGGCAGCCGAGGCAGGCTGGGCGAGCAGGGCGGCGCACAGCGCCAGGGTGGGCTTGAACATGGAACTCCTTCGTCGGTGATGCCGCTACTGTAGGGGCGCGCTGCCGACGCCTGCGTGACGCGAAGATGACAATGCCGTCATGTTCGCGCGCACGGCCGCAGCTTAGAATGCGTCCCCATGCACATCCTCATCATCGAAGACGAGCCGAAGACCGGCGACTACCTGCAGCGCGGCCTGCGCGAGTCCGGCTTCACGGCCAGCCTCGCGCGCAACGGGCGCGACGGCCTGCACATCGCCAGCGAGGAAGAGATCGATCTCGTCGTCCTCGACGTGATGTTGCCGCGCATGAATGGCTGGGAGGTGCTGGCCGCCTTGCGGGCCAACGTGGCGACGGCGAAGTTGCCGGTGCTGTTCCTGACCGCGCGCGACGAGGTGCAGGACCGCGTAAAAGGGCTGGAACTGGGCGCCGACGATTACCTCGTCAAACCCTTCGCCTTCGTCGAACTGGTTGCCCGCATCCGCACCCTGCTGCGGCGCGCGCCGGCGAGAGAAGACGAGGTGCTGCGCGTGGGCGACATGGAAATCGACGTCATTGCCCGCAGCGTCAAACGCCAGGGCAGGGCGATCGCACTGACGGCCCAGGAATTCAATCTGCTGCACCTGCTGGCGCGGCGCCAGGGCCAGGTGCTGTCGCGCTCGCTGATCGCATCGGCGGTGTGGGACATGAACTTCGACAGCGATACCAACGTCATCGATGCCGCGATCCGGCGCCTGCGCCGCAAGATCGACGATCCCTTCGCCCTCAAGCTGATCCATACGCGGCGCGGCATGGGCTATGTGTGCGAAGCGCAGGCGGAGCCCTCCGCGTGAAGGGTTCGCTGACCCTGCGCGTCAGTCTCGCCTTCGTGCTGATCGTGGCCGCCAGCGCGGCGGGACTGGGCCTGTACCTGTACCACGCCTTCACCGGCGACATCGTGCGCCGCGACGAGATCGCCCTGCGCGGCAAGCTGCGCCAGGTCCAGCAACTGCTCGGCACGCCGGACGCCCACTCCCTGCTGCGCGAGCGTCCGCAATATTTCCGCGACACGATGAGCGGCCAGGAAAATTCGCTGGTGCGCATCCTCGATGCCGATGGCCGCCCCTTGCTCGACATCAATCCGCCGGGCGAACGCTATCCATTGCCGCCGCTTGCCGAGGGGGCCGAGCAGACGCCGGTCCAGGCCTGGACCAGCCGCGCTGGTGCGCCGGCCCAGGTCGTCTCCGGCAGTGCGCGCCTGGGCGGACAGCCGGTGCGCATCATGGTGGCGCGGGTGTATGCCGACCGCACGGCCGTGTTCGCGCGCTACCGCCACCAGATCGTGCTGGCCTGTGGGGCGGCGGCCCTGCTGGCCGGCCTGCTGGCTGGGTTGATGCTGGTGCGCGGCCTGCGGCCTCTGCGTGCGATTGCAGCCCACGCCGCCCTGGTGCGGCCGGGCCGGCTCGACAGCCAGCTCGACAGCACGGGCGCGCCGAGCGAACTGCGGCCCCTGATCGATGCGCTGAACGCGATGCTGGCGCGACTGCACGATGGCTATACGCGCCTGTCCGGTTTTTCCGCCGACCTGGCTCACGAATTCCGCACGCCGGTCAACAACCTGCTGGGCCAGACCCAGGTGGCGCTGGCGCAGCCGCGCAGCCCCGGCGAATACGAGGAGCTGCTGGCCTCGAACGTGGAAGAACTGGAACGGCTGTCGCGCATGGTCGACAGCATGCTGTTCCTGGCGCGCGCCCAGCAGGAAGACGTGGTGCCGGTGCGCCGGCTACTTGCGATCGAGGATGAGTTCGCCCGCATGGCGGAATTTTTCGAGGGCATGGCCGAGGAGCGCGGCCTCGCGCTGGCCTGCGCCGGCAGCGGCACCGTCCAGGCCGATCCCCAGCTGCTGCGCCGGGCGCTGGCCAATTTGCTGTCGAATGCGATCCGTCACGCCGCGCCGGGCAGCATCGTGCGGCTGGAAGCCGGCACACAGCCGGGCTGGACTGAATTGAGCGTGACGAATACGGGGCAGCCGATCGATCCGCGCGACTTGCCCCACCTGTTCGAGCGTTTTTACCGGGCCGACGCGGCGCGCAGCGCGGCGGCGGGATCGACCGGACTCGGCCTGTCGATCGTCAGCGCCATCATGGGCTTGCATGGCGGCCGCGCCGAAGTGCGCAGCGCGGCCGATACGACGCGCTTCGTGCTGCTGTTCCCGGCCGCTTAGCCGGCAGGCGGATCAGCTGCGGCGACGGCGGCTTGCCGCCAGGCCCAGCAGCCCGACGCCGAGGGTCAGCAGCGTGGCCGGCTCCGGCACTTCGGCCGGCGCGGCGACCGGCGAGGTATCGAAGCTGATGTCGACGCTGTTCAGCCAGGCGTCCTGGAGAGCGCAGCTGCCGAACCATCCGCGGTTGCAGCCCAGGCTGAACGAAATCGCCAGTTTGCCGTCGCTGAGCAGCTCCGGCGCCAGGTCATAGGTGTATGCCTTTCCGCCGGCGCTGATATTGCTGATCGTATCGACCAGGACACCGTCGGCTTTCACGGTCAGCACTTCCTGCGTCGTGGTCCAGGGCAGGTAGTCGATCGGATCGGAGACAAACAGCGACAGGCGGACCCAGTCGATCTTCGTATTGCCCGGCTGTGCGTAGGTGAAGGTATGGGTGTAAGGCGTGAAGGTCGTAACGTAAGTGCCAGGGATAAAAGTTGCGTGGGCAGCAGAGCTGAGGCCGAGGCTCAGGAGGGCGGCGGCGCCAAGTTTTTTCAGGACATTCATGTGAGATGTTTTATAAGATATAAGAATGTTTTACTAATAGCAATTAATGTGCCAAAAAGTAAACATCCTGAACATTCAAGTACTTGTGCCAGCCCAGGCATGGAGCTCATGTCTGGCTGTAAAACTTCCCGACAGTAAAGATGGAGCACGCAAGCGCAGCGTGCCGCCCGTTCGTGTTGGCACCCTTCTTCAGTTAACGTTACCCTTTTGCTATGAAACTGCGAATTTGTTAGCAGATCCGCACGCTGTTTGCGCAGTAAAAGCATCGTGTTTGATCTGGATTAATGGCCTCTCGCGCTCGGACCAGATTGCTCGTATGATGGTCCTAGTGCGCTCACGACAAGGTAGACACCATGCGCCCCATCGTCATCGTTCCAGCATGCACGCGTGATTTCGGCGAACACCCGTACCACGCGGCCCAGCACAAGTATGTCGACGCCATCGTCCTCGGCGCCGACTGCGCGCCCATGATCCTGCCTTCGCTCGGCAAGTCGCTGGATCTGGAAACCATGCTGCAGCTGTGCGATGGCATCATGCTCACCGGTTCCGCTTCCAACGTCCACCCCAGCTATTACTCCGAAGAGGTGCTCGACCCTTCGCTGCCGCAGGATCCGGCGCGCGACGAAACGACCTTGCCGCTGATCCGCGCGGCCGTCGGACGGGGCATCCCGATCATTGCGATCTGCCGCGGTTTCCAGGAGATGAACGTGGCCCTGGGCGGCTCGCTGCACCAGGCGGTGCAGCTGGTCGAGGGTAAATTCGACCACCGCGAAAACCCCGAACTCGGCATGGACGAGCAATACGGCGACGCCCACAAGATCACGCTGGTCCAGGGCGGCATGCTGCACGGGATCGTCGGCGCCGACGAAATTCCCGTCAATTCCCTGCACGGGCAGGGCGTCAACGAACTGGCGCCGGGACTGGTGGTCGAAGCGACCGCCGAAGACGGCCTGGTGGAAGCCTTCTCGGTCGGCGCCGCCCCCGGCTTTACGCTGGCGGTGCAATGGCATCCGGAATGGCGCATCACGCACAATCCGTATTCCATGAAGATGTTTGGCGCCTTCGGCCAGGCCTGTCGCGACTACCACGCAAAAAAGCAGGGACGATCATGACTACCGCCGCGCAGTGCGAAATGCGCTGGGTGGCGCGCGCCGTCCCCTAGCTTGCCTCGTTCTCTCCCACACGTGCAGGGCGCCGTGTCGCGCCCCTGCGACTACTGAACAACAGAGAGGCAATGATGGCAATCCGCGAGAATTTTTCTTACACCGACATGGACGAGTGGCTCAATGCCAAGCGCGTCACCGAAATCGAATGCCTGGTGCCCGACCTGACCGGCGTCGCCCGCGGCAAGATCCTGCCCCGGGTTAAATTTACCGAAGAGCGCGGCATGCGCCTGCCGGAAGCCGTGCTCGGCATGACCGTGACCGGCAATTCGCCGATCGGCGACGAGGCCTACGACAAGGCCATTTCCAGCACCGACCGCGACATGATCCTGAAGGCCGACCCGACCACCATCACGATGGTGCCGTGGGCGGTCGACCCTACCGCGCAGGTGATCCACGACTGTTACTTTGCCGACGGCGAGCTGGTCGACTTCGCCCCGCGCTCGGTGCTGCGCCGGGTGCTGAAACTGTATGCGGAGAAGGGCTGGAAGCCGCTGGTTGCGCCCGAGCTCGAGTTTTACCTGACCGCGAAAAACATCGACCCCGACCTGCCGCTGGCCGCCCCGATCGGCCGCAGCGGCCGCGCCGAAACCAGCCGCCAGGTCTACAGCATCGACGCCGTCAACGAATTCGATCCGCTGTTCGAGGACATCTACGATTACTGCGACCTGATGAACCTCGACGTCGATACCCTGATCCACGAGATCGGCGCCGGCCAGATGGAAATCAATTTCCAGCACGGCGATCCGCTCGGCCTGGCCGACAAGGTGTTCTATTTCAAGCGCACCCTGCGCGAAGCGGCACTGAAGCACGACATGTACGCCACCTTCATGGCCAAGCCGATGGCGGGCGAGCCGGGCTCGGCGATGCACGTGCACCAGAGCGTGGTCGACGTCAAAACCGGGCGGAATATCTTCAGCGGCGAGGACGGCAAGGAATCGAAGCTGTTCCAGCAGTACATCGGCGGCCTGCAGCGCTACATGCCGTCGGCGATGGCGATCGTCGCGCCCTACGTGAATTCCTACCGCCGCATCGTGCGCCACACGGCCGCGCCGATCAACCTGCAGTGGGGCATCGACAATCGCACCGTCGGTTTCCGGGTGCCGGTGTCCGGCGCCCAGGACCGCCGCATCGAAAACCGCATCATCGGCGCCGACGCCAACCCCTACCTGGCCCTGGCCGTGACCCTGGCCTGCGGCTACCTCGGCATGGTCGACGCCCTCGAGCCGACCTCGATCGTCGAGGGCAGCGCCTATAAAATGCCGGTCGAATTGCCGCAAGGCCTGCCGGAAGCATTGAACCTGGTGCGTAACGAAGCCCGCCTGCGCGAAGTGCTGGGCGAGCGTTTCATCGACGTCTATTCCGCGATCAAGGAACTCGAGCACCAGGAGTTCATGACCGTCATCAGCCCATGGGAGCGCGAACACCTGCTACTGCATGTCTGACCAAACCAGGGTTTTCTAAACTAAAAGAGGTGCCATCATGGCAACCGACGAAACGGCGGTCCTTGCCGCCAGTCTGCACTCTTCGCGCGCGGTCGAAGCGTTCGACACGCGCGCCCTCCAGGAACTCGACGCGGCGCATTTTATGCATCCGTTCACCGATCATGCGGCGCTGCGAAGTCGCGGCGCACGCGTGATTGTGCGCGGGCAGGGTGTGTACCTGTGGGATTCCGACGGCCACCAGCTGATCGACGGCATGTCGGGCCTGTGGTGCGTGAACGCCGGTTACGGCCGCACGGCGATCTCGCAGGCCGTTTACCGCCAGATGGAAACGCTGCCTTTCTATAACAGCTTTTTCAATACCACCAACGTCCCGGCCGTGCACCTTGCCGCCGAACTGGTGGCCCTCGCGCCGCCCCAGTTCAGCCACGTGTTCTTCACCGGCTCCGGCTCGGAAGCGAACGACACGATCGTGCGCATGGTGCGGCGCTACTGGGACATCCTCGGCCAGCCCGAACGGCAGGTCATCATCAGCCGCCACAACGCCTACCACGGCAGCACCATGGCCGGGGCGTCCCTCGGCGGCATGGCCGGCATGCATGCCCAGGGCGGCTTGCCGATCCCGGGCATCCGCCACATCGGCCAGCCGAACTACGCCGAACACGGCCAGGGCCTGAGCGAAAACGCCTTCGGCTTAGTCGCGGCCGGCTGGCTGGAAGACGAGATCCTGGCCGTCGGGCCGGACAAGGTCGCGGCCTTCATCGGCGAGCCGGTGCAGGGCGCGGGCGGCGTCATCATTCCGCCGCCGACCTACTGGCCGGAAGTGCAGCGCATCTGCGACAAGTACGGCATCCTGTTGGTCGCCGACGAGGTCATCTGCGGCTTCGGGCGGCTCGGCACCTGGTTCGGCTCGGAACTGATGGGCATGCGTCCCGACCTGATCAGCTTTGCCAAGGGCGTCACTTCCGGCTACGTGCCGCTCGGCGGCGTGCTGGTGGGCAAGCGTGTGGCGCAGGCGCTGGTCGAACAGGGCGGCGATTTCAACCACGGTTTTACGTATTCCGGCCACCCGGTCGCCTGCGCGGCGGCGCTGGAAAACCTGCGCATCCTGCGCGAGGAAAAGCTCATCGAAAAAGTGGCGCTGGAAACCGGGCCGCACTTGAAAGCGGCGTTCGCCGAGCTGGCGACGCATCCGCTGGTGGGGCACGCCGAGAGTTGCGGCATGGTGGCGGGGTTGAACCTGGTGCGGGAGAAGGGGGCCACGGTGCACGACTGCGTGCGCTTCGATCCCGCGCTGCACGTCGGCATGGTCTGCCGCGGCTACATGTTCGACAACGGGGTGATCATGCGCGCGGTCGGTGACCGCATGATCGTCGCGCCGCCACTGGTGATGACGAAGGCGGAGATCGACGAGATGGCGCTGCGGATCTGGGATTGCCTGGACCTGACGCTGGCGGACGTGCGGTCACGC
>Ga0308168_1002579_pt1 | contig 14781 bp, 10 predicted proteins | sample PhyCR2_FD_202133 | JGI IMG/M metagenome (GOLD analysis project Ga0308168, IMG submission 202133) | Phyllosphere microbial communities from UC Gill Tract Community Farm, Albany, California, United States - DLSLRC.R2 | ecosystem: Host-associated > Plants > Phyllosphere > Unclassified | place: USA... | reverse complement strand
GATGCCGAACCTGGGCGTCAGCGAGAAGGATGCGCGGCACATCAGTGCGTATTTGCTGACGCTGGACTAACTCAGCGGTTTGCGGGCGCGGTAGTGCGGCGTAAAACGCGAACATCCCGCACGCCATGGCTGGCGATACGGGATGTGCAAGGTACGACGTGGGCACGGAGTGCCCACCCTACGCGTTATTACTTGCCTGCGGTGGTGCCCGGCTTGGCCGACGCCATTTGCTGGGCGGCCTTCAGGTGCTGCTCGACCACCGGCATGTGCTGTTCGCCCAGTGCCTTGACTTCCGGATCCTTGACTTTCTTGGCGTTGCTCATCAGCTTGTCGTGGGTGTCCTTGTGGTCCTTCACGCCGACGCTTGCCATGTAGGCCTTGTCGAATTCGGCGCCGCTCAGTTTTTCCAGCTTGGCCGAGACGGCCTTGTGCTTGGAATCCAGTTCGGTCGGCAGGGTCACGCCGCGGGCCTGGGCCAGCGCCTGGACTTTTTGCAGGGCTTGGCCGTGGTCATCGACCATTTGCTGGCCGAAGGCCTTCACTTCAGGGCTCTGGGCCTTGCTGACTGCCAGCTTGCCGGTTGCGACTTCGGCCATGTCGGCCATCGCCATGTCCATGACGGCTTTCTTGTCGGCCGCGCTCAGCTTGGCACCGGTGCCGCCGGCAGCGGTTTCGCCGGCGCCGCTGGCACCCATCGAACCGCTCTGCACGGCGCCGTTGGTGGCGGTGCCGGCGCTGGCGTGATTCATGCCGGCGGCGTTACGGCTTTCCATGCCGGTGCTGTTGGTGTTGTCCATGGCGCCGTCCTTGGAGACTTTGCCGGCCTGGTTCGGGCTGGTGCTGGTGGTCGCGGTCTGGGCCTGGACGCCGAAGGCGCTGAACATGGCGGCAACCGCCGAGACGGCCAACAGGCCTTTCAAGGTTTTGTTCTTTTGCATTTTCGCTCTCCTGAACTGATTCTGTGGGGTATGAGTTAGGCGCTGGCGGCATGCCGCGCGCAAGCACGTGTTCAAATGTCAACGGCCATGGCGCAGTGTAGCGCTGTGTGTTCCTGCACAGCGCTCGTTAGCCGACAGGCAACTTTTCATATGCAAAAAATGCATTTGACGAAAAAAAAGCGGCCACCAGGGCCGCTTTGGAAACAGAATCAAGGAATCAGCGGAAGCTGAGCGCGCCGGTCAGGTCGCCCGGTCCACGGGCACCGCGCGCGGCGAAGGCGGCGTTGCGCGCCGCCAGGCTGTCCAGCAGCGGCAAGCCGTGCAGGCGCGTGATGAAGCGCATGATGGACGTCGTGTCGTAGAAATTGTGGTCGACCGCGCCCTTCTTGGCGAACGGCGACACCACGATCGCCGGAATGCGCGAGCCCGGGCCCCAGCGGTCGCCCTGGGGCGGCGCCACGTGGTCCCACCAGCCGCCGTTTTCGTCAAAGGTGATTACCACCACCATGTCCTTCCATTGCGGCGATTTCTTCAGGTGCTCGATCACGTTGGCGACGTGGGCATCGCCGGATTCGATGTCCGAGTAACCGGCGTGCAGGTTGAGGTTGCCCTGCGGCTTGTAGAAGGCCACGGCCGGCAGCTTGCCGGCCACCACGTCGGCAATGAACTTGTTCGAGATCGGGCTGTCGCCCAGGCCGCCATCACGGATGTGCTCGGCACGCGCGGCAGTGCCGGGCGCAAATTGCTTGAAGTAATTGAAGGGCTGGTGATGGTGCTGGAAATTGGGTCGCGAACCTTCGCCGCGGCCATCCAGCGCCGCCTGCCAGGCGCCGCCGTACCAGGCCCAGCCGATGCCGTGCTCGGACAGCAGGTCGCCGATGGTCTGGTAGGTTTGCGGCGGCAGCACCGAGGGGTCTTGCGGATCGGCGGTGGCGGCGTCGGCGCCCGGCGCCGGACGCACCCAGCTCGGCTGGTAAGGCGGCGCCATGGTATTCACCGCGTAGCCGTCCGGCGTGATGGCGCCGGCATTCACGAATTTCGGCTTGCCCTCGAGTGCCGATTTCGGCGAGTCCGGCGCCAGCGCCAGGCGCATGCCCTGCGGACCATCGGCCAGCACCGCAATCTTCTTCTTCGCCGGCGTGTCCTTGGCGTTGAAGTATTCCGGCACGCGGCCACTGATCAGGAACTGATGGTTCAGGTAAGAGCCGCCGAAGGCCGCCATGAAGAAGTTGTCGCACAGCGTGAACTCGCGCGCGATCTGCCACAGGCCGAGGTGTTTGTCGGTTTCGCCGTAGTGGCCCATCACCAGCGCGCCGCTGTCGCCGTAGGCCACGAAACTGTCGTTCTTGCCGCCGTTGATCTGCATCTGGTTGTGATAGAACTGGTGGGTCAGGTCGCGCGTGACCAGCCCCTCCGGCAGCGGCTTGCCCTCCGCATCCTTCAGCGCAAACGGCGCGTTCGGCAGGTGCTGGATGTCGTCTTCCTTGATCAGGTAATCCTTGCCGCCCAGGTTCTGGCGCGCCGGCACCATGCCGCCCCAGATCTTCGGCAATTCCGCCAGCGGCGTGCCGTCGCGGTCCTTCTGCTGCGTGGCGGACGCCGGCACGCCCGACAGGGGCTGGGCCAGGCCGGGGAAGTCGGCGAACAGGTTGTTGAAGCTGCGGTTTTCCAGGTAGATCACGACCACGTTCTTGACGTGCGCCTTGAGCTTGGCGTCGAGCGAGGCGGCGACCGGCTTGCGCGCACCCGGCTTGGCGGCGGCTTCGGTGGCCGGCGGGCTGGTCGACAGACCGACCGCGGCGGCGGCCTGGAAGATCCGGCGGCGCGATGGACTGGCGGGCTGGTCGGCCGCGCCGCTCGGCTGGTCTTGATCGTGATCTTGCACTGCATGTCTCCTGATGGCGGCGGCGCTGGACCGCAAAGGAAAGATTATCGACGGTTTTTGCCGTAAGGAACAAGTACAAGCGATGGGCGATTGTTGGGCGTTGCTACTTCGGCATGGATGCTTCCGCTTTACATCGATTTACGCCGGGCTTAAGTCTATTAACAGAATGGCAGTCCATCATGCAGTCATGGAACAAGGAGCCACAATGACAAGCACCATGCACCGCCCGACCACCGCCACCACCCTTGCCGCTGCCATCGCCGCCTTCGTCATGACCTGCGCGCCGCTCGCCCGGGCCGCGGACGCCGCCGCCGCCGCCACGCCCACCGCACCCACGGCGTCCGCAGCGCCCGCCCTGGCCCTGCCCCAGGCGGAAGTCGAGAAGCTGCTCCAGGCCTACGCCCTGATCAAGCAGAACTATGTCGGCCAGGCCGACGACAAGAAGCTGTTCGACGGCGCCATTGCCGGCATGCTGTCCTCGCTCGACGCCCACTCCCAGTACATGAACGGCGAGGACATGCGCGACCTCGACCGCGAAAACTCGGGCGAATACGTCGGCATCGGCATCGAGGTGGAAGTCGACCAGAACCGCATGCGCGTCGTCAGCACCACCGAGAACAGCCCGGCCGCGCGCGCCGGCATCCAGGCCGGCGACATCGTCACCGCCATCGATGGCGTCGCGCTGGCGGGCTTGCCGAGCAGCGACGTGGCGCGCCGCATGCACGGCGCGCCGGGCACGGTGGCGACGGTCGGCCTGACCCATGGCGGCAAGACGCGCACCCTGCGCATCACGCGCGCGCCGCTGCACAACGCCACCGTGGCCACCCGCATGGCGGCGCCGGGCGTGGCCTGGATCCGCATCGCGGAATTCGGCGGCGCCACCGGTGCCGACCTGGCAGCGGCTCTCCGGAAACTGGACGGCAAGGCAGCGCCGCGCGGCCTGGTGCTCGACCTGCGCAACGATCCGGGCGGCCTGGTCGGGGCCGCGGTGAGCGTCGCCGGCGCCTTCCTGGCGCCGGACACGGTGGTGTTCACGGCGCGCGGCAACGCGCCCGGCGCGAATGCCACCGTGACCGTCAACCCGCGCTACTACCGGCAGGCCGGCGAAGCCGACGTGCTGGCCGGCCTGCCCGCCTGGACCCGCACGGTGTCGCTGACGGTGCTGGTGAACGGCGCCTCGGCATCGGCGGCGGAACTGGTCGCCGGTGCCCTGCAGGACGGCCACCGCGCCACCGTGGTCGGCACCCAGACCTTCGGCAAGGGCTCGATCCAGTCGGTGATCCCGTTGGGCGAAGACAGCGGCATCAAGTTCACGGTGGCGCGCTACTTCACACCGAACGGCCACGAGATCCAGGCCCACGGCGTCACGCCCGACGTGGTGGTGGCGCCCGCGGCCGCCGCCGACGACGAGTTGCTGCTGCGCGAAGCCGATCTCGCCAATCACCTGCCGCCGGCGCAGGGCACGCCCGCCGCAACGGTCAAGCGCGAGCCGCTGGAGAGCACGCGCAGCTTCGGCACCCGCGACGACAAGGCATTGAAGACCGCGGTGGCCCTGCTTGCCCCCGGGCAGGAGCATGGCGCGACACTCGCCGGACTGCTGCATCGATGGCGCGAGGAACTGCGGCCCGGGAGCGCGCTGGCAGCAGGTTCACCATGATTTGAGCTTCATCAAACTGTCACATGAAAGTAAAACGCCGGTCACATTCAGGGATCACAATGTGTCTCGCTCCTAGGGAAAAGAGCAAGGCAGCTCGGCTGCCCTACCGGCGTCGGCGGTAGGAAAATATACCGGCACCACATTCTTGGCATGGTTCACCGGCAGTGATTCTGCTGTGGCAACATGGGGGTCTCTCCCGGCAACCGGGACACTACAGGAGACCCCCTTGCACCCCAGCCTCAAGACCCTGCTCGACGAACTGGCCGCCTACGGCGACGCCCACGACGGCGACGCCGTCAACCGCGCCAGCCGCATGCTCAACATCACGCCCGACACCGGTGAATTCCTGGCCGTGCTGGTCAGGGCCACTGGCGCGCGCCGCATCCTCGAAATCGGCACCTCCAACGGTTACTCGACCCTGTGGCTGGCGGATGCCGCCGCCGCCATCGGCGGCGCAGTGGCCACGGTGGAGCTGTCGCCTGCAAAAATCGCCATGGCGTATGCCAACTTCACACGCGCCCGGCTGCTCGACCGCATCACCCAGCACGAGGGCGATGCCGGCGCGGTGCTGGCCGGCCTGGACGACGGCGCCGTCGACCTGCTCTTTCTGGATTCGCAGCGCAGCGCTTACCTGGACTGGTGGCCGCAGCTGAAACGCGTGCTGCGTGCGGGTGGATTGCTGGTGGTGGACAATGCGACCTCGCATGCGGGCGAGATGGCGGCCTTCACTGCAGCCGTGCAGGCGGATGATGGGTTCACCACCAGTCTGGTGCCGGTGGGGAAAGGCGAGTTTTTGGCGGTAAAAAGCTGATCGTCAGACTCCTCTCTGCGTTAGCCCATATGCGTCGTCCCCGCGAAGATACGTCGTCCCCGCGAAGGCGGGGACCCAAGTTGCACGCATACCGATGGCGCTCGCCGGGAACGGCGGCATCTTAAAACGCAGCCTTCTCCCGCAAACGCTGCTTCACATGCCGGCGCGCCCGCGGCAAGGCCTCCACCGCCCGCGCCGCCAGCACGCCCTCGATAAAGCCGAGCAGCGCCACCTCTTGCGGCACGCGTTCGCGCAGCTGGGCCACTAGTTCGCGCGCGACCGCGCCGTCGTTGATCGTCCCCAGCTCGTCCTGCATGTCGGCCAGCAAGTCGTGGCGGCGCGCGCCCTTGCCACCATGCTTGACGGCGTCGAAGAACTCGCGCGCGTAACGCTCCTTCTTGGCGGCGATGCGCACCTTATGCAGGCACTCCGGACGGTGCAGGTCGTAGGCGCGGGCGCGCTTGCGCACGCGCGCGGCGGCGTGCTGCACCAGCAGCGGCGCCGCCTTGCGTACCTTCTGCGCCAGCGGCTCCGAGGGCAGGCCGGCCTGCTGCCAGCCCTGGCCGGCGATCCAGGCGCCCAGCGCCAGCATCAGCGTGGTGTAGCGCGCGCTGCCGACCGCCGAGCGCACCTTGTTGTGATGGCGCTGCGCTTCTTCGCGCGAGGCCACCAGCACCCGCTCCATGCCCGGCTGGTAGGCCTCGGGCACCGGCAGCTCGGGCAGCACCGAGGCGATGAACACGTCCCAGTTGCGCGCGTCGCCCAGCTCGCCGGCCAGCCACTCGATGTCGGCCACGACCGGCTCCGGCAATGCGACCATGTCGCGCACCATCGCCAGCGCGGCGCGCAGGCGGCGCAGGCCGACCCGCATCTGGTGCAGGCTCTCGGCGTCGCTGGCCAGCACGCCGCGTTCGTTGGCCTGCATCTGCTGCAGGCAGTTGACCATGATCGCGCCCAGTGCCTCGCCCATGCTGGCCTTGCGCTTGAGCGCGACCGGCGTGGCCTTCACCGCCTGCGGCGCCAGCGCGCCGGCCAGCGCATAACCGCGTTCGGCCTTGCTGACGTTCTCCAGGCGCACCGGCAGCGCCGCGTGCACCTGCTGCGCCAGGCCGTACAGGATCGCGGGATCGCCCTGCTTGATCTCGAGTTCCAGCTCGCGCACCGGCGCGCTCTTGTCGCCATGTTGCAGCTCGCCGATGTCGAGCGCGCACTCGACCTGGGCGCCGTCGGGCAGCGCCAGCATCCAGCTGCTGCGCTTGCTGCGGTTGACGAACACCTCTGCCAGCGCCGGCAATTCTTCCCTGGTCTGTTCCTTCGCCAGTTGCGGCAGCGCTGCGTGCAGCTGGCGCGTGAACAAATCGAGGTCGGGCTGCTCGGACGCGACCTCGGCTTCCAGCTCGGTGCGCTGGTGCAGGCCGGCCAGCGTGCTGCCGCCGCCTTTCAGCGTCTGCACGTGGCGGCCGTCCACGCTGCGCACGCGCAGGGCGAAACCGTGCTGCCACAGGTGGAAATCGGCGGTGTCGAAATAACGGTCGACGTGTTCGCGCTCCTGCGGCTTGGACACGGCGTGTTCGCGCAATACGGGCAGCTTCTTGATCTGGGCAATGCTGGCGGCATCGAGCGCCAGTTTGATTTCGGCTTCCATTTTTGTTCTCCTTGGATGGCGCTCGCCTGGGCGCGTAATGCAGAGGCGCGATGCAGAGGCGCGATCGTGCCTTTTCGCGCAGCGAGCTGGACCCGACAATGCTAGCAAATGTTTATGACATGGCGATCGGTAGCGTGCGCAATCAAAGTGCAGATACCGATGTACGTGACGATTCTCGCGAAATGTCACATTTAACGACGCCGGAGCATTGCGTGGAAGCGGGCCCGAAAGGAAGGCCATGCTGGAGAGCATAGCCCTGCTTGCGCAAGCTCTACAAGCAATATTGCTATAAATTCACTTATTTGCAACACACCCACAGTTAACAATTGTCCTTACCGTTGAGCGGTCGTTAGACTGGACCGGCACCGCCCTGCCCCAAGCTGGTGCAAGGCGATATCCCATCATAACGACGAGAGACAACAGGATGACGACACAGACAACGCTGCCCGGTTTCACCCGCACCCTCCTCGCATCCGCCCTGCTGCTGGCCTACCTTCCCGGCTGGGCCCAGCAGGCTGACCAGGCCACCGCTCCCGCCGCCACCAGCACCGATGCCACGGCCGCGCCGGGCATGAACTCGGTGGTCGTGCTGGGCTCGCGCGGCGCGGCACGCACGGCCCTGGATGCCGCCGCCCCGGTCGGCCTGATCAGCGCCAAGGACATGCAGATGGCGGGACCGCTGGAACTGGGCAAGTTGCTGCAGACGCTCGACCCTTCCTTCAACTTCTCCTCGACCTTCATCAGCGACGGCACCGACATCATCCGCCCGGCGACCCTGCGCTCGCTCGGACCCGACCAGTTGCTGGTGCTGGTCAACGGCAAGCGCCGCCACCAGCAGGCGCTGGTCAACGTGCAGCAGACCATCGGCCGCGGCTCGGCCGGCACCGACATCAACGCGATCCCGATGTCGGCCATCCAGCGCATCGAAGTGCTGCGCGACGGCGCCGCCGCCCAATACGGCTCGGACGCCATCGCCGGCGTGATCAACATCGTGCTCAAGCAGCAGACCGGCGAGACCCAGCTCTCGGGCAGCGTCGGCGGCACCAGCGAAGGCGGCGGCGCACTGCGCTCCGCCAGCGCCAACCGCGGCTGGGCGATCGGCGACGGCGGCTACGTCAACTTCACGGTCGAGGGCCGCCGCCGCGGCGAAACCAACCGCGCCGGCGAAGACACCCTGCGCGTCGATCCGCCGCGCGTGACCCAGCGTATCGGCGACAGCCTGGCCAAGGACAAGTACTTCTGGTGGAATGCGGCGCTGCCGGCCGCGATTGGTACAAATTCGGGCGGCGAGTTCTACACCTTCGGCGGCGTCTCGCACCGCAGCGGCGACTCGGCCGGCTTCTTCCGCACGGCGGAAGACGGCCGCAACGTGCCTTCGGTCTATCCGAACGGCTTCCTGCCCAACATCCGCACCACCGTCAAGGATGCCTCGCTCGCGCTCGGCTACCGGCGCGACCTGGCCGCCGGCTGGAAGGCCGACCTCTCGGTCAACCACGGCCGCAGCGAACTCGATTTCCACGAAAAGGAAACCATCAACATCAGCTACTGGTACGAGCCCAAGCCGGGCGGCGGCATCTACGCCGCCTCGCCACTGGAAGCCGACACCGGCGTCCTCAAGTTCAACCAGACCACGGTCAACGCCGACCTGCGTGGTCCCCTCAATATCGGAGGGCGCGAACTGTCCTTCGCCACCGGCTTCGAATACCGCCGCGACGCCTATGCGATCGAAGCCGGCGACCCGGTCTCCTACCAGTACGGACGCACCAACAATCCGGGCATCGTGATCCGCGACCAGACGGGTGGCGTGGCGGCCTCCGGCACCCAGGGCTTCCCCGGCTACACGCCCTCCACCACGGTCGACGACGGCCGCCACAACATCGCGCTGTATGCCGACCTCGAACACAAGCTGACCAATGAGCTGCTGCTCGGCGCCGCCGTGCGCTGGGAAAAATACTCGGACTTCGGCACCACCACCACCGGCAAGCTCTCGCTGCGCTACGACCCCTCGAAGACCGTGGGCTTGCGCTCCACCCTGTCGACCGGTTTCCGCGCGCCCGGCGTGCAGCAGAAGTTCTACAGCTCGGTCTCGACCAACCTGAATGCCGCCGGCGTGCTCACCGAGACCCTCACCGCACGCGAAGGCAGTGCCGTCACCAAGGCCTTCGGCATCCCCAACCTGAAGCAGGAAACCTCGAAGAACGCCAGTGTCGGCATCGTGCTGCGTCCCACCCCCAGCTTCTCGCTGACGGCCGACCTGTGGGGCATCGACATCGACGACCGCATCGTGTTCTCGTCCAACATCGCGCCGGAGTCGGGCGCCTGCCCCACCGCCGCCGCCTGCCCGATCAGGGCCATCCTCGACCCGCTGAAGGTGGGCCAGGCCCAGTTCTTCACCAACGCCATCGACACGCAAACGCGCGGCCTCGACATCGTGGCCGAGCACACCACGCGCTGGCCGGGGTCGACGCTGGTGCTGTCCGGCCAGCTCGACTTCAACCGCACCAAGGTCGCCGGCCGCCACTCGCTCTCGCCGGTGCTGACCGGCGCCCAGCTGTTCGACGACGCCCAGGTGACCCTGATCGAACGCGGCCAGCCGCGCCAGCACCACGTGCTGTCGGCCGACTACACCCGGGGCGCCTGGAACGGCAACCTGCGCGCCAACTACTACGGCGAAGTGCAGGGCCAGGGCTTCACCGCGCCCTTCGTGCAGACCTGGGACGCCAAGTGGATCGCCGACGCCACGCTGCGCTACAGCTTCAGCAAGACCGCCAGCCTGACGGTCGGTGCCAACAACCTGTTCAACACCTTCCCGACCAAGTGGGACCCGGTCAAGGCCGCACCCTTCCCGCAGATGGGCTTTACCTATTGCTGGGAGACTTGCCCGTTCGGGATCAATGGACGCTCGTGGTATGCGCGGGTGGATGTGATCTTGTAAGCGCGCGCGGGCGAGAATGCACGTGATCGACGCTCAGGCACGCGGTGGTATGTTCCTGAACGGCAGCATGCGGCGCGCGATGCGCTCGCCGGCATCCTGGAGACGCTGTACCGGCGTCGGCGGGTCGATGGTGTCCAGGCGCCGCGCAAAATGGCTGACCCCGGGCTGCTCGACGCCGAAGAGCTGTTGGCGCTGCGCGGATCCAGCAAAGCGCGCCAGATCGCTCGGCGCCGCATCGGGATAGGCCTTCATCCAGAAGTGGCCATAGGTGTAGATCAGCGACGTGCGGACGCGGCTGCTGCGATTGTCTTCGGCCATATGCAGTACGTGCGTGTTGAACAGGACCGCGTCGCCGGCGCGCGGCACCACCCGCGCAACGGCGGACGAGCGGGCGAGCGTGGCGCGATGGCCATTCACATGCGCAGGCGGGAAATGCTGGCTTCCCGGAATGAAAGCCAGACATCCCTGCTCGGGCGCGATGTCTTCGAAAAAGATATGCAGCTTGACCAGGAAATTGGGCGTCTGTGCATGGTTGACGCCGATGACATTCGCCACGTCGGAGTGAAAGGGGCTGGTAAAGGTAGGCCCCGGGAAGAACAGCCGCGCGCTGGTGTCATTCAGGGCCAGGTCTTCCCCCACCGTCAGGCGCAGCAAGGGCAATAACGAAGGCAGGTCCACCAGGTCGATGAATACCGGATCGGCATCCAGGATCGCGGGCAGGTCGACATACGAAGCCCCTTGCCGCCTTGCCGCGTCGATGCTTGTCTGGCTGGCTGCCTGCGCAGCCCCGAAAGCGGCGCGCACGCGCGCGTTGAGCGCCGCATCGAGCAATCCGGGCAAGTGCACGAAGCCCTGGGTATCGAATTGCAGCTTGATGTCCAGGAGATCATCCGAACTATACATAATGTGTTGTCGTTGGGTGGCGGGATCGCCACGTTGAAGAAAGTGCCGCAGGGGGCGTCATCGGTCGGCGCCGAGGCGCGGCAGGTGGCGGGAATACAAGTCGTCGTAGCCGCGCACCATCGCATCGATGCTGTAGCGCGCCTCGACGAATGCACGGCCGGCCATGCCGTGGCGCTTGCCCATGCCCGGATCGGACACGTATACCGCCAGCGCATCGGCAAGCGCTTGCGGCTGTGCCGGCGCGGTAAGCAAGCCGGTCTGGCTCTCCTGGACCAGTTCGGGGACGCCCCCGACCTGGGTGGCCACGACAGGCAGCCCGCTCGCCATCGCTTCCAGTATGGTGACGGGCGTCGCTTCCGACAGCGAGGGCAACACGAAGATCGACCAGCCGCGCAGGATGGAATCGATATCGGTGCGCGCACCCGGCAGCCATACCCGGTCGGACAAGCCTGCGGCAAGGACCCGGTCGCGCAATGCCGGCAACAGGGGACCGGCGCCGACGATCGCCAGGCGCAAGTCATGTTCCGGCGCAGGAAAGCGCGCCAGCAAGCGCTGGAAGGCGTCGAGCAATCCCATATGGTCCTTGATCCGGTCGATCCGTCCGACAGTGCCGATCCATACCGGTCCGGTGGCGAACGGCTGGTCATGCTGCGAGCGATCCGGCAATGGTACGTAACGCAAGGTGTCAACGCCATTCGGCACCATCGCGATCTTGTACTCGGGTATGCCGACGGTATCGCGCAGCCATTCAACCAGGTCGGCCGACACCGGCACGTAGGCGTGGATAACGGGGGCCAGCAGGCGCCGTAATACATTGTACCGGGCATGCCTGCCGTCGATTTCGACGCTGTCGCGGCCATGCTCGGCGTGCACGCGCACCCGCACGCCAGCCAGCAGCGCGGTAGCGGCATATTCGATGGTGCCTACGTTATAAGTATGCATCAGCGCCGGCTGAAGCTGGCGCAGCAACTTCCATAGCCTGAAGTGCGTGCCCAGGCTACTGCCAGGCTGCTTGTGCAGCGCATGCAGTTCGACATCGGGCCGCGTGATCGTGCGCACGTAGTCGGTATGCGCGGTCAGGCTGACGACGGCATGGCGATAGCGTTGCACCGGCATGCGATTGATACACTCGGCCAGCAATGTCTGCAGACCACCGCATTCGAAGCGGTGGACGAGGTGCACCACCAGGGCTCTGTCCTTGTCCATGCTTAGCGCAGTACAACAGCGTCGCCACCTGTCGACACCCTCTGCTGCGCCACCTGGCGAAACAGCCGCAGCTGGCCCCGTGTCGTCTCGGTCCAGCTGAATCCTTCGGCATAGGCACGGGTTGCAGCGTGGTCTGGATAAGCAGCGCGCAGTTCGCGTACACCGTCGGCCACGCCCTGCGGCGTCAGGCTGGACATCAGCACGCCGGCCGCAGGTCCGCGTACCACTTCCGGCGTACCCCACACATTGCTGGCAACGACCGGGGTCCCGCAGGCCATGGACTCGAGCAGGACATTGGCCCATCCTTCGCGGCTCGATGCCAGCACAAGCGCATCGGCTGCCCCGTAGTAGTCGCGCAGGCGAGCCTGCGGCAAGGGGCCGGCAAACGTGACCCTGTCTGCCACACCTGCGCTTGCTGCAAGCGCTTCGAGCTTTTTGCGGCCCGCACCGCTTCCCACGATGACCAGGTCCACATCCGGCAATGCAGGCAAGGCCGCGATGATGTGTTCATGCCCCTTGCGCGGATCCAGATGTCCCACCGACAGCAGCGTGAACCGGTCCATGCTCAGGGACTTGCGCACCGCAGCGCGATCGACCGGCCGGAACAGCGTGAGATCAACGCCATTGCGCAAGGTCGTGATGCGGCTGCCATCCATGCCGAGCCTGATCATTTCGATCCGTAGCGCCTCGCATACGGCAACCATCGCGGCGGACTGCTCTCCTGCCCAGCGGATCAAGCGGCGCGCCAGCGGATATTGCAGGATCAGGTTGATATCCGTCCCAAGGGCGGAAATCATGACAGGCTTGTTGAAGTACTTGCCCAGCATGATTGCGGCGATACCATCGGGGTAAAAGTAGTGCGCATCGATCATGTCGAAGTCGTAGCCTTCATCCAGCATGCGGCCAATGATGCCTTTCGCCGCCAGTGCCATCGTGAGGGGCGCACCATACATACCGATTTTAGGTATGACGACATAGCGCGGGTGAAAAACCTCGACACCCAGCCGGGTTTCCACCCGGGGCGCCTTCGCCGATGCACTGTATTTGCCAAACAAGGCGCTATCGACGGGAAACCACGGTATCGGTGCTACAACCTTGGCTTGGACCTCGCCGGTGGCCAATTGCTGCCGCAAGGTCGTTTCCGTAAAAATGCCGTGATGAGGCTGTGCTGCATTTGGAAACAGGGTACTGAAGGTAAGGATTTTCATTGCACTGGCCAGCATTAGCAACTAGCCATCAAATAAGGTGTTCAAATACTCGCACCGAATTAAAAGTTATGCAATTAGGAAATAATTTACAGCAAGTTAGTTGCAACGAAAGCAAAGAAAAACTGATAGTTTGTTGTAAAAAATGAACGCCCGGGTTACGACTTGAGGTTTGCGCTCACACATCCTGAATCAGCTTTGCTCCGAATGCGCACTCATATGGCGCTGCTCTGGATACCACCCCGTGAACCACGCTGCAGCATACAAAGCCGTCACCGTTACCACGATCCCGGCGGCATGCGGCAACCCGGGCATGTACGCCATGGCGATATCGGCCAGCACCAGCATGCAAAAGGCAATGGCCCAGGCTGCGCTGATCACATAATTCACATGCAGGAAAGCCGGGCTGTCCCAGTGCACCCGGTCGACCGTGTCGCGCGCGTACTGCAGCGAGAACGGCTGGCGCAGCGCCAGCGAGGCCAGCACGATCAGCATCAGGCCGGCATCCACGCGCAGGCGCACGGCGGCAATCGACCATGGCGGATTGAACGCCAGCGCATACAAAGTGAGCAGGCCAAACAGGAAGAAGGTGCCGAGTTCGAGCAGCTTGATGCCGCGGCCCGGCGTGAGCAGGTCGCGGATCACCAGGAAGGCGGAGGCCCCAGCGCCGGCGGCCAGCCCGGCCGGGATACCGGCCAGGCGCTCGATGAGGACGAACAGGATGAAGGGAGCGAATGCCAGGAGCAGATGCATGATGCCTCCCGCCGGCCCGGATGACCGGTACTGGCAGGTTTGATCGCACCTGCCCGGGATCGTTCCGGCCGCGCTCAGTCGAACTTGCTGAAATCCGGCTTGCGCTTCTCGAAGAAGGCCGTGAACGCTTCCTTCGCCTCGCCCCCGGTCAGCATCGCGCTGAAGCGCTCGTTCTCGACCGCGATGGTCTCCTTCACCAGCGCCGCACGCGAACGCTTCATCAGCGCCTTGGTGGTGCGGATCGACGCGGCCGGCAGCTTGACCAGCTTGGCGGCCTGGCCCTGGGCGAAGGCCAGCAGTTCGGCGGCGGGCAGCACCTTGGCGACGATGCCCATCTCGAAGGCTTCCTGGGCCGGGAAGGCTTCGCCCAGCATCAGCTTTTCGGCGGCGCGGGTATAGCCGGCGGACTGGGCGACCAGCAGCGAGGAGGCGAATTCCGGGCACAGGCCGAGCTGGCTGAAGGGCATCGAGAACTTGGCGCTGTCGGCGGCGTAGACCAGGTCGCAGTGCATCAGCAGCGTGGTGCCGATGCCGACGGCGGCACCGGCCACCGCGGCGACGACGGGCTTGGTGCAGCCTTCCAGCGCGCGCATGAACTGGAATACCGGGCGGTCTTCGGTCATGGCGCCTTCGCCGACGTTGTTGAGGAAGTCGTCGAGGTCGTTCCCGGCAGTGAAGATTTCTGGCTTGCCGGTGATGAGGATGGCGCGGACGGCAGGGTCGGCTTCGGCGGCCAGCAGGGCGTCGGCCATGGTCTGGTACATGGCGCCGGTGATGGCGTTCTTGCGCTCGGGGCGGTTGAATTCGAGGGTGAGGATGCCGTTGGCGGTGGTGGTGAGGATG
>Ga0308168_1002576_pt1 | contig 14807 bp, 13 predicted proteins | sample PhyCR2_FD_202133 | JGI IMG/M metagenome (GOLD analysis project Ga0308168, IMG submission 202133) | Phyllosphere microbial communities from UC Gill Tract Community Farm, Albany, California, United States - DLSLRC.R2 | ecosystem: Host-associated > Plants > Phyllosphere > Unclassified | place: USA... | reverse complement strand
GTATTTATAAACTAAAGCCTGATTTCAAAACTAAAGCTAAAGGCACGGGGCAAGTGACTGTGCAAAGCTTTATCCAGCTGCGTGATCCAAATAAGTTAATTCCTTTTAATATCGTGAATAGTGATACAGCTGATCGATTATTAACGGGCGCTGATTTTGACCCAGAGTCAATGCAACGTACTAGTGATGGGACTTATTGGATTGGGGATGAGTTTGGTCCTTATTTACTTCATTTCTCAGCAGATGGTGTGTTGTTGGATGCTCCAATTGCTCTGCCAAATCCACTAAATCCGACCCAAGAACTTCGCTCTCCTCAAAATCAGTTTAATAAAGCGCAAATTAATTTTGTAGAGCCTCTAGTTCAGCAAAGTGGTGGTTTTGAAGGAATGGCAATCTCGCCAGATGGCCAATATCTTTATCCTCTTGTAGAGAAACCGCTTAAATCAATCCGAGAAACGGAAAGACAGCTATTGATTTCTCAATTTGACCTGAAGAAAAAAGCGTATACAGGAAAATATTATTGGTTCCAGTTAGACAGTAAGGCAACCAATATTGGTGACTTCCAACTCTTTAATGATAATGAAGGTATTATTATTGAGCGTGATGCGACTCAGAATAATTTAGGCGGATATAAAAAATTAATTCGTATTAAATTAAATGAGTCAGGCCAACCAATAAGTCGCGAAGATTTAGTCGATTTAATTAAAATTGCCAATCCTAATTTACTTTATGGCACAGCAAGAGCAGGGGATATTGGGACAGAACAAGTTTTCGCTTTCCCTTTTGAAACTATTGAAGATGTCATCATTGAAAATAGTACAACGTTGACTGTTCTAAATGATAATAACTTCCCTGGGTCTACAGGGCGTAACGCAAAATTGGCTGACGATAATGAGATTATTCAAATTCGTTTGCCAAAAGCTTTGTTCTAAGCCCTATAAATAAATGAGTTAAAAATGCGGCGGCTTTTATTCCGCCGCATTTATTAGAAGAATAAAATATTGGATAAACTTTAATCAAATTATTTTTTATATCCTTGTTTTCGTTTGTTTTATAAACAGGGAAAATGAATGGAATTCATGTTAAAATGATCGGCTTTCATCTTTAGATGTCTCTCCTCCATCTGCTAGCCGAGATTCGCAAGCCATGTCTACTGCCTACACCATGCAAACTGCGCCCAAAGCGCTGTTTGATTACGACAAATATTGGGCGTCGTGTTTTGAACCAGCGCCATTTTTGCCGATGTCACGAGAAGAAATGGACCAACTCGGCTGGGATGCGTGTGACTTTATTTTAGTCTGTGGTGATGCTTATATTGACCATCCATCATTTGTATCGGGTGTGATTGGACGTGTGCTTGAGGCACAAGGTTTCCGTGTCGGAATTATTGCGCAGCCAGATTGGACTAATGTTGAAAGCTTCCGCGTTTTAGGTAAGCCAACGATTGCTTGGGGTGTAACCGCAGGTAATATGGATTCGATGATTAACCGTTATACGGCAGATCGTAAAATCCGTTCGGATGATGCATATTCTCCAAACAATGAACCGAATAAACGTCCTGACCGCGCAGCAACAGTTTATTGTCAACGTTGTCGAGAAGCATTCCCTGATGTACCTGTGTTATTGGGTGGTATTGAAGGCAGTTTACGTCGTATTGCGCACTACGATTATTGGTCAGATAAAGTTCGTCGTTCGATTTTGATGGACTCAAAAGCCGATTTGCTCATGTACGGTAATGGTGAGCGTGCCATTATTGATGTAATGCATCGTTTGGCTAAAGGTGAAAAAATCCACGAGATTACTGATGTTCGTGGTACCGCATTTATTATTAATAAACATAACAAAGCATCAAAAGCAAAGTTTGTTGAAGTTGCGAGTAATGATGTAGATACAGTTGGGCGTGTTGACCCAATTATTAACCCATATGTCATGACAGAAGATATTGATGGCTGTGAGGTTGAAAAAGAAAAGGGTAACTCTTTAGCTCAGTATCAAAATTTCCAAAAAGAGATTGTTGCAAATCCGATAGTGCGTGAAGGCGACAAACTCGATGATGACACTCAAATCGTTCAATTAAAGCCGGCACCGTCAAAAGCAATTAAACACAAATTACCACCACGAGAGTTGGCAGTTATTCGCTTACCTTCTTTTGAAGAAGTGGCAAATGATCAAGTGCTTTATGCGCATGCAAACCGTATTTTGCACCTTGAAACTAACCCTGGTAATGCTCGTGCACTCGTTCAACGCCATGGTGAACGAGATGTGTGGATTAATCCACCTCCAATTCCTCTAACTACGGAGGAAATGGATTATGTGTTTGATTTACCTTATGCACGTTTGCCACATCCTACCTATGGTGATGCGCGTTTCCCTGCATTTGATATGATCAAATTCTCGGTCAACATTATGCGTGGCTGTTTTGGGGGTTGTACATTCTGTTCAATTACAGAACATGAAGGGCGTATTATTCAAAACCGTTCGGAAGATTCGATCTTACGTGAGATTGAAAAAATTCGTGATACTGCACCAAACTTCACAGGCATTATTTCAGATTTAGGTGGCCCAACAGCAAACATGTACCGTTTGCACTGTAAAGATCCTGAAATTGAGAAAAACTGTCGTAAACCTTCTTGTGTTTATCCGGGTGTTTGTCAAAACTTACATACCGATCACGCGCCATTAGTGCAGCTTTACCGTAAAGCGCGCGCTATTAAAGGTGTGAAGAAAATTCTAATTGGTTCTGGTCTGCGCTATGACCTTGCGGTACTTAACCCTGAATATGTCAAAGAGCTGGTACAACACCATGTTGGTGGTTATTTAAAAATTGCTCCTGAACATACCGAACAAGGCCCGTTATCTAAGATGATGAAACCGGGTATTGGTACGTATGATCGTTTCAAACAAATGTTTGACCGTTTTAGTAAAGAAGCTGGAAAAGAGCAATATTTAATTCCGTACTTTATTGCTGCGCATCCGGGTACTTCAGATTATGACATGATGCATCTTGCAATTTGGTTGAAAAAGAATGGTTTCCGTGCCGATCAGGTACAGACTTTCTATCCATCGCCAATGGCAACTGCAACAACCATGTATTATTCGGGTAAAAACCCACTTGCTAAAGTAGCTCGCTATACTGAAAAAGTTGATATTGTAAAAGGTGAAAAACGCCGTCGTTTGCATAAAGCATTCTTGCGTTACCATGATCCAAACAACTGGCCATTACTTCGTGAGGCCCTAAAAGAGATGGGGCGCGCAGATTTAATTGGTAATTCGAAGCAGCATTTAATTCCGACTTATCAGCCAAAAGGCACAGAAGGGGAATATAAGTCTGCTCGTAAGAAAAATTCGTCTACAGCAGGCGATTCGGTTAAACGAAATAATCAGCAAACGAATAATCATTCGAATCAAAAGCGTCCACAAAAAGGACAGGTTCTAACGCAACATACTGGTTTACCTCCTCGTGAAACAGGTGAGAAAAGACCGTTTGGTGGGAAAAGTAAACCTAAATCTAAAGTTCGTGGATAATGATAAAACAGGCTCTTAAATAGAGCCTGTTTTGTTTTTTATGACTCTATTTAAATCGTATAATGAGATTTTTGAGGATTTAAAGTACAAAAAACGTAACGAATAATGATAAATAGCCAAAATCTGACGAGCTGCACTTGATTGTTATTGATTCTATGATTATAAATAATGTGAGGGTGGCTAAATTTAAGCCAAGCTTGATAACTACAAGTGAAATTACTAAGTGAACCTTTTAAAAAACGGCTGTGTCGTTATCAATTAAAACAAAGCGTGATCTAGCAAAATCATTATAAAAAACTTAAAGGATGGACCCATGTACTATTTAATTACGATCTTATTATTATTTCTGGTTGTTGTTATGGCAGTGAAAAGTCTGTCACGAAGGCATCAACATGATAGTGCTTTAAAGCGCCGTGCGGTGTTAACTAGTCATGAGCAAATGACCTTAACCAGACTACAAACTGTTTTGCCCAAATTTACAGTATTAGCGCATGTATCTTTTGATGCACTTTTAACTACAAAATACGCGCATACACGTCGTAAATATCAAAATATGTCAGCTGATTTTGTTGTGCTTGATCAAAATTATCAGGTAGTTGTAGTCGTTGTTCTAGGGGAAAACGGTTTACGCCGAGCGCATCAACAATATGAGCGTCGCCTATTACAATTGGCTGGCTATCGTGTGCTTCATTATAGCAGTGTGCCTGATTATCATGACCTAAGAAGAGACTTATTGAGTCCTGAATCAGAATTAGCAACTTTGCATGCGACACCCCAGCTAGAAAGAATGTCAAACGCTTTTGTGAAGCCTTAAAAATTCGACATTAGCAGAATTGATTTGAGAGCTCATTTAAGAAGATTTGAATAAAATGCTGAAATTCAAAATTTTAAAATTACTAAAAAATTGAGCAATATCACCCAAGATATTGCTCAATTTTACATAGATTTATAATTATAAAAATTATGGAAGTACCGCAACAACCGTCATTTCTACAAGTACATCTGGCGCATAGAGTTTTGATTCTACACACGTACGTGCTGGTGGATGTCCTTCGCTAATCCATGCATCCCAAACCGCATTCATAGCTGCATAATCTTTTTCAATATCTTTTAGAAAAATCATGACAGAAAGGATATGGGTTTTATCTGTTCCAGCTTCTGCCAATAGACGGTCAATATTATCTAAAGTTTGTTGAGTCTGCCCTGTGACATCTGCGCTTGTATCATCTGCGAGTTGCCCAGCTAGGTGTACCAAATTACCTGAAATCGCAACTTCGCAGTAGCGTGAAGTAACGTGCAGGCGTTGAGTCGTCATGATGGTGAACCAATAAAAAAAGATGCTTAGAATTGTACTTGATTGAATTAAGCAGTGGAATTTTTTTAGTTGATATTGGTGGCTATAATTAATGACAAGATTTATTATAAATTGCTAATATCTGCATTGAATAAAATAATATATTGGACATGATCATGCGAAAAAAAATAGAGATTATTATATTGGGAGGATTATTGGGAATGACAACAATAACGCATGCTATAAATCCTGATCAAGAATATATATTGTTCTTTGAAAAATATAAACAGTTGTCGAATGAAAGTGATCCGAAAGGAATGGAACTCTATGCAGACAATGCCAAACTTCATCAAAAACAAATCACACCGGATGGTATTGAACAAAGCATGAGTATGTCTGGGAAAAAACTAAAAGAACTATTTTTAGAAAATCAAGAAATGCTTCAAAAGCTGGGATATACATCTAACTATAGTGATGTGAAAGTGACGAGAAGTCAAAACTCTGCAAAGATTTCAGCGACGAGATATAGCACTAAGAACTGTTTTACAGATCGTGATTACTATATGGTGGTTTCTCGTGGGGTGGATAAACATTTATATATTACAGAGGAGTACTCTACAAGTGTCCCTCAGAATTTGTGTAAAGAAAGTATTAAGGATGATTTGCCACTACAGTTAACTTTTGGGGCCAAGATGATCAATAAAAACTTGCCTATGCAAGTAGATCGAGAAACAAATTTAGAGCATGTTGAGGCCCAAGGGAAAGAATTAACGTTGAATTATCGTCTGATTCATATAACGTCTGTGGATATGCCTGCTGAATGGGTACAAGCAATGGAAGTTAATGGTGTTCCTGAAATTGTTAAAGGTGTTTGCGATAATATAAAAATGAAAGACTTATTAAATAAAGGAGCACAACTTAATTTAAATTATTTATATAAAGATAATGTGCCATTAACTAAAATTAAAATGACCAAACAGGACTGTAATATATAAATGTTTTTATTAAAGAATAAATTATAACAAAAGGGCACATTTGTGCCCTGCAATATTCGGATTTGGTCGTCACGCCAATCACAGGACGATATGCCGAAAGTAAAGGTTGCTTTGGCATGTTGCAAATACATGGGTAATGAATATGCGTGGATTAGGTTACTCTAAAGTTTCAGTAAAAGGGAGTCTATTTTGTTTAAAAGTTGCTCTTTTGAGTGAAAAGTAGTCAATTACCAGAGGTTAAGCTGGAAGTCATCAGCTTGCGTTTGTAATTGATAAACGCCTATACCAATCAAGCGAAACTGGAAATGTTCGGGTATCTGCATTTCATTTAATAATAAAAATAAAACTTGGATTAAGTCCTGTAGTGACTGGATCGGTCTTTTAAAAGTTTTACTATGTTGTAGAGTCTGAAAATTCTTGAGTTTAAGTTTGATATTCACACCACGTGCATTGAGCTGTTTTTTCTCTAGTGTTTGCCACACTTTTTCGGCTAATCCCTGCCAATAGGGCTGACATTGAGCCAAAGTAAAATCACTGTCAAAAGTGGTCTCTTTCGAAATTTGTTGGCGAGCTCTTTCAGCTTGAACAGGTCTATGGTCAATGCCCTGAGCATATAGATAGAGTTGTTGTCCATATTTACCGAAGTGGTGAACCAAAATAGCTTCTTCAATTTTCTGTAAATCACCCAGCGTATGTAGCTGAAGCTGCTGCAATTTTTCCTGAGTGACTTTACCCACGCCTGGAATCTTTTTAAGCGGAAGGTCTTGAATAAAAGTAGCAACTTGCGAAGGTTTGATTACACATAAGCCATTAGGTTTGTTCCAATCCGAAGCAATTTTTGCCAAAAACTTATTTGGTGCTACACCTGCTGATGCGGTCAATCCGGTTAATCTAAAAATATCTTCTCGAATATGCATGGCAACTTCAGTTGCACTCGCAATCTGTTTTAGGTTTTCAGTGACATCTAAATAAGCTTCATCTAAAGATAAAGGCTCAATAAGTAGCGTATATTGCTGAAAGATCGAGTGAATTTGAGCGGAAACCGTACGGTATTTTTCAAAATTTGGTTCAATAATGACAACTTGAGGACATAGTTTTCTTGCCTGACTCATCGACATGGCAGAACGCAAACCAAATTCACGGGCAGGGTAGGAGGCAGCAGCAATCACAGCTCGCGGATGATGCGAAGAAATAACGACAGGAAGATGCTTTAGATCAGGACGCTCTCGCAATTCGACCGATGCATAGAAGGCATCCATATCGATATGAATGATTTTGCGCATATTATTGTGCTTTCACGATGCCTTGCTGCTGTAAAAAATGATGCCATTCTTTGACTGAACCCTTATAAACATTTAAGTCTACTGGTTTTGTCATGCCTTCAATTTTACCTTGATTACTATGCTGCCAAAAGAGCCATTTTCTTTTGTCTTTTAGCTCAGGTTTTCCTTCGTAATCTCTGACCCAAAGCGGTGTATCAGGGAAACTTCCTATTAATACAATGTGGTAAAAAGTTTTGGAAATATAAAAGATAGGCTGTTTGCCATAATGCTGTTTTAGGCGGTCATGCATGATGCCTATTTCTTTAAGTAATTGTTCTTTGGTGTGCGCATTAATACAGTTACCGTCATATTCTAGATCGACAACAGGAGGAAGGGCATCGGCTTTGTTGGGTACAGCCGAAATAAAGTTATCTGCTTGCGTTTTACCATCACGGCATAGACGATAAAAGTGATAAGCGCCTACATGAAACCCATGTTCACGTGCTTTGAGCCAGTTTTCCTGAAATTTTGAATCTTTGTAATCGCTGCCTTCAGTCGCTTTTAAATAGACGAATTGGAATTTTTCCGGTGATATTTTTTTCCAGTTAATATCACCTTGATGATGAGAAACATCGAACCCTTGCACCGGATAATCCTGCGCAACAGCTTTTTGTTGATAGAACAGACCAAAATAAGCTAAGACTCCCATAACACAAGCTAAGCCAATTCCGATTAGGGTATTGTGCCGTGATGTGAAAAAAGTTTTAGCCAGTTTGCTCATTCAAAACTCGTTAAAATTTGAAGTTGACATCATAGCGTGATTCACAAGAGAGAAACCATGCTAAAAATGCAACCGCTTAAACAGGCGTATCCTTTGGAATTTGCCAGAAAATAAATGCAGTAATGACATTGATACAACCGAGGCAAATGAGAGTGACATGAAACGCTGTTGTCACGTGGTCTGCACCATAATAATTAGTAAAAATATTAATGAGTGTGCCTGCTAGCGCCACACCAATACTCATTGATAGCATCATGATCATCGACAAAAAACTATTACCGCTACTCGCATCTTGTTGAGGCAAGTCTTTCAAGGTTAATGTATTCATGCCAACAAATTGCAGTGAATTTAATGTACCAAATAAGAAGAAGTGTAAAGCTCTAAACCAAGTTGGGGTCTCGACAGTCATGATTGCAAAAGAGGCAATACATAGCCCAACTAATGTTGTGTTGATGAGTAAAAAACGTCGATAGCCAATTTTTTGAATAATCGGTCTGACAATTGGCTTTGAAAATAATGAGCCCAAGACTAATGGAATCATCATTAAACCTGCTATGAAAGGTTCAAAGCCAAAAGCAACTTGTAGCATGAGTGGTAAAACAAAAGGCAAAGCATTACCACCAAAGCGAGCAAAGAAATTACCTAAAATACCAATCGCATAAATTTTGTTTCTAAAGAGTCGGCTACGAAATAATGCATTTTGATGAGTATGTGAATGGTAGGCATACCATAGTGTTGCGATTATTCCGATGACTAATAATGAAATACTAAACCATTTTGAATATTCAGGTGAGGCTAGATGTTCGATCCCTAACGACCAGCCAATCATGGCCACGACTAATAAGATAAAGCCACCCAAATCGAATGTTTTGACTGAGGGTTCTTTTACATTTGGCATGACTTTTAGTGTCATTAGTATGCCAAGTATGCCCATAGGAATATTAATCAGGAAAATCCAATGCCAAGTTGCAACTTCAACCAACCATCCGCCCAAAGTTGGACCAGCCAAAGGTCCGAGTAAACCTGCAAGGCTCATTAAGCTCATTGCAGCTAAGAACTGAGTTCGAGGAATAATTTTTAAAAGTGATAATCGGCCAACAGGAAGTAGTAAGGCGCCGCCTATGCCTTGGATGACTCGGAAAAATAACAGCTCATTGAGACTCTGAGAAAGGCCACAACCTAAAGAAGCCAGAGTAAAAATTACGATTGCCGACAAGAAAATATTTCTAACACCAAAGCGGTCTGCTAACCAGCCACTTAAAGGAATACAGGCAGCAACCGATAATACATAGGCCACCACTACACTGTGCATGCGTAAAGGATCTTCATTTAGATGATGAGCCATCGCAGGAATAGCAGTATTTACAATGGTTGTGTCCAAGGCCTGCATAAAAAAGCCAATAGAAACCAAAAGAACGAGTAGTCGATATTCGGGTTGCAAGGCTTGGTGAGTCGGCGTGGCATTCATAACATTTGAAAATTAACGTTTTGGTCTAGTGTAAAACAAATTGAATTTAAAAGAAGTAAGCCAATGTTGAATACCCCTTTACTAAATCTAAGTTCTTTTGAAGGTAGAGGTGAAAATAGTTAAAATAAAAAAAGCGGCAGAACCGCTTTTTTAAATAGAGTAGGGGGACAACTAGACAACAAATCTTTTTGGCATTTTTAAGTTTTTAATGACGTTATAAATTTGATCAACATCATCACATACAATTAATTTAGCTCGATGTTGAAGGGGAAGGAAACCTTCTTGAACTGCATGGTCTAATTGGGCAATAAGTGCGTTATAAAAGCCATTTACGTTATATAAAATCATGGGCTTTTGATGTTGGTTGAGTTGGCCCCAAGTGGCTATTTCCAATATTTCTTCAAATGTTCCTAAACCACCTGGTAACGCAATAAATGCACTTGCACGTTCAGCCATCATGGCTTTACGTTCATGCATGGTTTCTACGACATGTAATTCAGTTAGGCCTGCATGTGCGACTTCATAATCAAGCATAAATTCAGGGATCACACCGACAGCTTCTCCGCCGTTTGCGAGAACGCTCTCAGCGACTTGTCCCATTAAGCCGATACTGGCACCGCCATAGACTAATCCAAAGCCTTGTTCAGCGATTCCATGAGCGAGTTCAATTGCTTTTTCTCGGTAGATTGGGTTATTTCCTGCACGTGAACCACAATATAATGCAATAAGAGGTTGTTTTGTTTTTACAGCTGTTATTGGTGAATCATTTACTGCCATTGTTAATACGCTATTCATTGCTTTATTTTTTACCTTATCACGTTCATATTTCTTGTCTACAGTAAGCAAAAGATATGACAACTTTATAAGCAGATTTATAAGAAAGATTCATGTTTTGTATGGGTTTGGTGAATGCTGGTTATGTACAAATAAAAATGATGAATTTATGTTAAATCTTGCCTATACTAAAAATTCGTTTAACAACATATGAACAAATATGGGTAGTGGTTGTAGTCGCTCCGTTTTAATTTCTTGTCTTAAAAAAACATTTTCCCCCCTTTGTATAGGCGCGCCTGTTGTGTTGCCAAATAAAGATAAAATCCAAACAACACAGGAGCAGGATCAATGATCTTTGAATGGATGTCTGATCCCTCTGCTTGGGTGGGTTTAGCAACTTTAATCGTTCTTGAAATTGTATTGGGGATCGATAACCTCGTTTTTATCGCGATTTTGGCTGAGAAATTGCCGCCAGAGCAACGAGCTAAAGCACGTATAGTTGGTTTGGTGCTCGCGTTAGGAATGCGCCTTGTACTCTTAGCCTCGATTGCTTGGGTCGTGACGCTGACTGAACCACTCTTCCATATTTTTGATCATCCATTCTCTGGTCGTGATTTGATTTTGTTATTCGGTGGTGTGTTCTTACTCTTTAAAGGCACCATGGAATTGCACGAACGAATGGAAGGGAAACAACTTCATAAAGAAGATAATCCTGTTCATGCTGCATTCTGGATGGTCATTGTTCAGATTGTTGTGCTTGATGCGGTATTCTCACTAGATAGCGTGATTACAGCTGTAGGTATGGTGAAAGAGCTGTCAGTCATGATGGTTGCGGTTGTTATTGCTGTCGGAATCATGTTGTGGGCATCAAAACCACTCATGGACTTCGTCAATAAACATCCAACAGTTGTCATTCTGTGTCTTGGCTTCTTGATGATGATCGGTTTCTCTTTGGTGGTGGAAGGCTTTGGTTTCCATATTCCGAAGGGCTATTTATATGCTGCAATTGGCTTCTCGGTTTTGGTAGAAGTTATCAATCAGAGCATGCGCCGCAATCAGGAAAAGCTAGTTACCACTACAGACTTGCGTTATCGCACTGCCTCTGCGGTTTTACGTATGTTAGGCAGTAAAAATAGTAGTTCTTCAGATACTCAATCTTCTGATAAAGAAGATGTATTAGCGACGCAAGCTTTTGCTGATGAAGTTTTTGACGAAGAAAATGGTGCTTATCACAGTGTGCTTGTACAAGGTGTGCTTGGTTTATCAGAGCGTCCTGTAAAATCTGTTATGACTCCACGCCCTGAACTTGAGTGGATTGACTTAGACGATGAACCTGAAGTTTTAAAAGAACGTTTAATGTCAATGACACATTCTCGTTTGATCGTTGCACGTGGTGAGCTTGATAATATTGAAGGTATTGCGCTTACGCATAAAGTTTTAAATAACTTTATTGAGACAGGTGTAATTGATTTCCAAAAGCATCTACGTGAACCTGTGATTGTGCATGAAAATGCTCAAGTGCTTATGGTGATGGAGCAATTGCGTCAAGCACCTTTACAAATGGCGATCGTATTAAATGAATATGGTTCCATCGAAGGTATCGCAACACCAATTGATATCTTAGAAGCAATTGCTGGCGAATTCCCTGATGAAGATGAGTTAGACGCTGCTGCTGAAAGCTTGGCAGATGGTTCATTAATGCTTGAAGGTTCAACTGATATTCGCCATGTATCACTTTTATTAGGTCGTGATCTCGTTGACGAAAGTGAACAGTATTCAACTTTATCGGGTTACTTGTTATTCCATTTAGGCCGTTTACCGGAAAATGGCGAAGCTGTTGAGGCAGACGGTTATCGCTTTGAAGTGATTACGATGGAAGGTCATAAAATTGAGAAAGTTCATATTGTTTCTATCGAGCAAGATGAATCAAAAGATTAAATGACGTTTTAAGTCTAGAAACATCATAAAATAGCTCAACTCTGAGCTATTTTTATTTGAGAAACACCAAATGACCCAACAAACTTGTCCATGTGGAAAAGGCCGCTATATAGAATGTTGTGAGCCTTTACATTTAGGCACAGCCAAAGCACTGACGGCAGAGCAGCTTATGCGTTCACGTTATAGCGCTTTTGCATTACAGCAAATTGATTATATTGTGCAAACGACTGCTTTAGGTCAGCAAACAGCTCTTGATAAAGATGCTATCGCAGAGTGGAGCAAACAAAATCAATGGTTGGGTTTAGAGGTGGTTAACGCCAACGAAAAATTAGATAAAACTCATGCACAGGTTGAGTTCAAAGCTCATTATCATGATGGACAAAAAGCCCAAATTCATCATGAGGTTTCACATTTTGTTTATCACCAGCAAAAATGGTTTTTCCTCGACCCAACGGTCGATATGCAGGTCACCATGAAACAACCTTGTATATGTGGTTCAGGAAAAAAATTTAAGCAATGCTGTGCACAATTTCTGTAAGTTTATCTTAAAATACGCCCACTGTTTGGCCTGAGGGAAAGGGCGATGTTACTCACCGTTATTTATATTATTGCGATTACTGCGGAAGCCATGACAGGAGCATTGTCTGCTGGTCGACGGAGTATGGACTGGTTCGGTGTCGTACTGATTGCCTGTGTAACTGCTTTAGGTGGTGGTTCGGTGCGAGATGTATTGCTTGGTCACTATCCTTTAACTTGGGTAAAACACCCTGAATACTTGGTTCTGACCTGCTGTGCTGCATTTGTCACGATTATTATTGCCAAATGGATGCGTCATTTACATAACATCTTTTTGGTGCTCGATGCTTTAGGCTTGATTGGTTTTACGATCATTGGTTGCCAGATTGCCTTACAAATGGGACATGGTTTTGTCGTATCGGCAGTAGCTGGAGTGTTGACTGGAGTATCTGGTGGTATTTTACGTGATATTTTATGTAACGATGTCCCGTTCGTTTTCCGCCGTGAACTCTATGCGAGTATCTCTTTTGTGGCAGTCATTTGTTACTGGGTTTGTCAGGATTTAGGATTAAGCCTAGAGTTAACCGTTATTTCAACTTTAATTTTTGGCTTTACCTTACGTCTGATTGCGATCTATTTTGGCTTAGAAATGCCTAAATTTATTTATAAAGATGATGATGCAGAATCGGCTTCTTCAACTGACGAACATTAATCATGCAGAATTCGATGTGAGCATGATATAACAATTAAATATATTGTCTTGCTCACTTATTTTTTCCAGTAGAGTTTTTCCTATGGATCTGGTTTCACGTATACAAAATCTTCCAATTGGCAAATTTCACTACACATTACTGTGGGTGGTTGGTTTAGGTTGGATGTTTGATGCGATGGACACCGGTATCATTGCTTTTATCATGACAACGCTTGTTAAAGACTGGGCATTAACACCAGCCGAAAGCGGTTGGATTGTGAGTATTGGTTTTGTAGGAATGGCTATTGGAGCTGTTTGCTCAGGAGCTTTAGCAGACCGCTTTGGCCGAAAGACAATATTTGCAGTGACCATGGCGATCTATAGCATTGCGACTGCCTTATGTGCTTTTGCTCCAGATTTGAAGTGGTTATTAATTTTCCGTTTTATTGTTGGTCTTGGGCTTGGTGGACAGTTACCCGTTGCAGTGACATTGGTGAGTGAATATATACCTGCCCATGTACGTGGTCGTTTTATCGTCCTACTCGAAAGTTTTTGGGGTTTGGGCTGGTTAGTTGCTGCACTCATTTCTTATTTTATTATTCCTAAATTTGGTTGGCACATTGCATTTCTCATGGGTGGCCTCCCACTGATTTATATTTTAGTGATTTGGAAAAAACTCCCTGAATCGATACCTTACCTGATTAACCGTGGACGTGTTGAAGAAGCACATGCATTGGTTCAAAAATTAGAAGCTCAAGCAGGCGTTCAAATTGTTCACCATATTGAAGTCGTGCCTGTAGCCATGCGACAAAAAGTCTCTTTTAAACAACTTTGGAGTGGTCAATTTGCTCGCAGAAGCTTAATGCTTTGGCTCATCTGGTTTGGAATTGTGTATTCCTACTACGGTATCTTTACGTGGCTGCCAAGTTTATTAGTGAAACAGGGCTATGACATCGTTAAATCTTTTGAATATGTTTTGCTTATGATTTTGGCACAGCTACCAGGCTACTTGGCAGCGGCATGGTTTGTAGAGCGGTTAGGTAGAAAAATTACACTCGCTGCATTTATCGGGTTTTGTGCGTTGTCTGCATATTTCTTTGGACAAGCCGATAGTGTAAATAGCATTATGTTTTGGGGTTGTCTCATGTCCTTCTTTAATTTGGGTGCATGGGGAGTGTTATATACCTATACACCAGAGCAATATCCAGCCAACATTCGGGCTTTTGGTTCGGGCTGGGCATCGGCAATGGGCCGTTTAGGTGGAATTTTGGCGCCGATAGTCGTCACTCATATGATGGTTTCCAAAAATGGGTTTAGCCATGTTTTTATGATGTTTACTATTGTTTTACTTTTGGTTGCAGCTGTAATTTTAATATTAGGTGAAGAAACACAAGGTAAAAGACTAGAGTCGATAGGTCTCTAGTTTGCCTAACTTTATAGCAAGTAACTAAAAATATAGAGAGATGAGACATAATTTGACGCTCAGGTGACAGAGTCCCTCTTGTGTCTGTAACATAGCCCACTTAGCATAAGACTCACTTAAAATAACGACTGATTTGGAAG
>Ga0308168_1002575_pt1 | contig 14812 bp, 11 predicted proteins | sample PhyCR2_FD_202133 | JGI IMG/M metagenome (GOLD analysis project Ga0308168, IMG submission 202133) | Phyllosphere microbial communities from UC Gill Tract Community Farm, Albany, California, United States - DLSLRC.R2 | ecosystem: Host-associated > Plants > Phyllosphere > Unclassified | place: USA... | reverse complement strand
GTCAGGCACTAGGCAATCTGCTGACATTATTAAACCTGGAAAAAATTGAAGAAGGACTCTTTCGGGGACAAAGCGAAGATCTGGGCTTACGCCAGGTATTCGGCGGTCAGGTTGTGGGGCAAGCCCTCTACGCAGCTAAAGAGACAGTACCTGCAGAACGCTTTGTGCACTCCTTTCACAGCTACTTTTTGCGCCCTGGCGACAGCCAGAAACCGATCGTCTATGACGTGGAAGTCCTGCGTGACGGTAACAGCTTCAGCGCCCGTCGCGTGGCGGCGGTGCAGAACGGCAAGCCGATCTTCTATATGACCGCCTCATTCCAGGCGCCAGAGCCGGGCTATGAGCATCAAAAAACGATGCCCCCTGCGCCGGCACCGGACGAGTTAAAGTCTGAAACGGATATTGCCCGCGCGCTGGCGCATCTGCTGCCTCCGCAGGTAAAAGAGAAGTTTCTTTGCGACAAACCGCTGGAGATCCGCCCGGTAGAGTTCCATAACCCGATGAAGGGCCATACCGCCGAGCCGGCGCGTCAGGTCTGGATCCGCGCCAACGGCACGGTGCCGGAAGATTTCCGCGTCCATCAGTATCTGCTGGGTTATGCGTCCGATTTCAACTTCCTGCCGGTTGCCCTGCAGCCGCACGGCGTGGGCTTCCTTGAGAAAGGGATGCAGGTTGCCACTATCGACCATTCGATGTGGTTCCACCGTCCGTTTGATATGAACGACTGGCTGCTGTACAGCGTGGAGAGCACCTCCGCGTCGAGCGCGCGCGGGTTTGTTCGCGGTGAGTTTTATACCCAGGATGGGGTGCTGGTGGCTTCTACGGTGCAGGAAGGGGTGATGCGCAACCGGGGGTGACGTGCGGCCTGATGCCCTCACCCTGACCCTCTCCCACGGGGAGAGGGAACAAACACTAAAAACGGCAACCGAGGTTGCCGTTTTGCTGTTTATCAGGCGTTATACGCATTCTCACCGTGGCTGTTGACGTCCAGACCTTCGCGCTCCTGCTCTTCCGGTACGCGCAGACCCACCGTCATGTCCGCCAGCTTGTAGCCGATAAAGGCCACTACGCCCGACCAGACCACCGTGATGGCGATACTTTCCAGCTGAACCAGCACCTGATGACCCATGCTCACGCCTTCTGCGTAGCCGACACCGCCCAGCGAGGTTGAGGCGAAGATGCCGGTCATGATGCAGCCGACGATGCCGCACACGCCATGCACGCCAAAGACGTCACAAGGATCGTCCACACGCAGCACGCGTTTCAGCGCAGTAACACCCCACAGACCGGCCAGACCCGCCACGATACCGACGAGCAGCGCGCCGCCGACACCGACAAAACCACAGGCCGGGGTGATGCCAACCAGACCCGCAATCGCACCGGAACAGGCACCCAGCAGGGAAGGTTTACCGCGTACCGCCCACTCGCCAAAGATCCAGGAGAGAATGGCACCTGCGGTCGCAATAACGGTGTTCACGAAGGCCAGCGCCGCGATTTCGTTGGCTGCACTGGCGGAACCGGCGTTAAAGCCAAACCAGCCGAAGTAGAGGATCGCGGTGCCGGTGAAGACCATCGGCAGGTTGTGCGGTTTGAAGGCTTCTTTGCCAAAACCGACGCGTTTTCCAATCAGGTATGCGCCCACCAGGCCTGCCACCGCGGCGTTGATGTGAACCACAGTACCGCCCGCGAAGTCCAGCGCGCCATGGGAAGCCAGCAGACCACCGCCCCAGACCATATGCGCCACCGGCACATAGGAGAGCGTCAGCCAGACCACTACGAAGATCAGCACCGCGGAGAAGCGAATACGTTCCGCCAGCGCGCCAACAATCAGCCCGACGGTGATACAGGCGAACGAACCCTGGAACGCCACGTGGATGTACTGATAGAAGCTGCCCATTACCGCGGTCAGCTCAATATTTTTCAGCATCGCCCAGTTGAAGCTGCCGAAGAAGGCGTTGCCTTCACCGAAGGCCAGCGAGTAGCCGTAGACTACCCACAGGACGCAAACCAGCGCAAAAGTTACCGTCACCTGAGTGAGCATGGAGAGGACGTTTTTGCCGCGGATCAGGCCACCGTAAAACAGCGCAATCCCCGGGATGGTCATAAACAGCACCAGCGCGGTGCAAATCATCATAAAGGCGTTATCGGCTTTGTCTGCCACCGCCGGTGCCGCCATTGCCAGCCCCGGCAGCAGTGCCAGAGACCCCAGACCTGCTTTGAGTGTTGTTGTGTTCATTTTCTCGATCCCTATCACTGTGTGCCTGATTTTTTACAGTGCCGCTTCGTCGGCTTCGCCTGTACGAATGCGAATGACGCGTTGCAGCTCAGCAACGAAAATTTTGCCGTCGCCAATTTTGCCGGTGTAGGCTGCTTTGCTAATGACGTCGATAACTTCATCCAGCTGATCGTCGGCGATCGCCACGTCAATCTTCACTTTTGGCAGGAAGTTGACGCTGTATTCAGCGCCACGGTACAGCTCCGCATGACCTTTCTGTCGCCCAAAGCCTTTCACCTCGGTGACAGTCAGCCCCTGAATACCCATTGAAGAGAGTGCTTCACGCACGTCTTCGAGCTTGAATGGTTTGATGACCACGGTAACCAGCTTCATATATCTCTCCAGTCAGAATTCGGAAATGGCTAGCGAACTGATTAGGTATTGCAAGCGGTGTGCCAGAATTGAAAAGAGAGGAAGGATGAGGCGTGGCGGAGAGAGGACGAAAAAAAACGCACCATGACAGTGCATGATGCGTTTCATTTTTGCACCAACCGATTCAGCGGCTGGCAGGATGCTTAATTTTAGTGCATCAGGCGCTGAGCGACTCTTCACGCGTGCTGGCGGCCAGCTCTTCCCCGGCCAGCTGCAGCTGATACATCTGCCAGTAACGCCCTTTCGCCTCAAGCAGTTGCTTATGGGTACCGCGCTCAACCGCCTGGCCGCGATGAAGCACCAGAATGGTATCCGCCTCGACAATGGTCGACAGGCGGTGGGCAATCACCACCAGGGTGGTATGTTCACGCACTGCGGCCAGCGCCTGCTGGATCGCCTGCTCGGTACCGGAGTCGATGCTGGCCGTGGCTTCATCGAGGATCAGTACCTGCGGCGTATCAATCAGCACCCGGGCCAGGGCCAACAGCTGTTTTTGCCCCACCGAGAGGTTATTTCCCTGCTCACCCAGCCGGGTATGAATACCCTCGTGCAGGCCGCGCGCCAGCTCCGCCAGCTGCACTTTCTCCAGCACGTCCCACACCTGCTCCTCGCTAAATGGCCGCCCGAGCGTAACGTTGGCGAAGAAGGTGTCGGCCAGCACTACCGGATCCTGTTGCACCATCGCCACCCCTTTACGCAGCACGGCGTGGCTCAGGGTCGAAAGCGGACGCCCGTCGAGGCGAATTTCCCCTTCGGTGAGCGGGTAGTAGCCCATCAGCAGGCTGGCGAGGGTACTTTTACCGCTGCCGGTATGGCCGACCAGCGCGACGAAACTGCGGGACGGCACCTTCAGATCGATATCCTGTAAGACCAGCCGGTCCTCGCGATAGGCGAAGGAGACCTTATCAAACTCAATGGTGCCGCTTTGCAGGTCGCGATTGTCATCGCCGTAGGCCTGACGCGGGCGATCCATCAGCTCAAAGACGCGCTCGCCGGCAACCACCGCCTGCTGCAGCATCGACTGCTGAGTGGTCAGCTCGATCAGCGGCTCGTTAAGACGACCCAGGTAGCTGATAAAGGCATACAGCACCCCGACCTCAATGGTGCCGCCAGCGGCAAAACCAAACTGCATCAGCAGCCCGCACAGCACCAGCGCCGAGAACAGGCTGAGCAGCGGCCGCAGGAGAAAACCATCCAGCCGCAGCGTCTGCATACGGGCCATATAGTGGGAGCGGCTGGCCTCGCCCATCCGCTCGCCAAAACGCTCCTGCTGGCGGAACTGTTGGATGACGCTCATGCCGTTGATGACTTCGTTGAAGCCATCGTTGATATCCGCCAGATAGGCCCGCACGCGACGGACAATCGGCGTGCTGTAGCGCTGGTAGATGATCATCACAATCATCACCGCCGGGAAAATCGCCATCGCCACCAGCGCCATGCGCCACTCCAGGCTGAACATCGCCACCAGCATGGCACCGACCAGGGCGGCGCTGCGCAGCACCGTGGCCACCACCGTGACATAGAGATCGCGGATCACTTCGGTATCGTTGGTAACGCGGGAGATAATCTGCCCGACGGGCTGGGTATCGAACGCGCTCAGCGGCTGGCGAAGAGCGGCATCCATCACGTCGGTACGTAACTGCTGTACCACCCCGACGGCGGCCTGGTTAAACAGCAACGACTGAGCATAATGCAGCCCGGCCGCCAGCAGCTGCAGGCCGACATAGGCCACCGCCAGCCCGGTCACCAGACCGAGCGGGAGATAGTTTTTGGCCACCATGTTGTCGATGAAATAGCTGATCAGCAGCGGGCCGGTCACTTCGGCAATCGCCGCAATCCACAGCAACACTACGGCCAGCGACAGCGGTTTGCGCCACGGCGAGCCATACGCCAGCAGGCGTTTCAGGGTGGGCCACAGCTGGGAAAAACTACGCATCGGTGGCCTCCTCGGTCATGTCCGGCACGTCATCCAGCGCCGCTTCCAGTTGTTGATAGCGATACATATCGCGATACCATCCTGGCTGCTCCGCCAGCTGTTCATGCTGTCCACGCTGGGCAACGTGCCCGTGCTGCATAACGAGAATTTCGCTCGCCTCGGTCAGGGCCGACAGGCGATGGGCGCTGATGATCACCGTGCGCCCCTCCCCCCACTGGCGCAGGTTATGCAGGATCTGATGTTCGGTGCGACCGTCGACGGCGGAAAGCGCATCGTCGAGGATCAGGATCTCGGCATTGAGCAGCAGCGCGCGGGCAATTGAGATACGCTGCTTCTGCCCACCCGAGAGCATCACGCCGCGCTCGCCCACTTCGGTTTCATAGCCCTGGGGCAGGCGCAGGATATCCTCATGCACGCTGGCAAGGCGGGCGACGTGCTCGATCGCTTCCCGGGTCGCTTCAGGACAACCCAGCGCAATATTATTGGCAACCGTATCGGAGAAGAGGAACGGCGTCTGGCTCACCACCGCCAGCCGGCTGCGCCAGCTGTCGAGTTGCAGCCGGGTGAGCGGAATGTCGTGGAAACGGATCTCGCCCTGGTCTATATCAAAGTGGCGCTGGATCAGGGAGAGCACGGTACTTTTCCCCGCCCCGGTCGGGCCGCAGATCCCCAACATTTGCCCCGGTTGCAGCGTGAAATTGACGTTTTCGAGCGTCGTTTTTTCCGTATGCGGATAGGCAAATGCCCGCACCGAGAATTTCAGCTCGCCGCGCCCGTCCGGCACACGCTCGCTGCCGTCGTTGACCACCGGCGCTTCGGCGAGCATGGCGCGGATCCGGCTGTAGGCCGCGCTGCCACGCTCGACAATGTTAAACATCCAGGCCAGGGCCAACATCGGCCAGATCATCAGCCCCAGATACATGGCAAAGCTAGTCAACTGACCGAGGGTCAGCGAGCCGTTAATCACCATCCAGCTACCACCGCCGATGGCCAGCAGGTTGGCGGTGCCAATGGCGATATAGATAGTGGGATCAAAGCGGGCGTCGATCCGGGCGACGCGCAGGTTTTTAGCCCCGGTATCGGCGGCATCGGCGGCAAACAGCGCCGACTGGCGATCTTCCAGACCAAAGGCTTTGATCATCCGGATACTGGTCAGGCTCTCCTGAGTCCGGTCGTTGAGCGAGGAGAACGCCGCCTGCGCCAGCTTGAAGCGCTGGTGCAGCTGGTCGCCGTAGCGTTTAATGGCCAGCGCCATAACAGGCATCGGCAGCAGCGCCAGCAGGGTTAACTGCCAGCTGATTTGGGTCGACATCACAATCAGCACCGCGCAACCCATCACCAGCGAGTCGACCAGAGTTAATACCCCTTCCCCGGCGGCAAAGACCACGCGATCCACATCGTTGGTGGCGCGGGCGATCAGATCCCCGGTGCGGTGGCGGAGATAAAATTCCGGATGCTGGCGGCTGAGCTGGCGGTAAAAATCTTCCCGCAGCTCGACTGCCAGCTGGTAAGAAGCCCCGAACAGCAGCACGCGCCAGACATAGCGCAGCAGATAGACCACTACCGCCGTCAGCACCAGCGTGCCGATCCACATCATCACCCGTGCGGTGGTGTAATGCTGTTCCGTTACGCCATCCACGACATAGCCCACCACTTTTGGCGGGATGAGCTGCAGAACGGCAATGATAATAAGCAGGGCCACTGCACCGAGATAGCGTTGCCACTCCCGGCGAAAGTACCAGCTTAACTGAGCAAATAATCGCACGCGGTCTTTTCCTGAGGATCGTATTCCGGCAGCACCGGGAAGTTATTCAATGGGTAAGGCGGTGGTGTATTTTATCTGTTCCATCGCGAAGCTGGAGGTGACATTCGACAGACCTGGCACGCTGTTGACCAGCCGTTTGTAGAAATCATCATAGCGTTTCATGTCCGCCACCTGAACGCGCATCAGGTAGTCGTATTCGCCCGCCATGCGCCAGAAGCCCAGCACTTCCGGCATCTCCGATACCACGCTGACGAACCCGCAGTACCAGTCGCTGCTGTGGTGCTGCGTTTTTATCAGAACAAAGGCGGTCAGTCCAAGCCCCAGTTTTTCAGGATCGAGCAGCGCCACGCGTCCCAGCAGGATCCCTTCATCTTCGAGTCGCTTGAGGCGTTTCCAGCAGGGCGTGGTGGTCAGATTAACGGCATCCGCCAGCGCCTGCAAAGAGAGGGTGCAGTCGCTTTGCAGTAAGGACAGCAGCTTACGATCAATTTTATCTAGCATACCCACCATCCAGAGAAAATTTTTCTCCTTACATTCTATTTTAAAGGCCAGATAGCAACAATTTTTTCTGTGCTTTTCGCTATGCTGGGCACAAAATGACAAACGGATTACTGAGATGAACAGCACCTGGGTTAAAAACGCCATCAGTGAAATTAACGCCGATTACCAACGTTCGGCGGATACACACCTTATTCGCCTGACCCTGCCGGGTTTTGCCGGTATTCAGCTCTATCTGAAAGACGAAAGCACCCACCCGACCGGCAGCCTGAAGCACCGTCTGGCGCGCTCGCTGTTCCTGTACGGGCTGTGTAACGGCTGGATCAATGAAGGCACCACGATTATTGAATCCTCTTCCGGTTCAACCGCCGTCTCAGAGGCCTATTTCGCCCGCCTGCTCGGCCTGCCGTTTATCGCCGTGATGCCTTCCTGCACGGCGAAACGCAAAATCGAACAGATCGAATTTTACGGCGGCCGCTGCCATTTTGTGGAAAGCGCCTGTGAAATTTATGCCGCTTCAGAGATGCTGGCCCGGGAGCTGAACGGTCACTATATGGATCAGTTTACCTTCGCGGAGCGGGCAACGGACTGGCGCGGCAATAACAACATTGCCGACAGTATTTTCCGCCAGATGCAAAATGAGCCCCATCCGGTGCCGGCCCATATCGTGATGAGCGCCGGCACCGGCGGCACCTCGGCCACGATTGGCCGCTACATTCGCTGCCAGGGGTACGATACCCGCCTGATGGTAGTGGATCCGCAGAACTCGGTGTTCCTGGACTACTGGCAGCAGCGCGATCCTTCTTTGCGCAGCCCAGTGGGCAGCAAAATCGAAGGGATTGGCCGCCCGCGCGTCGAGCCGTCGTTTATCCCTGACGTGGTGGACGAGATGCTCCGGGTACCAGATGCCGCCAGCGTCGCTACCGCCCACTGGCTGGAAACGCAGCTTGGCCGTAAGGTCGGGGCCTCTACCGGGACCAATATGTGGGGTGCGCTGCAGCTGGCCGCGCGGATGCGCGATGCGGGGCAAACCGGCTCCATCGTCACCCTGCTGTGCGACAGCGGCGAGCGCTACCTGGACACTTACTACAACGCCGAGTGGGTGAAAACCAACATTGGCGACGTGACGCCGTGGCTGGCGGAGATTGCCCGGCTGGTGAAATAAAAAAAGCCAGACTGTCGTCTGGCTTGCTGGAAGGGTCTCACTATTCGGGGGAATAAGGAAGATCGGGTGTATCCAGCCAATGGGTTAAGAAATGGGACACGGCCTCGTTGCGGCAGTGTCCGATAACCGGTAAATGCGAGAGCTCGGCGATCAGTTGTGGCATCGCATTGCCCATAATCAGGCCGCGGCCCACGCTGCCCAACATCTCGCGATCGTTCATCGCGTCGCCAAACGCCATACACTCCTGCAAGGTTAAGCCCAGATGATCGCTCAGCACTGCCAGGGCGGACCCTTTGTTGCACCCGACCGGCAGTACCTCCAGACAATCGATCGCCGAGAAGGTCAAATGAGCGCGAGTGCCCAGCGCCTCGTTGAGCTGGATACGCAGACGGCACAGATCGTCGTGATCGCCGCAAAAACAGATTTTGGTCACCGCATGGGCCGGAATACGGCGCAGATCGGTGAGTTGATACTGGAAGCCGCTGTAGACGTGCGCTTCCAGCAGCGCCGGGATCTCTTTTCCAGTCAGCCAGCCGGTGTCGTTAAACACGTGAATGCTGGCCTGGGTGTCCCAGGTGGTATGCAGCACCTGCTCCGCCACGTCCGGGGCCAAATCCTGACGATAAAGCACCTCGCCCTCCAGGGAGTGAATGCGCGTCCCGTTGCCGGTAATCAAAAACGCATCGAGGGAGAGCGCGCCCATCAGATGACGCATCTCCAGCACATGCCGTCCCGTGGCGAAGGTGAGCGTAATATCGCGCTCATGCAGCCGCTTCAGCGTGCTCAACGTCTTGTCGCCTAAACGGTGGTCCGGCATTAACAAGGTGCCGTCCATATCAAATGCAGCCAGCCGCGCCATGGGAACTCCGAAATTGTGAGGAGGTTAACTTGTGCATCAGTATTGCGTGATATATACGGAAGTAATACTGAATAGATGGAAATTATTGTTCCGGGTTTTTATATGCGCCAGCTTAATCGACTTAATCAGTACCAGCGGCTGTGGCAGCCCTCAGCCGGTGCTCCGCAGCAGGTGAGCGTCGCCGAACTGGCCAGCCGCTGCTTTTGCAGCGAACGCCATGTGCGCACGCTTTTGCGTCAGGCCCAGGAAGCAGGCTGGCTAAGCTGGCAGGCGCAGTCCGGGCGCGGCAAGCGCGGCGAGCTGCGCTTTCACGTCACGCCGGAATCACTGCGCAATACGATGATGGAACAGGCGCTAAAAAGCGGCCAGCAGCACAACGCCCTGGAGCTGGCTCAGTTAGCCCCCCAGGCGCTGCGTGCCCTGCTGCATCCTTTTCTCGGTGGGCAGTGGCAGAACAATACTCCCACGCTGCGCATTCCCTATTACCGGCCCCTCGATCCGCTCCATCCGGGCTTTTTGCCCGGGCGTGCCGAGCAGCATCTGGTGGGGCAGATCTTTTCCGGTCTGACGCGCTTCAACGACACCAGCAGCGAGCCGGGCGGCGATCTGGCGCATCACTGGGAGATCGCTGCCGACGGGCTGCGCTGGCACTTCTACATTCGCTCCACGCTGCACTGGCATAACGGGGACAAAGTCGAGACAGCCCAGCTCCAGAGCCAGCTGATGCGTCTGCTCACTCTGCCCGCGCTGCGCAAACTGTTTAACAGCGTCAGGCAGATTGAGGTGACCCACCCGCAGTGCCTGACCTTCCTGTTACAGCAGCCGGATTACTGGCTGGCGCACCGTCTGGCGAGCTACTGCAGCCGCCTTGCCCACCCTGAACAGCCCCTGACGGGAAGCGGGCCGTTCCGGCTGGCGATCTTCGATGCGGATCTGGTCCGGCTGGAAAGCCACGAGCAGTACCATCTGGGACATCCGCTGCTGAAAGCGATCGAATACTGGATCACCCCGCAGCTTTTTGACCAGGATTTAGGCACCAGCTGCCGCCATCCGGTGCAGATCGCCATTGGTGAACCGGAGGAGCTTGCCAGTCTGCGGCTGGTCAGTAACAGCATCAGCCTCGGTTTTTGCTATCTCACGCTGAAACAGAGCGGTAAGTTAAGCGAGGCGCAGGCCCGCAGGCTGATCGACATCATTCATCACACCTCGCTGCTGCATACGCTGCCGCTGGACGAGAATCTCATCACCCCGACCCAGGAGTTGCTGCCAGGCTGGACAATCCCGCAGTGGCCGCAGGCGCACACCACCGCCCTGCCGGAGACGCTCACCCTGATCTATCATCTGCCGGTGGAGTTACACACCATGGCGGAGCAGCTTAAACGCTACCTGGCGCAGGAAGGCTGTCAGCTGACGGTGATTTTCCATGATGCGAAAACCTGGGATGGCTGCACCGCCCTTGCGGATGCCGATATCATGATGGGCGACAGGCTGATTGGCGAGGCACCGGAATACACCCTTGAGCAGTGGTTGCGCTGCGATGCGCTGTGGCCACACCTGCTCAGCGCCCCGCAGTTCGCACACCTGATGGCGACGCTGGATGCGGTTCAGGTTCAGCCCGACGCTGCGGCGCGCCATCTGGCGTTGAAAGAGGTGTTCTCGCAATTAATGGAGCGAGCCGTCCTCACGCCACTGTTTAACTATCAGTATCAAATCAGCGCCCCGCCGGGGGTAAACGGCATCCGTCTGAATCCTCGCGGCTGGTTTGATTTTACCGAGGCCTGGCTGCCGGCACCGAAAACGTGAAGAAGCTGGTCGCCGTCACGGGCAGACGTTACCATACGTTTTTAACCGTCAAAGTTGGGAAGATTAATGAAACGTGCCGTTGTCGTGTTCAGTGGAGGCCAGGACTCCACCACCTGTCTGGTTCAGGCTCTGCAGCAATATGATGAAGTCCACTGTGTGACTTTTGACTATGGTCAGCGCCATAGCGAAGAGATTGAGGTCGCGCAGAAACTGGCGGTGAAACTCGGCGCACGGGCGCATAAGGTTCTGGATGTCACCCTGCTGAACGAACTGGCGGTAAGCAGCCTCACCCGCGACAGCATTCCGGTGCCGGACTACGAACCGGATGCCGAGGGGATCCCGAATACCTTCGTGCCGGGACGTAATATCCTGTTCCTGACCCTGACGGCAATCTACGCTTACCAGGTCAAAGCCGAGGCAATCATTACCGGCGTGTGCGAAACCGACTTCTCCGGCTACCCGGACTGCCGCGACGAGTTTGTGAAAGCGCTCAACCATGCGGTGAACCTGGGGATGGCCAAAGATATCCGCTTCGAAACGCCGCTGATGTGGCTCGATAAAGCCGAAACCTGGGCGCTGGCCGACTACTGGGGCAAGCTGGATCTGGTGCGTAACGAAACGCTGACCTGCTACAACGGCATTCAGGGCGATGGCTGCGGCCAGTGCGCCGCCTGTAACCTGCGCGCCAATGGCCTGAACCACTACCTGGCGGATAAAACCGGGGTAATGGCAGCGCTGAAAAAGAAAACCGGTCTTAACTAATCGTGGCCAGTCTGCCGGGGGAAGGATCCGCTTCGCCCGGCATCAGAATGCGAGGCTATTTGATTAACAGCTCCAGCTTCTCACGTAACTCTCCTTCCAGCGGCAGCGCTTTCTGGGTTTGCAGATCGATGCAGACAAAGGTAATCAGCGCATCAGCCACCACCTGCCCTTCTGGCTCAAGCGTCACTACCTGACTCAACACTCCACTTTTGCCGTTCAGCTGCTGCAGCTGGCTGGTGACGGTGAGGAGGTCGCTGAGGACTGCGGGGCGGCGGTAGTTAATGTTGATGTTCGCCACCACAAAGGCGATACGACGCTCGGTCATCCACTTAAAGCTGTCGCTATTTTCCAGCCCCTCCCAGCGCGCCTCCTCGAGAAACTCGAGATAACGTGCGTTATTAACGTGTTGGTAAACATCCAGATGGTAGCCGCGTACTTTGATTTGAGTCTGCATAGCGCAATAGCCTTAAGAGTTGTTATTTATAAGATTCAGAGGTCATAACTGGTATGACCTCTTTATCCTGGCAAATTTTTGCCACTGTGCAAGTTATTACAGCGTCAGGAATGGAAGATTACGCTCCACCAGCGCCCCACCCATGCCGGGGACCTGCTTCAGATCATCGAGGGTTTTAAAGGGGCCGTACTCTTCACGGTAGCTGACGATCGCCTGGGCTTTCTTCAGCCCCACGCCGTTCATCACCCGCGCCAGCTCCTCCGCCGGGGCAGAGTTGATGCTGATCCGTCCCTTCTCCGCTTCCGCCGCTTTCGACTGCTGGGGTGAGGTGGCGAGGGGCGGCGCATCGGACCGGCCTTGCGCGGTCTGCGTTTTGGCGGCAGGTGTCGCCGCAAGCGCGCAGTGGCTCATCCCGGCAGACATAAAGGCAAGCGTAATAAAGAGGGCTTTGATTCCATGTTTCATGCTGTTTCTCCTTGTTTGTTGACAGCCCACTCACCATAAACGGGCCGCTTTTCCGGGACAAACAGCAGATTGCAGAAATGGAAAAGGCCGCGAAAGCGGCCTTCTGGAGTTGCAGTACGTTGCTCAAATTTGCGAGCAGCAACGTAATTATTGCTGAGTGATGATATCGCCCAGCTTGATTTTGGCTTCTTTACGCAGGTTGCTCATCAGTGCTTCGAAGGCAATCTGTGCGTTGTTCTGGGTGATCCCCTGAACCATCGCTTTCTTCTGCGCTTCCGGCATGGTGCCCGCTTTCACTTCGTCCAGCGCCAGTACCACCACGTTGCCCTGCATATCGTTGGCGATACCGAAGCTCGGCTTGTCTTTCGCCGGCAGGCTCAGGCCGAATGCCGCCTGGCTGATCGGATCCTGACCGGTACGGCTCAGCGTTTTGGCTTCGCCAAAGCTCAGGCCAGCTGCCTTCAGCGCTTCGTCACCTTTACCGGCTTTCAGCTCGGCCAGCAGCTTCTCAGCGTCCAGCTTAGCCTGTTGCACGGCTTTGTTATGTTTCACCAGCGCAGTGATTTGGTCTTTCACCTCATCCAGCGGCTTGATCGCTTCCGGCTTGTGCTCGCTCACGCGCAGAACGAAGGCGCGATCGCCGTCAACGGTGATGATGTCAGAGTTGCTGCCCGGAGTGCCGTTTTCGCCAACCAGACCGCCATTGAAGATGGCATCCGCAACCGGCTTGAAGTTCAGCTCTTCCGGCAGGTTGTCATGACCAAACCAGCCGGTAGTCACTGCTTTCGCACCCGCAGCCTGCTCAGCGCCCGCCAGCGATTCGTTGTCATTGCTGGCCGCGTCGCTCACTTTCTGCTGCAACGCATAGAAGCCATCCAGCGCTTTCTCCTGCTTCACTTTCGCCGCGATGTCATCATGAACGTCAGCCAGCGGTTTAGTGGTCGCAGGGGTGATGTCATCGAGACGCACCACCAGGAAGCCGACGGAGGATTTGATCACACCAGAAAGTTGACCTTTCTCTTTCAGACCGGCATTTTTCAGCTCGTCCGGCGTAGTGCCCTCTTCCAGCCAGCCCATGTCACCGCCGTTTTTGGCGGAGATGATATCGGTGGATTTCTCTTTCGCGACCGTTGCGAAGTCGGTGCCTTTATTCAGCTCGTCCAGCGCCGCTTTGGCGTCGGCTTCAGTTTTAGTCTGAATCACGCTGAAACGGTTACGCTGTGGCTGAGTAAACTGATCCTGATGCTGATCGTAGTAAGACTTGATCTCCGCATCGGAGACGTTTTCCTGCATCGCAGCCGCATCCAGCTTGATGTAGCTCACGCGGAACTGCTCCGGCGCGGTGAAGTTGTTTTTGTTCTGCTCGTAGTAGCTCTTCACCTCTTCGTCGCTCGCCTGCTGCTTAGCGGCCAGGGCGTTCACGTCGAAAGTGGCTTCGCGCACGACGCGCTGCTGAGAAACCAGCGTCGCCAGTTCATCCGCTTCGCCTTTGAGCATGAAGTCGGTGCCCACGACGGCGTTGATCAGCTGCTGAGTGGTCAGCTGGTTACGCAGCGCCTGAGCGTATTGATCCGGGGTCATACCCATCTGATTCACGATCGCGTTATAGCGGGTGTTATCAAATTTGCCGTCATTCTGGAAAGCCGGGGTGGAGAAAATGGCTTTCTTGACCTGATCGTCGCTGATGCTCAGACCGAGGTCACGGGCGTACTGATCCAGCAGCGCTTCGTCGATAAGACGGTTCAGCGTCTGCTGACGCAGGTTTTTCATGTACCCTTCATTCGCCGCCAGTTCAGAGAACTGATCGCCCAGCTGTTGCTGCATGCGGTTACGTTCACCGGCAAATGCATTCTCAAACTGCCCACGGCTGATTTCCTGGTCGTTCACTTTTGCGGCGTAGTTTGCACTACCGCCAATCAGGTATCCGCTCACGCCGGTCAAAATGAACGACACGATAATGATACCGAAAATAATCTTGAGCACGAGACTGTTAGCAGCCGTGCGTAAGCTGTCCATCATGGTGTAACCACACTCCGCTGTAGGTGACTGGTGACCTGACGCTGGCGGAAATCCTGACCGCAGCGCGTAAAGACGTATTGTGACAAGAAACCGGGGCGATTGTCAGCCCACAACTCGCATAAACTCACATAAATCAGGCCTGGACAAACAAAAAAGGCACATCAAATGATGCGCCCTTGTACTTTTCAACTTCCCTGAAGTAAGAAAGCGATCAGTTTACTGCGTCTTTCAGCGCTTTGCCGGCGCGGAAGCCCGGAACTTTAGCAGCAGCGATGGTGATCTCTTTACCGGTCTGAGGGTTGCGGCCAGTACGGGCAGCACGCTCTTTAACAGCAAAAGTACCAAAACCTACCAGCGCCACGTCGTCCCCAGCCTGCAGAGATTCGGTAACAGAAGCAATCAAAGCATCTAACGCACGTCCAGCCGCAGCTTTGGAGAT
>Ga0308168_1002567_pt1 | contig 14838 bp, 10 predicted proteins | sample PhyCR2_FD_202133 | JGI IMG/M metagenome (GOLD analysis project Ga0308168, IMG submission 202133) | Phyllosphere microbial communities from UC Gill Tract Community Farm, Albany, California, United States - DLSLRC.R2 | ecosystem: Host-associated > Plants > Phyllosphere > Unclassified | place: USA... | reverse complement strand
CACGGTTGAGGATCTCTTCCAAGAACTTGCTCGGTCGATCACGCTCAATTAACGCAGCTTCGGTAGATAACTGGTGCGGAGAGATGAAGAACGTTTTACGTACAGTCATCATGTTACGAACACGTTTCCACAGCAGTTGTTCAGCCTGACCTGTTACGCCACCGCCATCGATGCCTTTCGTTGACATCATTGACAGATAGTCGAAGCAGCAAACAATCAGTTCGTGGCCAGAGTTTTCCAGATCGTAGATCATGGACTGGAAGTCGCTCAGTGTAAACTCATCAGGGTTAACACGAACCATATAGGTACGCCATCCGTTCTTACCGAATGTATCCTTGATGAATCGACCAGCTTCTTCAACCTCAGGTTCTTTATCTGGCATCTTACCGTAAACGTTAACGTAGCACTGATTGTACAGTTCGCGCATGTTAATCGTCAGGTCGTTTTCTGCCGAGATAATCAAGATTGTTGGGATCTTGTCAGGGTTGTGCAGTTTAGGAATGTTGTACATCGCAATGCCGCGGGTGATCTGCATAGCCAATACGGATTTACCGTGGTGACTCAAACCACCTACTACAACACACTCACCACGACGACCACCACCTTGACGACCTGTCATCTTGTTCAGTCCCTGTAAAGGATACTTCAAGATTTCGTCAGGAGAGATTTCGTTCAGTGCGTCGTTAAACAAAGCAACCAGAGCATCGTTGTCATCAAAGTCAACGAAGTCAACAACGCCACCTACGCCACCAATACCGTCAGATTTATGTACAGCAAAGTTCTCTGACTTCTCAATAACGGTACGGGCTGCTGCGGTAAGGTCAAATTCTTTTTCGCTGTAAACGTAGTCACGTGCAATATTTTTCAACATGTTCACGAACTGAATACGGCGAGAATGCTCGTAAACATCTTTAGACAATACAGAACATTCGACCTTGATTTCTTCTGGTGTGAGGTCACGTTCTACAGATTCTGTGATGATGTCTGCCACGTATTGATCATGGCTCGCCATTACTTTGATCTGGCGGACTAACGCTCCCTTGTCAATTTTATCAGACGGGTGTGAACAGATACGCATTATTAATGATTGTAATGCTACGTAAACATCTGTCGAATCACCGGCATCACCTGAATTAGAAACACGTAATTCAGACATGATTTCTTTAACCATATCGATACTGCTGACTTGGTTGTTCTCTATTTGTCTTTCCCAATAGAGCAGGAGTAATGAGTTAATAATAAGAAATCGGTAGTTCATGGCTCGTCTCTACTTAATCTTATGTAATCAAGTGCCTCAGGAGGCCTTTATGCAAGTTAAACCCATATTGACCTTGAAGGTTGCTGTCGTGCCTTCATGGTTCAATGAGATCGTGGTGTTGGAGAAAATCCCACTTGAGGACTTGAGCTCCTTCAATAAGTTGTACACGTACGCCGAGCAAAACAAATGTTCGAAAGAAGAAGTTTATGGCTATATCATGGCCAATGCTCGCCTCGTGAAAATGTTCGGTGATGTTTTTGCTGACTTGTATATGATAGGTCAGTGCGATGAAAATTTATCGTTCACTAAAAACCATCAGGCTGGCATCGATATTTTCCAGGCTCTTCTGAACGAGGAAGAGGCTGTTAAAAAATTGGAGTCTTCAAACAAAGACGAAGATTCCTCGATTTTCAAAACCAGACCCAACCTGCTTGAGAAAGAGCATTATATTCCTAAATTGGTTCAAGGGGATACTCTGCTACTTATCGGCAGCCCGACGCAAGCTTATAAAAACAAGCGTGCTTTCTATAATGCCACCATTGAATGTGTACACAAAGCTTTACCCTTCGAGCTTCTGAAGCGCACCAATTTAATGAGGCACTATTTACGACATGCCGTAGACGAGTGACCGTCCGGGCCTGTTTATATGTAATGCGCTCACAGTTTAGATATACTGTGAGTAAATACACCCTTAATCGATTAAGGAAATACCAACGATGATTCGTTCTAATAATCGCAATAACGCGACCAAGACGTTCAACAACGTCATGGACTCCATCCGTACCACCATCACCGGCGGTCTTAACGTTCTGCCGCAGAAAGATAAAGTCAGCCTCATTGGTGTTTCCGTAGAGAACTACGGCGCTGACGGCGCGGCAATCTTCGACGGCGCGATCGACCACCTGGAGAAAGGCTTCCAGTCTATCTCTCAGGAAGCGTTCAAGCTGGACGATGAGATGGCTCGTGGCGCTGGTGAAAACACCAACAAACAAGGCGGTCTGCATTATACCAGCCTGGCTGACCAGGACTGGATGCGTCAGCGCCAGCTGGAAGTTTCTGTAGAAGCTGCAACCATTCTGGGCCTGGCTCACAATGGCGTTGGCAAATACATGAACATCAAGCCGCGTGAGTTCGATTCCGAAACTCGCCTGAACCAGCTGAACACCGCTGGTAACTGGGGCCGTATCCCGGTAGTTGGCGAAGACGCTCGTCCGTCTATGGAATCCTTCGACGAAACCGAAACCGAAAAATGGCGCGAATTCTCGTATGCTGTCAACCTGATGGCCGCGAAAACTCACCCGTTTGCTGAGCTGTTCTATCCGCTGTACGTCACCACTCCGGAAAACGCCGGTTGGCTGATGACCATCCGTCGCACCATGGTGTGGGAAGGCTACCAGCAGACCACTCTGGACGGCCGCGCGGTTGAGCTGAAGAAAACCAACGCCCTCGAAGCGCTGCTGAACCACAAAATCCTGGAAACGGATTCTACCCGTCTTTATCCGGTCCTGACCGACGAAAACAAAGACTGGTTCGTTGACAGCGCGATCGTTGCGGCGCAGCCGAAAACTCAGGGCGAAGATAAGTTTGAAACTCAGTATCTGAAGTTCAACACTGCTCACAGCTTCAACCTGATCAACCTGGCGCAAACCCCGAGCCGCATGTCGAAGGGCGCACCGAACTTCACCGACTCCCTGGACCGTCGTATCGCTCTGGACGAGATCGTTCTGAAAATCGGCGATGACACTGTTATCATCAACGTTAACCGTGACAGCTACGCTCAGTTCCTGGCACCGCGCGAATATAACTTCCGTGACATGACCGTGAAGTTCCATCCGGGCGCAAACCAGGGCCACGGCATCAGCCTGAAACCTGAAAACCTGAACACCAAAGACGAAGTGCCTGCTGCTCTGAAAGCACTCTTCGACAAAGGTATCGGTCTGGAATTCCAGATGAAGGTCGACGGTGAGATCAACGTTGAATCTGGTAACGGCCAGGTCCGCGTAGCGAACGCGCAGTTCACCACCGCATTCCGTCTGGATAAGCCGGAAGAGAAAATTGCTCTGGACGACGCTGAAGTTAAAGCGCTGATCCCGGCCAAGTTCTCTGCGGAAGGCTTCAGCCTCGAAGCACGTCTGACCAACCTTAACCAGCTGGAACGTGGTAAACTGGTTGACTCCGATGTGCAGAAAGAAGGCTTCATCATCCCGACCCTGTCGCCGATCTGTATCGTTAAACCGAGCCAGATGGAAGATGAGAAAGTCTATCCGAAAATCGAGTCGCTGCAATTCGTTTACCGCACCATGCTGCGTAACGATGCCGTTACCTCTCTGCTGAACCGCGCCGATACTCTGGAGTCCTACCTGGGCAACGGTATCACCCACGGCCTGGAAAGCAACCTGGGTATGGAAGGTCTGGGACAGTACTACTACCGTCCGCACTTTGAGCGTATCAAGATCAACGTTGCTGAAGAGCTGAACAACCTGACCTCGGCTAACAAGCTGGGCGACATTCAGGGCCTGATCGTCTCTCGCATGAACGAAGTGATCTACCGCGTAAACAAAGTGACCGGCTACAGCGCCGCGCTGGAAGAGCAGTTCCCTGGCTCTACTCCTAAGCCGCACGTTGCGATCGGTACTGACCTGTATCTGCCGCAGTTCCTGATGATCCAGGGCGACGACCGTACCGTAGCCATCGGCTTCGACCACACCATCGCGTCAATCTCTGACCTGCGTATGAGCAACAAGATCGTCATGCAGTTTACTCTGCCGGGCGAGAAAGAACCTCATCCGATGCAGTCCGGCGTTTGCGGCATGATCCCTGAGTATCTGGCTAACTTCCAGATGATCCGTGATCAGCGTATCAACACCGAAATGCGTCTGACGCCGCGTTACCGTTACTTCAACTTCACCCCGGTCATGATCGTGATCGAGATCGAAGGTCTGGAAGAAGCGGTTGCACAGCGTACCGCGATGAACGTCAACGAGAAAGCTGTAACCGCTTTCCCTGGCGAGCCGGTTGCCCCTACTCCTCCGGTAGTAGACGGCGAGTGACTGTCAGAAATCTTCAAGGATGAAGTATTAGACGGTTTTGCGTTACCCGCTCCGGTGGATCTGTACTTGCAGACAGAAGACCTGACGGATACCGTCGATACCGAGCAGGGCAACCCCATTGAGTTGGAGAGGCCGTCTGGTCGTTAAGTGATGACAGTCGAATAAGAGGGCCTTCGGGCCCTCTTATTTTTTTGTCTGATAGGCCATTAGCATGATTAAGTATGATAACAACTAAGGTAGGGGGAGGTATGCTTGAGAGTTTGTTAGCGGGGAAGCAGACTGATAAGAATGTTCTTATCGACATTGATTTCTCCAGGCAGAGTATCGGCGATACCTTCATGACAGATCTTGCAGGTAACTCTTGGGAGCTTGTAGGAAATGATCCGGACTGTAAAGTAGTCTCGGACGACGTGAAAGGTAAAGCGTTTAGATTCAAAGGTACAACGTATTTCAGGACGCCGTTAGTTACTAAGTTATTACTGGCCAACGTAAGCTTTTCTCTGGAGATAGGTATTCACGCAGATGCCTCTGCTTCGGGTGTAGTATTAGGTACAGGTAACTACCCTTCTTCTGGCGGTATACTCGGCGGGTTCAATATTTCTACTGGCCAATATCCTGCTACCTATATACAGATGTTCATGACAAACTCTAGCGGTGTTTACCAGAGATGTTTACCAGCTAACACGTCGTGGGCTAACACTTGGGACGACATGCTTTTTAACCGCAAGCGTAATGGAAACGTATTCGGTCAAGTTACTCGTAACGGTATTATCACCGGGACTAACACTGTATCCGATAACCCGTTTGGTAACGGTAAAGATTATTTCTGTATTGGTGCGAACGCCCATATACTCGGAACATCTGGTTTCAAAGGTTTAATCAGTAAGGTCAAGCTTAAACTATTACAATAAGGGAAGGGCCGTAGCCCTTCTTTTTTTTTTGCTTTTATAATAATTTCACTTATACATTACTTAAGTGAACTACCTTGTTCAATTTACCAACTATAAGAGGAAATAAGAATGCGTTTTGAAAAGAACAACGACATCGGTGTATTCCCGGCCATCTCTCAGGAGCTTTTTGGGTACGGCACACCGGTATCATCAGTTGCAATGATTGCCTGTCATGCACTCCCGCATAGCTGGGGTTGCTATCTTTTACCTAACGACGCTAACAACAAATGCGCCGTGTTCCATCTTGAAGACAGTCCGTTCGCTGATGAAGTGTGCGTTACTGAAGAGGAGCAAGACAACTCCGAAGAGTACCGTCCGCTTAACGGCAACATGTGGCTGTTTGACGGCAGTTCTACCCAACTGCGCGACGTGATAAGGGATCAGGGCGATGAAGCGCTTATCGACGCTCTGACGTACGTTAAACTGGATCAGGATAAGAAGTTCGCTGATAACCTGATCGATCTCCACGAACAGGGGAAATTCTAATGTCCGTTGTACTAAGCTTCCAGTCTTACGATAACCGCGAACTTGAAGTCGCAGGGATCGATAAAGAAGACCCGTACGTATACTTCTTCGATCGCGAGCTCGATGAAGATATTATGTCGGGTGGCGGGATCACGCTGGACCATGCTGACCAAACAATGCGGGACATTCAGTCAGTGCTCCAGGTTTCTCATTCTGATGTTCCTGAGTTCGAAGATCTATTAGTAGAACTCGGTGGCGAGGAATCTGAGACTGGGTTCCGTGTTACCAAGGATGAGTTTGCTAATATCCTTATGTTCGCAAACGAAACACTTAGCGCAATCGAGGGCGAGGATGAGCTCTATAACGCTGCTAAGAACAGAGATGCTCTACAGGCATTCTTTGTTGAGAACGACTGGGAAAACACTACGGTGTATGTAAATCGCTTCGGTGACGAAGACTAACCATTAATAAGAAGGTAAAGAAGATGACTGGTTTTAAATACGTTGAAGGTGAGCACCCGGTAACTGAAGTAATGGAAGATACCGCTTATCCTGCAAAGGGTAATCCGGATTATCTGGTAGTCAATTCCCTGGACAAAGATCTCTTTGTGGTTTTCCCATCAAAGAGTGTAGATAACGGTTACTTCAAGAGAGGTACTGAAATTTACATGTTCCAGGGTAATTATGATGATGTTGAAGATGATCTGTCTTCACTCATCAATACTGCCGGTGACAATGACGATGCTTCGGTCATGCACGTTGCTAGTCGTATGCCTATCCAGAATGTTATCTGGGGTATTACCTCACCTGTACGTTAAACAGTCATAAGCCAGAAGAGTATGGATTACCATACTCTTCTTTTTTTTTGTTTGTTATTAAAAGACTAAAAGAACTTAAGGATGGACTCCGTCCACATTACAGCACAGCGGCTACGCCGGTGCAACTGCACTGGGGGTTAAGGTTCTTAAAAAGAGAGAACTACCTCAAAAAAGAATTATCCAGTTTTAATAAATTTACAACCATATATTATCTTAGTGAACCTTGGGAATTGAATATCAACTAGAGTGATTTTCAAATGGCATTAATGATACATGAAGACGCTAAGAGCGGAAGCTCATAACGAAGCACCTTTCAGTATACCCGACTTCTGTATAGAGCGTAGGGTTTTAAACAATACTGAACGAGGGATTTATCTCTACGGTAGAGAGGGTTATGTTGCTTATATTGAGCCGACCTATAATCCCAACTTGCCCAAAGGAATTTACTTTAACACGGAAGTAAGGTCGAAGGGGCAAGTAAAAACTGACGCCAGCTCCATTTTAATTGAGAAAGATTCCAACGAACGACCTTCTGGTGCCCGACCTCGCTTGCGAGTACTCGAGGGTTTCACCCGAGTACGGGAGGATTTGTTGGATACATCTTCTTCAAAATTACATTACATCACTGACCATGATATAGCTCTCGGCTTCAGAGAGCCTACTCAGTTTGACGTACACCCGTTTTCCCGTGAAGGGACGGTAGACTACGTTACGGATGGTGAGCGTAAGAGAGAGGCGAATGGTGCGTTAGATATCACTATCGATATAGTCGACAACGAAGGGACGTTCGGCGATAGGTATCTCAACGTAGGTGGAACAGCTTTTGCAATACGAGCACGTAAAGACCCGACGTTATCGTCAGGCATTTATGCAGGTTGGACGAACGAGATCCGTGTTAACGGTTCGCCTATGGTTTTTGGCCGAAGGCTATTCCCGTTCGAAGAGCTTGAGAAAAGTGTGTTCCCGTTCACCCTGTACAAAACACCTGAGGAAGCTCAGGGCATTGATCCATCTAAACGATTTGAGATGGAGCTTAATGAGTCGAAGACTAAACTTGACTTATTGAAGCATGAGCGTGATGAAGTTAGTTTAGCCCGTAAGGACTTCTACGAAGAACGCTCCTTTGCTCGAAAGGATTCCTCAGACGGTTGGAAAATGCTACCAGCATTCGTGCTGGGTGTAGCAACGTTAGTTAAACTCATTTTCTAAGGGGAACGTAATGGATGCGGAATACTGGCAGTACAGTGTACGCGACGAACCAAAATTCAACGAAGTAGTTTGTAGTGGATACGTTCTTAAGTCGTTTGAAGATGTGGTTCCATGGTTAGATCGATTTATCCGCTCGACAGCCTCTAGCTTCCCGGATAATTTTAAGTATCGCGGCATTTCCGTGCCAGGACCATTTGAACAATATCAACGCAACGTTTTGAATAAAGATGTAAAACGCGAGTTCGACATTGCTCGGAGCGATCTGTTTTTAGCAGATTTGGAATTTGAGTTCCACGATAAAGGCGATATTAAAACAATCAGACGTGAGATCTGGCTACCGTTCGCGCGCCAAGGTAACACCATGATGATCAAAGGTTCGCTGGCTACGATTCATCCAGTAGTTGCAGACCGACTAGTCTCCGTCACTCAAGACGGATTGTTCTTTATTATCCAACGTGCCAAATTTAACCTGGATAAGCGTGACTACACAGTGCTCAAAGATGGTGATATCTTCACCGGCGTAATGCTAGAAGCATACCTGCACAATGATGCGGGTGGAAAGAAAGCTAACGATAAATGGGCATCCCCGACAACAGGGCATTACCTGTTTGCCAAGTACGGAGTTGTTGAGACGTTCCAACGTTATTATAATACTGAGGTATACGTCTGCACATCCGATGAACTGGATCCTCGTTACGATCCTGATTTGCATTACAAAATCACTTCTCGTGACCGTCACGGCCGTCGCAAGCTTCAACGCGATACGGACTTCGTGATGATTGTTCCACGTGAAGAATTCGATACACAGCCAGGTTTCGTCAACTTAGTCGTATCGTTCTTCTACGCGACCGACCACTATAACGTATCGTTTACGTTTGGTGATATCGATCGTCCAGAGGACTGGCTAAAGACGCTGGCTTACGCGATTTTCCGCGAAAAGTCAAACTTAGCTCTCCAGCTGACAAAGATCCAGAAACATATGGACTCGTTGGAGGACTATATCGACGAGATGACAGCAGAAATCATTCTCGAAGAAGGGCTAGAAAATATCAATACGATATATGATCTGCTCGTCTATGCGAACGACGAAGTCATCGACTTGATGAAGAACACAGACGTGGGCTCGATGTGGGGTAAGCACTTGATGGTTAAGCGCTATGCATTGAGTTCCATTACCTTCCAGATTATTAACCTCAGCTGGGAACTTAAGAAAGACAAAGATCAATTAACGTATAAGAAAGTTAAGTGGCTGTTAGGTCGTTATCTCCACCCGAATAGTTTCTTAGGTATTACCAAGAATCACGGCGAGAAAACGAATGTGCAATATCCTGGTGATAACATGTTGTTCAAACACACCCTGATCTCGGTACGACAAATCGATGCGGTCATGACTGCGAACGGTAAGTCCAAGATCAACGTTGACGACCCAGGTTATCATCTCCATCCTTCCATCTTCGATTCCGGTTCAATGGTAAACTTTCCGAAACCGAACCCTGATGGCAGGACGAAACTCAATCCGTTTATAACCACTTCTGAATCGGGAAAAATCTTGCCCAACCCGAAATACTATCGCATGTTGAAAGACGAAGTAGGTTCAGAGATTGGTTTCGATAACTAATTCAAAAATTTGCTTGGAGAAAGGAAAAAGATGAGCCTTGAAACACTTGTAGAAGATATCATTATCGAACAGCTGGAGAAATCTCGCCATCCTGGCGTCGATTGCGCATATCCAGAATTAAAGCGCGATCGATTTGCCAACAAGGATTTCGATGAAGTCTTTTCCAGCGTATTAGATATCGTCGAAGAGGCTGATATCGATGAGCGTGCACGCGGCGCTGATTCCAAGATCGGCGCAGTAGCTGTAATGGTAATCGTTAAGTGGGCGGATGATGAAAAGCTCACTGACGATCTCGATGATCGTGCTTACCGCAAAGTAGAAGATACGCTTTCCGATTATGACGAGCTGATCGACCGCTTGGAAAACGGTAGCCGTCGTGGCGGCGGTCGCCGTAGTAGTTCTCGTGGTGATGAACGTCGCCGCGGTCGTAGTCGCGGACGTGATCGTGATGATTATAGCGCAAGCGATCGTGACAGCCGTTCTGGTCGTAACAGTCGTAGCCGTGACGAAGGACGTCGTCGTTCTAGCCGCGGTAGTGATCGTAGCCGTTCTCGTAACGGTGGTGAAGAACCAAAAACCCTTACTCAGCGTCGCGCTGAGCAGGTTCGCGAAGAAGGGCAGGAGGAAGTTATGCAACCGCAAACGCCTCAGCAAATCAGTCGCACCCGTGAACGTACTAACGAACGCAATCGTCCGGTTCGTGAAGAACGTTCTTACGATTTCGTCGGTGAGAAAGAAGTTGCTCAACCGAAGGATCTTTCTAAGACCGAAGAAGAGCTGGGCTTCTCGTATGACGAAGTTCCAGTCGGGTCTATTGCGGATTACGTTGAACTGAATATCGATGTAAACGATCCTAAGTTTATCGCAACCCGTCCTATTGATAAGACCGACACGTTTCGTGAAGTCATTTACGATCCGTTTGTGAAACAACCGAAGTGGGAACTGAACGCCGACGGTTTACGTGTGCTGCGTTTCCGGGACTTTAACATGAACATTGACAACCACGTTATTCCTGATTTCAAACGCACCAGCGTTACACCGGCTCGTGCCGTTAACCAGGCTGTTCTGCCATCTCTGGCTCAACCTTCCCGTCGCAGCATTCTGGATATCTCCAAGAAAGCTGACGAAGAAGAGCGCCGTTACGAAGATCGCCTCAATGAGTGGGAAGCCAGCAACAAAGATCGTCCTGCTGACGAACAAGAAGCTAAACCTGAATCTCCAGCTGTTCAAAAGCTGGGCAGTCACACACTGCGTGTAGACGAAGCTATCAACACCAGTTCGCTGGGTGATATGATGCAGGAAACAATGTCTCGTTTCGGTCAGCTGCGCGGCTTTAGCGAAGGTCACCCACCTGTTGAATCTTTCGGTAGCCTGCGTCAATTCGCATGGTGTGCTGAAAGTGCGGAAGATCGTGACCGCATCATGGAACAGGTTGAAATGTTCTCCACCACCCACAGCCATCGTAGTGAAGATGGTCGTCAGGTCGTGCCAATCCATAACTACCACGCTGCCTTAATGGCAGTGGTCGATACAATTCCGTACGGCCTGTGGAAGCGCATTAACCGTCGTATGACTGAGTACTGCAACGATATCTTGACCGTGAGCCTCGGCCTCGGTGTAACCATTGACGACTTTGCCGAAGATGGTGACAAGATTGTTCAGTACCTCGATGAAAACTACGGTCAGGCGGTAATGGAAGGGTTCATCATCGGCCATGCACAAACCGGCGGACGCATCTCGATGCTCGAAGCAGGTAAAGGCGACACCGACGTTCTGATCTACGAAGTACGTGGGACCCAGGTAACTATTCTGCCGGTAGCCCCGGACGAATTATCCATTTCCTCCGTCAAGTTGACTGACAGCAAATCTCCATCTGCTCCAGCTTTAGTAACAGCTGAATCCAACCTGCGTCTGTTCAATGCACTGCGTACTGTATCAACGCAGAGCACGCCTACTCTGGGCAAACAAACGCCGTTCAAATACATCGCCTTCTCTGATGGCACCGTGTATCGGATTGACCGTAACGCTCTGGGCCTTTCCGGCGACCATAAGCGCGACACAGTGGAATTCCTGCTCACGCAGGTTGCTACTTGTTAAGTTGATTTTGACATAAGTGGAGGAAAGAGGGGCCATGGCGGCCCCTCTTTTTTTTTTGCTTTAAGCGGAAGGATTGGATGGCTCGGATGGAGCCGGAGGAGCATCTCCTGCGTTAGCATCTGGACTTGCTGCTTCTGGTGAAGCAGGTTCAGCCGCTGGTTCATTATCCTTAGGTTCAGGATTATCATCAGGCGGAGTGTCTTCGGTGCTACCGTCATCATCCATGCCCGGAGGCATTTCCATAGAGAAACTATCGTCGTCTTCACTATCACCGTCGTTATTGTCGTCGGTAGAAGTATCAGAGCTAGAACCACCGCCAGTACCATTACGGATTGCATCCGCGTACTGTTGGTTACGTTTCTCGAGGTTTTCGAGATACAGTTCACGACGAAGTTTAACTGCGGCACCCCAGTCACCCAGGTTGGTGATAAGGTTGGTGATGTGCAGGATAACTTCTTTAGAGATGTCAAGTGCAGGACTATCTTCTGTACCTTTACGAGTAAGCTCGGCCAGTTCAGGGAAGATATTGTTTTCCAGCATGTAGTTACGGATGTAGTAAGCTTTAACCGATGCGAGTACCTGGTTGAGGTAGTTGCTATCGTTGTCGTTACCAGCCAGGTCCATGAAGTCAGAGGAGATCCACGCAGCCAATGCAACGTCAAGACCCTGAACGTATTTGTTCAGCTGTTCCATCTGAGTATCAAGTTTGGTGTTCTCAGGAGACGGAAGTTTAATCTCCAGCACACGGAAGAACTCTTCGATAATATTATCGTAAAGCACACCGTGAGAACCATCATCGCCACCACGCTCCATGTACTGAGGAGGGATCTTATCCTTAGCTGCATCAATAATGTTCTGCAACTCATGGATAATCGTACCAGAACTGTAGGAGTAGATCGTCACGTAATCGCTTAAGAAAGCTTCTGTGATTTTCTGCAAGTTCTTAATACGTTTGGCAAAGAGCTGGTTGGTTGTCCAACGAGTAATCGCAAAGTCAGCTGACTGAGTCGCATCCACCATTTCCGGAGTTACGTAGAAGCCCATGTAGACCTGCTTCTCCAAACGATCCATGAAGTCGTTATCAATGATCTGTTTATTGGAGTTGAAGTCCTCTACGTTTACCGAGGTGTTAGGGATACGGGTGTTGCCTTGGATATCGAAGATGATACCCATCTGACGAATAACACGGAACATCTCCGCAGACGACGCGACGTCAGTTGGCGTTGCACCACCCTGAGCACGTAAGAACTCGTCTTGCAGAATAGCCGCAGATTTCTCTGGGTCCGGATCACGTTCGTCGATGTTGATCGTTACACGAGTACGACCTACTGCGTTACGAATAGATGCCATGAAGTTAGCGAAGTTACACATCGTACGGAGTGTAGCAACTTGCTTAACGCCATCCAGCATGGAAACGCCCATACCGTTTTCATCATATTCGTAGGCAAGGTATGCAACCTGATCTGCTGCTAAGAAGACGATATGAGTCATCTCGTTGGAAAGCTGACGCATGAACATCAAACGCATGATGTCTTCGTCGTGCTTCATCTTAACAGACATGCCACGCAGACCATTCTTAATACGGTTCAACAGCTGAAGTTCCATCACATCGGAGAAGATGCGCAGACGCTCTGCTGTACCTGTATCTTTATCGACACAGTAGCCGTTTTGCATGACGTTAATCTGCTGCAACATCGCAGTAGTTTGGTCCGTCATGGCGGTGCCCTGCATGGAGGCAATACCCTGTTCCTGAAAACGCTTCAGTTCTTGTGTAACATTAAGTGGTTGCCCGAAGCCATCAGTGATCACGTAATAGCCGATATGGCGTTTCGGATTACCTGGTACGAATACCGGGATGGTAGATTCATTAAGTAGAGGAATCACCAACGGATGGCCGATAGAGCTCCTGGAAGCTTCGTGAGAGCTTCGTACGATCGAAGTGTTACCATAGGAGCTACGGCGACTACGATTCGAATTACGGGGGTTATAGAGCGATCTCTGGATACGCTCAATATTACGAGCAAGTGCTACCTTATCTTCCTCACCTGTCGCCGCCGATTCGCTCGATACACGAGGGATTCGACCAGCAGGGTGATTGAGAGAAAGACGACTACGCATCTTCGCTCGGTTAAAGGCCGCATTCAGTTCTGGTAAACGCAGCTGAGCAGGGTTATCCGTAATGAAGATATTATCGGTAATCTTCTGGTTAACGGTAGTTGCCAGCGAATACATTTCGAAGCTCGGAACCTGTGCAGAATGAGTAGGGTTCTCAGGCCCGCCCAGAATGCCTTTTGATTTGAGGATTCCTGCTTTTACATCGAAGAATTCACTGTTAACAGATTCTTGCCACGCTTCGTTAGAAACGCGGGAGGTTTTGTTAATCAGATCATCGAGCGACGCTTCTGGTATGATACCCCAGATAGACGCACCACGGTTAACGAGAGCATCTGCGATCATGTCGCTGAGTTCTTCGCCGAGGTTATGGTCTGTACTGAAGTGCTGACTTACCGGTTCGATCATGGTGTTGAGTAACGACAGAGGTAAATCAGAATCGTTTACCTTGAAGAATAAGTCGTCATCTTCCATGGATAAAGGTGAGCGAATACACGACACCAACGTTTCACGGATTAACTTAATATCCGGGTTCAAACGTAAGATAGTGTCCGCGTCCATGTTTTTCTTGGCGCGGGTCTGCATCATGGTGTTGAATGCAGTATCGTCGGTTACAGCTACACCATCGTCTTTTGGGAGTTCGCCCGGACGCCGCCGATCAGGGATTAGCTTTGACGCAATAACTGAAGCGGAAGGATTGTCTTTAAAGAAATCAGACTTCCCGCTTCTTACTCGACTAATTCTCGAGTTTATACCAATAGGTTTCAACAATTCCATAACAAATCCTTAATGGGGGCTCGTATGGCTTTCACCACACAGGCGCTCTATATAGAACAGGTAATTCAGTTAGCTCGTTCGGTGATCATTAAACTTGATAGCGCTGCTGAAGTAATGAATAAGTACCTCGTCAGTATAGGGAAGACCGTTGACGCGAACGATCCTAAGTCCTGGATCTACTATCGTCACTTGGCAGGATTATACCATCCGACAGACAAAGTGATGAAAATCACCTCATTGGACACCCTTGAGGAAATTGAGTTCACATACGATAATCTCAAATATCACCGCGCTACTTTTAATGCGTATCGGTCGAAAGGGGATTTCTATAAGTCGCTGGTAGCTTTATATCCGGAGCAGGTAGATTTAATCAATGGGATACTTAATCCCGTAGACATCAACATAGCAATTAACGTTCCTAACTTCACCGTATTAGCACTCGACACGAGTTTGGTGAACGCGAACGAAACAAATCTGGTTGATGA
>Ga0308168_1002544_pt1 | contig 14913 bp, 8 predicted proteins | sample PhyCR2_FD_202133 | JGI IMG/M metagenome (GOLD analysis project Ga0308168, IMG submission 202133) | Phyllosphere microbial communities from UC Gill Tract Community Farm, Albany, California, United States - DLSLRC.R2 | ecosystem: Host-associated > Plants > Phyllosphere > Unclassified | place: USA... | reverse complement strand
AGTCCTCCATGTATTCCTTGCGCTCGAAGGCCGTGTTGAACGTGCCCCAGGCCAGCAGCGAATCCGGCGCCTGCGGCTCCAGCATCGCCACCACCAGGCGCGCCTTCGGCTGCGCGATCGGCACGAACAGCGAGCCTGCCGCGACCGGACGGGCTTCCGCCTTCCACTTGCCTTCCACCGTCAGGCGCTGGTGGCCTTCGACCGAGGCCGCGGCCAGGGTGGCCTTGTCGGCGCGGAAGGACTGGAGCTGGAGGTCTTCCTTCGTCTTGTCCAGCTTGCGGAACTCGACGCCGTGCTGGCGCAGCTTCTCGCCCACGATCGCGGCGTAGGCGGCGGGCACGATGTAACCGGCGCGCGGCGCGGTGACCTGGAAGTCGGCCACGATGTCCTGCCACAGCGGCACGCGCCATACCTGTGGCTTGGTTTCGTCGTAGCGCGTCATCAGGGCGCCCGAGACTTCCGACGGCGTGCGGGTGTAGGCGTAGCCATTGAACTCGACCATCTCCTTCTTGTCGGAAGCCTTGTACGACAGCGCTACCGGCTGGTTGCCCAGCTTGGCGGCGCGCGCGTCGGCCGCATACGCGGCCTGCTGCCATTGCTTGCCGTGCTGCGCTACCTGGTCGAGCACCGACACCACGGTGTTGCGGGTGATGCGCACGCGCACCGGATATTCCTTCCACGAGTGGGTTTCGACCAGCATCGCCATGCGGTTGCGCAGCTGGAAGTAGCCGGTCGAGAAGCGCGGATCGGACACGCCGTCCATGAAGCCCGACATCGGATCGTCATGCTTCACGAACGACATGTAATAGGACTGCGGCGTCGAGCCTTCCCTGGCGATCTCCTTGATCACGTTGGTGCGGAGCAGCAGGCCGGCCTTGCGGAATTCCGGGTCGCCCGAATACACCGGCTCGACCTGGATCGAGATATCGTGCTGGAACTTGGCGCCGTTGGTCGCGTGCAGGTCGACGTAGACCAGTGGATCCCAGGCGTTGACCAGCGCCAGCATGGCCTGCATCTCGGGCGCGTCGGCCTTCAGGTAGTCGCGGTTCAGGTTGTAGTTCTGGGCGGTGGTGCGCCAGCCCATCTCGACCGGGCCGCGCTGGTTCGGGCGGTTCCACTTGCCGAAGCGCTCGTGGCCGTCGACGTTGAACACCGGGACGAAGATGAACACCTGCTTGTCGAGCGCGCCCTTGGCCGCGCGGCCTTCAAGCAGCTCGCGCAGCGCCAGGAAGCCGGCGTCCTTGCCGTCGATCTCGCCGGCGTGGATGCCGCCCTGCATCAGGGTCACCGGCAGGCCCTGCTGTTTCGCCGCCTGCGGGGTGAACACGCCCTTGCCGTTCACCACCAGCGCCTTCATCGGGCGGCCTTCCGGCGTGACGCCGAAATCGATGCACCTCACCTGCTTTGGATACGCCTGCTGGAATGCTGAGCACAGCGCGATCGTCTCGTCGTAGCGGCCGGTGGCGGTGAAGCCCGAGCGTTCGGATACGGTGGTCAGGTCGGGTGCAGCGTGGGAAAGAGGGATAGCCGATAACAGGGCCAGCAGTAACGCAGAACGGATCATCGAAAAGCTCCGGCAAGGACAGAAGGAAGCCGACGATTATAGACGTGTTCTTAGCGCAACAGTTCAACCCTGGAAACACGACGGGCGGACGGCATGCGGCGCCGCCCACCCGTCAATACAGGCTTTTTGCTCAGCGCGGTGGCGCGCCCGGCGTGGTGTGGATCGAGATCTCCTTGACCTCCGGCCGCACGATCCGCATCGGCACGACGCGCGCCCTGGCCGTGGTCGAGACAGGACAAGCGCCATTCGCGCGGTAAGCCAGGGCCGTGGCCAGCAAGCCTTCGTTCTGGTCTCCCACCGGCCGCGACAGGTCGTCGCTCGCCTGGCAGGTCGGCGTAAAGCCGTCGGTGAAGTCGCCGAAGCCCTTGTGGTTCACGCCCTGGAACTCGATCGAGAAATAGGTCGTGCCACAGTTCGGCACCGGCGTGAAGCCGTAGGGCTTGCCGCAGGTGGTGCCGCCGATCTGGATCACTTCGATGTCGGCGCCGCGCAGGCCGTTGATCACCGATTCGCTGGCCGAGCAGGTGCCCGGGGTGCTGAGCACGGTCACCCGTTTCAGGCCCAGGGTGGGCAGCGGCGTGCCGGTGCGTAGCGGGTTGCTCGAGGAGAAGCCCCAGGCGGTCGAGCGGAACATGATCGGCTGGTAGGCCGGCGTCTTGTCGTTGTAGCGGGATTGCTCGAACACCTTGCCGCTCGTCGACGCGGGGCCGGCGATCATATAGGCCAGCTGGCTGGCGACGTACAGCAGGCCGCCGCCGTTGTAGCGCACGTCGAGCACCAGGTCGTTGACGCCGGCCTGCTGGAAGGTGACGAAGGCATCGTACAGCTGTTTCTCGGACACGGCGTTGAAGCTGTCGAAGGTCAGGTAGCCGACCTTGCCGCTGGCGGTCTCGATCACCTTGACGTTCTTCACCGGCGCCAGCACGACCTCGGCCCCGGCCAGCGTCGCCTCATAGGCCACACCGGCGCGCTGCAGGGTGAAGCGGTGGGTGGTCCCGGCGGACGCCGGGAACAGCCCGGCATTGATCCGGTCGACCGAGGCTTCATCGTCGGCATTGACGAAGTCGACGCCATCGACCTTGAGCAGCATGTCGCCGCGCAGCAGGCCGGCCGCGGCTGCGGGCGAACCCGGCTCGACCGCCGTGATCAGCCAGGTGCGCGGCGCCAGGCCATCGGCGTTGCGGCTCCAGGTGATGCCATAGCCCAGGTCGATGCCCTGGGTCTGCATCGCCTCCCACTCGGCGGTCGGATAGGTGAAGTGATAACGGTCCTTCGGCTTGCCGCTTGCGGTCAATGCCGGCGTCTTGAGCACCGCGAAATAGTCGAGCGCGCTCGTGAAGTCGGCCATCTTGTAGGTGTTCGGGATCTCGTCGTACCAGAGGTAGTACTGGTTGGCCCAGGCGCGCAGGAATTTCAGTTCGTCGAGCAGGGTGCCCTGCACGTCGGGATAGGATTTGCCGCTCGCATCCAGTCCCGTGCGCGGGACGGCGCACTTGTTCCAGTAGCTGCCGTAGGCGTCGCCCAGCAGGTTCGGGTTCAGGTCTTCCGGCGACGGCTGGGTGGCGACCGGGGGTGTCGGGACCGGCGTGGGCGCCGGCGCAGGCTGTTGCGCCACCGGCCCAGGCGCGCCGACACTCGGCGAACCGCCGCCACCGCCGCACCCGGCGAGGACGAGCAGCGCGGCGAGCGCGCTGGGAATCAGACGCAGAGGAGAGGTCTTGCGGAAGGTAGATGGCGTGCTCATGCGCCGATTATAGACGCGCCATTCGCTCGGAATACCACCAACTGTCACAATTGAGGCTAGCGGACAACGACTAATATCAAGTAAATAAAGATCGGCAGCGTGGACGGCTCGGCCCGTCCACGCACTCCGCCAATCAAGCCGCCCGTGGCGTCACGTCCGGCGCATGAAACGCCGCCACCAGCGCCGCCTCTTTCTCCTTGGCCGCCTTCAGGTGACGCTCCTTCACGTGTCCATAACCGCGGATGTCTTCCGGAATGCTGGCGATCGCCACCGCCTGCGCCAGCTTGTCCTCCGTCAGCTTCGGCAGCAATGCCGTCACCGTCTCGCGGTATTGCGTGACCAGGGCGCGCTCCATCCTGCGCTCGGCCGTGTAGCCGAACACGTCGAAGGCGGTGCCGCGCAAGCCCTTGAACTTCGCCAGCACCCCGAAGGCGCTCATCATCCACGGGCCGTACTCGCGCTTGATGGCGCGGCCTTCCTTGTCGTGCCTGGCCATCAATGGCGGCGCCAGGTGGAACTTCAGCCTGGTGTCGCCTTCGAACATGGCGCCGATCTTCTCGCGGAAGGCCGGGTCGGTGTGCAGGCGCGCGACCTCGTACTCGTCCTTGTAGGCCATCAGCTTGTAGTAGTAGCGCGCCACGGCTTCGGTCAGGCGCGTGCCCTTGCCGAGCCTTTCTTCCTGCGCGCGCACCTGGTCCACAAAAGCCTTGTACTGGCCGGCATAGGCCGCGTCCTGGTAGGCGGTCAGCAGCTCGATGCGGCGGCTGACGATGTCGTCCAGGGTCTGGATGCGCTTGAACTCGACCACCTTCGACGGCAAGGCGGCGCGGCTCACGGCGGCCAGGTCGTGCGCGGCGCTGCGGCCCCAGTGGAAGGCCGCCTTGTTGAAGGCGACCGACACGCCGTTCAGTTCGATCGCCTTGAGCAGCGAGTTTTCCTGCAGCGGCACATGGCCCTTCTGGAAGGCATAGCCGAGCATGAACATATTGGTGGCGATCGCGTCGCCCAGCAGGGCGGTGGCAATCTGGCCGGCGTCGATGAAGTCGACGTTGTCCTTGCCGCAGGCTTGCTGGATGGCGCCGCGCGAACCCTCGGCCGGGAATTGCCAGTCCGGGTTCTTGACGAAGGCCGCGGTGGTCGCACCGCTGGCGTTGACCGCGGCCCAGGTGCGGCCCTCGCCCATGCGGCTCAGGGCGTCGCGGCTGGCGGTGACGATCTGGTCGCAGCCGATCACCAGGTCGGCGCTGCCGGTGCCGACGCGGGTCGAGTGCAGATCGGCCTGGCGTTCGGCCAGGCGCACGTGCGACATCACCGGACCGCCCTTCTGGGCCAGGCCGCTCTGGTCGAGCACGATGGCGCCCTTGCCTTCGACGTGGGCCGCCACGGCCAGGATCTGGCCCACGGTCACCACGCCGGTGCCGCCGACGCCGGCCACCAGGATGCCATACGGCGTCTCGACCGACGGAATGACCGGCAGCGGCAAGCTTGGCGGCGCCGCCTCGGCGCTCGATGATTTCTTTGGCTTCTTGAGCCCGCCGCCTTCGACGGTGACGAAGCTCGGGCAAAAGCCCGACACGCAAGAAAAGTCCTTGTTGCACGAGGACTGGTTGATCTGGCGCTTGCGGCCCAGTTCGGTTTCCAGCGGCTCGACCGACAGGCAGTTCGACTGCACCGAGCAGTCGCCGCAGCCTTCGCACACGGCTTCGTTGATCACGACGCGCTTGGCCGGGTCGGGGAACTCGCCCTTTTTCCTCCGGCGGCGCTTCTCGGACGCGCAGGTCTGGTCGTAGATCACGGCCGACACGCCCGGCATTTCGCGCAGCTCGCGCTGCACGTCCATCAGCTCGGAGCGGTGGCGCACCGTGGTGCCCGGCGCCCAGGCATAGTCGCTCGGGTATTTATCGGGTTCGTCGGTGACGACGATGATCGGCTTGACGCCCTCGGCCGCGATCTGGCGGCTGATCATGCCCGGGTCGAGCGGGCCGTCGACGTTCTGGCCGCCGGTCATCGCGACCGCGTCGTTGTACAGGATCTTATAGGTGATGTTGACCTTGGCCGCCACCGCGGCGCGGATCGCCAGGATGCCCGAGTGGAAGTAGGTGCCGTCGCCCAGGTTCACGAACACGTGCTTCTCGTCGGTGAACGGGGCCTGGCCGATCCAGGTCGTGCCTTCCGCGCCCATGTGCGTGAAGGTCGACGTTTCGCGGTCCATCCACAACACCATATAGTGGCATCCGATGCCGGCCATGGCGCGCGAGCCTTCCGGCACCTTGGTCGAGCTGTTATGCGGGCAGCCCGAGCAGAAGTACGGAATACGGTCGGTCTGCGGATTCGGTTTCGCCGGAATGTTCTTGAGCACCAGTTCCTTCGCTTCCAGGAAGGCGATGCGTTCCTTGACCCGCTCGGCGACCGGGTGGCCGGCGCAGTAGTGCGAGATGCGCGAGGCGATGGCGCGCGCGATCTGGGCCGGATTGAGCTCATAGGTCGCCGGCAGCAGCCAGTCGCCGTGGCCCATGCGGTTCTTGTTGCTCCATTCGCCGGTATCGTCGAACTTGCCGACCACGCGCGGACGCTCGCCGTCCGGCAGGTTGTACAGCTCTTCCTTGAGCGCGTATTCCATCACCTGGCGCTTTTCTTCGACCACCAGGATCTCGTCGAGGCCGCGCGCGAACTCGTGCACGCCTTCGGCCTCGAGCGGCCAGGTCATGCCGACTTTATACAGGCGCAGGCCGATGTCGCGCGCGGCCTGCTCGTCGATGCCGAGGTCGGCCAGCGCCTGGCGCGTGTCCAGATAGCTCTTGCCGGCGGTGATGATGCCGATCTTCGGCCGCGGGCTGTCCCAGATGATGCGGTTGAGTTTATTGGCGCGCGCATACGCCAGCGCGGCATACCATTTGTGGTTGCTCATCCGCACTTCCTGGTCCAGCACGGCGTCCGGCCAGCGGATGTTCAGGCCATCGGGCGGCAGCTGGAAGTCGGTCGGCGTGACGATCTGCACGCGGTCCGGGTCGAGGTCGACCACGGCGCCCGATTCGATGATGTCGGTCACGCACTTCATCGACACCCACAGGCCGGTGTAGCGGCTCATGGCCCAGGCGTGCAGGCCGAAGTCGAGGTATTCCTGGACCGAGGATGGGTACAGCACCGGGATGCCGCAGTGGGTCAGGATGTGGTCGGACTGGTGCGCGGTGGACGAGGATTTCGCGGCATGGTCGTCGCCGGCCAGCACCAGCACGCCGCCATGCTTCGCGGAGCCGGCGTTGTTGCCGTGCTTGAACACGTCGCCGCAGCGGTCGACGCCCGGGCCCTTGCCGTACCACATGGCGAACACGCCGTCGTACTTCGCGTCCTTATACAGGTTGGTCTGCTGGGTGCCCCAGACGGCGGTCGCCGCCAGGTCTTCGTTCATGCCCGGGTGGAACTTGACGTGGTGGGCGTCGAGGTGTTTCTTCGCCTTCATGGCGGTCTGGTCGACGGCGGTGACCGGCGAGCCGCGGTAGCCGGTGATGTAGCCGGCGGTGTTCAGGCCGGCCTTCAGGTCGCGCTCGCGCTGCAGCATCGGCAGGCGGATCAGGGCCTGGGTGCCGGTCATGAAGGCGCGGCCGCGCTCGAGCGTCCATTTGTCGTCGAGCGTGATGTCCTGTTGCGGTTGGGCGGGCTGACCGGGCTGCGAAGGCGCGGGCGGGGATGACTCCGGCGGCGCCAGGTGGGCGCGGTCCGTGGGTGCGTTCATGGTGTCTCCAAGATTCTCATGGCGGATACGTCGCGGCGCATTTCCTGCATCTCGCTGACCGTATGTGAGCCAGTATAGTCCTGCCCCCCAAGCATTAAATTCCAAACAATTCCCCCGTCTTCTTGAATTGCGCAATAAAATTGCCATACAAAAGTCTGCAATGGGGTGGGTATGTCAAAGATTGAGCTGGATAAAACAGACCGCAAGATTCTGGAAATCTTGCAAAGCGATGGCCGGCTGTCGAACCAGGACGTGGCCGAAAGGGTAAACTTGTCGCCCTCGCCCTGCCTGCGTCGCATCAAACGCCTGGAAGAAGCAGGTGTCATCCGCCAGTACGTGGCGCTGCTCGACCCGGACAAGATCGGCCTTGGGCTATTGGCGTATGTGAATGTGCGGCTGGAAAAGCACAGCGAGGTGGCGAGCGCCACCCGCCAGCCGGGCTTGCCGGCGACGTCGCCGCGCAACGATTTCGCGGTGTCAGTGGGCACCTGGCCCGAGGTCGTGGCCTGCTATGCGATGACCGGCGACATGGATTTCCTGCTGCGCGTGCACGTCGAAGACATGGACCACTTCTCGCGCTTCATGATGGGCACCCTGCTCAAGCATCCGGCGGTGCTGGACGTGAAGTCGAGCTTTGCGCTGCAGCGCATCAAGGAAACGACGGCGATGCCGTTGGTGTGAGCTATTTTTTCGGTGTAAAAAATTTCACCGCCGCGCGGGCATTGGCCTTGACCGTGTAATCGATCGCCGCGAACTGCTCTTCCAGCGCCTCGGCCATCACGCTGCCCGGGCTGGGCGGCGGCAGTTCGAGGTGGGCGTCGGCCTCGCCGTACTCGCGCTTGATGCGCATGCCGGCCTTTTTGGCGATGTGCATCATGGTCTGGTTCGAGGTCAGGCATTGCATATACAGGGTGTCGACGTCGGAGTTGCGGCAGTGGATCGCCGCGCGCTGGAACAGGCGCGTGCCCACGCCCTGGCCGCGCGCCGACTTCGACACCGAGACGCCGAACTCGGCCACCTGCTGCTTGGTCGTCGACTTGCGCCCGTCGGCCGAGGCGAAGGCAAGATGACCCATCCCGACCAGCTGGAATACGTTGTTGACCACGCCGAACACGATGTCGCGCGAGAAATCGATCTTGTCGACGTAGGCCGTGATCTGTTCGTCCGGGATCATGCTGCCGAAGCGCAGCAGGCGGTCATTGCTGTCCAGCGCCAGCAGATGGCGCAGTACGCGACGACGGTCGCGTTCGCCCAGTTCCTTGACCAGCACCGGCGGCTGGCCCTTCTTGCCTCTCAGGCCCTGGATCCAGCGGCGTAAGGGATTGTCCAGCATCTCGATACCTTCACGTACTGCAACATTCGGATTCTAGCCGATCGGGTCGGCATTGGCGGCGCGATCGGTATTGTCGCGCGCGGCGCCTTCCAGCGCCAGTCCCGCAGGATGGTCCAGGCCCAGCCATTGCGATTGCGGACTGACCACGAACCGCCCCTTCCCGGCCTGCTTGGCCGCGTACATGGCCTTGTCGGCGTCCGCCAGCAGCGCTTCCTGCCCACGCGCGGCGCCCGCCTGGCCGCGCGCGCTGGCGATGCCGATGCTGGCCGAGATCGTCACCGCGTGGCCATCGGCCTCGGTGATCGATTCGATTTCGGCCAGGGCCAGGCGCGCCACGCGCAGCGCGCCGGCCTCGGAGGCCACGTCTTCGAGCAGGATCACGAATTCGTCGCCGCCCAGGCGCGCCAGCGCGTCCTCGGCGCGCAGCTTGGCCTGCACCCGGCGCGCGACCATCTGCAGCACCAGGTCGCCGGCGGCATGGCCCCAGGTATCGTTGACCGCCTTGAAACCGTCCAGGTCGATGAACATCAGCACCACCACGCTGTCGCGGCGGTCGGCGCGCGCCAGCGCCCGCTCCAGCAGGCGGGTCAGCTGGCGATAGTTGATCAGGCCGGTCAGGCTGTCATGCTGGGCCAGGCGCTCGAGCTGGCGCGACTGCGCTTCGAGCTCGGCGGTGCGCTCGGCCACGCGCTGTTCCAGCGTCTCGTTGGCCGACTGCAGGCGGCGGTTGACCACGCCGATGATGCGGTAGCTGCGGCGCAGCCGCGCGCCGGCGTACACCAGCAGCACCATCAGCACGGCGCTGTAGGCGAACAGGTAGCCGCGAAAGCGCTGGCGCTCCAGCAGCACGGCGTCGAAGGAACGGTCGAACTCGCGCTCCAGGCGGTCGAGCGCGGCGGCGCTGCCGGCGGCGGCGATCTGCGCCTCGAGCAGGTTTTCCAGCGGACGCTTTTCCAGGATCACGCGGCAGCTGGCGATCACGGCATCCATCTTGTCGTTCACGGCCGGCGAGAACGCGATCTGCTGGGCCGCCACGTCGCCCAGGATTTCGTCGATGCGCGCCGCCAGCGCCGGGCTCGGCGCGATGTTGTAACGCAGGGTCTCGGTCAGCAGCGCGTTCAGGGTGGTGTCGAGCCGCACCACGATGCGGCCCGGCGCCAGCGCGCCTTCGATGCCCGAAATCTCGGTCTTGAGGTCGGCCACGGCCGGCGGCATGTGCAGCAGCGCCGCGCGCAGCGGCGGATTGTGCTTGGCGAACTGGGCAACCAACTGCTCCTTGCCCTGCAGCGCCTCCTGCAACTCGGCGTAGGCGGACTGGGCGTCGCTATCGCCGGTGAGCGGCAGGGTGTCGCCCAGGCGCGCCATCAGGTCGTGCATGCGCGGCAGTTGCGAAGCGAGGTCGAGCGGCGTGGCGGCGCGTCCCGTATGCGCGCGCAGGATGTTGGCATCCCATTCGGCGTCGAGCTTTTCGAGCTCGCGCAGGTTCAGCATGACACTGTTGCGGATTTCCGGGTCCACCGTCTCGGTGCGGACATAGAGAAACACCAGCACCGCGCTCATGAAGATGACCGCCAGGCTTGCCAGAAGCACACGACGGCGCCGGCACCAACTTGCAACACGCCGTGCCAGCAAGGTGAACATCGTTTTTCTCCAACGCAACAATTTACAGTTACTGAAGGATAGCAAAACGTTTGGCCGCACCGCACGAACCGTGTAACTACATGTAACCAAACCCTGTCAATACAGGTGAATTAGTTGTCTTGATGCAACACTTGCCGGACGGCTTCGACGCGCGCAGCATGCACGGCCCCCGGAATCTCCGTCTTGCGCTCGGCGTGGCGGGCCGCGACCTCGCCGGCGTTGACGGCGCGCGCCGCGTCCAGCGCGCGCGCCAGGTGCGGTCCCTGGGGCCGCTCGCCTTCCCCGCAACCGGCCGCCAGCAGCATCTGGGCGAAGCGCTCCGGCTTACGGAAGGCGTCGCAGCGTTCGAACAGCGTGACGATGGCGTCGGCGGGCAGCGCCAGCGCCCGCCCGACCTCGTCCTGCTCGCGCGCCGTCATCACGGCCAGGTCGCGGCACTCGTTGGGCACCTTGAGGCGCTTGCACACGGCCTGGATCGGCTCGACGGCCGCCAGAGTGCGCATCAGCACCGCGAAGCGCACTTCCAGCGGGTGGCCGAGTGTGGCGGCGCGGTCGATCGTGCGCAGCGCCGGCTCGTTCCACAGCGCGTCCAGTTCGGGCAGGATGCGCGCCAGCGCGCCGCAGTCGCGCAGCACCTCGAGCATGCGCGACGGCTGGCGCTCCATCAGGCCGCGCGCCAGCTCTTGCCAGACGCGTTCGGGCACCAGGGCGTCGACCTCGCCCTCGTCGACCATGCGGCGCATCAGGGCGTTGGTGCTGTCCGCCACCGTGAAGTCGGGCAGGCGCGCGGCGAAGCGGGCGATGCGCAGGATCCGCACCGGGTCTTCGGCGAAGGCATCGGACACGTGGCGGAACAGGCGCGCCTGCAGGTCTTGCCGGCCGTTGTGCGGGTCGACGATGCTGCCGTCCTCGGCCTGCGCCATGGCGTTGATGGTCAGGTCGCGCCGCACCAGGTCCTGCTCCAGGGTGACGTCGGGCGCGGCGTGGAACACGAAGCCGTGGTAACCGGGCGCGGTCTTGCGCTCGGTGCGCGCCAGCGCGTATTCCTCTTGCGTTTGCGGATGCAGGAAGACCGGGAAATCCTTGCCGACGGCGCGAAAACCGGCCTTGATCATCTGCTCGGGGGTGGCGCCGACCACCACGTGGTCGTGGTCCTTCACGGGCAGGCCCAGCAGGGCGTCGCGCACGGCGCCGCCGACGATATAACTGCGCATCGTCATTCGCCCGGCAGATCGGCGTCGTGCAGCGGGGTCGGGTCGGTCTCGGCCATGGCTTCATTCACCCAGCGCGCCACCGCCGGGTGGGCCAGCACGCGCTCGCAATAGGCCTGCAATGCCGGGGCCAGCGCCACGCCATAGGTCTTGAAGCGGCACACCACCGGCGCATAGAAGGCGTCGGCGATCGAGAACTCGCCGAACAGGTACTGGTGGTGGCCGAAGCGCGACAGGCAGTCTTCCCAGATCTCGCAGATGCGGCCGATGTCGGCCTGGGCGCCGGGCGTGCGTCCGCGGCCCGGCAGGCGCGCCTGGATGTTCATCGACATCTGAGTGCGCAGCTCGCCGAAGCCGGAGTGCATCTCGGCCACGATCGAGCGCGCCAGCGCGCGCGCGGCCACGTCTTGCGGCCACAGATGTTTATCGGGGAACTGCTCGGCCAGGTACTCGACGATCGCCAGGCTGTCCCAGACCGTCATGTCGCCCGACATCAAGACCGGCACCCGTCCCGCGTGCGAGTAGCGCGCGATCTCGTTGGCGGTGTCGGGCTGGTCGAGCAAGACTTTCACTTCGGTGAATGGAATGCCGAAGGCGACCGCCGCGACCCAGGGCCGCATCGACCACGAGGACAGGTTCTTGTTGCCGATGATGAGGGTTAAACCGGGGTGTCGGGTTGCGTCGAGCGTGCGGGCAAGGATGGGGTCGCGTTCGATGGTCTGCATGGTTTGTCGTTTATTTTTCAGCGCCCGGCATGGGTGCGATAGGCGTCGAGGCGGTCGTGCCGGTTGAGGTAGTGCGGCGCGGCCGACTCGATCGCCGTGAGCTTGATCCCGAGCGACTCGGCTGTCAAGGCATGGGTGTCGGCGGCCACGACATTGTCGACCAGCATCGAATCGAGGTTGTCGCGGCTGACCAGGGGATCCCCCGGCAACAGCTCGAACAGGCGCGCCTGCAGGCGCGCCGCCCAGTCGGGCAAGCCCAGCACCGGGCGCTCGCGGCCGGCGAAGCGGCCCGCCAGCCGCACCAGCTGGCCCAGGGTGTACACGGCCGGGCCGCCCAGCTCGATCGTGGCGTCGCGCAGGTCGGGCCGGGCCAGGGCGATCGAAAAGGCGGCGGCGACGTCGCCCACGTAGACCGGCTGGAAGCGCGCGCGGCTGGCCGCCAGCGGCACCAGCGGCAGGTGGCGCTGCAGGCGCGCGAACATGGTCAGGAAGTGGTCGCCGGGACCGAACACCACCGAGGGACGGAACACGGTGGCCGCGACCGTCGGCTGGCTGCGCGCGGCCAGTTCGCCGTCGGACTTGGAGCGGCCATACATCGAGGAGCTGGAAGCGCTGGCGCCGAGCGCGCTCATGTGCAGGTAGCGCGGCACGCCCACGTCGGCGCAGGCGGCGGCGATGCGGCGCGGCAGCTCCACGTGCAGGTGGCGGAAACCCTCGCCATAGGGCCGGCCGTGGCCGCCATGCAGCACGCCGACCAGGTTGATCACGGCGTCGCGCCCGGCCAGCAGCTTGCGCAACACGGCGTCGTCGTGGATATTGGCCACCTCGACGTCGACGCCCGGCAGCATGGTCAATTGCTTCGCGCTTTCGTAGTGGCGTACGGGCACCAGCACGCCCACGCCGTCGTCGGACAGCCGCGCGGCCAGGTGCTGGCCGATGAAGCCGGTGCCGCCGATCAGCACCACGTTCGGTGGCCGCACGCTCACGCTCGTCCTCCCCGGCTCAGTCCAGGACCGAAGCGCTGCCCGGGCGCGGGCTGATCGTGCCCAGGCGCGCCTTCAGCGATTGCGGCTTGCCCTCGAAGATCGAGGCATAGTTGGTGGCATTGGCCATGACGTTGCGCACATAGCCGCGCGTCTCGGTGAAAGGGATGGTCTCGACGAAGATCGCGCCTTCCATCGGCGCGTCGAGCCGGCCGCGCCAGGTGCGGGATCGGCCCGGGCCGGCGTTGTAGGCCGCCGTGGCCAGCACCTGCGAGCCTTCGAAGTTCTCGAGCACCATATTCATGTAGTTGGCGCCGAGCGTGATATTCGTATGCAGGTCGTTGAGCATGGTGTGCACGAAGTTATCCAGGCCAATCTTGGCCGCCACCCACTTGCCGGTGGCGGGCATCACCTGCATCAGGCCCGAGGCGCCGACGCCGGAACGGGCGTCGCGGATGAAGCGCGACTCTTGCCGGATGAGGCCATACACCCAGGCTTTATCGAGGCTCAGGCCCTGGGCGGTGGGCTTGAGGACCTCGAGATGGGGCGCCGGGAAGCGCTGGTCGTAGCTCAGTTCGGTGCGCGTGCGCAGCGAGGTCTCGACCATGCGGTCGAGGTGCTCGTTGCGGCGCGCCAGCTCGGCGGCGGCTAGCAGCTGACGTTCAGACAGCCCGCGCAAGCCCCAGTTCCATTCACGGTTGCCTTCCGCGCGCAGGCTCAAACGATAGAACTTCAGTGCCCGCTGCAGGCTCGCATTATTGGTCGCCTGCGACAGTTCCGGCGCCGTGATCGGCGCCACCGGCGGCGGCGCGACGATCTGGTTGCCCAGCTCTTCATGCGCCAGCTGGGTATAGAAGGTGGTCTGGGCGGCGATGCCCTGCCACAACGCGCGCGCCTCTTGCGTGCGGCCTTCGGCCTGCAGGGCGCGGCCCAGCCAGTAGATCCAGGTCGACTCGGCGCGCAGGTTCGGCGGCATCGCCTCGATGGTGGCGCGCACTTGTTTCCAGTCGCCGCGGCGCAGCGCCATGCGCGCCTTCCACTGCATCTGGAACTCGGTGAGCGTGGCGCCCCTGGCGCGGTCCCAGTAGCCGTGCGCCTCGGGCGCCAGCGCGATCGAGGCCGCCAGCGCCACGCTGGCCCAGCCGATGGCGCGCTCTTCGCTGGAGAGTTGCGGCCCGTTCTTTTCCAGGCTCGCGACGGCGATCTTGAGCGTGGTGCGCGCCATGCGGCCGACCGCCACCAGGTAAAGTTCGCGTTCGGCGCGGGTCTTGCCAACGCCGCGCGCCAGCGCCACCGCCGGCAGGTCGACCGCCTGGGCGGCGCGCGTTTCGGGCAGGCCCAGCAGCACGGCGACGCGGCGCGCGGGCCCGGTGGTATTGTCCAGGCCGGCAATACGCAGCTGCCACAGCAGGTCGGCCTGGGTGAACTGGCCGTTGCCGGCCAGTTGCGCGATCAGGCCGCTGCAGGCGTCGCCATAGCCGGCTGGCGTTTTCAACAAGGCGCGCGCTTCGTCGGCCACCCGCTCGCCGCGTTCGGCGCGCGCCAGCAAGGCGTAGCAGCGGATCTGCAGGCTGCCGGTCCCGGCCAGCGCGCCGGCTTCGCGCTCGAAGGTATTCCATTCGCGCCGCTTGCCCAGTTCCAGCAGCCACTCGGCGCGCAGCTGCTCGGCCACCGCCGTGCCGTCGTGCCGGCGCAGCACCTGCAGCACCTCATCCTGGATGGCATCGCGCAGGCGCGGTTTCAGACGATAATAGTCGACGTAGGATGCCAGCGAGTAATTCGACGGCAGGCGCGAGGCGATCGCATTGACGCGCGCGCCGTCGTTCTGGCGCGCCGCTTCGCGCAGCAGCAAGAAATTGTCGTCATCGGCGCGGCTGTCGGCCACCAGCGCCGGCCCGGCAGCGGGAACGCCCACGGTGCCGGCGCCGGGAACGGACGGCGCACCGGCCGGGATGGGCGGCAGCGCCACGTCGGGCGCG
>Ga0308168_1002539_pt1 | contig 14927 bp, 18 predicted proteins | sample PhyCR2_FD_202133 | JGI IMG/M metagenome (GOLD analysis project Ga0308168, IMG submission 202133) | Phyllosphere microbial communities from UC Gill Tract Community Farm, Albany, California, United States - DLSLRC.R2 | ecosystem: Host-associated > Plants > Phyllosphere > Unclassified | place: USA... | reverse complement strand
AGTGGATCGAACCGCCGCTGCAACTGCCGACACTGCAGACCAATGTGTTCTGGCACCGGCGCTTCAACCACGACCCCGGCATCCAGTGGCTGCGGGGCTTGATTGCCGACGTATTCGCCGAATAGAGCCGGGTGGATGCGGTGGAGGAGATGAAACTACAACATTATGAGGAAAGACACCATGGCTGACTTGTTTGAGAATCCGATGGGCCTGATGGGCTTCGAGTTCGTCGAATTCGCGTCCCCCACCCCCGGCGTGCTGGAACCCGTGTTCGAAGCGCTGGGTTTCACCAGAGTCGCCGTGCACCGCTCGAAGGACGTGGCCTTGTACCGCCAGGGCGAGATCAATTTCATCATCAACAACGAGCCGAAGAGCCACGCCGCCTATTTCGCGGCCGAGCACGGCCCGTCGGCCTGCGGCATGGCCTTTCGTGTGAAAGATTCGCATAAAGCCTACGCGCGCGCGCTCGAGCTGGGCGCAATCCCGATGGAGATCCCGACCGGTCCGATGGAACTGCGCCTGCCGGCCATCAAGGGCATCGGTGGCGCGCCGCTGTACCTGATCGACCGCTTCGAGGATGGAAAGTCCATCTACGACATCGACTTCGAGTTCATCGACGGTGTCGAGCGCCGCCCGACAGGCCACGGCATGTCGATCATCGACCACCTGACCCACAACGTCTACCGCGGCCGCATGGCCTATTGGGCTGGTTTCTACGAAAAGCTGTTCAATTTCCGCGAAATCCGCTATTTCGACATCCAGGGCGAATACACCGGCCTGACCTCCAAGGCGATGACCGCGCCGGACGGCAAGATCCGCATTCCGTTGAACGAGGAAAGCCAGGCCGGCGGCGGCCAGATCGAAGAATTCCTGCTGAAATTCAACGGCGAGGGCATCCAGCATATCGCGCTGCTGGTCGACGACATCCACGCCACCGTCGACCGCCTGCGTGCCAGCGGCGTGCCGCTGATGTCGCCACCGCCGGCGACCTATTATGAAATGCTGGCCGATCGCCTGCCGGGCCACGGCGAAGACGTCGGCGCGCTGCAAGCGCGCGGGCTGCTGGTCGACGGCAAGGTCGAGGGCGACAGCAAGCGCCTGCTGGTGCAGATCTTCTCGGAAAACCAGCTGGGACCGGTATTCTTCGAGTTCATCCAGCGCAAGGGCGACGACGGCTTCGGCGAGGGCAATTTCAAGGCCCTGTTCGAGTCGATGGAGCGCGACCAGCTGCGCCGCGGGGCGCTGAAAACCGCTGCCTGAAACACCACCACTACCGTCGCCCCTGCGCAGGCAGGGGCCCAAGTTGCCGGCTTCGCGTTAATGCATGCAGCACTTGGGCCCTTGCCTGCGCAAGGGCAGCTTTGTTTTAGTGACTGGTAGTGAATGTCTCGGCAATTTCATCGACGCCGGCAGTGCGCGCCTAGGTATGGTATCCGCACATCAAATGCGCTTAATATCCTTATTTTCAATAACTTGCGCTATTGTCAGCATGTCGCCCCACCCGTGTTGCATCCACGCCGCACATCCCTCATCTCCGCTTACCTTCCACGCGATAAGCAACCAGAAGTCGTCCCATTCCGCATAGAATTTCCGTACGGAATGTACTTGCAGCGGTGCCCTGGTCATGACCCTGAGCCGCCGCTTCTGAATCCAGCTGTTATGCTTGATGCCTCGGGCGGTCGAGGTCGGCGCACTGCTGCGCCGCCGCCGCCGTGATGAGGAGAAATCTTGCTGCAAGCGTTTGCCGTCTTACTCGCGTTCCAGTGCCTGGGCGAGGGCCTGGTGTTCCTGTTGGGCTTGCCGGTGCCCGGCCCGGTGGCCGGGATGCTGGCCCTGCTCGCGGCCCTGGTCGCCTGGCCGCGCCTGCACGACGTGGTCGAGAGTGGCGCCAACGAGCTGCTGCGCCACCTGTCGCTGCTGTTCCTGCCGGCCGGGGTCGGCATCGTCGCGGCTGCCGCCAGCGGCAGCGGCCACTGGCTGGCGATCGCGGCCTCTGTGATCTTCAGCACGCTCGCCACCCTGGCCGTCACCGCCCTGGTCTTGCAAGCCTTCGGCAGCCGCATCGATGCGCCGGCCCCGAACAAGGAGGACGGCAATGTTTAATTTCGCGGAACTCAGCCATTTCTGGGTCTACCTGTCGGCCTCGCCGCTGCTGGGCCTGACCTTGACCCTGTGCGCCTACCTGTTCGCGCAGTGGGTGTACGCGCGCTGCGGCTTCTCGCCACTGGCCAATCCGGTGGCGATCGCCATTGCCCTGATCAGCCTGGTCCTGACGGCGAGCGGGATGTCCTACCAGCGTTATTTTGCCGGCGCCCAGTTCGTCCACTTCCTGCTCGGGCCGGCGACGGTCGCGCTGGCGGTGCCGATGGCGCGCCAGGTGCCGCGCTTGCGCCGCAACCTCCTGCCGCTGGCCTGCGCCCTGGTGTGCGGCTGCGTCACCGCGATCGTCAGCGCGGTCGGCGTCGCACTGCTGCTGGGCACATCGCCCCAGCTGGCCGCCTCGATCGCGCCGAAGTCGGCCACCACGCCGATCGCGATGGCGATCTCGGAACACCTGGGCGGCGTGCCCGCGCTGACGGCGGTGCTGGTGATCTGCACCGGCATCTTCGGTGCCATTTTCGCGCGCTTCCTGATGAATGCGCTGGGCGTGAAGTCGCATGCGGCGCGCGGCCTGGCGCTGGGCGTGGCGTCGCACGGCATCGGTACCGCGCGCGCCTTCCAGGTCAGCGCTGAAATGGGTGCTTATGCCGGCCTTGGCATGGGCGTCAACGGCGTGCTGACCGCCTTGCTGGCGCCGTGGCTGGTGCCGCACCTGATGGCTTGGATGGGCAACTGACACGCCGACCCATGCCGGACGAATAGGCGGCACGAAACGCTGGCTATTGCTTAAACGACATATTAAACTGATCTGATCTATTTTCGATCGGAAAGTCATGAGCACACTTCGCCTGCGCATCGGCCTCTTGATGTCGATCGGCGTCCTCGCCGGGAGCGCCTGCGCCGTTCCACCTGCCGCGGCCAACGCGCCGAGCGCGGAAGACGCGGCGATGGCCCAGCGCGTGGAACGCGATCTCGGCCTGGTCTTCATCATGCCGCCTGACATCAAGCTCGACCCCGGCCTGCGCACGGAAGCCGATGCCATCGCCGCTGCCCACCTGGCGCGCATGCATGCACTGGTGCCTGGGTGGATCGAGGAAGAACGCCGGCTGCAGGCCGGTGCCGACGGCAAGGCGCCATCCGGACCGGTGTATTACGCCGTGTTCGCGCGCATGCTGAACGAACTGGCACTGTGGCAGCTGGCGCCGGGCGATGCCGCCTACGAAAAGGCGACGCTCGATGCCATCCGGGCCACGCCCGCGGTGTGCGCCAACGCCGGTCACGATCGCCATCACGATTTCCTGACCCGGATCGTGCGCGCGCAGGCGATGCCGCCGCAGGCACGCGCGGCGGCGCTGGCCACTGAGCGCCGCCTGCTGGAAGCGTGGGGCAAGCCGCACCCGGCGCCGCCGCCATGGCCCAACCCGCTGCCGCAGGAAGCGGGCATGGAAACCGTCGTACAGATGCGAAGCGGTGGCGCGCGGCCGCCACTGGCCCTGAGCCCGGTGTTGGCGTCGATCTTGCTGGCGGAGCGCGAGCGCTACGAGGGGTGAACAGGGAAAACGGAAAAAATCGGGCGCTAAGCCTCTGGGAGCTGAGGTACAGTCTTGAGGTATTGGTACAGGGTCTCCCGACTGATGGCGAACTCTCGAGCAAGCGCGGCTTTTGGCTCGCCGGCACCCGCGCGGCGGCGCAGCTCGACAACCTGGTTGTCCGACAGCGCTTTCTTGCGACCTCGGTAGGCGCCGCGCTGCTTGGCCAATGCGATCCCTTCGCGCTGCCGCTCGCCGATCAAGGCCCGCTCGAACTCCGCGAACGCCCCCATGACCGACAGCAGCAGGTTGGCCATTGGCGAGTCTTCGCCGGTGAAGCTCAAGCACTCTTTAACGAATTCGATTCGTATCCCGCGCTTGGTCAACGTCTGCACCAGCCGGCGCAGATCGTCCAGGTTGCGCGCCAGACGGTCCATGCTGTGCACGACTACCGTGTCGCCTTCGCGGGCGAACGACAGCAACGCTTCGAGCTGCGGCCGCTGTGTGTCTTTGCCCGATGCCTTGTCGGTGAACAGCTTGTCCACCTGGACGTGGTCGAGCTGACGCTCTGGATTCTGGTCGAAACTGCTGACCCGGACATAACCGATGCGCTGACCTCTCAAAACGTGCCTCTTTAACAAGATGTGTCAAGAAAGACTCTATGACCGTCCAAGGCATATGTCAAGTAATCACGATCCCAACCCTATCCTGACGGCTTGCGCTGGGGTCTTCTGACATCAGGTTAGGGTATGCCTTAACCTGACACGACGGCTAGAAGTATAGGAACAGAACTGCGAAAATTCCCTAGCTGCACTAAGTGACATTCCCGTATTTGATTAGTACTTGTCAACCTTGTTCTACTTGAGGATGACATCCCTTTTCAGTTAGCCTTCGGCGTATGACCTCGGAAAAATGCACAACGACCGCCATCCTCGTTCGACCGCGAATCTACATCGGCGAAAATATCGCCATCGGGCCCGGCAAGATTGACCTGCTGCGCCAAGTTGACCAAACCCGCTCCATCGCAGCGGCTGCACGGGCGCTGAACCTTCCATACAAGCGTGCCTGGCTGCTGGTCGACTCCCTCAACCAAGGTTTCGGACGGCCGGTTGTCGAGACGGTCACGGGCGGCAAGGGTGGCGGGGGCACGTCGCTGACAACGCTTGGGCAGAAGCTGGTCGAGCGATACGACGCTTTGGAAACGCGCCTCAATGCCAACGCCGGCACAGAGCTGCAGGCCCTGCGCGACCTGGCCGATTGACTTCATCCTGACTTTGGTTATTGGCAAGTATGGATTTACTGTATGCTACCCGTTATGTCATTTTTGACCTAACGGTGCGCCGCGCCGCCAAGCCGACGCGGTGGGCCGTATTTGCTCCTCAACCAAACACGAAGGAAACCTGCGCATGACACTGTTGCGTGCCCGCTCCGTGCTGCTCTCTTGCTCCCTGCTATTCGCCGCATCGGCCCACGCTGAAAAGGTCACGATCGCAGCTGCGGCTGACCTGAAGTTCGCGATGGATGAGGTCGTCGGCACGTTCAAGAAAACCAGTCCGGCCGATGAGGTCGATGTCATCTACGGCTCGTCCGGCAAGTTCAGTACTCAACTTCAACAGGGCGCACCTTACGACATGTTTTTCTCGGCCGACATCACCTTCCCGCGCGAACTTGCCAAGGCGGGCTTGGCGGCTTCGGACGTAAAACCTTACGCCGTCGGTCGCATCGTACTGTGGAGTGCAAGCATGGATGCCAGCAAGATGACCCTGGCAAGCCTGACTGATCCTAGGATTACCCGAATCGCGATCGCCAATCCCAAGCATGCTCCCTACGGCAAGCGCGCCGAGGAGGCGTTGCGTGCTTCGGGACTGTGGGAAAAGGTCGAGCCAAAGCTGGTCTATGGCGAGAACATTGCGCAAACGGCGCAGTACGCACAAACCGGCAATGCACAAGTTGGCATTGTCGCCCTGGCCCTGGCCGTCAATCCGGAACTGGCGAGTAAAGGTACCTACTGGCTGATTCCAGATAAATTGCATGCGCCGTTGGAACAAGCGTTCATCATCACCAAGCGCGCCGGGCGTAATGCTGCGGCTCGACGCTTTGCCGACTACATGAGCAGCAAGCCTGCTCGTGCCGTGATGACCAGGTATGGCTTTGTTCTTCCCGGTGAAGCCGCTGGCAAGTAAGCATGTTGACGTCCAGTGACCTGCAGGCCTTGTGGCTAACCGTGCGCCTGGCTACGGTCGTCACGGTGATCCTGCTGTTGGTCGGAACGCCGATCGCTTGGTGGCTTGCTCGCACTAGGAGCTGGTGGAAGGGCCCCTTTGGTGCCGTGGTCGCGCTACCCATCGTGTTGCCGCCGTCGGTGCTCGGGTTTTACCTGCTGCTGGCGATGGGCCCAAACGGGCCGGTCGGACATCTTACCCAAGCCCTGGGCGTGGGATCGCTGCCTTTCACATTCTGGGGTCTGGCACTGGCCTCCGTCTTCTATTCCACGCCTTTCATGGTACAGCCACTGCAAACGGCCTTCGAAGGAATTGGCAACCGGCCGTTGGAAGTCGCGGCCACGCTGGGCGCCTCTCCGCTCGATGCCTTCTTTAGAGTGGCCGTACCACTGGCCGCGCCGGGCTTCCTGACTGCATCGATCCTGACGTTCGCGCACACGGTCGGCGAGTTCGGCGTTGTGCTTATGATTGGCGGCAACCTGCCTCGCGTGACCAGGGTGGCATCCGTTCAAATTTACGATCACGTCGAGGCGTTCGAATATTCGCAGGCGCACTGCCTCGCGGCGGTGTTGTTGATCTTCTCGTTTGTCGTGCTGCTGGCTTTATATGCTTGGCGGCCAGACTCGAACAAGGAAGGCTGATTCAAGAGTGTTAGTCGGAAATGCTAGGGAGTCCGGCCACGCATCGATTACAGCTACCCGCGAGAGATGATCAGAAGGCCAGCGACGATCAGCGCGCCGCCGAGAAGCTTTGGCGTCGTTATCGCTTCGCGCAAAACCGAAAAAGACAGGAGCAAGGCAATGACGACACTGCCTTTATCGATGAGCGCAACAGTAGAGACGCTTCCAAGCTTGATCGCCTTGTAATAAAAGATCCAGGACGCTGCCGTGGTCACAGCAGAAGCGGCCAGCCAAAGCACGTTCCTGCGGCTGAGGGACTGAAGTTCTTCCGCCGGCACGACAATAGCGGCGAAGAGCAGAATAAAAACGAAGACGAAGCACGTCCGTATCGCCAGTCCCAGATCCCCGGAGATGCCAGTCAAGCCCAGCTTTGCGATGACCGACGTGAAACCCGCGAAGGCCATCGACACAAATGCATAAACAATCCAACGGTCCATGTGTTTCTCCTTTATTTCGACAAGTTCACGTCGAGAGGTTGACTGCGTTGCCGTTCGTGATGTGCCGGCAACTCGCCGAGCTTGATGCCCTCTGGCACGGCGCGGTGCTTGGCCTGGCCGATTCGTTGCGAGCGGTAGATGCCTGTGTGGCCCGAGAACAGGTAACTGACCACGCAGGCGAGCATTGCGTAGATGCCGACCTCGGCACCGAACAGCTCGATCGGCGTTACGAATATCCGATAGCTCGCCGTTGTACAGTTCACGTTCGAGCTCCAGGCCAACCAGCAGGAAAAACACGGTCATCAAGCCATCATTGACCCAGTGCTCGACGCTCATGCCCGCCACATGTATGTGCCAGAAAGAGCGGTAGGCGTTGCCTGCAGCAGAGTTCGCCAAGAATAACGAAAACAGTGTGCAGCTAATCAGGACGATGCCGCCCGCCTTTTTCGACGAGAAAAATCGTTTGAAGGTATTGGATAAAGCGAAGGGTGAGGATGACGGGTTCATAACGCGAGCGGTAGCCGCGTGGTGGCCCGACCGACGCTCTACCTGCTACACACTAGCGTGTGCGCACCCGCCCGGCAGTATAACCGAACATCCAGGTCGTGTACTGCAGCCCGACGCGGCCACCTGAGTAGTCGCGCACTCTTTGCTGTCGCAATGAAACTGGGCAACTCCGGCCCGCCAAACGGCTTGATGTGCTTTATTTTCCGTTCTCCGAGACAACCCATCCTGTCATCATCTTGTAACGATATTTCTATAAATTTGGAAATGTCGTATTATTCATTGATGGCAAACCGGAGACCCGCATGTCCGAACACAGGAACTTCAACATACTCTTCCTCTGCACCGGCAATTCCTCGCGAAGCATCATGGCCGAGGCGATGCTGAACGCAACAAGCGCTGGTCGGTTTCGGGCGTTCAGTGCCGGAAGCCATCCGGCCGGCTCTGTCCATCCGTTCGCACTCGAACAGGTCGAGCGGCTCGGCCTTCCGACCTCGGACTTGCGCAGCAAGAGCTGGGACGAATTCGCCATCCAGGATGCGCCTCACATGGATTTCGTTATTACCGTCTGCGACAAGGCTGCCGGCGAGGTTTGTCCGCTCTGGCCTGGCCGTCCGATCACGGCGCACTGGGGCTTTGAGGACCCGGCCGGTTTCATCGGTAACGAACAGGCGCACCGTCAGCGCTTCGCCAGGATCTGCCGCGAGATCAAGAACCGGCTGGACGTCTTCTCGATGCTCCCGTTCGAGACGCTGTCTCGCCTGGCGATCGAAAAGCAGGTCAACGCGATCGGCCAACCAACCGAAATGGCCGATCAGCACACTCTACGGACGTAAAAATGGAAACAAAACAAGTCTTGGCGGCCCTGGCCGCCCTAGCCCAAGAGTCGCGGCTCGCGACCTTTCGCCTGCTGGTCGAGGCCGGGCCGGCAGGGATGTCGGCCAGCAGGATTGCCGAAGCGCTCCAGCTGGCCCCATCGTCGCTCTCGTTCCACTTAAAAGAACTCAGCCACGCCAACCTTGCGGTTCCGCGACAGGAAGGCCGCTTCATCATCTACATGGCCAACTTCGACACCATGAACGCACTGCTGGGATTCCTGACCGCGAACTGCTGCGGCGGCAACCCATGCTCACCGGTGACGGGCTCGACGTGCGACGCAACTGCAGTACCACAGCTCCATAACGCTACTTTTCCACTGTGATTAAAGGTTTATCGTGAACGTACTTTTTCTGTGCACTGGCAATTCCTGCCGTTCCCTCATCAGCGAAGCCGTCTTCAACCACCTGGCCCCGAATGGCCTGCACGCTATCAGCGCCGGCAGCCAGCCGATCGGCAAACTGAACGAGCGCGCCGTCGCGCTGCTGCATAGCAAAGGTATCTCGACCGAAGGTTATTACAGCAAGTCCTGGAACGACCTGCCCGTGACGCCGGACGTCGTCGTCACCGTGTGCGGCAGCGCAGCCGGAGAAACGTGCCCGGCCTATCTGGGCCCGGTTTTGCGCACGCATTGGGGCGTCGAAGATCCTGGTCACGTCGTCGGCACCGAAGAGGAAATCAGCACGGCGTTCGAGCAGGCTTACGCCACGCTGCGCGCCCGGATCGAAGCCTTCCTCGCCTTGCCGCTGGACGAGCTGCAGGGCAACCGCGATCGCTTCAAGGCCGAGCTCGATCGTATCGGGCACATCGTAGCCTGATTGATCGACGCTACCCAATTTCGATGGCCAGGCACCGACCTGGTCATATGCGTGCGCCGACGGCCACGACTAGTTTGAAGGAACACCTGTGCTAATCGCATTTCTCATTTTCCTGGCGACCCTGACGTTCGTGATCTGGCAGCCGCGTGGGCTCGGCATCGGCTGGAGCGCGTCAGTCGGCGCTGCGGTGGCCCTGCTTGCCGGCGTCATCCATGTCAGCGACATCCCAACCGTCTGGCACATCGTATGGAACGCAACGGGCGCCTTCGTCGCCGTCATCATCATCAGCCTGCTGCTTGACAAGGCCGGGTTCTTCGAATGGGCGGCCCTGCACGTGGCGCGATGGGGCAACGGCAGCGGCAAGCGCCTTTTTGTCCTGCTCGTGCTGCTGGGCGCCGCGGTGGCCGCGCTGTTCGCCAACGATGGCGCCGCCCTCATCCTGACCCCGATCGTCGTTGCGATGCTGCTCGCCCTGCGCTTTACGCCCCGGGCGACGCTGGCCTTCGTGATGGCTGCCGGATTCATCGCCGACACGGCCAGCCTGCCGCTGGTCGTGTCGAACCTCGTGAACATCGTATCGGCCGACTACTTCGGCATCGGCTTCGCTCGCTACGCGGCCGTGATGGTCCCAGTGGATCTGGTGTCGGTCGCTGCGACGCTCGGCGCGCTGGTCTGGTTCTTCCGCAAGGACATCCCGGCCGATTACGACCTGGCGCAGCTGAAGCGGCCGGAAGAAGCCATCCAGGATAGGGCCACCTTCCTGACGGGCTGGTGGGTCCTGGCGATGCTGCTGGTCGGCTTTTTCTGGCTGGATGACATCGGTATCCCGATCAGCGCCGTGGCGGCCGTCGGCGCCGTCATCCTGCTCGCCGTGGCGGCACGCGGGCACCAGATCTCCACCCGGGCTGTGCTGCTCAGCGCGCCCTGGCAGGTGGTCGTGTTTTCTCTCGGGATGTACCTGGTCGTCTACGGCTTGCGCAATGCGGGGCTGACCAACTACCTGACGGCCTTGCTCAACCAGTGCGCCGAACATGGCATCTGGGGCGCGGCACTCGGTACCGGCTTCATCACGGCCATCCTGTCGTCCATCATGAACAACATGCCGACCGTGCTGGTGGGAGCCCTGGCGATCGACGCCACGTCGGCGCATGGCGTGGTTCGCGAAGCGATGATCTACGCCAACGTCATCGGTGCAGACCTCGGCCCGAAGATCACGCCGATCGGCAGCCTCGCGACTCTGCTGTGGCTGCATGTGCTGTCGACCAAGAATATCCAGATCTCCTGGGGCTACTACTTCCGGATCGGCATCGTGTTGACGCTGCCGATCCTCCTGGTCACGTTGAGCGCACTCGCACTGCGCCTGAGTTAAAAAGGAATACGACATGGACGTCACGATCTACCATAACCCGGACTGCGGCACGTCACGCAATACGCTCGGTCTCATTCGCAACGCCGGCATCGAGCCGAATGTCATCGAGTACCTCAAGCACCCACCTGAGCGCGCGACGTTGGTCGACCTGATCGAGCGCGCTGGCTTGTCGGTGCGTGCGACCATCCGCGAAAAGGGCACGCCGTACCATGAACTCGGCCTCGATGACCCGGCGGTCACGGACGAACAACTGATCGACGCGATGCTCGCGAATCCGATCCTGATCAATCGCCCGCTCGTGGTCACGCCGGCTGGCGTTCGCCTGTGCCGACCGTCCGAGGTCGTGCTCGACATCCTGCCGGCACCGCAGCGCAGTGCGTTCACCAAGGAAGACGGCGAGCCCGTGGTCGATCAGGAAGGGAGGCGAATCCAATGAACTCGATTCCCAATCTTCCCAACCTCAAGCCCGAGCTGCTGGACATGCCCAGCTTGGACAAGCTTGCCCCGGTCGGCGACTTGAATCACGCGCCCCGCATTCTGCTGCTGTATGGCTCTCTGCGCGAGCGTTCGTTCAGCCGTTTCCTGACCGAAGAAGCGGCGCGCATCCTGGAACAGTTCGGCGCCGAGGTGAGGATCTTCGACCCGATGGAACTGCCGATGGTGGGCAGCGTTCCGGAAACGCATTCGAAGGTGGTCGAGCTGCGCGAACTGTGCCTGTGGTCCGAAGGCCAGGTGTGGTGCAGTCCGGAGCGCCATGGCGCGATCGCGGCCGTCATGAAGAACCAGATCGACTGGATCCCGCTGGAGCAGGGCGCCATGCGCCCGAGCCAGGGCCGCACGCTGGCCGTCATGCAGGTGTGCGGCGGATCGCAATCGTTCAACGTCGTCAACACGCTGCGCCTGCTGGGTCGCTGGATGCGGATGTTCACGATCCCGAATCAGTCCTCGGTACCCATGGCGTACAAGGAGTTCGACGACGCCGGGCGCATGCGTCCCTCGGCCTATTACGACCGCGTCGTCGACGTGATGGAAGAACTGTTCAAGTTCACGTTGCTGCTACGCGGGCGCACCGACTACCTCACCGACCGCTACAGCGAGCGAAACGAGCGACAAATGAAGCTCATTTCGACGGTGGTTGCCAAGATCTAGCAATTTCGCCGCATGCCACGCCGCGCACTGCTTTCCGACACCGAACGCGACAGTTTGCTGGTCTTGCCCAAAAGCCAGGATGACCTGATTCAGCAATACAGCTTTACTGACGCCGACATGTCCTTGATCCGGCAGCGGCGCGGTGCTGCAAACCGTCTTGGCTTCGCAGTCCAACTATGCCTCTTGCGCTACCCGGGTTACGCGTTAAGCAGCGACACGGCGCTCCCTGATCCGGTTATCCAGTGGATTGCGAAGCAGGTACGAAGCGATGCCGCTGCCTGGTCGGAATACGGCGACCGGGAGAAGACGCGCAACGAGCACCTACACGAGCTACGCGCCTACTTGGGACTGGCCGTATTTGGTCTCTCGGACTTTCGCAAACTGGTACACAGTCTGGCCGACCTCGCGATGCAGACCGACAAGGCCATCGTTCTTGCAGCTCATTCCGTCGATACGCTACGGCAGAAGCGCATCATTCTGCCGGCGCTCACTGTCATCGAACGGGCCTGCGCCGAAGCCGTGACAAGGGCCAACCGTCGTATCTACAGAGCGTTGATCGAGCCGTTGGAGCGCTACCATATGCGAGCGCTGGACAACCTGCTCAACGTCGCGCCCGATATGAACATCACCTGGCTTGTGTGGCTGCGCCAGTCACCACTCAAGCCCAACTCGCGCTACATGCGCGAGCACATCGAACGCCTCAAGGTGTTCCAGTCGCTCGCCCTTCCGGACGGACTGGGCCGCCAGATTCACCAGAACCGCCTGTTAAAAATGGCGCGTGAGGGGGCACAGATGACGCCGCGCGACCTGGCCAAATTCGAGGACGAACGACGCTACGCGACCTTGGCGGCGTTGGCAATTGAGGGCATGGCCACGGTGACCGATGAACTGGTCGACCTGCACGACCGCATCATGATCAAGCTGTTCAGCACCGCCAAGAATAAGCATCAGCAAGACTTCCAGAAGCAGGGCAAGGCCATCAACGACAAGGTGCGTTTGTACTCGAAGGTTGGCCGCGCGCTGGTCGAGGCTAAGGCATCTGGCGGCGACCCCTACGCGGCGATCGAGACCATCCTACCGTGGACGGATTTTGCGCAGAGCGTCACCGAGGCCGGGCAACTGGCGCAGCCCGAGTCGTTCGATCACCTGTCCCTAGTCGGCGAGCAGTACAGCACTTTGCGCCGCTACACGCCCGAGTTCCTAGACGTTCTCAAGCTGAAGGCCGCGCCGGTTGCGCAGGCGGTCCTCGGCGCAATCGAGGTCCTGCGACAAATGAACCTTACCGGGGCGCGCAAGGTACCCAGCGACGCACCGGTCACTTTCATCAAGGCGCGCTGGAAGCCGCTTGTTATCACCGACGATGGGCTTGACCGCCGCTTTTACGAAATATGTGTACTTTCGGAGCTGAAAAACTCGCTGCGGTCCGGCGATATATGGGTGCAGGGGTCGCGCCAGTTTCGCGACTTCGAGGACTACCTGCTGCCGGCGACGAAATTCGAGGCCATGAAGACGGCGCACGCACTGCCGATCTCAGTCAACCAGGACTGCGCCCAATTTCTGCACGACCGATTGATGCTGCTCGAACAGCAACTGGCCACAGTTAACCGCATGGCACTCACCAACGAACTGCCCGACGCGATAATCACCGAAACGGGGCTGCGGATCAGCCCCCACGATGCCGTGGTTCCAGACGAGGCACAGGCGCTGATCGATGCCACCGGAGGCCTGCTACCTCGCATCAAGATCACCGAGCTACTGATGGACGTCGACGACTGGACCGGGTTCACCCGCCATTTCGTCCACCTCAAGAGCGGTGAAAAGGCCAAGGATCGCACGCAATTGCTCTCGGCAATCCTGGCTGACGCCATCAACCTCGGCCTGACGAAGATGGCTGAATCAAGCCCCGGCGCGACCTACGCGAAGCTGTCATGGTTGCAGACCTGGCACATTCGAGATGAGACCTATGCAGCGGGATTGGCCGATCTCGTCAACGCCCAATACAAGCATGCATTCGCTGAAAACTGGGGCGACGGCACCACGTCATCATCGGACGGCCAGCGCTTCCGCGCCGGCAGACGGGCCGAGAGTACAGGCCACATCAACCCAAAATACGGCGCCGAACCGGGTAAGCTGTTTTACACCCATGTCTCCGACCAATACGCCCCGTTCAGCACGAGGGTGGTCAATGTCGGCGTGCGTGACTCGACCTATGTACTGGACGGCTTGCTGTACCACGAATCGGATCTGCGCATTGAGGAGCACTACACCGACACGGCGGGCTTCACCGACCATGTGTTCGCTCTGATGCACCTGCTGGGTTTTAGGTTTGCACCACGTATCCGTGACCTGGGCGACACGAAGCTGTACGTGCCCGGGAAGGTGGGTGATCACCCGGCGCTGCGGTCAATGATCGGCGGCAGTTTGAACGTCAAACACCTGAGCGCGCATTGGGACGACGTACTGCGTCTGGCTGCGTCGATCAAACACGGCACCGTCACAGCGTCCCTCATGCTGCGCAAACTCGGCAGCTACCCTCGCCAGAACGGCCTGGCGATCGCGTTGCGCGAACTGGGACGCATCGAGCGAACGCTGTTCATTTTGGACTGGCTCCAAAACGTCGAATTGCGCCGGCGCGTCCACGCAGGCCTGAACAAGGGGGAGGCACGCAACGCATTGGCCCGGGCTGTCTTCATACATCGGCTGGGCGAGATCCGCGATCGCACCTTCGAGCAGCAGCGGTACCGCGCCAGTGGCCTCAACCTGGTGACAGCCGCCATCGTGCTATGGAATACGGTGTATCTGGAGAGAGCGACGAAAGCCCTTCGTGAAAATGGCAAGTTAGCGGATGACGGCATGCTGCAGTTCCTATCGCCTCTGGGATGGGAGCACATCAACCTGACGGGAGACTATGTCTGGAGGCAGAGCAGGAAGGTCGACGAGGGAAACTATCGGCCGTTGCGTGACCCCACGGACCGGCAATAGGGCTTAGCGCCCGATTTTTTCCGTATTCCCTGTTCACCCCTACGACAGCATGCCCTGGCCGACCCGCTGCGCATTCCAGCGCTGGTGGCTCGGGGTCAGCCTGGCGCAGGGCCATCCGGCCGCCGAGGCGCTGGCGGCTTTCCGCTACGGCACCTTGATCACTGCCAGCGAACGTTTCGGCGATGCTTTCGAGCGCGAAGCGGGCAGCGCGCCGGCCAAGGCCAGGACGGCGGCCACCACCGCGCCGCCGTCCTATCCAAA
>Ga0308168_1002529_pt1 | contig 14960 bp, 13 predicted proteins | sample PhyCR2_FD_202133 | JGI IMG/M metagenome (GOLD analysis project Ga0308168, IMG submission 202133) | Phyllosphere microbial communities from UC Gill Tract Community Farm, Albany, California, United States - DLSLRC.R2 | ecosystem: Host-associated > Plants > Phyllosphere > Unclassified | place: USA... | reverse complement strand
CGGTGCGGGCATCAAAGGTCCCGGACTGCTGCAGCAACTTATCAACCAGGGTAGTTTTACCATGGTCAACGTGGGCAATAATGGCGATGTTACGCAAATTTTCGATCACAGCTTTGCCTCAGGCATTTAGAAATAGCGCGCTATTGTACACGGATTAATCGAAGGACTGAACAGGATCACATATTTCATATAAAGATAACTGTCCGGATTGCTTTTATAGCCATTTTCAGTGCAAAGAATGCACTGTGACGAAAAATTGCACCAAAACAGTGCCCATTAATCACTCAATAGCACCAAAATGGTGCGCGACTTCCATTGTGGTGCAGTCCCCGTTGTACGAGAGAGTGCATCATAGCGCTTTTTTCATGAAATAAAAAAGTTGGCATAGATTTCGCAATTACTCATTAAGCGAAAAACACCAGTTTCCACAACGGTTGATAGCGCGGCAGAGATCTTTATTATCGGAGTAAGCGCCCTGAAACGCAAAGCGCAACCGTGAAGTTCACTGTCACGACGACAATGACAAAATCCAGGAGAGTTAAGTATGTCCGCTGAACACGTTCTGTCGATGATGAACGAGCATGAAGTCAAATTTGTTGACCTGCGTTTTACTGACACCAAAGGTAAAGAGCAGCACGTGACTATCCCCGCTCATCAGGTTAATGCTGACTTCTTCGAAGAAGGCAAAATGTTTGACGGCTCCTCTATTGGTGGCTGGAAAGGTATTAACGAATCCGACATGGTTCTGATGCCTGACGCCACCACGGCAGTCATTGACCCGTTCTTTGCAGATTCTACCCTGATCATCCGTTGTGACATCCTCGAGCCAGGCACGATGCAGGGCTACGACCGTGACCCGCGCTCTATCGCGAAACGCGCTGAAGATTTCCTGCGCTCTTCCGGCATTGCAGACACCGTTCTGTTTGGGCCAGAGCCAGAGTTCTTCCTGTTTGATGATATCCGTTTCGGCAGCAGCACCTCCGGTTCTCACGTCGCTATCGATGATATCGAAGCTTACTGGAACTCCGGTAAAGAGTACGAAGGCGGTAACAAAGGCCACCGTCCGGGTCTGAAAGGCGGCTACTTCCCGGTGCCACCGGTTGACTCCTCGCAGGACATTCGTTCTGCCATGTGTCTGACGATGGAGCAGATGGGCCTGGTGGTTGAAGCTCACCATCACGAAGTCGCGACTGCGGGTCAGAACGAAGTGGCCACCCGCTTCAACACCATGACCAAAAAAGCTGACGAAATTCAGATCTACAAATATGTGGTACACAACGTCGCTCACGCATACGGTAAAACAGCGACCTTTATGCCAAAACCGATGTTTGGCGATAATGGCTCTGGTATGCACTGCCACATGTCTCTGTCAAAAGGCGGCACTAACCTGTTCGCCGGCGACAAATACGGCGGCCTGTCTGAAATGGCACTGTTCTACATCGGCGGTGTCATCAAACATGCTAAAGCCATCAACGCCCTGGCGAACCCGACCACCAACTCATACAAGCGTCTGGTACCAGGCTATGAAGCACCGGTGATGCTGGCTTACTCTGCCCGTAACCGCTCTGCTTCCATCCGTATTCCAGTGGTTGCCAGCCCGAAAGCCCGTCGTATTGAAGCGCGCTTCCCGGACCCAGCCGCTAACCCGTACCTGTGCTTCGCTGCACTGCTGATGGCTGGCCTCGACGGCATCATCAACAAAATCCACCCTGGCGATGCGATGGACAAAAACCTGTACGACCTGCCACCAGAAGAAGAAGCAGAGATTCCAAAAGTAGCAGGTTCTCTGGATGAAGCCCTGGCGGCCCTGAACGAAGACCGCGAGTTCCTGACCCGTGGTGGCGTGTTCACTGACGATGCAATCGAAGCGTACATTGAACTGCGTAAAGCTGAAATGGACCGCGTTCGTATGACACCGCATCCGGTTGAGTTCGAACTGTACTACAGCGTTTAACATCGCATTTAAGTTTGAAGTAAGCCCGACGCACTTTTCGTTGCAGTAAGGCGGCCAAAGAAAGTCGGATGCGCTGAGTAAAATCAGGTCATTCGGTTAACGGAGGAAAGCCATTCATGCTGCGACGAGAAAGGCGGCCGGGGTTTTGTTGCCGTGGAAACTTTCAGCCCATCTCAGGATGGGCTTTTTTCACCGCAAATTCCCCGTTTAACGGGGTAGTTTTCGGGTTATATGGCTATAATGCACTAATTTGGTGCAAAAAATTCTTCAGGAGAACGCTGTATGGCTACCGGCACGCCGCCCGATGCTGGGCAGATTCTTAATTCACTGATCAACAGTATTTTGCTGGTTGATAGTGAGTTGGTGGTCCATTACGCCAACCCCGCAGCACAGCAGTTGCTGGCTCAAAGTTCCCGTAAGCTGTTTGGAACGCCTCTGCCGGAGTTGATGGGTTATTTTTCCCTGAATATTGAGGTCATGCTCGAAAGTCTGGACGCAGGACAAGGCTTTACCGACAGCGAAGTGACCCTGGTGGTCGACAGCCGGGCGCACGTGATGTCGCTTACCGCGCAGCGTCTGCCTGATGGACTCGTTCTGCTGGAAATGGCGCCCATGGACAATCAGCGCCGCCTTAGTCAGGAGCAGCTTCAGCATGCGCAGCAGGTCGCCGCGCGTGATTTAGTGCGTGGCCTGGCACATGAAATTAAAAACCCGCTGGGGGGATTACGCGGCGCGGCGCAGCTGCTGGCCAAAGCGCTTCCCGACCCGGCGTTAACGGAATACACAAAGGTCATCATTGAGCAGGCCGACCGCCTGCGCAATCTGGTCGACCGCCTGCTGGGCCCGCAACAGCCGGGGATGCATGTGACACAGAGCATCCATCAGGTCGCGGAACGGGTGGTCAATCTGGTGTCGATGGAGCTGCCCGACAATGTGTCGCTGGTTCGTGATTACGACCCAAGCCTGCCGGAGCTGCCGCACGACCCCGATCAGATAGAGCAAGTCCTGTTGAATGTCGTACGTAACGCCCTGCAGGCGTTGGGTGAGGCAGGTGGCACCATTATTTTACGTACCCGGACGGCGTTCCAGCTTACGCTGCACGGCACACGCTATCGCCTGGTGGCGCGCATCGATATTGAAGATGACGGCCCCGGCATTCCGGCACAGCTGCAGGACACGCTGTTTTATCCGATGGTGAGCGGTCGCGAGGGCGGCACCGGGCTGGGATTATCCATCGCCCGCAGCCTGATCGATCAGCATTCGGGAAAAATAGAGTTCCACAGCTGGCCCGGACACACTGAATTCTCGATTTACCTGCCTATTCGCCAGTGAGGTTTCTATGCAACGAGGGATAGTTTGGATCGTCGATGACGACAGCTCCATCCGCTGGGTGCTTGAACGCGCGCTCACTGGAGCGGGTTTAACCTGTGCAACGTTTGACAGCGCCAGTGAGGTGCTTGAGGCGCTTGCGAGCAAAACCCCGGACGTTTTACTGTCCGATATTCGCATGCCCGGGATGGATGGTCTGGCTCTCCTGAAGCAGATCAAGCAGCGGCATCCGATGCTGCCGGTCATCATTATGACCGCGCACTCCGATCTGGATGCTGCCGTCAGCGCGTATCAGCAGGGTGCCTTTGATTATCTGCCCAAGCCTTTTGATATTGATGAAGCGGTGGCGCTGGTGGAACGTGCCATCAGTCACTACCAGGAACAGCAGCAGCCCCGTAATCAGCCAGTCAGCGGTCCTACCACCGACATTATTGGTGAAGCCCCGGCGATGCAGGATGTGTTTCGTATTATCGGTCGCCTGTCGCGCTCGTCGATCAGCGTACTGATTAACGGCGAGTCGGGTACCGGTAAAGAGCTGGTGGCCCATGCGCTGCACCGGCACAGCCCGCGTGCTAAGGCACCGTTTATTGCCCTTAATATGGCCGCGATCCCCAAAGACCTGATCGAGTCTGAACTGTTTGGTCATGAGAAAGGCGCCTTTACCGGTGCCAATCAAATCCGCCAGGGACGCTTTGAGCAGGCCGACGGCGGTACGCTGTTCCTTGATGAAATTGGCGATATGCCACTGGATGTCCAGACCCGCCTGCTGCGCGTGCTGGCCGATGGCCAGTTCTATCGCGTCGGCGGCTACGCCCCGGTGAAGGTGGATGTGCGTATTATTGCCGCCACGCATCAGAACCTTGAGCTGCGCGTGCATGAAGGGAAATTTCGTGAGGATCTCTTCCACCGCCTGAACGTGATCCGCGTGCATCTGCCGCCGCTGCGCGAACGTCGCGAAGATATTCCGCGTCTGGCCCGTTATTTCCTTCAGGTCGCTGCCCGTGAACTGGGCGTGGAGGCCAAAATCCTCCATCCGGAAACAGAAACTGCACTGACGCGCCTGCACTGGTCCGGTAACGTTCGTCAGTTGGAGAATACCTGCCGCTGGCTGACCGTGATGGCCGCCGGTCAGGAAGTGCTGATTCAGGATCTGCCGCCGGAGCTGTTTGAAACCTCGACGCCGGAAAGTCCGGTACAATCGCTGCCGGACAGCTGGGCCACGCTGCTGGCACAGTGGGCTGACCGTGCGCTGCGTTCCGGTCATCAAAACCTGCTGTCAGAAGCCCAGCCGGAGATGGAGCGAACGCTGCTTACCACCGCTCTGCGTCATACTCAGGGCCATAAGCAGGAAGCGGCACGTTTGCTGGGCTGGGGGCGCAATACCCTGACGCGTAAGTTGAAAGAGTTGGGAATGGAATAACCCGTTGACCTCATCGGGGCAGGCCGGAAAAAGAAGGTCTGCCCCGAAAAATCCTCGCACGTCACTCTTTGTGAGATCGCTAAAGGGATCGACCTTGTCCCGGTCGACACATCCAGTCAGATCACCCGTGAGAATTGCGCACCAGACGCTTTCTCCCGCAGGTAGCGATCAAAGCACATACAGATGTTCCTTATCAGCAATCGTCCCTTAGCAGTGACCACAAGGCCATTATCGTGGTATTCCACCAGCCCGTCCTCAATCAGCGGCAGCAGCGCTGAAAGATCGTCGGCAAAGTACCGGCGGAAATCGATGCTGTAACGGGCTTCTATCTCGCTGAATGACAGCGAAAAATTGCAGATCAGGTTTTTAATCACGTCACGACGCAGGCAGTCATCCTCGCTGAGCTGCAGGCCGCGCCACAGGGCCGTTTTTTCTGCCCTGAAAGCCGCATAATAGTGCTTCAGCTCTTTTTGATTCTGTGCGTAAGTGTCCCCGATCATACTAATGGCCGACACGCCCATGCCCAGCAGATCGCTATCGCCCTGCGTGGTGTAGCCCTGGAAATTACGATGCAGCTCACCCGCACGCTGGGCCATCGCCAGTTCGTCGTCACGGCGGGCAAAATGGTCCATACCAATAAACTGATATCCCTGAGCCGTCAGCGTGGCGATGGTTTGCCGTAAGATATCCAGCTTTTCCCGGGCCTCGGGCAGATCCTGATCTTTAATTTTACGTTGCGCGGGGAAGAGTGCCGGCATATGGGCATAGTTAAAAACACTGAGGCGGTCAGGGTTAAGCTCAACGACCTTTTGCAGGGTGAAGGCAAAACTCTCCGCCGTCTGCAGGGGCAGACCGTAAATCAGGTCAATGTTGGTGGAGGCATAGCCCAGCTCACGCGCCCGGGCCATCAGGGCAAAGATCATCGCCTCATCCTGCACGCGATTCACCTTCTCCTGCACCTGCTTATTGAAATCCTGTACCCCCATGCTCAGACGGTTAAAGCCTTCCGCACGCAGATGATTAAGTACGTCGAGTTCAATTTCTCGCGGATCGACTTCAATCGATATCTCTGCATCCGCGGCAAAGTGAAAATACTGACGCAGGCAGGTCATCAGGCGGCTAATTTGAGCCGGGGTGAGAAACGTTGGCGTACCGCCGCCCCAGTGCATCTGGCTCACCGTGCGCTGGCGGAACAGCGGCGCGCGTGCGGCAATTTCCTGTATCAGCACATCCAGATACTCATCCGCTTTGTGCTGCTGGCGTGTCACCTGCTTATTACAGCCGCAGAAATAACAGAGTTTGTGGCAAAACGGAATATGCAGATACAGTGACAGAGGGCGATCGGGATAACGTTGCGTTGCCTGCAGAAAGACAGACTCATCGTAATCCTGACGGAATTCGAGCGCGGTCGGATAAGAAGTATAGCGAGGGCCGGCGATGTTGTACTTCTGGATCAGTGGGAGATCCCACTCGGTGGTCTGTAATTTCATGCTCACTTCCTTATCGTCGTCGCATAGACCGCCGCGTGACAGGAAGCTGCTGGCTGACGATCCTGCTGCGCAGCCGGGTTTTCAGCCGCGATAGCCGCTGTAGTTTAACGAATAACCACCCCAGCCAGCACAGCAGAATCAGCGCGATAATTGATCCAGGCCAAATCATCACCAAATACCCTGTAAAGATAAAGCAGCGCTCATTTGCGCTGCCTCAAGGAACGTCAGAGAAACAGGATATCGCCGGCGATCAATCTTTGCCCTTCAGCAGACGGTACATATCTTCTTCCGCCTGCTCATCTTCAGCGCCATCGTCCAGGGCAATGCCTAGCTGCTCCATCAGGACATCAATGCGGTCCAGTGAAGCATCCAGCCAGGCCTGATCTTCTGCCGACAGGGCGTCACCATTTTCCAGACGATCGAGCAGGGTATCCAGACGTTCATCATTTTCCAGCTGCGCCAGTTCTTCTTCCGGCGACAGGATCACTTTTTTCTCAGGGGCAGGTTTCGCGGCTTTAACCGGCTTTGGCTTGCTGGCCACCACATCGCTACCCAGCGCGACCGGTTTTTTACTGCCGATACGCGGATCTTTGGCAGGTTTGCCGTTGGCGTTTTTCTGACTTTCGGTGACCGGGTTCGCGCGGCTGCCGGAAGCATGACCACTGTGCTTTTTATCACGTTTGCGGTCACGTGCTTCCTGGTTGATCTCATCACGCGTTTTACGTTTCACTTTAGCTCCCGGTTTTTTATCCTGGGGCGTGCGTGCGGGTTGCTTCATGGTTTCTGCTCTCAGACGTTTATCTTCAGTATAGAATTGCCGCGAAATCTAGCAGAAAGCAGGCAAAGAAAAAAGGCGCCAGGTCACCCTGTCGCCTTTTTTCGCACCTTCCGCGGAAGGACTGACAATGTCAGCATCCTTATTAGCAGCCAGCATCCCTGTTTTCCGTTGCCATTGCTTAATCCTGTTAGCATTCCTGATTCCCTGTCGCGCACACCTGTGCACATCTCCTTCCCCGCCCGGGATCGTCCTGATACTCCTTGAGCGCTTCATCCTGAAGTGAAATATCCTGTTTCTGCCTACAAATGTAGACTAACCAGTCCAGCAAACAAGGTGACAAAGGTAATTTTTACTCTGTTTTTTTAGGACTTTTCTCAAGCCACTGAAAATTAGTAAAAAATCCATTTTTATAGAAACAAAATGCAGAGTCCGCTGGCAATCCGAATGGTCAATGTCTCACAAGCACCGTTCAGGCAGTGTCTTACCGGGCGCTTTGCTGCCATACAGGGTATAATCAGCGCAATTGCCCTTTTTATCTGGAGTATCTATTTTGTCTGGCTGGAATTATCACGTCACCCATTTTGTCACCAGCGCCCCTGATATCCGCCACCTGCCTGCCGATACCGGCATCGAGGTTGCTTTTGCCGGACGTTCTAACGCGGGTAAATCCAGCGCGCTGAATACGCTGACCAATCAGAAAGGCCTCGCCCGTACCAGTAAAACCCCGGGTCGAACCCAATTAATTAACCTTTTCCAGGTGGCTGAAGGCTATCGTCTGGTCGACCTGCCAGGTTATGGCTACGCGCAGGTTCCGGAGGAGATGAAGTTAAAATGGCAGCGTGCGCTGGCAGAATATCTGCGCGATCGTAACTGTCTGAAAGGGCTGGTCGTGCTGATGGATATCCGCCATCCGCTGAAAGATCTCGACCGTCAGATGGTGATGTGGGCAGTGCAGAGTGGAATTGAAGTACTGATCCTGCTGACCAAGGCCGACAAACTGGCATCCGGCGCGCGTAAAGCACAGCTGAATGCAGTTCGTGAAGAAGCGAAAACCTTCCTCGGTACGGTGGATGTTGAAGCGTTCTCATCCCTGAAGAAGATTGGCGTGGATAAACTGAGTCAGAAGCTGGACAGCTGGTATCGCGATATCCCGCCGGCAACAGAAGAAGAAAGCGACAGCTGAGAATAGTGTGTTCTTTCGACCTGAAACGGGCGTAACAGTCAGACGGCCAGAACATGAGCCCCTGAGCAGAGTGTGCAGTCAACGATCGGGGCGCGTGAGCGCCGCTGATACAGTCACGACGTCAGGGATGCTGGTAACAGACAATAAAAAACGCCCCAGTCATTACTGACTGGGGCGGCTAAAATATTCAGCCAAATCCGATTACGTGAAGTAAAAGGTCTGAAAGATAGAACATCTTACCTCTGTACCCTACATCTGAAACTTTACATCATTTTTTGAGCGCTCAAAAGCGTTTTTTGTAGTTAATTTTCAGAAAACGACATCCATTATCCAACTCAAGTCACAGAAAACCACCTAACGTGTAGCTTAATTACTAAAAAAGTGTTTTAGCAGAAACGCTTAGCCGGGGTGGCGCTATCCAGCGTAAACAGGGAAGTGCTGAACCGTTTAAAGCGACAGGCTGATGATGTGATTAAACTCAGCCTGTCGCGTCAGGTCTAAATGTTAATGAGCTTCGTCCCAGTTATCTCCTACACCGATATCAACACGTAGCGGGACATCCAGTTTCATACTCCCTTCCATTAATTCACGGATTTTCGCTGATGCCACGTCGACGGCACCGGACTGAACCTCAAACACCAGTTCATCGTGTACCTGCATGATCATTTTTACGTCCCCGCTGGTCTGAGGCTTCAGCCACTCATCAACAGCGATCATCGCGCGCTTAATGATATCCGCCGCGGTCCCCTGCATAGGGGCATTGATCGCCGCTCGCTCTGCCGCCTTACGGCGCATTGCATTGCTGGCTTTAATATCCGGGAGGTAAAGACGTCGGCCATCCAGCGTTGAGACATAACCTTTTTCGGCGGCCAGCTCACGAGTGCTTTCCATGTACTGCAGCACCCCTGGATAACGCTCGAAATAGAGATCCATATACTTCTTCGCTTCTCCGGCACCAATATTGAGCTGACGCGACAGACCAAAGGCGCTCATCCCGTAGATCAGACCAAAGTTAATGGCCTTGGCGCTTCGGCGCTGCTCTCCGCTGACCTTATCCAGCGCCACGCCAAACACTTCAGACGCGGTGGCACGGTGGATATCCTGTTCGCTGGCAAACGCTGTAAGCAATCCTTTATCCTGTGACAGGTGCGCCATGATACGAAGTTCGATCTGGGAGTAGTCAGCCGCGACAATGCGGTATCCCTTCGGTGCAATAAAGGCCTGCCGGATACGTCGTCCTTCATCGTTACGCACCGGAATATTCTGCAGATTTGGATCGCTGGAAGAGAGACGGCCCGTGGCGGTGACCGTCTGATGATACGAGGTATGTACCCGGCCACTGTGGGGATTAATCATCAGCGGCAGCTTGTCAGTATAGGTAGACTTCAGCTTGGACAGGCCGCGATGTTCCAGAATCACTTTCGGCAGCGGATAGTCCAGCGCCAGCTCGGCTAGCACCTCTTCGCTGGTCGACGGTGCGCCACCCGGCGTTTTCTTCGTCGGCTTAATACCCTGCTTTTCAAACAGAATAGTTTGTAGCTGCTTCGGGGAAGAGAGGTTAAACGGTTCGCCTGCCAGCTCATGGGCTTTCAGCTCCAGCTCCGCCAGACGGCTCCCCAGCTCCTGCGAGTGCGTCGCCAGTATATTCTGGTCAATCAACACGCCGTTACGTTCAATACGTGAAATGACCGGTACCAGCGGCATCTCAACCTGCTCAAAGACCGTTTTCGGTCCCGCTTCTTTTTCCAGCTCTGGCCACATTTTCAGATGCAGCTGCAGCGTGACATCAGCATCTTCGGCTGCATAGTGTGCCGCCTGCTCCAAAGCAATCTGGTTGAATGTCAGCTGATTTTTGCCTTTGCCGGCAATCTCTTCAAAGGTCACGGTTTTATGATTCAGCCAGCGGGCTGCAAGCGTATCCATATCATGGCGACCCGCTACGCTGTTCAGCGCATAGGACTCCAGCATGGTGTCGAACGCAATCCCCTGCAGTTCGATACCATAGTTTGCCAGCACGCCGCGATCGTACTTGAGGTTCTGCCCGACTTTATGTGCTTTCGGGTCCTCCAGCAGCGGCTTAAGACGCGCCAGTACCGCTTTCCGATCTAACTGCTCCGGGGCATCAAGGTAGTCATGCGCCACCGGCAGGTAGGCCGCCTCTCCGGGAGCGGTGGCAAATGACAGCCCGATAATATTGGCGCTGAGAGTATCCAGCGAGTCCGTTTCCAAATCGAAGGCAAACAGCGTGCACTGCTGTAATTTTTTCATCCAGCCGTCGAACGTTGCTTCGTCCAGAATGGTGACATAGCCTTCTGAAGAGAGCACGCGGGTGGATTCCTCCACGGCAAGCTGGCTTTCAGCCACAGCGACTTTCTTCGCAGCAACGTTGCCTTTATTGCCCTGAAGCCATTTTCCCTCTTCCAGATCGACAATCCAGCGTTTGAATTCGTAATGCCTGAACAGCCCGAGCAGTTCTTCCACTGCAGGCTCTTCTACCGTCAACTGTTCGCTGGTTAATTCCAGCTCAACATCGGTTTTAATTGTTGCCAGCTGATAGGAGAGGAAAGCCATCTCCTTATTTTGCTCCAGCTTGGCAGCCATGGTTTTCGCGCCACGAAACGTCAGCGTTGCCACTTTATCCAGATTGTCATAGATATCTTTTACACCGCCCAGTCCCTGTAACAGAGCCTGCGCTGTTTTTTCCCCCACCCCTGCCACGCCAGGAATATTATCGGAGGAGTCGCCCATCAGGGCGAGGAAATCAATGATCAATGACGGTGGGATACCGTATTTCTCCACCACCTCATCCGGGCCGAGAATTGCATTATTCATGGTGTTGATCAGCGTGATATTGGGTGACACCAGTTGAGCCATGTCTTTATCACCTGTACTGATCAGTACGGGTTTTCCGGTCTTTTCTGCGGCCAGTGCCAGCGTACCGATGACATCGTCGGCTTCCACACCGGAAACCGCCAGCAACGGCAACCCCATCGCTTTTACCATCGCGTGTAGCGGCTCAATCTGTGCACGCAAATCGTCCGGCATCGGCGGGCGATGAGATTTGTACTCTTCAAATAATTCGTCGCGGAAGGTTTTACCCTTGGCATCAAATACCACTGCCACATGACTTGGCTTATATTGCAGCAGCAGGCTGCGCAGCATATTTAATACGCCGTACATTGCACCGGTGGGTTCGCCCGCGCTATTGGTCAGCGGAGGGAACGCGTGATAAGCACGGTACAGGTAGGAAGAGCCATCTACCAGAATCAGCGGGTTTTCTGCAATTTGAGCCATAAGTCGTCACGTTCTTCTTTGGTTTTTGATTAGGGGTAAGGATGCCACAGCTGACCCTGAAAGATGAAATCTCAACGACGATTAATCTTCAGTCAGTAGCCATTTTGCGCAGCGCTTCGCATGAACAGATTGTGGATAAGTTTGTGTGTAAATTTACTAACATGGAATAACTTATGTGGAAAACCGAAAAGATAAGATTATTTTTTGTTTATAATCATTCGGTTATTTATACAAACCAGGATTTTCTTCAGGATTTACGGAATAAGAGTGATGTGGATATAAATTAATGCCCGAGCGTTTAGATACGCGATCTCTCACTGTGGAAAGCACATTTTTACGATAATAATTTCGTAGCGAAGAAAAAACGCCGGGCTGGCCGGCGTATTGAGAATCTTCAGAGGGTTACTTTTTAGAAACCAGGAACTTCACTACGTTGGCGTACTGCTGAACAAAGTTATCCTGTGAGCTGGTATCCAGGCCACCGTTGTTCACCATATATTTACCATTAACGAACATCGCAGGCACGCCACGCAGATCCAAATCGGCGGCAGCTTTCTCCTGCTGGGCGACCAGTGATTTCACCACGAAGCTGTTCCAGGCGGCATCATATTCTTCAGGCTTGATACCCGCCGCTTTCACAAATACCGCTTTCAGACTGGCTGGATCGGTGATGGTTTGTGTCTGCTGAACACCTTCAAAAATAGGAGCTGTCACTTTATCTTCCACACCCAGTGCCATCGCCACAGCCCAGGCCTGCGTCACGGTTTTACCCATTTCGCCACCGAGGAACTCGACGTGGTACTTGGTAACTTTTGTATCAGCCGGCAGAGCTTTCTTCACGGCATCACTTACGTGCCATACATGCTCAAACTGATAGCAATGTGGGCAGAAGAATGAGAAGAACTCGAGAACCTGAGGTTCGCCAGTCGCCGGTTTATCCAGCGTAACGTATTGCTGACCATCGGTAAATTGTGCGGCTGACGCGCTGAATGCCAGAACCATACCAACGAGCGCAAACAAAATCTTTTTCATCGTGAAACTCTCTCCTAATTACATCTCAGTAGGCGAACCAAAGGGTGATCACACCTGGAAAACAGGCGCAAGCTGGAGCGGGGGCTCCTGTAGAAGCTTGTTCTGTTCATTAAAAGTGGAAATCTGTCGGCGCCAGAAATCCTCATCCGTCATCCACGGAAAACTGGCCGGGAAAGCCGGGTCTTGCCAGCGGCGGACAACCCACGCAAGATAATAAACCATCCTCATAGCACGTAAAGGCTCAATCAGTGACAATTCATGAGTGTCGAACTCACAGAATTCCTCATAGGCCTCCAACAGAATATCCCATTGCAGCCTTTGCTCCTGACGGTCGCCATTAATCAGCATCCACAGATCCTGTACTGCCGGGCCATTACGCGCATCGTCCAGGTCCACAAACAGCGGACCGTCACGCCATAAAATATTCCCTGGATGGCAGTCACCGTGCAGTCGCAAAGGTTGCCACTGAGTATGCCAGCAGTTTTGTAAAGTTGTGCGCAGGCGGCCAATACTGGCCAGTAAATCGCTTTTTAGCTTAGACGGAACCAGCGGACTGTCTGTCAGAACCTGTAACGGCTCATCGATATACTCCTCTAAACCGATAGTGGGTCGGGCAGCAAACGTCTGGCGACGGCCAACCTGGTGAATGCGTCCGAGAAAACGGCCTACCCACTCCAGATGGTCATAATTATCGGTTTCATATTGACGTCCCCCCAGGCTGGGAAAGACGGCAAACCAGTAACCCTGATGCTGGTGAAGCGTTGAGCCCTGCAGGATCAGCGGTGCAGCAAGCGGGATCTCATCAGCAAACAGTTCTGTGGCGAACTGATGCTCTTCTTCTATTTGCCCTTGAGACCAGCGCTGCGGTCGATAAAATTTGGCCACATAACGGCGTTTATCGTCATCCGAGAACTGATACACGCGATTTTCGTAACTGTTGAGCGCCGTCAGGCCGGATTCAACCCGCAGCCCGGTTTCCCACAGCGCATCAAGGATAGTATCAGGCGTGAGGGCGTGGAAGTTAAAGGCAGGTTCTTTCATCCGGGAGGCTCGCTGATAATCAGTGAAGATAGCGTGCAAGAATATCATTAAATGGTCTCAGCGACCGGGCGGCAGGCTGATTTAATCCTTAATCACTCCGCGCGCACGCAAGAGTGCCGTCTTGAAATCGTCCTCATAATCTTTCTTCATACCGGGGATTTCAGCATTCTTGTCGCTGCCGCGCATCTTAAGATGGTAGATCAGTACATCATCCGTTAATTCATTCATTGATTGCTTAAAGCCGGCTTCATCGGCTAACTTCTGTAAAAATTCGAGCAGATTCAAATCCGGGTCCTGCTGCCATGCGGGTTGCAGCAGGCTGATTAATTCGTTGAGGCGATGGCATTTCATGCTGTTGTCCCTGTATAAAGAAACCCTGAATAAAGCATAGGGTATAAAACCAATGAAGATCGACTCACCGCCAATCCCTGTAGCAATAACCGGCGTGATCCTGGCCGGTGGGCGAGGCAGCCGGATGGGCGGCGAAGATAAGGGACTGATACCGTGGCAGAACAAGCCACTGTACCAACACGTGTTAGAACGTTTACAGCCCCAGGTCACTACTGTATGGATTAATGCCAACCGCAATATTGAGGTATATCAACAGAGTGGATTTCCAGTCATATCAGATACGCTGTCTGACTTTCAGGGTCCGTTAGCGGGGATGCTGTCCGCCTTGCAGAAAGCGCACACAGAATGGGTCATTTTTACATCTTGTGATACGCCCTGTCTGCCCGAGGATCTGACTCAGCAGCTCTGGCAGCATAAAAAGGAGGCTCAAGTAGTGTGGGCGCGTACGGAAGATCGTGAACATCCCACTATGGCGCTGCTGCACCGCGGTCTTGCGGGTTCACTGCAACGCTACCTGACTGGTGGGGATCGTAAATTGTTGCTGTTTCTCAAGCAGGCAGGAGGGCATAGTGTTTTATTTGCCCATGCAGAGTCTGCATTTCGCAATGTTAACCGTCCGGAAGACCTTATCTGAGGGTTTATTACGCGCAGTATCTTCAAAAAAGAATGCTTTGCACGGTTTTGCGTCTTTTCCGGAGCCAGAACGCAAAAAACCCCGGCCTTTCGGTCGGGGTTATTGCTTTATTTGATGCCTGGCAGTTCCCTACTCTCGCATGGGGAGACCCCACACTACCATCGGCGCTACGGCGTTTCACTTCTGAGTTCGGCATGGGGTCAGGTGGGACCACCGCGCTAAAGCCGCCAGGCAAATTCTTTGTGCACGAAACGAATAATCTTTCGTTTCCGCTAATTCTTTATCCGGTACAGGCTGAAAATTGTTTTTGCGTCTCTCGAACGCGCGCCAGAACGCTTCTGGCGTTGTAAGGTTAAGCCTCACGGGTCATTAGTACCGGTTAGCTCAACGCATCGCTGCGCTTACACACCCGGCCTATCAACGTCGTAGTCTTCAACGTCCCTTCAGGGGTCTC
>Ga0308168_1002526_pt1 | contig 14983 bp, 8 predicted proteins | sample PhyCR2_FD_202133 | JGI IMG/M metagenome (GOLD analysis project Ga0308168, IMG submission 202133) | Phyllosphere microbial communities from UC Gill Tract Community Farm, Albany, California, United States - DLSLRC.R2 | ecosystem: Host-associated > Plants > Phyllosphere > Unclassified | place: USA... | reverse complement strand
TTAGCGCTACCATTGCACACAGCTTACAAAACGACCGATGTTGAGTGAGGTTTAAGACTATCCCTTCATTTAAGAAGAGTGAAGTGTCTGGCGATATCCAGGCGACTAATCAAAAGGTATTTTGGGATTACATGTAAATTATTGTCTGGCACCTCTGACAGAGAGGTCCTACAATCTCGCTCTTTAAAACGAATGGACACGCGATTACAGTAGGTTACGGAGAGTTAGGTTCGATTCCGGCCTTCGGTACCAGGTATGGAAATTAAAGTCGCTAAAGGGCGGCTTTTTTTGTGCTTGGGAATTGGCAAATATCTAACACTTATATATCAAAAGAGAGGGCTCACCAAAGTAAGCCGGGTCTGAGTCGCTTATGATCCAGATGCGAAATCTGGCACTGATTAGCTCATGATTTGATGAATATCTAGACTAAATGAGATATTTATTTTTAGCTAAAAAACAAACACCTACATAGCAAAAAAAACTAAGCAGTACTTTACCATTCAGCATTCCATCTTCGGAAAGAGCGCTTTAATTTTTCAATTGTATGTCGCCATTTAGGTGTTGTAGGTTTGCACACCGTATTTTGGTTGCCGAAAAAACCAACTTCATTTACGGCTTCCTGCTCGCTTCTGGTCTCCAGCCACTTCACAGTAACAAAATACTCGGACTTATCAGGGTCATCAGTATTCTGCCGATAAAGCCCCCTGAACTTCAGCACATCCATCGCCAGTTTTTCACCCTCTTCAGTGTTTACGGTGAAGCTACTTGCAGGCTCAATTCCACTCTGCACAATACCTACACCGACGTAACCCGTTGCAGGAATTTTTACCCAGACACGATCACCCGGTTGGAGTTGTTTTAAAGTCTGACTGTACCAACTTCCGCCGCCCGCGCTGATAAATCCGTAGCGGCGGGCTTCATCCCAATTGCGGCTATGTGGATCACCAAACGAGACATAAAACTCACCGTTCCAAGGTTCCTTTGCACTAGCGCTTGAAGCAGTGGCCTGTGCAGCGTTGGTTTGTGTTTCACTAGGATCGATAAGCCAGGCACGGCTTAAGAACTGATCGTCGCCATGCTGGAAAACTTTAAAGAAAAGGACGTTTATCGAGATGCCATTCTTACTCAGGTAGTCCACAATACGCTCGGTTGATGGGTCCAGCTCCGCCGCGACAATAATGATCTGATGCGACTGATTCAGAGACTCTTCTTCTAACTCAATATTAAAGCGCTGCCTGAATGCGTCGCCGAGCTTACCCCCGCCTGAGAATTTTTCATAAATCTGCGACAAACGATCGGCGGTCAAGTCATCCACCCAGGAGGCGTAATCCAGCGCCTGAGCAACCACTTCACGCGGCGTGCGGTCACGTTTAAGCTCAATCAGGATCAGCGAGGCGTCGGGTGCGATCGCCAGCAGATCGATACGCCCCTTATCGAGCGTATTTTCCTGATGGCCGATGATCATCCACTGATCGGAGAGAATGGTGGGCTCGTTTAAGATCATCTTCTCAAGCAGTTGCTCGCTGGCGATTTTGCTGATGGTTAGCGGCTCGGGGGGCTCTCCTACCCGCCAGATAGCATGATGAACTGGCATTAGTGCTTCCTCTTTAAATCTGGATTTCAAGTTATTGTTTTGATATATATCCTTACTTTAAAAAGAAGTAACATATCAATGGGTGTCTTTTTAATTTAGTGATATTAAAAATTAAGTACCGTATAATCATAACTAGAAAAATTTATGCATGGCATTTGCTCTCTATGAAATCAAACAGTGGCCTAAACACTTCAAAACTCTCTGCTGCTAATGCCGGTACCATTGTTTTAGCAAATTCTGCTTTGTCACCTACAAACTCAATTATTTCACTACCTGCGGTGAAAGGTCGTTTGATGAACCATTTATCAAGAAAATCCTCTTTATAAAACAATAGTTCTATAGATAAGTGAGAGCCTCCGCGCCTACCCCATGCTTGATTTTTTTCGTCAATAACTTGTTTTTTAATGTCATTATCCTTTGGAACAGGAAGCAACAAAGCGTAATGACATTCATATTTCAATTTTTTTGCTAATCCAGAATATGGGTCCATGACAATATCCAGACCTTTTAGACCTTTCCAATCGTTATATGCATCGTCAAAGTCAAATAAGGCAAACATTTTTCTATCAGGGAAGTTTAGCTTCAATTCATCACGGGAGAATAAATTTCTCAAGAAAGTGCGGTCGAAAGCATTTTGAATTCCAAACGGGCAGTTTCGTCTAGGGTTTAGCTTATCCCATGCTATGTTGAGAATTATTTCATCAGTGACCCCTTCAGTAAAAAGCACATTTCCAGATGATGTTTTGAGAAACTGATTTAATGCCAGTCTAGCTTCGGTTTCTGAAAAAGAGATGATCCCGGCAGATAAGTCACGAATAACTTGGTTTTTATCTTGCTTGCAAAGTTTTATCTTGTGGTTTTCAGAGTATATCACGGAAATATATTTTTGCTCTAATGAGGCGATAGTTGAAGCACTGTGAGTAGTGACTAAAATGTGGTTTTTACATAACGCAATTGCGTTAATTTCTTTAACTTGATTAATATATTGATGCTGCCATTCTGGATGCAAGAAAGCATCAGGCTCATCAAGCAATGTCACACAGTTTTTATTTTTGAAAAACTCCGATACTGCATAAACATAAACTGACTGAAATTGCCCATCACTAAAAGAACTAATGTCACCTTCAATATCAGAATCTAATCGTAAGGGTACAGTTATATCAGAAAGCATTCCTAAAACTTTTAGGTTATCAAATTGTTGAAAAAGTTCACCCCAGCGATTTTCAAAATTGTCTTGTAATTTCTTAATGGATATATACAGTATGTAATGGTCTTCACCTTGAAAGTATCCTTCATTAACGGAGATTTGATCAGTATTATCCCATATGCATTGCGTTAAAGAATCAAGAAATTTTTTAGTAATGCCTACGGCATTCCAATATCGATCCGTTTCATCATTAAGCTGAATATTAAAATCTCTTTTACCCTTAGCGTAATCAGGACGATTTAACTTTAATTTAATGACGGGTTCAGTAACTTCTTTAGTGCCTGGTTTTGTCAGACCCAGCTTGCTAACTGCAAGTTTGTTTAGGATATAATTTCTGGCAGGATTATCTTGATGCTGCGATATAATAAGAGTTAGAAGCAGACTTTTGTAATCTGGCCCAATCCCAATAAATTTACGTGAATCAGATAAATCAGCGCCTTTAATTTTTTTCTGAAATGATGATTTGTAATTACTAATTAAACTAGACACAGTAGTATTATGCCCGGTGTAATATACTAGTATATTGTCAGGGAAAGGGATTTTTCCTAATTTTCGGTGGCCATCCTCATCATTGATTAACAACCGATCCTTTGTCCATTCAATTTTGGTCACAATCCCATCAATTTCGTAAAAGATGCCATACTCAAAACTAATTGTGTTGTTCTCTTGACCAAACTGATCAATATGACGAAAAATCTCAATGATAGCTTCAAAAAAATTAGATTTCCCGCTTGCATTTTTGCCAACAAAAACTTCGATACCATTACTATCATCAAATTCCATCTGGAAGTCATGAATGTTTTTGTATCGCGAAATGTAAATTGATTTTAAGCGCATCTAACACTCCTTGGTATTCTATCAATTATGCAATAATGGCCACATTAATTTTCAAAATGATAAATAATAGAATCAGTTAAATTCTTTTTAATATCTTCACTTTTTAAAACTAGATCTTTAAGAGTGTCGACAAGCACTAAAAAATTTTCTGTAGCTGAAATTATCTTCTTTTTTTCATTATAAGGAGGTAATGCAATAGGCAATAGGGAAACTTGATTTCGTGTAACATTTTTCATTGATGCGCTGGTCCCACCAGCTACTATTCCGTAATACTCACGAGAAAGTTTAGAATTATTCACAATATTGATATAGTTCACATCTATCGAATCGGGGAATTGGAAACGTATAATTTTATCACTAAGCATTAAATGCTTAGGCACCGTTTGAGGTACAACCACAGAGCGGGCAACCAACTCGGATGTATTTGCTCTTGATAAAAGGAAATCATTCCCTTTAACTTCATATTCTTGTTTAGGCTCCAATTTTACCGGTAGCGCCTTGTTTTCCTCAGCATTGAACTCTCCCCAAGTAACTGCACTGATTTTCAAGACCCCCCAATCATCGCCATTTCTTTGATGTGACTCGCATTGTGGGCTCCACCCTGCCTCTGAACTAAGTGCCAAATCACCTAAACGACACCATTCCCATCCCACAGGCAACTCAAACGGTTTTTCCTCATCACTTACTGGCGGCAACGGCTTTTGTTTTTTAATTTTCCCTTCTTTCACCTGTTGCGCTTTTTCCTGCTCAATGCGTTTAAGCAACTCAGAAGCAGGTTCGTCGTTGGGATCCTGCGGCACCAGTTTACCCATTACCGCCAGTTGCAGAATGGTTTGCTTAAGCGCGTCAATACTCGCTTCAGTGGTAAACAGTGTGTCGAAATGCAGGCTTATTCGTGTCCAGTTTTCAGCAAGAACTTCGGCATTCTGGCTGTCGGTCAGCGTTGCCAGCAGGGTTTCTACCAGTTGATGATGTGCGTCCAGACTGGTTAACGATTGCTGTTCCAGCTGGTCGCAGAGTGACATGAGCTCTTTAACCCTCGCTACGACTTTTTTTTGTTCAAGTATTGGTGGCAATATTACTGGAATCTCTTTGAGTTTTGCAGCCTTAATACCCGTAGCTGTCATCCCCGTAGATTTATCATTAAGCTGTGATTGGAACGGTTTTGCTAAAATTTGAATAAGCATAAATGGACTTATTTCTGGAATATGCCATTGAAAACATATAGAGCGTTGTGCAAGAGCAAATTTATCATTCAAATCAATAATTGCTGCATTACCTAGAGGAGCTTCTGTGGTGAATAAAATATCACCATTTTTAGGAAAACCTCTTGTCATCCATGATTGGTAATCTTGTCCAGCAATGAACTCTTCCGGATTAAGATCGATAAAACCTTTTTTAATATTTTTAGCTGTTATGAGCCTGATGCCAGAATCTGTCTTTTTTGGAGTTTTACCACGATAATCGATAAACTTTGCTAAATTTCCCAGTCTTATCCATGACCAATTTTTAGGTGTTTCAAGGTAATAATCGGCGACATTGATATTACCGTTTGCAGCGGTTTTCATGCTGCCATCTTTTGCTAATTCTTGCTTTCTTTTTTCATTAGATCTCAATAACTCCGATGCAGGCTCATTATTCGGGTCCTGCGGCACCAGTTTGCCGCGCACCGCCAGTTCCAGAATCAGCTCTCGCAGTTTCTTAATACCATAGAGGTCGATTTTGCCATTGCTACCACGCCCGGCCGTAGAGCGGGTTTGCATCGCAGAGGACCAGATATCGATATGGTCGGTGATCAGCTTCTCAAAGGTCATCAGTTTGCCCCCTTGTTGCCCGCCAGTGCGGTACCAAGGATATCGCGCAACTGGTTACGCAGCTCGCTGATTTCCGCCTGCTGCGTCTGGTACTGCGCTAGCAGTACATCCGGGTCGTGGCTGATGGTTTCGCCCTGGTACGGGTTTTTGATGTCGAGGTTAAAGTTGCGGGCAATGATGTCGTCGATGCTGACTTTCCACGCCTGATTATTCTCTTCGCGGCTGGCAAAACCGTCAGCTTCATTCCCCCACCAATCGATTTCAGTCTGGAATTCTTCAAATTTCATCGGTTTGGTTTTGCTGTAGTTCTTCACGCCAGCCGGGTAGGGGTGTTCATAGAACCACACGTGTTTAGTTGGCTGACCTTTGGTGAAGAACAGAATATTGGTTTTGATGCCGGTGTACGGGTTAAACACGCCATTCGGCAAACGCACGATTGTGTGCAGGTTGCACTCTTCGGTCAGCAGTTTTTTGATTTTGGTTTTTACACCTTCGCCAAATAGCGTGCCGTCTGGCAATACCACCGCTGCGCGGCCTTTATCTGCCAGCACTTCGATAATCAGTTGCAGGAACAGATCCGCAGTTTCACGGGTCTGCATTTCTGCCGGGAAGTTTTTCTCGATACCGTCTTCTTCGGTGCCACCAAACGGTGGGTTGGTGACAATTACATCAACCTGCTCCTCCCAGGAAGAGAGCGGTTTGTTAAGCGTATTGTCGTGACGAATTTGCACTGGCACTTCAATGCCGTGCAGCAGCATATTGGTGGTACACAGCAGGTGCGGAAGCTGCTTTTTCTCTACGCCATAGATCTGCTTCTGTAGCGTTTTATGGTCTTCGGTGGTGTTGACGTAATGCTCTTTCACATGGTCGAACGCGCAGGCGAGGAAGCCACCGGTTCCGCACGCCGGGTCCATAATCGACTCGCCGAGCTTCGGATCAATACGGTTGACCATAAAGCGTGTCACCGCACGTGGGGTATAGAACTCCCCCGCATTCCCGGCACTTTGCAGGTCGCGCAGGATCTGCTCGTAGATATCGCCAAACAGATGACGTTCCTGACTGCTGCTGAAGTCGATTTCATTGAGCTTGTTGATCACCTGGCGCAGCAGCGTACCGTTCTTCATGTAGTTGTAGGCATCACTAAACGCCTGTTTAACTACAAAACCACGCGGGTTCTTATTGATCGGCGCGGTGAGGTTTTTCAGGGTCGGGAACAGGTCGTCGTTCACAAACTCCAGCAATGCATCACCTGTGATGCCCTCACTGTTAGCTGCCCAGGTACGCCATAAATAGCGCCGTGGGATTGGAAGCTGATAGTTATCCTGCTCCAGTTCCAGCTCTTCTTCCTGAGTATCAAAAATCTTCAGAAATAGCAGCCATGAAAGCTGCCCCAGACGCTGGGCATCACCGTCCACGCCGGCGTCTTTGCGCATGATGTCCTGAAGGGATTTAATGACTGAGCTAATCGACATGTTTTCGTTCCAATCTTAAAAAAAGGATGCCACCGGGAGCGTTAGCGCCAGGTGGCAGAATAGGGGATTTGGTTATCAGGCTGAACGTGGTGGTAACTGGTAAATTTCGCTTTCCAGTTCGTTCACCGCATCTTCATAAGCCTGTTTGCTACCAAAGCTGCTTTTAATAATTTCCAGCGGGCGACCAAGCTTGTTGAACGGTTTCAGTTTGAGTACCTGAACATCCTCGATTTCCTGTACGCCTTCATCGGCGTACTTATCCAGCAAGGTGTTAAGAACCTGCTGCGCCGGTTCAGCGTATTTCGTGAAATAGTTACGCTTTCGCACGTTGGCCGCACGCTCCTGACGGGTCAATGGCGGCTGACCGTACACCACATGGCAGAGCAAATCAAACGGGTCGAGATCCTTACCTACTTCTTCGGCCAGAACATCCCAAAGAATGCCCAGTTGCTCAAGTTCTTCGATGATCAGCTGCTTGCGGGGCGCATCCTGCCACTTGTTCACGAAACTATCCAGTGACGCATAGTTGCTATCTTTGAGCATCGTTTTTCGTGTGTAATCCTGGAAAGATTCTGTTACCAATTTGCCATCAGAATCGTAATACTGAACGCGCTTAGCCATCACTTTGACATCTACACCGTTTACATAGAACTTACGGATTTTGCTTTCGTCATCAGAATGAAATTCACCGCTGCCAGAATGTTTGTCGCGGTTGACCTGATACTCAGCTTCTTCTTCCCGAGCCTCATTAACGGCGCTTTCGACCTTTTCAGCTTTATCTGTTTCATCCAGCTGTTCATTGAAGTCAGAATTGAGATCGGAAATGTCGTCAGGTTTCACCACCAGCACTTTTTCCGGCAAGCCATCAAAGCGTGGATCGGCAAACAGCTCGGTCGCTTTTTTAAAGTCGAGGATGGTGAACCAAAGTTTGCCGTGCTTTTCATTAATGCGCGTACCGCGCCCGATGATCTGTTTAAACTTCGTCATCGACTGGATATTTTGATCAAGTACCACCAGTTTGCATGTCTGTGCATCGACGCCGGTGGTCATCAGCTCTGACGTTGTGGCGATTACGGGATAGGCTTTTTTAGGATTGATAAAGTTATCCAGCTGGGCTTTGCCCACGTCATCATCACCGGTGATTTTCATCACATACTTTTCGTTCTTTAAGACCTGTTCGGGGTTAAGCACGACCAGTGCATGACGCATCCGGTCAGCATGATCGACGTCGTTACAGAAAACGATAGTTTTATCCATCGGGTTCGTACGTTTCAGATAATCAGTGATGGTCTGCGCGACCAGCATGGTGCGCTCATCAATCACCAGGGTTCGGTCAAAATCTTTCAGGTTGTAGATACGGTCTTCAATCTCTTCGCCATATTTATCCAGCTGGCCTTTTACTGGTCTCCAGCCCTGCAAATCTACGTCGATATCGACGCGCACCACTTTATAAGGCGCGAGGAAACCATCTTCGATTCCCTCTTTCAGCGAATAGGTGTAAACCGGCTCGCCAAAATAATCGATATTGGAGACGTTTTCGGTTTCTTTTGGGGTTGCAGTCAGACCAACCTGAGTAGCGCCGCTAAAATATTCCAGAACTTCGCGCCAGGCCGAATCTTCTGATGCGCTACCACGGTGACATTCGTCAATGACAATCAGATCGAAAAAGTCGGGAGCAACCTGCTTGAAGGCTTTCTGATGTTCTTCAGGTCCGGTAATTGCCTGGTAGAGTGCCAGATGGACTTCATAAGCCGGATCAATATTGCGTCCGGTCACTTTGGTCATCGCAGAGCCAAAGGGCTGAAAATCGTTATTTTTAGTCTGATCAACCAGAATGTTACGGTCCGCAAGAAACAGGATTCGTTTTTTGTTTCTGGCTTTCCATAAACGCCAGATTATCTGGAATGCAGTGTAAGTTTTGCCTGTACCGGTAGCCATGACCAGCAGGATGCGATTCTTGCCAGCCGATACGGCATCGACCGTTCGGTTAATCGCCTGTATCTGATAGTAGCGAGGAGATTTACCGCTGCCATCATCAAAGTAGTCCTGACTGATGATCGGCAGCTGTTCGGCAGTAAAACCTTTCCAGAGACAATATTTTTGCCAGAGCTGTTCGGGGGCAGGGAAGTCACTAAGGGCAATTTCGGATTCCAGCTGCTGAGGGTTAGTTTTATCATGGAAAATAAAACCATCGCCGTTAGAGGCAAACACAAAGGGCACATCAAGCAGACTGGCATAGTCGAGTCCCTGCTGCATCCCTTTGCTGATAGCATGTTTATTCGCTTTGGCTTCGATCACGGCTAATGGCAAGTTTGGCTTGTGATACAGCACGATATCAGCTGATTTTACTTTGATTCTTGAGGCCAGTTTTCCGCGGACCACAATCTTGCCATCCCGCAGCTTCACTTCCTGACGAATCTGAGTCAAATCATCCCACCCTGCATTCTTAACTGCGGGAAGAATAAATTTGCTAATGATATCCGTTTCTGTCAGGTGCGTTTTGTTTACGCCAGCCATAACACAGCACTCCATGATATTAAGTTAGCTCTGATTTTACACAAATTAATGTATCAGGTAATGAGTTGAAACGGTGGTTTGGGCATCAACTGGCAAATTAATGGGGTTAATTCAAATTAGTGGCATCTTAAACTTCATGTACTTAACACATAACTTTAACTAACAAATTATTGCGATCGCGCTCACAACGTGGACAATACTTAAGCATGTAAATAATATCAATCATCGAAATCAATAATTTTACTTAAGTTACGGGGCAGCAATGGATAGCAATACTCAGGGATTCACTTCCTACTGGCGTAACACTTTAGCTGATGCCGAGTCTGGAAAAGGGGCTTTTGAGCGTAAAGATGAAGAGTCATTCACGCAGTGGATGAACGTTGATCAGGGAAGATTGGATGAAGAGATTGTTCAATCGTTCTTTGAGGGTGAAAACGCGCAGCTCAAGACTGTTGAAGTGCTTTTACGGCCTCATTTGTGGATACGCCTGTTAGAGCATGGTAAAGAACGAGCGGCGGGAGCGCCTGATTTTATTACGCCCCTGGTTACTTCTGCTCTGTTAAACCGCGATGGTTTTTTATTCCCTACCTCTTCAGCCACCATACCGCGTGACCTCCTTGAACCACTTCCCAACGGTACTTTCTCAATTGGGGAGATGGAGCAGTATGACAGGTACAAAACCACTCATGATTCAATTACTTTTGGTCCCGATAACGAGGATGAGCAACGTGAGGAAACTGATGAGCAACGCGAGGAACGCTATGCTCGTTATCACCAGCTGTGGCAAAAGTACCTTAAAGATACAGGCGAACTTTTAAAATATGTTGCTGGCAACTGGCTCGAAACACCTGAGCAGTATGAACCAGCTGGATATGGCTACGTTATTAAAGCCAGCCAGCCAGGTGGTGCCAGTATTCATATCTTGCCTATGTACGATCATTTGCTGTCGTGCAAAAAAGAGGTTCCTTTACTGGCACGCTTTGCCTCAAAAGAGAAGTCTCCTGTTGAACCACTTCTTGCCCGCAATGCCATGTTCAGTGAACGTCTTGGCCATTCAGGCGACAATTTCCCACTGGCTGCCGCACAACGTGATGCTGTTAGCCATTATCTCACTCAGCAACCGGGCGATATTCTTGCCATAAACGGTCCTCCGGGAACAGGGAAAACGACCCTGGTTCTCTCAATTATTGCCACTGAGTGGGCGCGAGCTGCTTTAAATAAAAGCGAACCGCCTGTGGTGATTGCGACATCAACGAACAATCAGGCCGTCACCAATATTATCGAAGCCTTTGGTAAAGATTTTTCTGCCGGCTCCGGACCCATGGCCGGGCGCTGGCTACCTGATGTGAAAAGTTTTGGCGCTTACTTTCCGTCGTCAGGCCGAAGGGCTGAGGCAGCAAAAAAATATCAGACGGAAGATTTTTTTAAACGCGTTGAATCCCTTGAATATGCAGAAGATGCCCAGGTTTTCTTCCTTGAAAAGGCAAGAGCGGCTTTTCCGGCTGAAGAATGCCGCTCCCCTGAACACATAGTGAACCTTTTGCATAAGCGCTTAGCTGCACTTTTTGAAAAGCTTGAGCAAATCGAGCCCGCGTGGGGCAGGCTGAACGCAATACGTCAGGAACAGCGCGCCATAAGTGACGATCTCCAACAGTATTTGCAGGATAAGAGAACATTATTGCTCAATAGTACAAATGAACTCTCACTTTTAACGCAGGGCAAAAAACAGTGGCAGCAATATCGAGCTGGTGAGTCGATTATGTTCGCGCTCTTCTCGTGGCTTCCCGCTGTTCGTACTAAGCGCCAATATCAAATTAACCTGTTTTTAGAGTCTACGCTTGGCGCAAGAATGGCAGCATTTCAGGGCTCACTGCCTGATGGAGTTGATGCCTTTATCGATGGTCTGATTGCACATGCGCTCAAAGAGCAGGCTGCATACCAGCAGCAAATTAACCTTGCTGAAGAGATTTCGCGACGTGAAGGGAAGGCTGCCCTATGTTGGCGTGAAATTACCCATTCGCTGGGTTATGCAGGCGAGCCGGAGCTGAGTCTGAACGAAGCTGATGAGCTCGCCGATACACAGCTTCGTTTCCCTGCGTTTCTGCTTGCGACGCATTACTGGGAAGGTCGGTGGCTGATGGATATGGCTGCCATCGATAATCTCCAAACTGAAAAAAAACGCAACGGTGCTAAAACTGTTAAGGCACGCTGGCAACGCAGGATGAAGCTCACACCTTGTGTCGTGATGACCTGCTTTATGCTGCCTCGTCATATGCTCATCAAGGAACATGCAGGCGGGAAAAAGTTTGATGATGGCTATTTATATAACTTTGCTGATTTACTGATCGTCGATGAAGCGGGTCAAGTGCTTCCTGAGGTCGCCGCAGCTTCTTTCGCTCTGGCGAAAAAAGCATTAGTGATTGGCGATACAGAACAGATTGCACCTATATGGAACAGCCTGCCAGCAATTGATATTGGCAACATGGTTGAGGAGAGCATCCTTCCGGGGGGCTCTCAGGAAGAACTCACTGAAGCTTATGCACTGGTGTGCGACTCAGGAAAAAGCGCTGCATCTGGCAGTGTCATGAAAGTTGCACAGTTTAACTCGCGCTATCAGTACGATCCTGATTTAGCTCGGGGGATGTATCTTTACGAGCATCGTCGTTGTTTCGACAACATTATTGGTTACTGTAATACCCTCAGCTATCACAGTAAGTTGCAGCCAAAGCGAGGGGAAGCAAAAGAGACGATTTTCCCGGCAATGGGCTATTTGCATATTGATGGCAGAGGTATGAAGTCCAATGGTGGAAGTCGTTATAACGCTTTTGAAGCTGAAACCATTGCAGCGTGGCTTGTGGCTCACAAAGATGACATTGAGCGCCATTACGATAAACCGTTGCATAAATTAGTGGGCGTTGTTACGCCATTTTCAGCGCAGGTTAACGCTATAAAAGCGGCATTACGCAAGCTCGACATTAACTGTAGCGGCGGTGAGGATTCGCTTACGGTTGGTACAGTGCACTCGTTGCAGGGGGCAGAAAGGGCAATCGTACTCTTCTCTCCGGTCTATTCGAAACATGAAGATGGAGGGTTTATCGACAGCGATAACAGCATGCTGAACGTTGCGGTATCCCGTGCTAAAGACAGCTTCCTGGTATTTGGTGATATGGACCTCTTTGAGATCCAGCCTGGTTCTTCACCGAGGGGTTTACTGGCAAAATACCTGTTTGCCTCACCCGATAATGCATTGCAGTTTGAGCACAAAGAACGACAGGATCTTAGTACAGCACAAACGCATCTCTCTACCTTGCATGGTGTTGATCAGCACGATGCATTTCTGAACCAGACTCTTGACGCTATTGGTAAGAATATTACCATCGTTTCCCCCTGGCTAACCTGGCAAAAGCTGGAAGAAACCGGTTTTCTGGCATCGATGCGCCAGGCACGCGCTCGTGGTATCGACATTACTGTGGTAACGGACAAAGGTTTTAATACCGAAGATTCAGATTATGAAAAGCGCAAAGCAAAACAGCAGCGCCTTAATGATGCAGTAGAAAAACTCAATGAGATGGGCATTGTGACGAAGCTAGTCAATCGTGTTCACAGCAAAATTGTGATGGGTGACGAAAGTTTATTGTGCATAGGGTCGTTCAACTGGTTCAGCGCCGCAAGGGATGAAAAATATCAACGATACGATACGTCGATGGTATATCGTGGAGAAAGCTTGAGAGGTGAAATCAAGACGATATATTCCAGTCTGGATCAACGCCAGCTGTAATTTTTGATTCTCATTTTGGAGTATTTAAGCAGACGATCATCTGACAACATCAATAAAGATGTTGTCAGGGTTTTATACGGCTAATGTTGATTAGCTGTATAAATAAAGAACTTTTGCCTGAGTTAGAAGAGCAGGCGATGACAATAGATTATTAATCAACAGTAAACAGGCCATTATTCGGAGATAACTCTCTCTATCATGTTGAGGTAACGTTGGAGGGATATAGGCCTGTTTATATTGCTGTCAGCATCTGCTCACGATCATCAGGCTATGTCAGCAGTTCGATCTCATTTCCTTTGGGCCATACAGTCACCCCGTTAAAATTCAATGCCTGACGTATTCCTGATGCTGCTGCCTGATTGACCTGCTCCCCGTTGATTAGTACACCCCGATGTTAGTAATGTCTTCATAAGCCACATGAAGCCATCCCCATGAAGAAGCGTTTCTCCGACGAACAGCTCATCAGTATTCTCCGCGAGGCCGAAGCCGGGGTTTCGGCCCGGGAACTCTGCCGCAAGCATGCTATTTCAGACGCTACCTTCTATACCTGGCGCAAGAAGTTCGGCGGCATGGAAGTCCCCGAAGTAAAGCGGCTCAAGTTACCTGAAGAGGAGAACGCCCGACTCAGGAAACTGCTCGCTGAAGCCATACTGGATAAGGAGGCGCTTCAGGTGGCTCTGGGCCGAAAGTTCTGACGACAGACCAGAAGCGGGAAGCCGCCGCTTTGGTTACCGGCGCATCTGGCAGTTATTGCGCTGGGATGGCCTCAAAACTAAATGGTTCAGCAAGGCAGCGAAATCTCACGCCATTAAAGATAGTGAGTTATGTCGGACTACAGAGGCAGTAGTGCAGGGGAAGGCTGACGATCCTGGTGGTGGTGTTTACAAGAAGCGCCTGAACCAGAATCGCGATCGCGCCATTATCCTGGCGAAAGGTGGGGAGCACTGGTATTACACGTTCCTTTTATGCCAAACAGGATATGGCAAATATTGATAATCGCGAGCTGGCCGGATTTCGCGAGTTAGCAAAGCACTATGTTGCTCTTAGCGATGAAAAGATCACGGCACTGATTAAGAGTAAAGAACTGATGGAGATTTGCCATGACTGCAAAAAGTAAATTTAAGAGTCCTGCATTTGAGGCCATCCACAGCGCGGCTTCTGGATTATTAAGCGTCGATGCTATCCCGCAGGAAACGATGCGCAACTTTGATAAAGCGTGCCTCAACAATGTGGATGAGCTGCAACCCATCTAGATTAAGGCGTTGCGTGAGAAGCTGAACGTCAGCCAGCCCGTTTTTGCCAGTTATCTGAACACCAGTGTGTCAACGGTGCAGAAATAAGAAAGTGGGGTAAAGCGTCCAGGTGGATTATCGCTGAAATTGCTTACCGTAGTGCAGAAGCATGGGTTGAAGTTATTGGTTTGAATGAGTTGTACTGGCTGCAGCATTAAATGGAAACCTGACTGAATCACGGCGCAGAAAGAACAATTTTAACCTCGATAATTGGGAGGGATCGGCTTTAAGCCATACACTGAAAAATTGAGGCCGGGAAAATTCTTAAATGTATTGAAACACCATCTCATGAGCAACGATATGAGATGGTAAGGATTAGTGCAGTAACCTGGGAAGAATACAAAGAGGAAGAAAGCTAAACTCTCCCTGATGATTCTCTATTTATTGAGTCAGGAAGAATAGCTGTTGGTGATTTTCTGATATCCGGGACTAATGTTATTGATGTTTTTTCCTGGTGCGCTTCTTATTATTT
>Ga0308168_1002525_pt1 | contig 14986 bp, 9 predicted proteins | sample PhyCR2_FD_202133 | JGI IMG/M metagenome (GOLD analysis project Ga0308168, IMG submission 202133) | Phyllosphere microbial communities from UC Gill Tract Community Farm, Albany, California, United States - DLSLRC.R2 | ecosystem: Host-associated > Plants > Phyllosphere > Unclassified | place: USA... | reverse complement strand
CTGGCGGGGCGGCCGGACCCGGTGCTGGTGGCGAAACTCAGGACCAATTTGGGACGCCAGCGCATGCTGGTCGACGATGAAGACCTCCACGCATTCAGCCTGGCCGACCAGGCCTTCCACCAGATGATGTACGTTGCCGCCAAGGTGCCCAACCTGTGGCAGATGGTGCGCAGCCAGAGCGGCCACATCGACCGCCTGCGCCGCCTCGACCTGCCCTCGCCCGGCAAGCGGCCGCGCGTCCTGCAGGACCACGTCGAGCTGCTCGATGCCATCGAACGCGGCGACGGTCCGGCTGCCCAGGACATCCTGCGGCGCCATTTGTCGGGTACGCTGTCGAACATCGAAGACATCCGCGCGCGCTATCCGAGCTATGTCAGATAGCTGCGGGCATGCGGCGAGGATGCCTGCTAGCCTTAGTCCACTTGCAACATTTCCGCGCCCAAACTAAGATTCGCCATTGCGATCAATCCTGGACATCCACCAATGAAAAGAAACACCGCGCTGCACGATGCGATCACGCCTGAGCCGCGCCTATATCGGGTCGTGTCCGGCCGCATCGAGGAGCTGATCCGGGACGAAAACATCCAGCCCGGCGAGCGCCTGCCGTCCGAGCGCGACCTCGCGATCAAGCTCGGCGTCAGCCGCACCTCGCTGCGCGAAGCCCTGATCGCACTGGAACTGGGCGGCATCATCGAAGTGCGCGGCGGCTCCGGCGTGTATGTCAGCGAGCAGGCCTCGCCCCAGCCGGAAGTGCCGGCGGTCGGCCCCGGCCCCTTCGAGGTGCTGGCCGCGCGCCGCATGATCGAGGTGGAAGTGGCGGCGATGGCGGCCAAGAACGCCACCGATGCCGGCATCGATGCGATCCTGGTCGCGGTGGAGCAGATGGAACAGCACCACGAAGACCTCGGCAACAACGAATCGGCGGACCGCAACTTCCACCTGGCGATCGCGCGCGCCTCGGGCAACAGCGCGCTGGTCGGCGTGATCGAATACCTATGGAACCAGCGCGGCACCCTGTGGCACAAGCTGAAGGAACATTTCCAGACCGAGGAATTGCGCCAGCAGACCTTGCTGGATCACCGCAACATCCTGGCGGCGATCGCTTCGCATGACGTCGCCGGCGCGCGGCTGGCGATGCGGGCCCACCTGGACCGGGTGACGCGCACCTTTTCACGCGGCTGAGCGCGCGGCCAAGGCGGTCAACCGGCGTTGCGGCAACCCGCGCGCGGCGGGCCTGAAACCGGCCACCCCTGTCGGTTCGGCCGCCGCTCCGGTAAAATCCGGGGATGAACCAGATTTCCACCCCCCCGTTCGTGATTGGCGTCGCCGGCGGCAGCGGCAGCGGCAAGTCGACGGTGTCCCAGCAAGTGCTGGCCTCGTTCGGCGCCGACGTCGTCTCCGTCGTGATGCAGGACGATTACTACCGCGACCAGTCCGATCTCACCCCGGAAGTGCGCCGCAAGCAGAACTACGACCACCCGCAAGCCTTCGACTGGCCGTTGCTGGTGCAGCATGTCCAGTCCTTGCGCAATGGCGAAGCGATCGAGATGCCGGAGTACGACTTCACGATCGACAACCGCTCCAACAAGACCATTCCGGTCAAGCCGGCGCCGGTGATCGTGATCGAAGGCCTGTTCGCCCTGTACGATGCAGACTTGCGCAACATGATGTCGCTGAAGATCTTCGTCGACACCGCCCCCGACGTGCGCTTCATCCGCCGCATGCAGCGCGACATCAAGGAGCGTGGCCGCACGGTGGACAGCATCGTCAGCCAGTACCTGGAAACGGTGCGACCGATGCACAAGCAATTCATCGAACCGACCAAGCGCCACGCCGACGTCATCCTGCCGCACGGCGCCAACGGCCCGGCGGTCGACGTCATCACGACCAAGGTGGCCAGTGTCATCCGGCAGCTGAAGCGACACTGAAGCGCCTCAGACGCAGCTTGCGGCGCTCGTATTCGCCCCGTCTTCGATGACCGGCCGGCTGTTCGGCGCTGCGCTCTCGGTATAGACCAGGTAGCAGCCCGCCGCCCTGGCGGTTCCCGCGACACCCTTCGGCACGATCACCATCGACCCGGCCGGCACCGGCGGCGCGTAGGGACCTGCTGCCGAAGCGGCTGTGTACACCGTGAAGCCCCGCTCCAGGCCGGCCGCGTCGAAGGTTGCCTGCGCCGCCGCCGGATAGCCGTGCACCAGCGCCACCGGCACGTCTTCCAGCGCCTGCGTCGGGCGCCCATTGATCATGAACTGGCCGTGTGCGCTCACGGCCACCGTCATCAGTGCGCTGCGCGCCGACTGCAGTGCAGCATAGCGGGCGTCCCCCGCCAGCGCCGTCAGGCTGGGCATTGCCGTTGCCGTGAGCACACCGGTCACGGCAACGACGGAGATCAGTTCGACCAGGGTAAAACCGGAGGCGGAACGAGGCGGTTTCAGGGCTGTTTGCATGACGGTATTGGCGCACCAGGGTAGGATGGTGCGCCAATTTTAATATCAATTTATTAACAGCTGGCGCACGTTAGACGCCGCGTGCGCCCGTCCTACCCGGTCGGACCGCGGGATCAGCCCTGGAGTGCCGGCACGGCGCGCCGGGTGGCGGGCTTGGCGGCGCCCGGCGCGCCCTGGCGCAGCTTGAACACGCTGACCACTGCTTCCAGGTGCGAGGCCTGCTCGTGCAGCGAGGCCGAGGTGGCGGCCGCTTCTTCGACCAGGGCCGCGTTCTGCTGCATGGCTGCGTCCATGCCGGCGATCGCATCGTTGATTTGGTTGATGCCGGCCTGCTGCCCTGCGCCGGCGTCGGCGATCTCGGTGATCATGTCGGTGACGCGCTGGACGCTGCCGACGATGTCGCTCATGGTACTGCCGGCCTGGTTGACCAGCTCACTGCCGGCGTCCACCTTGGCCACGGAATCGCCAATCAGTTCCTTGACGTCTTTTGCGGCGGCGGCAGAACGCTGGGCGAGACTCCTCACTTCGGCGGCGACCACGGCGAATCCGCGCCCCTGCTCGCCGGCGCGCGCCGCTTCCACCGCGGCGTTCAAGGCAAGGATGTTGGTCTGGAAGGCAATCCCGTCGATCACGCCAATGATATCGACAATTTTCCGGGCCGAGGCGTTGATGCCGGCCATGGTGTCCACCACCTGTTCCACGACGGTGCCGCCGTGGGTCGCGACGTCCGAGGCCGACTTTGCCAATGCGCTCGCCTTGCGCGCATGCTCGCCATTCTGCTTGACGTTGGCGGCCAGGGTTTCCAGCGATGCCGCCGTGGTCTCGATCGCGCCGGCCTGCTGCTCGGTACGTGCGGACAGGTCGAGGTTGCCGCCGGCGATCTGGGCCGAGGCGGCGGCGATGGTGTGGGTGCCCTGGCGGACGTCGCTGACCACGCCGGCCAGGCTGCCCTGCATGGCCGCCAGCGCGCCCAGCAGCTGCACAATTTCATCCTTGCCTTCGACGTGGATCGGGTGGGTCAGGTCGCCGCGCGCCACGGCGTCCGCCGCATCGACAGCCTGGGTGATCTGGCGCTGCACGCCTCGGATCACCACCATCACCACCGCCGTCAGCACGATACCGATGGCGCCCAGCAGGAGCGCGGCGCGCCACAGGTCGGCGATGAAGACGTCGCGCAGGTCGTCCAGATAGAGGCCGGTAATGAAGGTCCAGTCCCACGGCTTGTAGGTCATCACATAGGCGCCCTTGGCGAACACCTGTTCGGGATCCTTGTTGCCGGGCTTGGCCCAGACGTACTCGATCCAGCCCTGGCCGCTGCCCCGCGCGATGCGCGCCGCGTCGCGGTACAGGTAGGTGCCGGCCTTGTCCTTGAAGTCGGTGAGGTCCTTGCCGATCAATTCGGCCTTGATCGGGTGCATCAGCATGGCCGGATGCGAACTGATCACGGTGTAATAGCCGTCTTTGCCATAGCGCATGGCGCGCAGGCGCTTGAGTGCCTGTTGCTGGGCTTCGGGCAGCGTCAGTGCGCCGGATGCCGCCAGGGCGGCGTATTCCTTGACCGTCGACATGCCGACGTCGGTGGCGAACTGGAGGGCGATCTGGCGCTCCTGGAAGCGCTGGGCCTTGCTCTCGAAGATGTGGAGCATGGTGAGCCCGGACAGGCAGAGCCATCCGAAGATCAGGGGCAGGTAGAGTTTGGCGCGGAAGCTGAGAGTCATGGTGAGTTGAGCCTGGACGATTGGAACTTGCTTAAATGCATGTTCAATTAATTTAGGGCAAGACTCTAGCACGCACGTCCGACGAAATTTGACGATTTTGTTTGTCGATGAGTTGTTTAGTACCGAAGTGTGGTGTGATTACCCACACTGGATAAAGGGATAAGGCGTGCGGACGCCGACAGCGGGCTGGATTACTGCGTTATTGGCACCGGCCGCGCAGGCATGTGCGTGCGCAGGAAAGCCACCGTCGCTTCCACCGTCGGCGCCAGCCAGGGATCGAACAGCCAGAAGCTGTGCGGCGTGTCCGGCAGCAGCACGGTACGGGTTGGTACGTTCTGCGCCTGCAGCTTCTCCACCATCTCATCGCGGCCGACGCTGAAGCGCGCCTGGGCGCTGCCGATGAACAGGATCGGTGGCGTGCGCGGTCCGACGTAGTAGGTCGGCGAGGCTTCGCGCCACAGTGCCTCGCGCTCGGCGTAGCGTCCGCCGAACCACAGGCCGGCCGAACTCGGCTGCCTGGCCGGGTTGTCTTCATTCTTGCGTGCCGCTTCCGAGGTGAAATCCGACAGCCCGTCGATGTTGACGATGGCCTGAGCGGCACTCGTCACGGGCGTCCCCGCGCTATCCGGATCGAAGCCGGCGATGCCGCCGGTGACGCCCACCAGGCTGGCGATCTGGCCGCCGGCCGAGCCGCCGCCGACCGCGATGCGCGCCGGATCGATCCCGTAGTCGCCCGCATGCGCGCGCACCCAGCGCAGCGCCGCCTTGACGTCGTGGATGGCCGCCGGATAGCGCGCTTCCGGGGACAGGCGATAGCTGACGGTGGCCGCCGCGAAGCCGTGTTCGGCCATGCGGATTGCCATCGGCGCGAAATTCTCGCGCACGCCGCTTTGCCAGCCGCCGCCGTGAACCAGCACGATGGCCGGCACCTTGGCCGCCGCTGCAGCGCCAGTGGGTGTCGCAGGCAGGTAGAGATCGAGCTGCAGCGCATGTTCGCCGCGCTGGATGTAAGTGATGTTCCGCACCGCGCGCACCGACGGCGGCAGCTCGCTGCGGCCGATGCGGATGAAGGGATAGTTCTTGACCAGCTTGGCGTAAGTCGTTTCCGCGGTATAGGGCGCAGGCGCTGATGTCGGCGCGCCCGCAGAAGCAGCGGTCTGCGCCGCCGCCAGCGCACATGCGCACAAGGTGAATGCGCGCATCGCGCCGCGTGCAGGCTGCATGTTGTCCTCGTTTATATCCGTTGAATCCAGTATGCCACGCCAAAACCAAATCCGGCTAGTCCACCTTGCGAATGCGGCCAGACCAACTTAGAATGGTTCGACCACAATACGGATGAGCACGGCCGCTCCAGGTTCCAGGACGTGCGCCAGCCGACCATAAAAACCTAACCGGAGACAACGGTGAATCTGCAAACGAAGCTCCTGGCCAGCCTGCTCGCACTCGCCTTCAGCACTGCGGCCCACGCCGACGGCCCTTTCCGCAACACCGACAACAAGAACCTCAAGGACGCCGGCGAAGGCACTTACCCGGTGCCTTACAAGAAGCCGGTGGCCGCCGAAATCACCGAGACCCTGCAGCGCATCCGCGCCTACATGGATGCGCGCACGCCGACGCGCGTGGTGCACAAGCAGGGGGGCGCGCCGATCACCGATTTCACGACCCCGGTGGCGGATGCCGTCGTGGAAAGCACCGAGAACGATTTCGGTCTGCAAGTCTACGAAATGGGCGTGGTCCACGCCGGCCTGCTGAAGGCCGCGCAAGTCACGGGCGACAAGCGCTTCACCGACATGACCACGCGTCACCTGCAATTCTTCGCCGAGCGCCTGCCCTACTTCCGCGCCCAGGAAGAACGCTTCCATCTCGAACGCGCCAACAGCTTCGCGCGCTTCCTCGATCCGCGCTCGCTCGACGATGCCGGCTCCATGTGCGCCGCCATGATGCGCGCGCGCGCGGCCGGGATCGGACCGGACCTGGGCGCCCAGATCAAGGTCTGCGGCGATTGGGTAGCCAGGGGCCAGTTCCGCCTGAAGGACGGCACCCTGGCGCGCGAGCGGCCGCAGGCGGTGTCGCTGTGGGCTGACGACATGTACATGGGCATTCCGGCGCTCGCCGAACTCGGCCGCATGACCGGCAAGCGCGCCTACTTCGACGACGCGGTGAAGAACGTGCTGCAGATGTCGGGCTATCTGTTCGACGCGCAGAACGGCCTGTACACGCATGGCTGGAACGCCAACAGCCCGGACGTGCCGCGCTTCTACTGGGGCCGCGCCAACGGCTGGGCGGTGCTGAGCATGTCCGACCTGCTCGACGTGCTGCCGAAAGACCACCCGGGTTATCCCAAGGTGCTGGCGCAGCTGCGCAAGTCGCTGCGCGGCATCGGCCAGCTGCAGTCGGGCAGCGGCCTGTGGCACCAGATGCTGGACCGCAACGACTCCTACCTCGAAACCTCGGCCAGCGCGATCTTCGTCTACACCTATGCCCACGCCATCAACCAGGGCTGGATCAGCCCCGCGACCTACGGCGACATCGCCATCGCCGGCTGGGCCGGACTGTCCACCCGCATCGGCCAGGACGGCGCGGTGGACGGCACCTGCGTCGGCACCACTTTCGCCGGCGACCAGGTCTATTACTACAACCGCCCCGCCAGCAAGGACGCCTTGCACGGCTACGGGCCGGCCCTCCTGGCCGGCGCCGAAATGATCAAGCTGATGGCCAACCCGGCCTTCGAGATCCAGACCAGGCTGCGCACCTACCACTTCGTCCCCAGGGACGGCGGCAAGACCAACTACCGCGAACACCAGTAAGCCCATTCCATCGCCGCGGGACGAGCGCCCTGCGGCGACCGGGTGTTGACAAAAAACATCGATTTTCGGCCCGACCAGTTGTTAAACTGGCCAAACCACTTTAGACTGGCCTGACCAATTATTTATTCCGGATGGAATAGGAGCAGAAACAACACACCAGCCACAGCAGGTCGCATCAAGAAGCCCGGAAAGACACTTAAGGCGTCGCGGACACCGACGGCGCCATCGTCATCGATTTGCATCGAATAACACCAGGAGACAGCTTCATGAAGTACCCACTCACCAAGCGCAGCACCGCTGCGCGCCGCATCGCCTTGTCCTCGATTTCACTGGCCGTGCTGGCACTGGCCCAGCAAGCCGCCGCCCAGCAAGCCACGCAGCAAGCCACGCAGCAAGCCACCCCGGCAGTCCAGCGCGTCGAAGTCACCGGATCCAGCATCAAGCGCATGGCCGCCGAAGAAGCGCTGCCGGTCACCACCATCAAGGCCGAAGAACTCGAAAAGCAGGGCATGACCACCCTCGCGGACGTCATGATGGCGCTGCCGCAATCGGCTTCGCTGGCGCCCTCGCAGGCCGGTTCCGGCACCAACATCAACCTGCGCGGCCTGGGCGTGAACCGCACCCTGGTACTCCTCAATGGCCGGCGCCTGGCCAACGAGGCGATCGCCGACGGCTACGCCAACCTCGACACCATCCCGATCAGCGCCCTGGCGCGCGTGGAAGTGCTGCGCGACGGCGCTTCTTCCATCTACGGTTCGGATGCGATCGGCGGCGTCGTCAACTTCATCACCAAGCGTGAGATCGAAGGCGGTTCGGCCACCGTGCAGGCGGTCCAGCCCTCGCGCCATGGCGGCGGCGACGAACAGCGCGTGACGCTCACCTTCGGCAAGGGCAACCTGCAAAACGACGGCTGGAACGTGTACGGCACCGTCGACTTCCACCAGCGCAGCCGCCTCCTGATGTCGGACCGCGCCGGCTTCGTGCCGGACACCGCGACGCTCACATCCATCGGCCTGGCGCCCAGCGCCGCCAGCGGCGGCTACGCCAGCCCGGCCAACTTCACCAGCTCGGCCAACAAGACCGCCGCCAACCCGTACTATTCGGCCGGCTGCCTGGCGCCCTACTCGATCCAGGGCGCCAAGAACACCTGCGTGCTGAACAACGACACCTACGGCACCGCGCTCTACCCGAACAAGCAGCTGACCATGTACGGCAAGGCGACCAGGAAGTTCGGCGAGCACACGGTCAGCCTGGAATACACGCGCGGCGACGAATCGATCTACAGCTACAAGAACCCGACCCAGGTGACGGCGGTGGGCTCGGCCCAGGCTATCCTGCCGGCGTCCAGCAAGTGGTACCCCGGCAAGAGCGGCGGCGTGCCGGCGGTGGCCGGCATCACCAACCAGCCGCTCACCGTGAGCTGGGCCGTGCCGGATGGCGGCGCCGTCACCCGCGACAACCAGGTCAACCAGCGCCTGCTGCTGTCGGCCGAAGGTACGGTCGGCAGCTGGGACTACAAAACCGGCATGAGCTACGGCCTGTCGCAGCGCAAGGTCTACTTCGACTCCGGCTATTACTCGGGCATCGGCCTGATCAACGGCCTGTCGAGTGGCGTGCTGAATCCCTTCGGCCTGCAAGACCAGGCCGGCCAGGATTACCTGCAATCGATCGCCGCCGACGGCATGCAGAACCGCAGCGCCAAGACCGCCTACTACGGCATCGACGCCACCGTCAGCAAGGCCCTGATGGCGCTGGGCGGCGGCGACCTGGCCATGGCCATCGGCGCCGACCTGCACCGCGACACCAACGAAGACACCAAGCTGGCGCAAGCCGCGGACATCACCTACGCCAAGATCGTGCCAGGCCATGGCGACAGCGCGCGCAACATCGCCGGCCTGTTTGCCGAGCTGGATGCGCCGGTGACCAAGACCCTGACCCTGAACGGCGCCGTGCGCGTCGACAAGTACAGTGACGTCGGCAGCACCGTGACGCCGAAGATCAGCTTCCGCTGGCAGCCGACCAAGACCGTGATGTTCCGCGGTTCGGCCAACACCGGTTTCCGCGCGCCGACCCTGTTCGACCTGAACGGCTACCGCACCACCACCGCCAACACCACCACCTCGGCGCGCTGGGACGACCCGGTGCTGTGCCCGAGCCGCACCCCGACCATCCCCGGCACCGGCACCGCCGTCGCCGGCGCCAACGCGGCCGACGTCTGCAACGCCAAGCTGAACAAGATGACGGGTTCCAACCCCAACCTGGAGCCGGAAAAATCCAAGGGCGGCACCCTGGGCGTGGTGTTCGAGCCGAGCCGCGCGCTCACGCTGTCCTTCGACTACTGGCAGGTCAACATGAAGAACATGCTGGCCAACCTGCCGGAGTCGGTGTACTTCACCAACTACGAGCAGTACAAGAGCCTGTTCGTGCGCGGCGCCAACAACAGCCTGGCCTATATCGACAACACCACGATGAACCTGGGCGGCCAGATCGCCGGCGGCGTCGACGTCTCGGGCAACTGGGCGCTGCCGCGCACCGGTTTCGGCAACTTCAACATCGGCATCGACGGCACCTACCTGACGCGCTTCGACAACCAGCTGGTGAAGGATGGCGCCTGGATGTCCAATGTCGGCCAGTTCGGCTGGGCCAGCAACGGCACCACCTCGAGCTACCCGATCATCACCTACCGCTGGAAGCACAACCTGCGCCTGTCGTGGCAGAGCGGCGACTGGGGCGCCCAGCTGACCAACAACTTCAACAGCAAGTACAAGGACGCCAACGTGGCGGTGGCGCCGCAGTACTTCCGCGACATCTCCTCCTACTCGGTGTGGAACCTGACCGGTACCTGGAAGGCGCAGAAACAGGTCTCGATCACCGCCGGCATCACCAACCTGTTCGACAAGGCGCCGCCGATCACCAACAACACGGTGTACAGCTACGCTTACCTGAGCAGCGCGGCGAATCCGACCGGGCGTGCCTACAACCTGCGCGTGACCTACAACTTCGACTAAGCTGGATAGTCCGGCCGCGCCTCTCCATGGCGCGGCTGTTTCACACGCCTTGCAAGGGACAACGATGAAGTCACGTGTAATCGCAGTGGCGGCATTGGCCGTGCTGTGCGGCCTGGCCGCTGCCGCGGAATCTGACACCGACGCGGCGCCGATCCGCGTCATCCTGGTGGGCGATTCCACCATGGCCACCAAAAGCGGCTACGGCGATGCCTTGTGCGCCCGCTTCACGCCGCAAGTCAGCTGCGTCAACCTGGCGCGCGGCGGCCGCTCCAGTAAGAGCTTCCGCGAAGAAGGCCGCTGGGATGAGGTGGAGCGCCTGCTGCGCGGCGGCGGCGGCGTCAAGACCACCTACGTGCTGGTGCAGTTCGGCCACAACGACCAGCCGGGCAAGCCGCCGCGCTCCACCGACCTGGTCACGGAGTTCCCGACCAATATGGCACGCTATGCCCAGGAAACCAAGGCGCTGGGCGGCGTGCCGGTGCTGGTGACGCCGCTGACGCGCCGCAGTTTCAAGGGCGACTACCTGCGCGACGACCTGGCACCCTGGGCCGCGGTCACGCGCAAGATGGCCCGGCAGGAAGGCGCCGTGCTGCTCGACCTGAACGCCGACAGCGCCGCCGCCGTGCAGGCGATGGGCCAGAGCGGCGCAGATACGCTGGCGATGGCGCCGCCGCCCGCAACGGTGCCCACCCCGGCCGATCCGAACAAGGTGGAAGTGGCCGGCGCCGCCAAGAGCGCCTTCGACCGCACCCACGTCGGCGAAAAAGGCGCGAATCTGTTCGCGGGCATGGTCGAACGCGAGATGGTGCAGGCCATCCCCGGCATGGCCGCCTATTTCAAGGATGGGGGCAAGCCTTGATGCGCCGGACCGCACTGGCGGCGGCGCTCGCGGCCTTGTCCTGCGGTTCGCTGCACGCCCAGGACAGCCGCAGCGTGCGCGAACCGGTGCTGCCGCCCGCATGCGCGGTGCTGTCCGGCGAGACCGGGAACGCCGGGCGCGACGATGCGCCACGCATCCAGGCCGCCATCGACCAATGCGTGCCGGGACGCGCCGTGGTGCTCGCGGCCAGCAACCAGAAAGACAGCTTCGTCTCTGGACCACTGCACCTGAAATCCGGCGTAACCCTGGTGGTGGACGCCGGCGCCACCCTGTTTGCCAGTACCGACCCACGCCTGTTCGACCGTGGCGCAGGCACTTGCGGCAGCAACGACGCGTCCGGGCGCGGCTGCCGGCCCTTCGTGACTGCCGAGGATACGCGCGGCAGCGGCATCATGGGCGGCGGCACCATCGACGGCCAGGGTGGCCACACAATGGCCGGAAAGGATGAAAGCTGGTGGCAGATCGCGCGCCGCGCGCAAAAGGAAAAGACGCGCCAGAACGTGCCGCGCCTGGTGCAGGTGGAGCGCTCGCAGGATTTCACCCTGTACGGCATCCTGCTCAAGAATTCGCCCAACTTCCACGTCACGCTGAACGGCGTCGACGGCTTCACCGCCTGGGGCGTGCGCATCGACACCCCTCACGACGCCCGCAACACCGACGGCATCGACCCGATCTCCTCGCGCAACGTCACCATCGCCCACAGCTGGATCCGCACCGGCGACGACAACGTCGCCATCAAGGCGGGTGGGAGTGGCCCAAGCGAGAACATCTCGCTGCTGCACAACCATTTCTACAGTGGCCACGGCATGTCGATCGGCAGCGAAACCAATGGCGGCGTGCGCAAGGTGCTGGTCGACGGCCTGAGCCTGGACGGCACCACGGCCGGGCTGCGCATCAAGAGTAATGATACGCGTGGGGGCAAGGTCTCCAGCATTTTGTATCGTGACGTCTGCATGCGCGGGGTGAAATCGCCCATCGACATCAACACGCATTACGAACAGGCGGCCGTGCCGGGCACCCTGATCCCGTCCTATACGGATATCCGCATGGAGCGGGTGCACAGCCTGGCGCCGGGCCGCGTGATCCTGGAAGGCCATGACGATGCGCATCCGCTGCAGCTGGCGCTGCGCGAGGTGACGGTGACGGCGCAGCCGGCCGCGAAGCCCGTCTTTGCGCGCCTGGATGACACCTTCGATGCAGCGGGCATCGATTGCACCGGCCGCTTCCCCGAATTTCCAGGCGAAGCGCCGCGCAACGGGCGTCCGCAACTGACGGCCGAACAAGCAAAAGCCTACGCTTACCGCGAGGTGCTGAAATGGGTCGGCCCGGTCGGCGCCGAGCGCGTCGACCCCTGGGACCCGATGCGCGATCCCCTGGTCAGCGAAGCCCGCCTGAGGCCGGACTACGTGGTCGACCCGCGCGCGGCCAGCGACGGGCTGACACGTTTCGCCACCGTGCAGGCCGCCGTCAGCCGCGCCGTGATGGATGGTGGCGGCAAGGGCGGCGGCAAGCGCATCGTCATCCGGCTGGCGCCCGGCACCTACGACGAACTGGTCTACGTGCCGGCATCCAGCCCGCCGATCACGCTGCTTGGGGACGGGCTGGCGCCGGCCGCCACCCGCATCCGCGCCGCCGTGGACGCCTCCACCACCGGCGCCACCTACCGCCAGCGCCATGGCGCCCAGTTCGAGGGCGCCGCGCCGGCGGTGCGCGCCATGTACGAGGGCTTGAAGGACTTGCCGGCGCTCGGCACCTATGGCTCCAGCACGGTCTGGGTACAGGCCGACGGCTTCCAGGCGCGCAATCTGACCATCGAGAATGCCTTCAACCGCGACGGCAGTCTCACGCGGGTGGAGTGCCGCGGCGACCACTGCCCGGACACCACCGGCGGCAGCCGCGTGCACCACCAGGCGGTGGCGCTGCGCGTCGATGGCGCCGACCGCGTCCAGTTCGAAAACGTGCGCCTGCTCGGCCTGCAGGACACGCTCTTCCTGAGCTCGAAGGACTACGCCAACACCACGCGCAGCTTCTTCCACAAGACCTATGTGGAAGGCGATGTCGATTTCATCTTCGGCGACACCATCGCCTACTTCCAGGATTGCGAGATCAAACAGATCGGCGGCCGCGCCGCCTCCTACGCGCTGGCGCCGGACACCAGCCGCCGCGCGCGCTATGGTTTCGTGTTCAACGGCTGCCGTTTCAGCGGCGACGCATCGTCGAAAGCCAAGGACACCGCCTTCTACTTCGCGCGCCAGTGGTTCCACAACCAGCGCTGCACGCCCTATGGCAGCGTACCGGTCGACGGCTATGCCTGCAAGCTGGGCGAGGTCGATGTCTACCGGGCTCCGAATGGCACCATCCGCAAGCGCACCCTGGAAGCGGTCGGCAAGGCGGTGATCCTGAATTCGCGCATCGGCGCCCACATCGACAAGACCCATCCATGGTCGGAATGGAACCGCAACGGCACCCTGGCGCATCGCCCGGCCCAGTTCAGTTCCGATGACTGGTGGGACAACTTGCGGCGCGCAGGTTTCGACCCGGCGACCACGCTGGGCGAGACCGCCAGGCCGGCCCCTGCCGACATCTATCTCTGCGAATACAACAACACCCATGAATAAGGGAGACAGCATGCGCACATCCTTCACCCACCGCCGCACTTTCCTGCGCGGCGTCTCGGCCACCGGCCTGGCCATGGCCGGCAGCGCCCTTCCCCTCGGCGCGGCGCGCGCCGCCATCGACGGCGGCGATCCCTGGCGGCAGGCGGCCGCCATCGCCAAACGCCTGGCCATGCCGGTGACATTCCGCAAGGCGGATTACCGGGTCACGGACTTCGGCGCCGCGCCCTGCAAGCTGGTGCCGGTGCAAGCCTGGATCTCCTTCGAGGAACAGGACACCGTCAAGACGCCCGCACCCGGATCGACCGACTGCTATGCCGCCATCAAGGCCGCCATTGCGCGCTGCCACGCCGAGGGCGGCGGGCGCGTGCTGATTCCGAAAGGCGACTGGTTCGTCGCCGGCCCGATCGTGCTGCTGTCGAACGTGAACGTGCACCTGCAGGCCGGCGCCCACGTCTACTTCAGCAACGATCCGCGCGACTACGCCAAGTACGGCGACGTCGATTGCGGCACCAACGGCAAGCTGGTGGCCACGCGCTGGCAGAGCAACGACTGCCTCAACTTCGCCTCCATGGTCTACGCCCACAACCAGGACAACATCGCCCTCACCGGCGACGACTGGACCGCCATCCTCGACGGCCAGGGCGGCGTGCCCTTCGGCGACCAAGCCAGCGGCAGCGGCTCGGATGCCCGGGATTGCTGGTGGACCTGGAAAGGCAAGAACATGACGATCAACTCGGTGGCCCAGGACAAGTCGCCCAACTACGTGCCGGGCAAGCTGGCCCAGAACCAGCCCAACCCGAACAACCCGAAGTCGCTGGCGGAAGTCGCGCCGGACCTGCCGGAAGCCCGGCGCCTGCTGATCCAGGGCGCAGGCGACAAATGGCGCGCCGACGACGCCTACCTGCCGGCGCTGTCCGAAGCCGGCGTGCCGCTGTCCAAACGCGTGTTCGGCCTCGGGCACTATCTGCGTCCGACGATGATCCACATCATCGGCTGCACCAATGTGCTGCTGCAGGGTTACCAGGTGACCCACACGCCCTTCTGGCAGCACCATCCCGTGGCTTGCCGCAACCTCACCATCCGCAATGTGTACGCCAACAGCCTGGGCCCGAACAGCGACGGCTTCGATCCGGAAGCCTGCGACGGCGTGCTGGTGGAAGGCTGCCAGTTCGACACCGGCGACGACTGCATCGCGATCAAGGCCGGCAAGAACCTGGACACGCAATTCGGCCCCTCGCGCAACATCGTGATCCAGAAGTGCACCATGCACAGCGGCCATGGCGCCGTGACCCTGGGCAGCGAAATGGCCGGTGGTATCGAGAACGTGTATGCCCAGGACCTGGTCTTCGAGAACAAGAACTGGGCGACCAATCCGCTCAACATCGCGATCCGCCTCAAGACCAATATGAACCGCGGCGGCTTCCTGCGCCACTTCTACGTGCGCAACGTCAGCATTCCGAACGGCGTGCAGACCACGCCCTCCTTCTACGCCACCCTGCCCGGCTCGC
>Ga0308168_1002522_pt1 | contig 14994 bp, 14 predicted proteins | sample PhyCR2_FD_202133 | JGI IMG/M metagenome (GOLD analysis project Ga0308168, IMG submission 202133) | Phyllosphere microbial communities from UC Gill Tract Community Farm, Albany, California, United States - DLSLRC.R2 | ecosystem: Host-associated > Plants > Phyllosphere > Unclassified | place: USA... | reverse complement strand
TAATAACGGTCGAAGAAGCCGGAGTTGTCCGAGGCCGAGGCAAGCAGGAACAGCAGGATCGAGACGACCGCCCCGCCGACTACCAGCGCATAGCGCATGGCCTGGTTCACGCCTTACTCCGCACGGTAATTGAAGGTCTTCCGGTTCGAGGCCAGGTGCCAGTCCGAATTGCTGAACGCGTTCACCTGCAGCGGTTTTTGCAGCAGGTCGCGGTTCATGTACATGCGCAGCGTGACCTCATAGGTCTCGCCGTGCTTGAGCGCCCCTTTCGGCGCGATCAGCCAGCGCGCGGGGCGCCGTATCTGGAACATCGCTTCTTCCAGGGTCTGGTAGGTCTGCTGGACGCTGCCGCCCATCGACACATAGTACTGCCGCAGCAGCACGTCGTAGGAGATGCTGACGGTGCGCTTGGTCGACACGGCGCGGTCGTCGCGCCAGTACCAGCGCGGACGCGTCAGTTCGATCTCGGTGGTGAAGTACAGCTTGACGCCGTGCTGCAGGGCGTCTTCCAGGTCGCGGTTCAGGTCGAACGAATAATTGGCGGCGAGACGATAACCCTCGTCGGATGCCTCGATCTTCGCCAGCGTGATGTCGATCCCGTCGGCCGCCTGCGCCGTTGCGCACGCGAAGACCAGCAGGAGCTGGCAGGCGAGGAGGCGAAAGAATCGTAGAGTCACAGAGGGCCGGAACCTAATCAAGTTGAGCTAGAGCGTGAAAAAACCGTTACGCCACTCTCTTCTGGAACAGGGCGTAGAACAGTCCGTCATGATCGAGCCCGGCGCCGCTCGAGGGAAGCAGCTGCCCTGGCGCATCGAGGCGGACGGCGTCGGCGTGGCGCGCCGCAAACGCGGCTGCCTGCGCCTCCGATTCCTGGGGCCAGAGCGAACATGTCACAAACAGCAATTTACCATCGGCCCGCAGCATCTGCCAAAGATTGTCGAGTATCTCACTGGAAAGTGTTGTAAGTTGGCGCGTGTCGGTCTTGCGGCGCAGCCAGCGGATGTCCGGGTGGCGCCGCACGATGCCCGAGGCCGTGCACGGCACGTCGGCCAGGATGCGGTCGTATTGACGGCCATCCCACCACTCTTTCGTCTGCGCTTCGGCCGTCACCAGCGTGGCCGACAGCCCCAGCCGGCCCAGGTTGTCGCGCACGCGCGCCAGGCGCTGCGGGTCGGCGTCGACCGCCGTCAGTTCCACATCGGCCAACTCCAGGATATGCCCGCTCTTGCCGCCGGGCGCCGCGCAGGCGTCGAGCACGCGCATGCCCGGCTCCAGGCCCAGCAGGGGCGCGGCCAGCTGGGCGCCGGCATCCTGCACCGAGACCAGGCCGTCGTGAAAGCCCGGGATTTGCGACACATTCGTCGCCTGCTTCAGGCGCAGCGCGCTCGGGCCGATGCGGTCGGCGCCGAAGCCGGCTTCTTCCAGGGTGCGCAGGTAGTCTTCGACCGTGGTCTTGCGCGTATTGACGCGCAGGGTCAGCGGCGGGTGGCGGTTGCCGGCCTCGAGGATCGCTTCCCAGTCGCGCGGATAAGCTGCCTTGGTGGCGTCGATCCACCATTGCGGATAATTCCAGCGCGCCAGCGGCTGTTTGATGGCCAGGGCGACAAGGGTCTCGCGCTCGCGCAGGAAGCGGCGCAGCACGGCGTTCACCATCGCCTTGGCATGGGCGAAATCGGGGTGGCGGCTGGCGGCAGTCACCGCCTGGTCGACCACCGTGAAGGGCTCGTAGGCGGCCTGCTCCCCTTCCGGCGGATCGAGCAGCACCAGTGCGCATTCGATCAGGCCGACCAGCATCGGCACGTCCGGCGCCTTGGTCGTCATCAGGCCGAGCAGGGTTTCGGCACGCCCGAGGCCGCGCATGCTGCGGTAGGCCAGGTCCTGGATCGCGCCGCGGCCCTGGGGCGTGGATTCAAAGGCAGCAAACACGTTCGACAAGGCCTGCGGCAGCGCGGTGCCGTCGCGCACCTGGGCCACGGCGCTGGCCGCGCCCAGCATGGCCAGCGCCAGCGAATCCGCTGGCAGGTCCGGGCGGTAGGCCTGCTGGAACTGGGGTTTCACCTCGTAGCTCGGGCGCGGCGCCGCCGGCGCGGGCTTCGCTTCCGGCCGCTTGACAGGCTTGGGCGCCGGCTGGCTCGCGGTCTTCGGCCGGGCATACTGCGCGGCCGGATTGGCGGGCTTGGCGGCAGGCTTGGCGCTGGCGGCCTTGGGCTTGATGGTGAGCGTCGGGCGCTTGTCGGTCATGGTGGCGGGTCAATACGGGAAAGAGCCGCATTGTACCGGCTCCGCCTTTGGTCGCGCTTAAAGAGCACCTGACAAAATCGCCATGGCGGCGTTGCAGCGCCTCGCCGTACGCTCGTACTGTCTTCGGCGCTGCGCCTTGCCCTGGCGATTTTGTCAGGCGCTCTAAAGCGCCGGGGACTGTGGCGGCCAGGCCCGTATTCGGCATTGCAGCAAACCAGTATAATGAATCAGTCTGCCGTGGCCACGCCACCGCCTTACCGAACTTATCGACTCAATTATGCTCGCCCAACAAAAACAAGAGATCGTTGCCCTCTTCCAGGCCGCCCTTGCGCCGATCGTCGCCGGCACCGATCTGAACCCGAACATCGTCCTGGAACGCCCGCGCGATCCAGGCCATGGCGACGTCGCCTGCAACATCGCCATGCAGCTGGCCAAGCCGCTCAAGACCAACCCGCGCGAACTGGCCACCCGCCTGGTCGCCGCCCTGCAGGCCGACCCGAACGCGGCGAAGATCGTCGAATCGCTTGACGTCGCCGGTCCGGGCTTCATCAACCTGCGCGTGGCCGCCGCCGCCAAGCAGTCGGTGGTGCGCACCATCCTCGAGCAGGGCGAGGCCTTCGGCCGCGGCACCTCGGGCGAGGGTCACCACGCCATCATCGAATTCGTCTCGGCCAACCCGACCGGCCCGCTGCACGTCGGCCACGGCCGCCAGGCGGCGCTGGGCGACGCCCTCTCCTCCCTGTTCGAAGCGCAAGGCCACCAGGTCACCCGCGAGTTCTACTACAACGACGCCGGCGTGCAAATCGCCACGCTGGCCAATTCGGTGCAGGCGCGCGCCCGCGGCTTCAAGCCGGGCGACGCCGAGTGGCCCGAGTCGGCCTACAACGGCGACTACATCGCCGACATCGCCGCCGACTTCCTGGCCGGTAAAACCGTCTCGGCCAGCGATGGCGAGCCGGCTACCGGCAGCGGCGACGCCGACGACATCGAATCGATCCGCCGCTTCGCGGTCGCCTACCTGCGCAACGAGCAGGACCAGGATTTACAGGCTTTCGGTGTCAGGTTCGACAATTACTATCTCGAATCCTCGCTCTACGCCGACGGCAAGGTGGAACAGGCCGTGCAAAGCCTGGTCGACGCCGGCGTCACCTACGAGCAGGACGGCGCCCTGTGGCTCAAGACCACCGACTACGGCGACGACAAGGACCGCGTGATGCGCAAGTCCGACGGTACCTACACCTATTTCGTGCCGGACGTGGCGTACCACATCCAGAAGTTCCGCCGCGGCTTCGACCAGGCGATCAACATCCAGGGCAGCGACCACCACGGCACGATCGCGCGCGTGCGCGCCGGCCTGCAGGCGGTCAACATCGGCATCCCGCAGGGCTATCCCGACTACGTGCTGCACAAGATGGTCACCGTCATGAAGGACGGCGAAGAGGTGAAAATCTCGAAGCGTGCCGGTTCCTACGTAACGGTGCGTGACCTGATCGAATGGTCGGGCAACGGCGACATCACGCGCGGCCGCGACGCCGTGCGCTTCTTCCTCATCTCGCGCAAGGCCGATACCGAATTCGTGTTCGACGTCGACGTCGCCCTCAAAACCTCGGACGAGAACCCGGTCTACTACGTGCAGTACGCCCACGCGCGCATCTGCTCGGCGCTGGCCAACTGGGGCGGCGACGAATCCACCCTGGCCAACGTCGACCTGTCGCCCTTGAGCACGCCGCACGAAGCGAGCCTGCTGTCGAAGCTGGCCGCGTATCCGGAAATGCTGCAGCGCGCCCAGGCCGAACTCGGCCCGCACCAGGTCGCCTTCTACCTGCGCGAACTGGCCGGCGAACTGCACAGCTACTACTTCGCCCATAAGTGGCTGCTCGACGACGACGAGGCGCTCAAGCTGGCGCGCCTGGCCCTCGCCACCGCCACCCGCCAGGTCCTGCGCAACGGCCTGGCCCTGATCGGCGTCTCGGCGCCGAACAAGATGGAACGCGCCCCAGCAGACGCACAAGACGAACCACAAGCATAAGCAAGCGATCATGACCGCCACCCTTCGTTTCCCTTCCCGCCAGCGCGGCAGCACCCTGACCGGCATCATCATCGGCCTGATCATCGGCCTGGGTATCGCGGTGGCGGTTGCGCTGATGATCACCAAGGGCGCCTCGCCCTTTACCGACCGCTCGAACAAGATGGGCCGTCCGGCCGACCTCGAACCGAGCCAGGCCAACGATCCGAACAAGCCGATGTACGGCAACCGCGACGCCGCGCGCGAGGCGGCCAAGCAGCTGGCCGAGCGCGAAGCAAAGAAAGCCGAAGCAGCAGCCGCGCCGGCGCCGGCGCCGGCAGCAACGCCTGCTCCGGCTCCGGCCGCCGCGACCGAATCCGATCCGCTCGGCCAGGCGATCGCCGGCATGACGGCGGCCAGCGAGCCGAAACCGGCCAGGGCACCGGCGGCGGCAGCGCCGGCCGCGGCTCCTGCAGGCGCACCGGCGACGCCAGCTGCTTCGGCCGCCGGCGGCGACGACAAGTACATCTACTACCTGCAGGCCGGCGCCTTCCGCGACATGTCGGACGCCGAGGCCACCCGCGCCAAGCTGGCCCTGCTCGGCTTCGAAGCCGCGATCAGCGACCGCGCCAGCGACAGCGGCACCCTGCACCGCGTGCGCCTGGGTCCGTTCAACCAGGTCGAAGCCGTGAACAAGGCCCGCGCCAAACTGCTCGACAGCGGCATCGACGTCGCCATCGTCCGGAATCAGCGATAAACAAGCAACGATAAACAAGCAACGATAAACAAGGATAAGGAAAACGCTCGATGAACATGCTTCGCCGCCTGCTGTGCACCGCCGCCCTGCTGACCCTGAGCGGTGTCGTGTCCGCCGCTCCCGTCACGCCGAAGGAAGGCGTGCACTACAACGTGCTGCCGCAAAAGCAGGAAACCCCAGCCGGCAAACCGGTGGAAGTCATCGAGTTCTTCGCTTATTACTGCCCGCACTGCAACGTGTTCGAGCCGCTGCTGGCCGACTGGGTGAAAAAACAGGGCAGCAACATCGTTTTCAAGCGCGTCCACGTGGCCGGCGGCGCGCGCGTGCTGCCGCAGCAGCGCCTGTTCTACACGCTCGACGCGCTCGGCCTGGTCGGCCAGTACCACACGAAGGCCTTCGCCGCCATGCACCAGCAGGGCGTGCGCTTCGCCAACGACCAGGAAGTCATCGACTGGGCCGCGAAGTCCGGCATCGACCGCGCCCGTTTTACCGACGCCTATAACTCCTTCGGCGTGCAGGCCAAGGCGCGCCGCGCCGGCGCCATGATGAACGAGTACCGCGTCGACCACTGGCCGATGGTCGCGATCGACGGCCGCTTCATCACCTCGCCATCGATGGCCAACCCGGAAGACTCGCCGGCGCAGACCGAAATCGAACAGCAGCAGGTGGCGCTGCAGGTGATGGACGCCCTGGTGGAAAAAGCCAAAGCGGACAAGAAATGACCGTGGCGGCCGAAGCCGGCCGGGTCTTCATCACCGGCGCTTCGAGCGGCATCGGCGCAGCCCTGGCGCGCGCGTATGCCGCGCGCGGCGCCACCCTCGGCCTGGTCGCACGGCGCGGCGACGCGCTCGGCGCGCTCATCGCCTCCCTCCCCTACCCGGAACGCCACCGCAGCTATGCGCTGGACGTCCTCGACCACACCGCGCTGGCGGGCGCCGCCGCCGACTTCATGGCCGCCAACGGCGGCGCCGACATCGTCATCGCCAGCGCCGGCATTTCGCACGGCACGCTCACCGAACGGCCTGAAGACCTGCCCGTGTTCGAGTCCGTATTCGCCACCAATGTCACGTCCCTTGTTGCCACCTTCGCGCCATTCGTAGCAAGCATGAAGGCGCTGGGCACGCCCTGCCGCCTGGTCGCGATCGGCAGCGTGGCGGGAGTGCGCGGCATGCGCGGCGCCGGCGCGTATTGCGCCTCGAAGGCCGCGGTGCACGCCTACTGCGAATCGCTGCGCCTCGAACTGCACGCGACCAACATCCGCGTGGTGACGATCGCACCCGGCTATATCGATACACCCATGACCCGCAACAACCGATTTCCCATGCCTTTCCTGATGCCCGCCGAGCGTTTCGCGGACCAGGCCGTGCGCGCCATCGCGCGCGGCGACAGCTACCGCGTCCTGCCCTGGCAAATGGGCGTCGCCGCGAAGCTGCTGCGCGCCCTGCCCAACCCCGTCTTCGACCGTGTGTTCGCGCATGCGCCGACCAAGCACCGCAAGGAGGCCGCATGAAGGCCGCCGCCATCGCCGCACTGTCGCAATCGGGCGTCGCCGTCGAAGTCGTCGAGGAAACCGGCTCGACCAATGCCGACCTGCTGGCGCGCGCGTCCAGCCTGCCGGCCCCGCTGCTGCTCGTCGCCCGCAACCAGACTGCCGGCCGCGGCCGCGCCGGCCGCAGCTGGCTGTCCTCGAGCGAAGGCTCGCTGACCTTCTCGCTGGCCTGGCACATCGAAGGCGGCCTGCCGCGCCTGACCGGGCTGCCGCTGGCGATCGGCGTAGCGCTGGCCGAGACCCTGGAACGCCTCGGCGTCCAGGTCGGCCTCAAGTGGCCGAACGACGTGCTGCGCGACGGCGATAAACTGGCCGGCATCCTGGTCGAGACGCAGGCGGCGCAGGGTGGAAACGCAGGAGGCGTCTGGGTCGTGATCGGCATCGGCCTGAACCTGCTGATGCCGGACGAACTCGAAGCGCAGCTCGGGCGCAGCGTGGCCTCGCTGCCCTGGCTGGCGCGCATGGACCGCGACACGCTCATGGCCACCCTGCTCGACGGCCTGGCCGGCGCGCTGCGCGAATTCGAGCGCGCCGGATTCGCCGCCTTTGCCGCGCGCTGGAACCTGCGCCATGCCTGGCAGGGCGAGACGGTGCGGGTGCTCGACCGCGGCAGCGTGCTGCACGAAGGCAGCGCCGCCGGCGTCGACGACACCGGCCGCCTGCTGCTCGACACGGCGCAGGGCCGCATCACCGTGCTGGCAGGCGACGTCTCGTTGCGCGTAAAAGGTGCCGAATAAGATGCTGCTCTTGATCGATGCCGGCAATACGCGGGTCAAGTGGGCGCTGGCGGCGCCGGGCGCTGCCGCCGGCGAATGGTTTGAATTGGGCGCGGCCCTGCATGCCGAGCTCGACGCCGCAGCCGCCGCCTGGCACGGCCGCGGCGTCACCCGGGCATTGGTATCGAATGTGGCCGGCGCCGCGCTGCGCGAGCGCCTTGCCGCCCTGCTCGGCGCCGTCGAGACCGAATGGTTCGCCTCGAGCGCCGCCCGCGCGGGCCTGGCGAACGGCTACCGCGATCCGCAGCGCCTGGGTTGCGACCGCTTCGCGGCCGCGATCGGCGCGCGCGCACTGGCGCCGCATCAGCCGCTGGTGGTCGCCACCTGCGGCACGGCGACGACCGTCGACGCCGTTACTGCGGATGGCCGTTTCGTGGGCGGCATGATCCTGCCCGGCCTGGCGCTGATGGCCGGCGTGCTGGCGAAGAATACGGCGCAGCTGCCGCAGGCGGCGCCCGGTGCGGCCCTACCGCCCCTGTTCGCCGACAATACCAATGACGCGATCGTCTCCGGCTGCCTGTCGGCCCAGGCCGGCGCGATCGAGCGCGCGGTAGCAAGCCATGGCGGCGCCCTGTGCATCCTGTCGGGCGGCGCCGCGCCGTATATCGCGCCGGCGCTCAAGTGCGGCTACCGGCTGGCCGATAACATCGTGCTGGTCGGGCTGCATGCGGTGGCGCTGACGAATTGAGAATGGAGGCGGGACTTTGAGATTCGTATTCTGGGCTTTGCTGTGCGCGAATGCGCTGCTGTTCGCCTATGGCCGCGGCCTGCTCGGTTCCTTCGAGGCCGAGACGCACGAGCCGGCGCGCGTGCGCAACCAGCTGGCGGCCGACAGGCTGGTGCTGCTCTCCGGCGCCCAAGCCGAGGCGATCGCTGCAGCCGCCGCGCCTGCCGAAGAAGAAGCCGAAGCGCCTGTCGAGGCTCCCGCCGCCGTGCCGGTCGCCGCCGCGCCGCCCTCGCCTGCCGTGGCGTGCGTCGAGACCGAGGCCTTCGCAGCGGGCGACGCCCGCCGCTTCGAAACGCGCCTGGCGCGCCTCGACCTGGGCGCGCGCCAGACCCGCCTGACGGTTCCCTTCCAGGAAGTGACCAGCCACCTGGTCTACCTGCCGCCCGCCAACGGCAAGGAAGGCGCCGACCGCCGCACGGCGGAGCTGCGCGAGCGCGGCGTGAGCAATTCCTTCGTAATGCAGGGAGACTCGCCCCTGAAGTGGGCGATTTCGCTGGGCGTATTCAAGACCGAAACGGCGGCGCGCAACGAAGCGGCGCGCCTGACGAAACTCGGCGTGGCCGGCGTGCGCGTGCTGCCGCGCGGGCCGCAGTCGCAGCGGTTCGCCTATCGTTTCCGGGACATCGATGCGGCGATCCGCAACCAGATCGTCGCGGCCGGACGCGGCATGCCGGCCGCCGTTCTACATATTTGCCGTTGAGTTTGTCCGCGTCGCCCCCGTTGGCGGCCGCGCACCGTCGGGTGGGCTCTTGAGCCCACGCGTCAACGGACTCCGATAAACCCTAACGTTTCACCACAATCGGCTTCAAGCCCAGCCCCGACGGCAGCGCTTTCGCCGCCTGCTGCGCCTCAGCCCGCGTCTCGAACGGCCCGCCGTACAGGCGGTGCACCGAACCGGCCGGCGCCACCTCGACGCTGCCCATCGCCACCCCCGCGTCCGCCAGCTGGCGGCTCATTTCCTGCGCCTTGTCCTGCGCCTTCTCGGCGCGGCTGTAGGCGCCCAGCTGCAGCCAGAAGCCGGCCGCCGCGGTGGCCGTATTCAGGCCCTGCGCGGGCACCGGCTTGACGACCGCGGCGCTGTCGGTCTGGACGCGGTCTTCCAGCATCATCGCCGCGATGTCCGGCGGCGGCGGCGTGACCTCGAGCGCCTGCGCGCGCGAGACGGCGGCGCGGCGGATAGTCGCTTCGCGCGCCGGATCGGCCGGGAACAGGCGTTCGATCTCGACCTCGTGGCTGCCCTTGCCCAGCAGGCCGAGCTTCAGGGCGGCCGTGTACGAGACGTCGACGATGCGGCTGGCGTGGAAGGGACCGCGGTCGTTGATGCGCACGACCACCGACTTGCCGCTGTCGACGCTGGTGATGCGGGCATAGGACGGGATCGGCAGCGTCGGGTGTGCCGCCGTCATCTTGTACATGTCGTAGGGCTCGCCCGAGGAAGTGCGCTGGCCGTGGAATTTCACGCCATACCAGCTGGCCACGCCGCGCTGGCTGAAGGGCTCCTCGTGCAGGATCGGGTTGTAGGTCTGGCCGAACACGGAATACGGGCGGTTCGCCCATTTTGCGTAGGGCTCGGCGCGCACGACGGCGTCGGGCACCAGCTCCAGGCCGGGCGGGATGTTGCGGCCCGGACCATCGTCCTTGTAGTAGCCGCCGCGGCCGGAGCCGGCCGCCGGCAATGCGATGTCGCCCTTCGGGGGGGTAATCTTGTGCTTCCACGGCAGCGGAATCAGTGGCTTGTGCTCGCCAGTGGTTCCGCATCCGGTCATCAAGGCCGCGAGGGCGATGACCGCTGGGAGTAATCTCGGAGCGGTCATGCGCCTCCTCCTTGTCAAGTCTGCACCAGCTTGCGGTGCCTTTGTATGCTCATCAATATGCCCGCGCCGAGGCCCAGCGTGATGAACGCGGTGCCGCCGTAGCTCATGAATGGTAGCGGGACACCCACCACCGGGAGGATGCCGCTCACCATGCCCATGTTGACAAAGGCATACGTGAAGAAAATCATCGTGATCGCGCCGGCCAGCAGCCGCGAGAACAGATTCGGTGCGTTCGCCGCGATCATCATGCCGCGGCCGATCAGCAGCAGATAGATTACCAAAAGAATCAGGTTGCCGACCAGTCCAAATTCTTCGGAATAGACCGAGAACAGGAAATCGGTCGTTTGTTCGGGCACGAATTCGAGCTGGCCCTGGGTTCCCTTGCCGTAGCCCTTGCCCATGATGCCGCCCGAGCCGATCGCGATCGTCGACTGGATGATGTGGAAGCCCTTGCCGAGCGGGTCGGAGGTCGGGTCGATCAGCGTCATCACGCGTTCACGCTGGTAGTCGTGCAGCATCGACCAGGCGATCGGCATGCCGGCCGCCCCAAGGGCGGCCAGGCCGATGATCACTTTCCACGACAGGCCGGCCAGGAACAGGACATAGAAGCCGGAGGCGCCGACCATCAGCGCGGTGCCGAGGTCGGGCTGCTTGGCGATCAGCGTGAATGGGATCAGCAGCAGGATCGCCCCCACCACGAAGGACTTCCACTCCCCCACCTTGGCCCGGTTCTGGAAATACCAGGCCAGCATCAGCGGGGTGGCAATCTTGAGGATCTCGGAGGGCTGGATGTCGACCCCCACGTGCAGCCAGCGCCGCGCGCCCTTCTTGATGATGCCGAACATGGCCACCGCGACGAGCAGCGTGACGCCGAAGGTGTAGACCGGCACGGCCAGGCGCATCAGCGTCTGCGGCGGAATCAGGGCCGCGACCCACATGACGACGAAGGCCAGCAGGAAGTTGCGCATCTGCGCTTCGACCCGGCCCGGGAATTCGGCGCCGGCCGAGGACATCGTGATCACGCTCGTGGTCAGCAGCATGAACAGGACCATGGCGAGGGGCCAGTCGAAGACGGTGAAATACGGCTTCAGCCGGCGGCTGAGGGAACGCCGCTCCGGATAATAGGCCATCTGTTACTCCTTGGTGGGGACCGGCGCGGTCAGCGCGGAGGCTGTAGCGGCTGGAACGGCAGGCGCCGCGGCGGGTGCCGCGGCCTTGGGCGCCTGGGCTGCGCGCGCGGCAGTGACGACCGGCGCCGGCTTGACCCCAGGCTTGGCGCCCGGCGCCGCGTCGTCCGTCTTGGGCGGCGGCGGGCGCTTGCCGAGCAGGTAGTAGTCGAGTGCCTTCCTGGCGATCGGCGCCGCCGAGGCCGCGCCGAAGCCGGCGTTCTCGACCACCAGCGCGATCGCGATGGTCGGCTTGTCGGCCGGCGCGAAGGCGGTATACAGCGCGTTGTCGCGGTGGCGCTCGTCGATCGCGTGGGCGTTGTACTTGCCGCCCTTCAGGCCGATCACCTGGGCCGTACCGGTCTTGCCGCCCGAGATGTAGCCGGCGTTGGCGAAGGCGCGCGCGCCGGTGCCCTCCTGCGTCACGCCGACCATCGCGCGCTTGATGAAGTCGATGTTCTCCTGCTTGAGCGGGATGCGCCGGCTTTCCTTCGGCACGGTCAGCGTGCGCTGGCGCGTGGCGCCGTCCTCGATCAGCTTGACCAGGTGCGGCTTCATGACCACGCCGTTATTCGCCAGGTTGGCCACCGCGTGCGCCAGCTGGATCATCGTATAGTTGTTGTAGCCCTGGCCGATCGACACCGAGATGGTGTCGCCGCCGACCCACTTCTGGGCCGCGCGGTTGCGCCTGAAGCGGTTCGCCTTCCACTCCTTGGACGGCAGCACGCCCGACTTCTCGTGCTCGAGGTCGATGCCGGTCGGCTCGCCGAAACCGAAGGGCCGCATGAAGGCGGACAGGCGGTCGATGCCCATCTCGTTGCCGAGCTGGTAGTAATAGGTGTCGCAGGACTCGGCGATCGAGCGGTACATGTCGACGTAGCCGTGGCCGCCCGGCTTGTCGTCGTTGAAGCGGTGCCCGCCGAGCATGAAGAAGCCGGCGTCGCGAATCGCGTCCGACGGCCGGCGCAAGCCCAGCTCGAGCGCCGCCAGCGACATGAAGGGTTTGAAGGTCGAACCCGGCGGATAGGTGCCCGAGAGCGGACGGTTCATCAGCGGCTTGTCGAGCGAGGTGTTCAGCTCGTTCCAGCTCTGGGTGTCGATGCCGTCGACGAACAGGTTGGGGTCGAAACCGGGACGCGAGACATAGGCCAGCACGTCGCCCGTCTCCGGCTGGATGGCCACGAAGGCGCCGCGCTGGTCGCCAAAGGCATCCTCGACCACCTTCTGCAGTTCGATGTCGATCGACAGGATCAGGTTGCTGCCCGGGATGGGCGGCCGGCGCGACAGCGTGCGGATCGCGCGCCCGCCGGCGGAACGCTCGACCTCTTCGTAGCCGGTGGTGCCGTGCAGCTGGCGTTCGTACTTCTTCTCGAGGCCTTCCTTGCCGATATGCTCGGTGCCGTTGTAGTTGGCGGCGTCGTCGCTTTCGCCCAGGGCCTCGGCTTCGCGCTGGTTGATGCGGCCGATGTAGCCGACCACGTGCGAGGCGATCTCGCCCAGCGGATACTGGCGGAACAGGCGCGCCTGCACCTCCACGCCCGGGAAGCGGAAGCGCTGCGCCGTGAAGCGCGCCACCTCGTCGTCGGTCAGGCGGGTGCGTAGCGGCACGCTGGCGAAGCTGCGCGACTCTTCCAGCAGGCGTTTGAAGCGCTTGCGGTCCTTCGGCTCGATCGCCACCAGCTTGGCCAGCTCGTCGATCACCGAGTCCATGCTGGCCTGCAGTTTCGACGGCGTGATCTCGAGCGTGTAGGCCGAGTAGTTGCGCGCCAGGACCACGCCGTTACGGTCGACGATCAGGCCGCGGTTCGGCACGATCGGCACCAGCGCGATGCGGTTGTCCTCGGCCTGGGCGTGGTATTTGTCGTGCTGGATCACCTGCAGCCAGACGAAGCGCGCGACCAGCAGGCCAAAGCAGACGAATACCAGCCCCACCAGCACGGTAAGGCGCAGGCGGAAGTGGTGGATCTCGCGGTCGCTATCTTTAATTTCAGTCATCGTACTGCCGGGCGTATCAGATCGGGCGCGTGTGGTCGCGGTCCACGGCGCGGCGCTGCGGCGCCAGCAGCAGCCAGGTGATCAGCGGCCACAGGGCGACGGCGACCGCGCTTTCGATGAAGTGCAGCCAGCCGGAGAAGCGGCCGGTCGCGAAGACGTGCACCAGCGACTGGATTGCCTGCGTCAGCAGCAGCAGCGGGAATACGTGCATGGCCTGGGTCAGCACCGGGAACCACAGCACGCGGCGGTGGATCATCGTCGCGACATACGACAGCAGCGTATAGGCCAGCGCGTTCTCGCCCAGCAGGGTCGCATCGTGCACGTCCATCAGGAGGCCCATGCCGAAGGCGACGCCGATGCCGACTTTTCGCGGCTGGTGAATGCCCCAGAAGACCAGCACCAGCGCCACGAAATCGGGCGCGCCGGTCCACTGCCCCCAGGGCAGCAGGTTGAGCATGAAGGCGCAGGTCAGGCTGAACGCGATGAACAGCGGGCTGACCGGCAGCAGGATGTAGTTGGGACGATGTCCGGGCATTACGCGCCCTCCTTGCGAATCGTCGGCTGGGCCGGCGCGGTGGTGGCGGCGGACGGCGGCGCGGCCGGGCGCGCCGCGCTGGTTGCGGCGGGCGCGGTCGCGGGCGCGGCCGGCGCATTGGCGGCAGGCGCAGCGGCCGCAGGGACGCCCTGCTGCTGCGCCGGCACTCCCTGGGCCGGCAGCGGCGCGGGCGCCAGCGGCGGCGCCGGGACCGGCTCCATCTTCGGCAGATTACGGCGCGCGCTGGCGTGCGCGGGCGGTGCCGGCTGGTCAAGCGGACGCGGCTCGCGCGCCGCCTGCGACATCACGATCAGCAGCTGGCGGTTGCGGTCGACGCCGCCCAGCGGCTGGCAGACCACGCGGCCGAAGGCGCCGGCGGCGACCTTCTCGACCTGCACCACCTTGGCCACCGCCAGGCCGGCCGGATACATGCCGTCCAGGCCCGAGGTGACGATCACGTCGCCGACCTGGATGTCGGCATCGGGCGCCACGAAGCGCAGGTCGAGCAGGCCGGAGCGTCCGCGGCCATAGGCGATGCTGCGCAGACCCGAGCGCAGCACCTGCACGGGAATGGCCTGCTCCTTGTCGGTCAGCAGGGTGACTTCGGAAGTAAAGGGGAACACGCGCGTAACCTGGCCGATGACGCCGGCATTGTCGATTACCGGCAGGCCGAGCTGCACGCCGTTGCGCGAGCCGCGGTCGAGGACGATGCGGCGGGTGGACGGGTCGCGCGCGTCGTACAGGATCTCGCCCATGATCGACTGCACCGGCAGGTGCTCGCGCGCCTCCAGCAGGCGCCGCAGGTGGGCGTTCTCCGCCATCTGGAGCTGGGCCTGCTGCATGGCCTGGGCTTGCGCGACCTGCTGGTTCTTCAGCTCGCGCACTTCGTTCTGCAGGCTCGAGAGCGAGGAAAAATAGCCGCCCATGCTGGAGACGGCGTCGCGCGGCATCAGCGCAGCCATCTGCAGCGGATACAGCACGGTGGCGGCGACCTGGCGCACGGTCGTGAGCACGTGCATGCGCGCGTCGACCACCAGCAGCACCAGCGAGACCAGGGCGAAGACCGTCACCTTCACCCGTGCGGGGGCGCCCTGTTTGAAAAGCGGCGGAGGACTGTAATCCATGAATTTCAATAATGGCAGTAAGACTGCCTGGAATGTGCGCAAGCGGGCGGCTGGCTCATGCCAGTCCGCCCGCTCATATCTTGCAGCATCGAGCTCGGGGCCGCTCCGTACGAGATTTACTCGTACGAGAAGATCGAACCCAGCTTGTCATTGTGTTCCAGCGCCATGCCGGAACCGCGCACCACGCAGGTCAGCGGATCTTCGGCCACCAGCACCGGCAGGCCGGTCTCTTCCATCAGCAGGCGATCCAGGTCGCGCAGCAGCGCGCCGCCGCCGGTCAGCATCATGCCCTTCTCGGCGATGTC
>Ga0308168_1002520_pt1 | contig 14998 bp, 11 predicted proteins | sample PhyCR2_FD_202133 | JGI IMG/M metagenome (GOLD analysis project Ga0308168, IMG submission 202133) | Phyllosphere microbial communities from UC Gill Tract Community Farm, Albany, California, United States - DLSLRC.R2 | ecosystem: Host-associated > Plants > Phyllosphere > Unclassified | place: USA... | reverse complement strand
ACTGCGCAAATTAAAACTGCGGATGTCGTCCGAGGACTGGTCCACCGCCACCTGCTTGAAGCTGCGCACCAGGCTGGCCGCGCGCTGGGTATTGGTGGTCATGATGCGCAGCGACTGGTCGACGATGTCGAGGAAGCTGTTCAGGCTGTCTTCCGTCATCTCGCCGGCGCCGAGTTCCTCGCGCGTCAGGCGCAGTTCTTCCACCAGGTGGCTGGTGGCCGTCACGCAGATGCCGAGTGGCGTGTTGATCTCGTGCGCCACGCCGGCCACCAGGCGGCCCAGCGAAGCCAGCTTTTCCTGACGCACCAGTTCGCCCTGGGCCTGCTGAAGCTGGATCAGCGCCGTATTGAGGGCGGCGTTCTTTTCTTCCAGGCGCGCGGTGCGCTCCTGCACGGCGCGCTCGAGGCGGTCCATGCTCTGCAGGCTTTGCAGCGCCACCGAGACGTGGTTCGCGATCACGCCGAACAGGGCCTGGTCCTCGTCGCTGTAGGTATTTTCAGGCGAATAGCTCTGGATCACGATCGCGCCCAGCGGCAGGTGCTGCTGGTCGAGCAGCGGGCAACCCATCCAGTGTTCGGCCGCGCTGCCGGCGCCGAAGTTCAGGCGCGCCTTGAAGTCTTCCGCGGTCACGACCAGGGTCTGGCGGTTCAGGATGACCCAGGCGGTGGGGGATTCGTCCGGCGAGGCGAGCTGGACGGGGTGATTCAGCGGCGGGCCTTCGTCGGATTCGTCGACAAAATAGACGAAGCGCACGGTGCCCTCGTCGCGGTCGGACAGTGCCACATAAAAATTGGCCGCATACATGATGCGGCCCAGCGCGCGGTGCACGGCGCGGATGAATTCGGTGATGTCGCTGCAGCTGGTCGAGGTCTGCCCGATTTCGAGCAACATCGATTGCACCGCTTCCAGGCGGGCTAGACGGTCCATGGATTCCCTTGAAGAATTAATTCTCAAGGGAAATATTAGCAGCGGACGCGCAGGAAAGCACGCACCATGCGTGAAAGTGTGGTGCGGCAGTCGAAAGCGCTTACCGCGGCGACTTGTACCCGTTTTCGATCCAGGCTTGCGCCGAGGACGGCGTCAATTTGAAACTGGCGGCCACGCGCACCTGCGCCAGCTGCTCGCCCATCTCGTCGATCGCGGTCAGCAAGGCGTACGGGTCGTCGTCGTCCGGCTTGATGTCGAGCGTCACCTTCAGCTCGCTGCCTTCCCACCACACGACGGTGCTTTTATGCAGCATCGCATGCAGGTGCTGCTCGTGGCGGCGGATGACTTCCGAGGCCGTCTTGATCAGCGTATTGAAGGCGTTGACGTCGAGCGGCTTCGGGTTCTTCTTGTCGCGGCCCATGGTCCACGGACCGACCAGCGCCGGCTCCGGTTCGCCATCCTTGTACATGGCGACGGCCCAGCCCTCGTCATCTTCGTTCTTGATTACGCGTGCGGTCCAGCCATTGCCTTGCCACAGGCGCGCTTCCTGCACCGGAGCATCGTTTTCACCCGATTCCAGGTCGGTTACGTCGTCGTTCATCGCTCGCTGTTTCCTTCTGAAAGGCTATCGCCCAAAGGTAAGATTTTAGAGGAACAGCAGGGTTGATGCGATAGCAAACGCACAAGACCGGCGGCTTGATTTGTACAAGGATGTTGCAGCCAGGCGCAGGTCTACATGCGCATGCCGGGCAGGCCCGGCGGGCGCACGGGCGGTGGCGGCGGCGCGCGGAATGGGTCGATGATGCGCTCTTTCGGCGCTTCCCGATTGAATGGGTTGATGATGATGGGCGGGATGGTAGGCGGGGCCGATGGTGGTCCCTTCGGTCCTCCACCCAGCAAGGCTGGCGGCGGCGCGCTGCGGTGCGCCTTCATCGTTGAACTGACGACAGGCATGGGGTCCCTCCTACAACAGAGCAGGCTGTCAGTATAGGCGGCGATCCGCGCATTGCAAGGTCGGAAAACATCTGCATTCGTCGGCCCTGGCTGCGCTCCGGCCCGCCGAAATTGCCGCTCGTCGCAGACGGCTCGCCCGCGGCCTCGTTCATGCCTACAGTAAAGCCATACCATCCACCAAACGAGGAAAACGCCATGAAAAAGATCGTCCCCTATCTCGTCCTGTTCCTGTGCGCCCTGCTGCTGTGGGACCTGCTGTTCACCTTCGGCGACGCCAGTTTCCATATCGACGGCGAGGAAGTCGGCGGCCCGCTCGGCGCCATGCTCGGCATCCTGTTGGCAGGCGGCGGCACGCTGATCGGCTTGCTGGTGGCGCTGGTGGTGGGCGTTGTGCTGGCGGTGGTGTTCGCCGGTGTCGGCATCGTCGTGATCGGCGCGCTGGCGATTGCCGGCCTGGCCGTCGCGGCCGCGATCGTGCCCTTCCTGCTGCCGTTGCTGCTGCCGCTGGCCGTGATCTGGTACCTGGTCAGCCGGGCGCGCCGCAACCGCGCCGTAGCGAAGGTCGCCGTTTAAGAAGCTTTTTCAGCCGCGAATTGCGCATAGCCCCGGGCGCCAAATTCCCACGCCGGGCAGGTGCCGCAGCCGTAACCCCAGTCGTGGCGGGCGCCACGCTCGCCGAGATAGCAGGTGTGGGTTTCAAAACGCACCAGGTCCACCAGCGCTTGTCCTCCGGCCTGTTCGGCCAGTTCCCAGGTCTGCTTCTTGTCGATCCACATCAGCGGCGTCTCGACTTTCAATCGCGTCGCCATGCCCAGGTTCAGGGCCACCTGCAGCGCCTTCATCGTATCGTCGCGGCAATCCGGATACCCGGAGAAATCGGTCTCGCACATGCCGCCCACCAGCACCGTCAGGCCGCGCCGGTAAGCCACCGTCGCCGCCACCATCATGAACAGCAGGTTGCGGCCAGGAACAAACGTATTCGGCAAGCCGTTGGCCTGCATTTCGATGGCGACATTGCTGGTCAGCGCGGTATCGGAAATATGCGAGATCAGCGACAGGTCGATCATGTGATCCTCGCCGAGGCGCGCATTCCACTCCGGCGACAGCTCGCGCATCCTGGCGAGCACGGTCGGCCGCACTTCCAGCTCGATCGCATGGCGCTGGCCATAATCGAAACCAATGGTTTCAACGCGTGGATAACGCTGCAGGGCCCATGCCAGGCAGGTGGTCGAATCCTGTCCTCCACTGAAGAGAACGAGAGCGGTATCGGGAGCGTGCATGTGTTGTATTTTTTGGTAGTTAATCGTTCGCCGTCAATTTTGCAATTCCGTTAAGATGCGCTCAGCATTGATATTGAATACTGAGACGGAGACACATGGTTCCCGCAACATCCCACCGGACCGCGCAGGCGGGGCCAAGGCAATCACGGATTTTGGCACAAATCATGCTGTCCGTGTATGCGGTGCTGGGCGCGCAATCGGCGTACGCCCAGCAGCAAGGAATTAATTACACGGTCCGCATCGACGCCCCCGGCAAGCTCGACGACTTGCTCGAAGATAACCTCGACCTGCTGCGCTGGCGCGGCAATCCGCGCGTCGACCTCGAACAATTGCAGCGCCTCGTAAAAGCCGCGCCCGAGGAAGCGAAGACCCTGATCGCCACCGAGGGCTATTATTCGCCCAAGATCAGCGCCGGCCTCGACACCAGCGGCGGCACCCCGGTTGCGCGCATCGTCGTCGATCCCGGCCAGCCGGTGCTGGTCAGCGACATCGACCTGGTGCTGCAGGGCTTCGTTTCCTTCGACCAGGGCGGCGCGCCCTACGACGCGGCGGCCCTGCGCAACCGCTGGTCGCTGCCGGTCGGCGCGCGCTTCGTCCAGGCCGACTGGGAAGCGGCCAAGCGCGACCTGCTGCGCGAAGTGATGCAGTCGCGCTTCCCGCGCGCCCAACTGGTCGAAACCAGCGCCACCGTCGATCCCGACGCCTACAAGGCCTCGCTGCGCGTGGTGATCGACAGCGGTCCGGAAATGCGCTTCGGCGAACTGCGCATCCGCGGCCTGAAGCGCTATCCGCGCGAGGTCGTTACCAACCTGAACAAGATCAAGCCGGGCGACATCTACAGCGAGGCGGCCCTGCAAGCCTTGCAGGCACGCCTGCAGGAAACGGGATATTTTTCCACCGTCGAGGTGAGCGCCGACATGCGCGCCGTGCTCAACGCCGAGATCCAGGAATTGAAAGAAGACGACGATGGTACTGGCCGGCAGGCTGCGGCGCAGGCTGCACCCGAGGTGCCCGGCCAGGCCACGACCGGCGTCAAGCCGCCCACCGCTCCCGGCCCGACCATGCTGCCGGTGCTGGTGCGCGTCACCGAGAACAAGCAGAAGAACATCGAGGTCGGCCTCGGCTTCTCGACCAACACGGGCGGGCGCGCTTCGCTCAGCTACGACGACCTGAACGTATTCGGCAAGCGCATGAAGAGCGACCTGATCTACGAACAGAAGCACCAGCTGGCGCGTGCCGACTTTTATTGGCCGACCACGCCCGACGGCTACAACGACAGCGTCGGCGGCGGCTTCGAACGTACGGACCTGCGCGGCGAGATCACGACCACCGCCAGCGTGAGCGCGCGCCGCGCCTGGGGTACGCCGGAACTGGAGCGCAGCCTGAGCATCGAGGCGCTGGCCGAAAAGCGCGAGGTTGCGGGCATCGACACCGAGTCCGAGTACAGCAAGAGCATCCCGGTCACCTACAGCGTCACCCGGCGCAAACTCGACAACCTGCTGCAGCCGACGCGCGGCTATGCGCTCAACTGGCAGCTGGGCATCGCGCCGCTGCCGATCTTCACCGATGAAAAATTCATCCGCGGCTATACGCGCGGCGTGTATTACAAGCCGGTCGGCACCAGCGGCACCCTGATCCTGAAGGGCGAAGCCGGGGCCGTGTTCTCGAAGGACAAGATCGGCGTGCCGAGCACCTTCCTGTTCCGCGCCGGCGGCGACCAGTCGGTGCGCGGCTACGGCTACCAGCAACTGGGCGTGCGCGAAGGCGACGCGATTGTCGGCGGACGCTACCTGCTCACCGGCGGCGCCGAGTACCAGTACTGGTTCCGCCCGCCATGGGGCGTGGCCTTCTTCGTCGACGCCGGTAACGCCGCCGACAAGTTCAAGGACCTGAAACCCGAATACGGCTACGGCGTCGGCGCGCGCTGGCGCAGCCCGGTCGGCCCGATCAACGTCGATGTCGCCTACGGCCAGGCGGTGAAAAAAGCGCGCCTGCACTTCTCACTTGGATTCACGTTCTGATGGACGACCACAACACCACCACTCCCCCGCCGGCCAAGGCGCCGGCGCCGAAAACCAGGCGCTGGCCGCGCCGCGTCGCCATCGGCCTCGTTGCAACCGGCGTCGTCGTTGGCGGCGCCCTCTGGTACCTGGGCCGCGAAACGACGCTGCAGATGATCGCCGAACGCGCCGCAAGGGCGACCGACGGCAAGCTCACAATGACCGGCGTGCGCGGCTCGATCTACGGCGACATGCACATCGACCGCATCGTCTGGCGCACCGAGACCCAGCTGGCGACCGTTACCAACATCGACCTGTCCTGGTCGCCGCGCCAGCTGCTCTCGAAAGGCATCGAGATCAACAAGCTGCATGCGGCCGACCTGCGCATGGAAACCCTGAAGGAGAGCGACGAGCCGGCGACGATGCCGAACTCGCTGGCCGCCCCTTTCCGCATCGCGCTCGACGACGCGCGCCTGGCGAAAGCGACCTTCGTCAACAAGGGCGCCAGCACGGTCATTACCGACGTGCGCATGCGCCTGCACGGCGACAAGCTGCAATGGCAGCTGGACGACGCGGTCGCCACCACTCCATGGGGCAAGGTCGCGGCGAACGGCAAGATCGCAGCCACGAAACCTTTTAAACTGGACGCCAACGCCAGCCTGTCGCAAGCCCAGGTCGGCCCCGGCGCCACGCCGGCGGCACTGAAGCTGCGCGCCGGCGGCGACCTCAATCTCACCACGCTCGACGCCACCGGCAATGCCGGCCGCGCCGGCGGCGACGCGCGCCTGACCCTGTCTCCGTTTGCCGAGATCCCGCTGCGCACGATGGACCTGAAAGCGCACAACATCGATCCGGGCTTCTTCAATCCTTCGCTGCCGACGGCGGATTTGAGCCTGACGATCGCGGCGAAGCTCGATGATGCGCGCGCCATTTCCGGCAGCGTGAACCTGGTCAACGAGGGCCCCGAAGGCACGATCGACCAGCAGCGCCTGCCGCTGCGCGCCTTCCGCGGCCAGCTGGGCGGCAACCTGGAAGCGATGCGCCTGGCCGACGTGCTGCTCGACTTCGGCGCCGCCGGCCGCTTTACCGGCAGCGGCAGCGTGCAGCGCGGCGAAAACGAAGAAGGCCTGGGCACCGCCAACTTCGCCCTGCACACCGACCGCTTCGATCTGAAGGGCATCCACGGCAGCATGAAGGCGACGAAAATCGCCGGCGACATCGCGGTGGCGAATGTCGGCCAGGTGCAGTCGCTCGACGTGCGCCTGGTCGAGAGCGGCCTGCGCCTGACGGCCAAGGCGAAGCTCGAGAACAACGTGGTCGACGTGCCGGAGGCGCGTCTCACGGCCGGCAACGGCAGCGTCGCCCTGTCCGGCAACATGAAGCTGGGCGAGGATAAAGCCTTCAAGGTCAACGCGAATGCCAGCCGCTTCAATCCGGCCGCGCTGGGCGACTATCCGCAGGCCGACATCAATGCCGTGGTCAACGCCAGCGGCGTGCTGGCGCCAACATGGAAGGTCAACACCGACTTCGCCTTGCGTCCGAGCCGGCTGTTCGACCAGCCGCTGTCGGGTAAAGGAAAACTCACCGCCGATGCGAAACACGTCAGCGGCGTCGATGCCAGCCTGGCCCTGGGCCAGAACACGGTCAACCTGAACGGCGCCTTCGGCGCCCCGGGCGAACGCCTGGCCTGGCGCGTCGAAGGACGCAACCTGGCGACCTTGCGCTCCGACCTGTATGGCGCGGCGAATGCCAACGGCGTCATTACCGGCACCATGACGAACCCGCGCACGACTTTCGTGGCCGACGCAAACGGCCTGGGCTGGATCGCCGCCCAGCGCAAGGCCAACAACAGCAATCTGCACGTCAGCGGCGAAGCCTGGCTGGCTGGTGGCGAAGGCGCGCGTTTCGTCGAGGCCAAGGGCAGCGGCAACATGGCGCGTTTCAATCCGGCCGCGTTCGGCAGCCCGCTGCCCGGTTCGATCAACGGCAGTTTTGATGCCAGCGGCCGCTCCGGCGCCGACTGGCGCGGCGCCCTGAACCTGAAGCTCGCCGAATCGACGCTGGCAAAATCGCCGCTGTGGGGCCATGCGCGCCTGGCGGCCGATAAACGCCACGTGTCGGGCGCGGACGTCGACCTGCACGTGGGCGCCAACGTCATTGCAGCGAAAGGCAGCTTCGGCGCCGGCGGCGACCGTCTCGACTGGCGCATCGACGCGCCGCAGCTGGGCGCCCTCGGTCCCGACTACGCCGGCCTGCTGCGCGGCGCCGGCACCGTGAGCGGCACGATGGACACGCCCTCGCTCACCGCCAGCCTGGAAGGCCAGAACCTGCGCCTGCTCGGCAAGCACAGCCTCAAATCCCTGCGCGCCAGCGCGAACCTGGGCGCGGGCCGCGGCGGCGCCGATCCGCTGGTCAGCGACATCCAGATCGTGGAATTGACGAGCGGCGAGACGCGCATCGCCGCCGCCAGCCTGCAGACGAGCGGCACGCGCGCCGCGCATACCCTGCGCGCCGCCGCCCGCAGCGACGACTTCGACGCCTTCACCGAAGTGCGCGGCGGCTGGAGCGGCAACGCCTGGGCCGGCACGCTGGCCGCCCTGCAGAACAAGGGCCGCTATGCGATGACGCTGGCGCAGCCGGTCCCGCTGCGCATCGGCGTGGCGCCGGGCGCCGGCGTGGCCGGCCTGGCCAAGCCCGAATCGCTGGCCTTCAACGGTGCCCTGATCCGCCTGCCGGCCGGTACCGTCAAGATCGACACGCTGACCAAGACGGGCCCGCGCTGGAGCAGCCGCGGCGCCGCGGCCGGCGTGCCGCTGAATTATCTTGGCCAGTTCTCGGAAGCGCTGCGCGAAAACGTGCAGGGCAACCTGACGCTCGGCGCCGACTGGGCGCTCGACCTGCGCACAGCGACCGCCACCGGCGGCGCCCCAAGCCTGGCCGGCAGCGTGCACGTGTTCCGCGAAGGCGGCGACGCCCTGGTCGGGTCAAGCACCCCGGTCGCCCTGGGCCTGCGCACCTTCGACGCGCGCGCCGACGTACAAGGCAGTTCGCTGCGCACCCAGCTGAGCATCGACGGCACCCGCACCGGCACCGCGCGCTTGGACGGCACGGTGCAGATGCTCAAAGGCCGCATCGACCGCGACAGCCCGCTGCGCATGACGGCCAATGCCGACATGGCCTCGATCGCCTGGCTCGCGCCCTTCGCCGGCCAGCGCGACCTCGACCTGGACGGCAGCCTGAAGCTCAGCGTGACCGGCGCCGGCACCATCGGCACCCCGGTGTTAAATGGGACCGTGAACGGCGATGCCTTGTCGGTGCGCTGGCCGGAACAGGGCGTGCGCCTGCAGAACGGCCAGTTGCGCGCCCAGCTCGCGGGCGACCGGCTGGTGCTGCAGCGCCTTTATCTGCAGGGCCTGTCGGGCAGCGCCACCGCCGATGGCTCGATCCGCTTCGGCGCGGGCGATCCGGCGATGCAGCTGAACCTGGTGGCCGACAAGCTCGAAGCGCTGTCGCGTCCGGACCGCACCGTGATCGTCTCGGGCAATGCGGCGCTGGTGCGCGATGCGACCCGCTTCTCGCTCGAAGGCCGGGTCAACGTCGACCGTGCGCTGATCGAGTTCGCACCCCAGGGCCGGCCGACCATCTCGGACGACGTCATCGTGCTCGGCCGCGGTAAACCAATGCCTCCGCAGAAGAAGGAAGCCGACGTGCCGCTGGTCGTGGACCTGCGCGCCGACCTGGGCGACAACTTCCACCTGCGCGGCCTCGGCATCGACGCCATGCTCGAAGGCAGCGCCCGTGTCCGCATGACCGGCAGCGGCGCGCCGCGCGTGAACGGCACCATCCGCGTCGCCAGCGGCAACTACGCGGCCTACGGCCAGAAGCTGGCGATCGAGCGCGGCGTGATCACCTTCAGCGGTCCCTACGATAACCCGGCGCTCGACGTGCTCGCGCTGCGCAAGCAGCCCGAGGGCACGCAGCTGAGCGAGACCAATGTGGAAGCCGGCGTGCAGGTGCGCGGCACGGCGCGTTCGCCGCAGGCGAAACTGGTGTCGACGCCGAACGTGCCCGACAGCGAAAAACTGTCCTGGCTGGTGCTGGGTCACGGCATGGAGGGCACCAGCGGCAACGAGAAGGACGTGCTGAGCGCCGCGGCCGGCGCCCTGCTGGGCGGCAAAGGCGGCACCGGCGGCATCCAGTCGAAGCTGGCGAATTCGCTTGGCGTGGACGAGCTGGGCATCGGCCAGGGCCGCAACGGCGACGCCGAAGGCCTGGCAAACACGGTGGTCACGGTCGGCAAGCGGATTTCCTCGCGCGCCTACATCAGCTTCGAGCAGGGCGCGACGACGGCCTCGAGCCTGGTGCGCCTGCGCTATAAACTGACGCCGAAGTTCACGCTGCAGTTCCAGGCGGGGACGAATACGGCGCTCGACGTGCTGTATGCCTGGGCGTTTGACTAGGCCCGCTGATAAGAACAGAGGTCCCCGCGGGGACCTCTTTTTTTAATGCAGGCTTGGTTTTGGATCGGGTACCGGATCTTCGTTTGCCGGCGTGTGCACCGGCACGTGATGCGGGTGCGGCGTGTCGAAAGGCTCCGGCAGCGGCTCGTCGGCCGGTACGGGATCGGGTGCGCGGTGCAGGCGCACCGGGATGGGGATGGCTGCAAACATGGGTCGGCTCTCCTGAAAACGGTGTTGTCACCTTACCATGACGCGCTTCTGTCCGACGCCCGGTTACAATGCCAGGTTCAACTTAACAGCGCGACTCAACCTGCATTAACGACCGATGACCATCACCACGCTCGCCCTGCTCCTGCTGACGCCGATCCTCGTCTGGCGCATCTATTCGCGCCTGAAGACGCAGATGGCGCGCCAGCGCTCGATCGTCTCGCGCCACTACACGGGCGTGCTGGTGTTCGCCGGGATGATCCTGGTGTCGCTGTCGGAAGTCTTCAACCGGCCCTACGCGCTTGGGGCGCTGGCGGCCGGCACGGCGCTGGGTATCTTCTGGAGCGTGTTCGCCCTGAAGCGCACGGTGTACGACGATACCGAAGGCGGCTACTTCTTCACGCCGCCGATGCGCCTCGGGATCGTGATGGCCATGATCCTGGTCGCGCGCGTGCTCTACCTCGGGGTCGAGATCTATGCGAGCCAGCAGGGCAACGTGCCGGCGCCGCGCTTCACGGACAGCCCGCTGACCATGCTGTGCGTCGGGCTGACCGCGGCCTACTTCGCGGCCTATTCGGTGGGGCTGCTCCTGTGGCGCCCGCATCGTGTTGGCGGGGTCTTTCCTTAAACGAAGCCAACACAGCACGACATTCACGCGCGGGGCGTAGCGGGGAATTCGGGCAGCAGGCTGCCCGCCCGCGGAGCGCCCTGCCCGACAGGGCAGGGCATGCCCGGTGAACCCGTCATTGACGCCATTGGCGTCAATGCCCCCTACGGAAGCATGAACCCCGCGAAGAAATCGGCCAGGGCCTGGTGCGCATCGAGCGGCAAGACCTGCGCCACGTACTGGTCGGGGCGCACCACCACCAACGCGCCCTGCTCGCGGTCGACGCCGCGCAGGTCGAAGATGTCCGGGCCGTGCTTGAGCCGCGCGCTGAAGACCTTTTCGTAGTCGTGCAGGCCGTAACGCCCCTTGCGCGGCCATAGCAGGGCCGGCATGCTGCCGGTCTCCAGCTCCGCGTGGCTTTGCTGGAACACGGCGCGCAGGTCGAACACGGCGTCCGGATCCTGCCCTGCGGCCGTGTACCTGCGTACCGGCGAATCGGGCGACTCCTCGAGAAAGCGGCACAGTGCGCGCATGCCCTCATCGTCCCTGCCGGCGAAGGCATACAGGCGCCAGCGTCCGTCGGCCTTGCCCGCGTGTCCCAGCTGGACCACCTTCGCATCGCTGATGCGCAGCACCTCGGCCGAATGGAAACGGGTGCCGACGGCGAAGCCGCTGGCCAAGCCCTGGTGACTGTCGTCGCCGCACAGCAGCGAAGGACGGTATTGCGTGCCCACGCCGGCCGTGTAGCGCAGGTGCTGCTCGAAATAGCGCTGGAACTCCTTCGGGTCCAGGCCTGTGCCCTGGCCGTCCGCCGGCTTCTCGCTGATCATCCGGGACCATTCGCTGTCGAAGTCGATCAGCTGCTTGCCCACCGCCTGGCGCTCGGCGGTATAGCTATGCAGCAGCGCAGGCGGGCACTGTCCGCGCAGGACGGCCGCCAGCTTCCAGCCCAGGTTGAAGGCATCCTGCATCGAGCAGTTCATGCCCTGCCCGGCCTTCGGACTATGCGTATGGCAGGCGTCGCCGGCGATGAAGACGCGCGGCGTCCGGCTGTCCTCGTGCCCTGCAGCCACGTCGTCGTACTTGTCGCAGATGCGCTGGCCGATCTCGTACACCGACCACCAGGCCACCTCCTTCACGTCGAGCTGGTAGGGGTGGAAGATGCGTTGCGCCGCCGCGATCAGCTGCTCGGCCGTGATCTGGCGCTGCGCCACCCGCTCGTCCTCGCCCAGCTTGTCCATCTCGACGTACAGGCGCGTCAGGTAGCCGCCCTCGCGCGGAATGATCAAAATACTGCCCGCTTCGGACTGGATGGCGACCTTGTAGCGGATGTCGGGGAAGTCCGTCACCGCCAGCACGTCCATCACGCCCCAGGCCTGGTGCGCGGCTTCTCCCTTCAACTCGCGCCCGATGGCCGCACGCGTGGCGCTGCGGGCACCGTCGCAGCCGACCACGTAGCGCGCACGTACGCTCTCGCGCTGGCCCGCGTGTTCGGGATCGGTGCGCTCCAGGGTCACCGTCACCGGGTAGTCGGCGGCCGTCTGGTCCACCGCCACGTCGATCAGCTTGCGCGAATAATGTGGCGCCAATCGGCTGGGCGAATTACGCATCGTCTCGAGATAGAAATCGTGGACCCGCGCCTGGTTCAGCACCACGTGCGGAAACTCGGACAAACCGTCCTCCGTGTCCTGCACGCGGCCATGGCGCGTGATGTTCTGCGGGTTCCGCTCGTCCGGCTTCCAGAAGGTCACCTCGTTGATCCAGCACGATTCCTGCAGCACGCGCCCGGCGAAATCGAAGGCCTCGAACATCTCCATCGTGCGGCAGGCGATGCCGTCGGCCTGCCCTTTCTCCAGCGGCCCCGCCTTCTGCTCGACGATCGCCGTGCGAATGCCGGGGAAAGCGGCCAGCTGCGCCGCCAGCGTCAGGCCGGCCGGGCCGCAGCCGACGATGAGCACGTCGACCTGCTCCGGTACGGCGTCAAGGTGCGGCAGGGCCAGCGGCGAGACGGGGTGAAGCTGGGGGTCGCCGGGACGAAATCCGTCGAGATGGAATTGCATGATGGTCTCCTGATAGCTGCTGTTATGTGAGTACTGTGACGCAAAAGGAGTATGTTGAAAACGGATGGTTCTTGATTGCTATAATCAGGAATCCACATACTGGGCTGGCCATGAAACGATTCGACCTGGAACTGCTGCTGGTGTTCGACGAGATTTTCAAGACGGGGAACGTGACCCGCGCCGCGCACAACCTCGGCCTGCCGCAGTCGAGCGTCAGCCTCGCCCTGGCCAAGCTGCGCGAGCATTTCAATGACCAGCTGTTCAGCCGCACCGCCAAGGGCATGGTGCCGACGCCGCGCGCGCAGAACGCGATCGAGGACGTGCGCCGCGCCATCTCGGCCCTGCAGCATGCGCTGGCCGACCAGCCGGTATTCGATCCCGCCGCCAGCACGCGCCGCTTTCGCATCTGCATGACCGACATCAGCGAGATCGTGCTGCTGCCGCGCATCCTCAACCACCTGCGCAGTGTCGCACCGGGCATCCATCTCGAGATATCGCGTATTTCGCCGGACTCGCCAGGCGAACTGGCCGACGGCCTCGTCGATCTCGCCGTCGGCTTCATGCCGCACCTGGAGGCGGGCTTCTACCAGCAGAAGCTGTTCGACCAGCACTTCGTCTGCCTGGCCGCGACAACGCATCCGCGCGTGGGCGACACGCTCACGGTCGCGCATCTGCGGCAGGAAGGACATGTGCGCGTGCGAACTTCCGGCACCGGTCACGCGATCGTCGACAAGATCCTGTCGCGCGAGGAGATCGAGCGCAGCGTGGTGCTGAACCTGCCCAGCTTCCTGGGCGTGGCCTCGATCGTGGCGCAGACCGAGCTGCTGGCCATCGTCCCCGAGCGCTATGCACGGCTGGTGGCCGGCAGCGAAGCGGTGCGCTTCCTGCCGATCCCGGTGGAACTGCCCAGTTACCAAGTCAAGCAGCACTGGCACGAGCGCTACCATGCCGACGTCTCGAACCGCTGGTTGCGCCAGATGGTGGCGGCACTGTTCGCCGGCTAGGAGCGCTCCAAGGATTATTTCTTGCCCGGGTCCTTCTGGTTCGGGAACTGGTCGAATTCGACGTTGAACAGCTCGCCGTTCACTTTCTCGACCCGGCGCACATACTCCGTCTGCACCACGTCGCGCGTCGCGGGGTCGAGCATGATCGGCCCGCGCGGGCTGTTCAGCTTCAGGCCCTTCAGGACCGCCATCGCCTTGTCGCCGTCGATGTCGCCCTTCAGTTTGCGCGCTACCTCGTAGATCGCCGCCATGCCGTCGTAGCCGCCGACGGCCATGAAATTGGGCCGGCCCGCGCCCGGATTCACGCTCGCGAAACTCTTGAGGAAGGCCGCGTTTTCGGGCGACTTGTGCGCCGCCGAATAGTGGAAGGTGGTGATCACGCCCAGGGTCGCGTCGCCCATCGCCGGCAGCATGTGGTCGTCGGTCAGGTCGCCGGTGCCGATCACCTTGATGCCGGCTTCGGCCAGTCCGCGCTCGCGGTAGCCCTTCATGAAGGCGATCGTGTGCTCGCCGGGCGGCACGAAGACGAACACCGCGTCCGGCCTGGCATCCTTGATGCGCTGGATGTAGGGCGCGAAGTCGGGATTTTTCAGCGGCACGCGGATCGTCTCGGGAACGGTGCCGCCGCCGGCCGTGAAGGTTTCCTTGAAGGCCGCTTCGGCATCGATGCCCGGCGCGTAGTCGGCGACCAGGGTGACCACCTTGCGGATCTTGTTCTTGAGCGCCCAGGTCGCCATCGGCGCGGAGCTTTGCGGCAGCGTCATCGACACCCGGGCGATGTAGTTCGACTTGGTCGTGATGACGGAGCTGGCGGCGTTCATGATGATCATCGGCTTCTTTGCCTGCTCGGCCACCGGCGCGACGGCCAGCGCCTCGGGCGTCAGGCCGAAGCCCGCCAGGAAATCGACCTTCTCGCGCACCACCAGTTCCTGGGCCAGGCGCTTGGCGATCTCGGGCGCGGGCCCCGTCGTGTCGCGGATGACGACTTCGACCTTCTTGCCGGCGACCGTGGCGCCATGCTGCGCCATATAGGCCTTGATGCCGCCTTCCATCTGCTTGCCGTAATCGGCGAACGGTCCGGAGAAGGGAGCGATCAGGCCGACCTTGATCGTGTCGGCGGCTTGGGCGAGCATGGTGACGCCGAATGCGGCGGCTGCCAGGATGATCCTGGAGGCTGCGTGTTTCATGTTTGTCTCCTTTTATATTGTGCAGCTAGTGTGCCCAAGTTCCTGGAGACTGCCTACTTGCCCGACCTTGATGGGGACAATCAGCTTTTCGAATAATGGTGGGGGGCGGCCCGTAAAAGTAACGTAGGGTGGGCACTCCGTGCCCACCCTACAAAAGCTACGCGGCTTGCGCCTCTTCCTTCCGTCGCTGCAGCACGAAGATCGGCTGCGCCCACTGCGTGTCCTTCTTCTTCTTGCTCGTGATGAGCGTCAGTTCCGAAGGATCGTAGACGTCGGTGTTGTGCGTCAGCGGCGTCGTCATCAGGTACTGGG
>Ga0308168_1002507_pt1 | contig 15066 bp, 14 predicted proteins | sample PhyCR2_FD_202133 | JGI IMG/M metagenome (GOLD analysis project Ga0308168, IMG submission 202133) | Phyllosphere microbial communities from UC Gill Tract Community Farm, Albany, California, United States - DLSLRC.R2 | ecosystem: Host-associated > Plants > Phyllosphere > Unclassified | place: USA... | reverse complement strand
GATCCCGGCCTGATGGCCGGGATTTGGCAACTACCAGAGTGATTTATTACCCTTATTCTTGGCGTTCGCCTTGCTGCGTGCGACAGCTTTCACCTCTTCAGCCAGTGCTTCACTGGTCCACAAGCAGTATACCCGCTGTGGCCCTACATTCAGCAGTACGAGTAGGAGTGCTTAACGCACCACTTGTGAAAGCTTTCCAATAAACCCTAAAACTAGAAGGTTATAACTGTCGCCCCAGACATGACGAGTAGCTAAGCGAATTCTCATAGCTTCGATAGCATCGGGGCGGTTAGCCATTCTCAAACGCCTACAATTGGGATCATATCTTCTACGTCAAGTCATCAAGAAAAAAGCTTGTAAACGCTATCAAAAGAGTACGAAAAAATAATAGAATAGCGGATGTTTAGTGTCATCTGACTTGGTTTTCGGAAAATTTCGGTTGCACTGCGTCAAAAATGACGCAATAACTACGTTAAATTTGACATAGAAATTTAATTTAAAGCAACAGGAGGTGCCAGGTGGCTAATTTTGATACGGATTATTGTTACACATTTCCTGCAGTTCGCGGGATACAGGCGGGTCGCCCCTTCTATATCGCGACCTGTCCAATGCGGATCATCCCTAAAATTTTCAGCTTTGATGAAACTGAAGTTCCCCCGGAGCTGCGTGCACAACGTATTCTCAACAAAAGCCGAATCCCGGATATGGTTCGCTATCTTCTTGAAAATCCAAAGGATTATGTTTTTTCAGCCTTAACCGCCTCAATTGCGGTTGATGTTGAATTTATAGAACATCCAGGTTCAGGTAACCTTGGCACGTTAAGAGTACCAATGGATGCGCAGATTCTGATTAACGATGGTCAACATCGCCGCAAAGCTATTGAGGAAGCGCTAGAAGAGCGCCCGGAACTGGGGCATGACAATATCCCCGTGTTGTTCTTCGTTGATGAAGGGCTCGTGCGTAGTCAGCAGATGTTTGCTGATTTAAATAAATACGCTGTTAAGCCCAGTCCATCACTAGCAACACTGTATGACCATCGAGATATGGGCTCAGAATTGGCTCGCTACATGGCGGCAAATGTTGAACCGTTTGTTGGCCTGACTGAGATGGAAAAATCCAGTATATCAACGCTTTCAAGCAAGCTGTTCACCCTCAGCAGCATCAAACAAGCTACCAGAGCTCTATTGGGCAAAGGGCCGAAAGATGGCTGTGATGAAGACGAAAAAACATTAGCCATCAGCTACTGGCAAGCAATCTACAAAGTTATGCCTGACTGGCAGATGGCAGCACGCAAAGAAGTTTCCCCTGCACAGCTGCGGCAAGACTATCTGCATGCTCACGGCATCGGACTACATGCGTTGGGAATGTTGGGCAGGTGTTTAATTACCGAATCGCCTGACACTTGGCAGCAAAAGCTTGCAGATCTTAAGCAAGTCGACTGGCGAAAAACCAACCCGGAATGGTTAAAAAGAGCAATGTTGCATGGGAAGTTGAGCAAATCGACTACTGCCATACAATTAACTTGTAATGTCCTCAAAACTGCCTTGAGCCTGCCTCTGACACCAGAGGAAAAGCAGCTCGAGGCTCAGGTAGTACAATCATGAGTAAACTATTGAACGCCCACGATCTGGCCGACTATGAAGATTTTATTAATCTCGAAGATTTCGCTGGCCGCCCACTGTCTGAATACGTATCAGAAGTTCAGCGTATTTATTGCACAGATAAACGCCCATGGGTGATCGGATATAGCGGCGGTAAGGATTCCTCTGCCGTTATCACTCTGGTATACCTTGCGCTTCTTGGTTTGCCACCAAAAATGCGCTCTAAACCAGTTTTTCTAGTCTCTTCAGACACACTTGTTGAAACGCCCGTAGTCGTTGATTTAATTAAAAAAACAATGCAACAAATCGAAGCCGGGGCAAAACGTGATGGCCTTCCAATCACTCAGCATCCTGTCGTTCCCAAAACAAATGAAACCTTCTGGGTGAATTTACTTGGGAAGGGTTACCCTGCGCCGACAAGAAGTTTCCGCTGGTGTACTGAACGTATGAAAATCAATCCGGTGAGTGATTTCATTCGTGACAAAGTAAGCCAGTATGAAGAAGTCATCGTTGTGCTTGGTTCCAGGAGCAGTGAAAGCTCTTCCCGTGCACAGGTCATCGCGAAACATAAAATTGATGGCACCCGCCTTGCTCGACATACCACTCTCTCAAACGCTTTCATTTACACCCCGATTGATACTTGGGATGTTGAAGACGTCTGGAAGTTGTTGCGCGGTGCATTCAGGTATTCACCTGATGACGTTGAGGAGTGGGAGAGCCCATGGGGAGGAAATAACCGCCCACTATGGACACTCTATATGGACTCATCTAACCAGGGTGAATGTCCTCTGGTTATTGATGACAGCACACCATCTTGCGGCAGCTCGCGCTTCGGCTGTTGGACCTGTACGGTTGTGACCAAAGACAAAGCAATGGAAAGTTTGATCCAGAATGGTGAAGACTGGATGTTACCGTTGCTGAATTTCCGCGACATGTTAGCGAACACATCCGATCCAGCGAAAAAAGATACCTTTCGAAACTACAAGCGTCGTACAGGCAAAGTGAGCTATCAGTACGCAAAAGATGGTGAGGAGTTGAATGCGGACAGGAAGCATGTACCTGGCCCTTACTGGCTTTCGTATCGTCGTGAATGGCTTAAAAAACTGCTTCAAATAGAGAAAAGCATCAATGAAAGTGGTCATGACATCACGCTGATCACTCATCCTGAGCTACATGCGATCCGTCAAGAATGGCTTAAAGATCCGAATGAACCTGACTGGCATGACTCATTGCCTGAGCTTTATCGCAGTGTTTACGGTCATGATCTCAACTGGATCGTTGATGACCAATCACGTTTCAATGCCAGCGATGCCGACTTGCTATCTCAGATTACCCAAGGCTTTGATGTTGAACCTGAGATGGTAATGAAATTGATTGAGCTAGAAATCTCAATGGAAGGTATTAGCCGTCGACAAGGCATCTTCGATAAGATCGGCACCATTCTGAAGCAGGATTGGGGCAGTCTGGAACAAATTGAGCAGAAGCAATCTGCTCTGCAAAAGCGCCATCAGCGTGACCTTCATCAGGAAGAAATTAACAAGATAGAAGTTGAGCTTCAGAACTTGCAGCGCATGCTTGCTGATGCAGAAGAGCCATCACTTCTTTATCGTGAGGTGACTCAAAGTGATAATTAAACAATTAGTTTTACGTAACTTTCGCGTTTTCCGGGGCGAGCATGTAATAGACCTTGCTCCAAGAAACCGTGAGCATGAAGTCCACGATCGCCCTATCGTCCTGTTTGGCGGGCTGAACGGTGCGGGTAAGACATCAATTTTGACCGCGATCAGACTTGCGCTGTATGGCCGACTAGCATTCGATCAATCGATGCAGCAGCAGGACTATATCGATCAGCTAACGTCACTGATTCACAACGGTGTTAGCCAGGCTCAACGCCCGGATGAGTCGTCGATCGAATTAACATTCACCTATAATAAAGGTGGCAAAGAATCAGAGTTCACAGTTACGCGTTCATGGAAGCGCGGTAAAAAAGACAAGTTATCTCTCGTACAAGATGGCGAACTTCTGAATGAACTCAATTATGAGCAGTGCCAAGGGTTTCTGAATGAACTTATTCCGCATGGTGTGGCAGACCTGTTCTTCTTTGACGGGGAAAAAATAGCCGAACTTGCGGAAGATGAATCAGGAAATATCCTCAGGACAGCAGTACGTCGCCTATTAGGCTTAGATCTGATTTCAAAACTCCGTAGCGACCTGGCTATTTTTACCAAACGCCAACATGCAAAACAGCTTGGTGCTCTTCAGCAGCAGCAAATTTCAGACCTCGAACAACAATTAAAGAGACTGAATTTAGATACTGAAAAGCATCTTGCTGCAGCTGATGATATCAAAGCAACGATCGAAATGTTGAGTGTCAAAATTTCAAAAATTGAAGGTCAGCTGAGCGCGCAAGGTGGTGCCTTCGCACTAACAAAAGCCCAAGAGCAGTCGAAAGTTGATGACCTGCTAAAGGATAAAGAGCGGCTTGAAAAGGCACTCCGTCATGAATGTGATGGTGTGCTTCCTTTCGCGCTTGCGCCAAAGACTATGGCAAAGCTACTTAAACAAATTGCCGACGAAGCAAAAATCAAGCAAGCCCAGAGCTTTGAAAAAGAACTCAGTTCCTTCCTCGAACAACTAAAAGCAGATCTCGCATTTCGCTCTAAAGAGACCAGTAAAATTGCTACAGAAGCAATTACCGATCAGCTTGCGTCCTATATGGAGGCAAAGCCAAAAGGCAAGTTGCTGTTTGATATTTCAGAACGTGAAGCCGGTATGCTTCAACAAGCTATTGAGCAAGATAGTATTAAGTCTTGGGGTCGATTCGATACTTACCGTAAAGAATTAACTATGGTTGAAGATAAGCTTGAACAAGCCTCATCAAACATTGCTCGCGCACCAGAAGATGACCAATTACTGGATATATTTAATAATGTCCGTGAGTTAGATTCACGACGACTGGTTGAAAAAAACAAGTATAAAAGTCATCTTGAAACTGCTATTAGTTATAAAAAACAACAGTATGAACTCGCTCGTCAGATCCAAAAACTTCACGATGAGGAAAGAGATCAATATGGATTCAGCAGTTCTCTAAAGAATGCGGAAGAAACTATAGGATTATTAGATTCCTACACAGAGGTACTAACTCAGGCCAGGGTTAAAACACTGGAAGGAAATTTCGAAGTGGCCTATCGAAAACTTGCTCGTAAGGAAGACCTTAAACTTTCTGCACACATTAATCCAGAGACTTTCGATGTTGAGTTGGTTGATGAGCATGGCATTGCAATTAACAGGAAGCTTCTTTCCGCAGGTGAAAAGCAAATCTATGCTATCGCTATTCTTGAAGCACTTGCTAAGACATCTGGACGCGATCTACCCGTAATCATTGATACGCCTCTGGGAAGACTGGATTCGTTCCACAGGGATAAGTTGATCAATCATTATTTCCCATTTGCCAGCCATCAGGTAGTTTTGCTCTCTACTGACACAGAAGTAGATGAGAAGTACTTTGTGGATCAGTTAAGGGATGATATTTCTCATGCTTTCCAGATTAACTATGATGCGATGACAAAATCTTCGTCACTAAAAAAAGGTTACTTCTGGCAATTCACGAAGGAGGCATGCTAATGCTCCCTAACCGTATGCAGTTGAATCGCCAAACTGAAGAACAGTTAAAGAAACTGAAAGCTTATACAGGCATAACACCAAACGTTGCAGCACGCTTGGCATTCTTCCGTTCTGTTGAAAGCAATTTTAGGTATTCTCCTGAAAGGGATACCAAGAAGCTTGATGGATCGTTAGTGCTGGATAAGATTACCTGGCTTGGCGACACATCTCAAGCTACAGAGCTTGTACTTCAAATGCTATATGCTGATTTGGATTCTAAAGAAATGATCAAAGCATGGGCTTCACATGTTGAGGATGGGATTGCGGCATTAAGAAATCACAGATCGATGTCTGCTTTTAGTACTGTAATATAATGAAATCCCCTTGGCAGTTTTTAGCCAAGGGGACTTGAAATCAAATCTTTAAAGGCCAGATTTCGGGAGATTTTTTGGCGATAATATCAGTCCTTTCGGATATCCAATGTGCACTCCACTTTTCACCAAGATTTCCACGCTCGAAAATATTCTTTGTGTCTGAGAATATTGAATCAGAATATTCTTTAACCTTAATGTCGAATACAGAGTTTTTAATCCTCTGATTAATAGGTTTATGTAGAAGAGCCATATTTCCTAAATTGTATATAAAATCTTTAATTTGTGTCCCTGTTGGTATATCAAATGAATTACTATCCAACCAAAGATTAGGCTGCTGAGGTAACACATGTTCAAGGTGAACCTCGCCATAATTAGGGATGCTCTGTGATTTATTTTCACTTAAATAGAACTTAGCCAAGATATATTTAGCTATTTGATTATCTTGCGTCCTAAATTGTTTTAAGGCTAATATGAACGCATCATCATTAATTTTTTCCTGATCAAGATAAAATGGTTCCAATATTTCATCTTTTAACATACTGGGATCTCTCAATCGACTCAGGACTAAATCGAAAGTTTTCTTAGCCCCACCAACTGAAAGATCACTAATTGTAATCCATCTAAATAAGAAAGACAGACTTAATTTTGCCAAGTCATCAAGCAACTCCGGTCTGTTTTTTCTTGCATACATCAAAACTGGATAACAAGTGGTATATTTTAACGTATTTATTTCACCACAGTATTTGAGGTATTTTTTCTGTCTATGTATACATTCAGGAAATGTAAGGTCCATAGAAGCATACTCGCATAAATCCTCTGCGTAACTCCTTAGTTCTTTTGAGAATGACTCAATATCTGTTTTATCATTATCTATGTGTCTTCCTACATTTTTATAAAGTTCTTTTTTAGTAATATTGGCTCCTCTGATAGCCTCCCAATAGACTCGTAAAAAATCTACTGGAGAGAGCCTACTATTTTCAACATGCTCGATCATTTGCTCCCAGTTGGCCAGCAATGATTCGTTCTTTTCATCTTGACCATTAGCTCTCATTAAAATCTTGTTCTTAACTAAATCTGCTACACTTAGATCCATGCCTTTTGAGTTTAAAGACTCGAATAATAGAAAAGCATCATAGTCAGTCTCAACCTCAATGGTGATGAACTTCAAATTTTTAACGACATGTATCAACAGTTTTAGAAGAATACTTAACGCATCAGAACCCGTAATATCGTCTGCAATACATTTAGAAAACGTTTTCTTTGTTTTTAATAGCCTGCGGTCACTTTTGTTAATTTTATAGCTTTCTTCCGTCAGTAATACAGTACCTTCTACATCTCTCTTTATTATCTCTTGAAATAACTCATTGTCTTTTCTGTTTAATTTCAGGAAGTAATTGTCCGGTTCACTTGGTTCTCTTAAACGAGCACTTGCAATCGACATAATTCTTTTTGCGATATCATGATTGCTTTTCTCTCTCGGGCTATCTTTAAATATAGACGGAGTATCTCCATACTCAGAGCCAATTGATGCTATAACCGAGAATAGAATCGAAAATGTAGCAAGTCGCTGCTGTCCATCTACAATATCGAAAAGATCATTATTTTTATTGTCTTTTTTTAAGACAATAGTCCCCATAAAATATTCAGAATTTTGTTTGTAGGATGTTATTATATCCAACCAAAGAGTTTCAACTTCACCAGCAGACCATGAGTAATCACGCTGATAATCGGGAACACAATACTTAGTTTCAAGTCCAGATAATATTTTCTCTAAGCTTTTACTTTCTGGTATAATATTCATCTGTAATAATCCTTTTTAAGAAAAAAATCAGCCATTATTTTCCTTGGGAACAAAATCCAAAATTATCTGGGCCAAGTCATCATCTATTGCATAAAAATACGCCAATGGAACGTTTAAAACCGTAGCTAATCGCTGAGCCGTATCAATATCCGCCTGATGAATACCCTTCTCATATCTGTTGATACGTGAGCTAGCAACAAACTCATCTATACCTGCAGCGATACCCAGTTTTTTTTGTGAGATGCCTTTAGCGACGCGCGCATGTTTCAAGCGCTTGCAGAACGTGCTCTGAATATTTGATTTTGATTTCATAGCTACGAATATCGTAGATTTTACTGATAACTAATACTACGAATAACGTAGTAATTGCGTCAAATTGGCTTATGAGACCTCGAAAAAACGTCAAGAACAGATGTCTCATCTTTAGAAAAAAACTCCAAAAAAAAAACTAAAACAGATAAAACCGCCGACAAAACAATAAAAACCTTATCAATCATTGAGATAACATCCTATGGAATGCTCTTCATAATTTTGTTCAAGACAAACAACATTAGGGAATCTATTGATTATTAGCTTTCAGTTAACTATTATTACAAATATTAAATTACGCCCCAATATAAACACTATTTCATTCTAAAACTTAAGATTAGATATAACATGTTAAAACTTGCTGGTCTAAAGTACTCATATTCTTCAGAAAACTGCTCTATCGTTAAAGATTTTTATATACCTGCTTTGAAAAATGCAAAATATTACGATAGAGCAGTAGGTTTTTTTTCATCATCTTCTTTAAGTATCGCCGCGCGTGGGTTAGCTCCATTATTAAAATCTGGCGGCGTAATGCGATTAATCATCGGGTACCCGGTAAGCACTGAGGATTTTGAAGCCATAAAAAAAGGAATTACCACACCTAAGCAATTCATCGATATTGAAAATAAAATCTCTAATTATCTTGATAATTTAGAGGATTCACTCGAGTGTCGTCGTTTTGATGCATTATCATTTCTAGTGGCATCTAATCGTTTACAAATCCGCTTCGCTTTTCGTCCTAGAGGAATGTACCATGAGAAAATCGGCATTATCCGAGATAGTTACTGCGACCGTGTTGCTTTTATTGGCTCGGCAAATGAGACTGAAAACGCATTAAATGACAATTTGAACTCCGAATCAATTAATTCGTACTTCAGCTGGGATGAATCTGTCTATAAAAATTATGGCATAGATATCGAAGAGCGCTTTGAGAAATTATGGAGTAATGAGCAACCAGTTACGAAAACATTTCCAGCTAGCTTGAAATTCTTAGAAAAACTAGAAAAATACCATACAGGTAAAGATATTTTAAAAATAATTTCATCGTTGAATGATGAAGAAGAATCTTTTGTTAGCGACACTAAAAAACCATTCACTGATCTGCCAGTGTTACCCAGTTTTATTGGTCAGTTTAATTATAGCCTCAGAAGTCATCAACGGAATGCATTACAAAAGTGGGTTGATAACAAATATAGAGGTATTTTCAAATTAGCTACTGGTGCAGGTAAAACAATAACAGCCTTACATGCGTGTACAATTCTAGCTAGCAATGATTATTTCTCTAGAGGATTATGTGCGGTCGTTGCAGTACCTTATCAGGGATTAGCTGAACAATGGCGAGATGAGATGAGAAGTTTTAATATCAACCCCTTAATTTGCTACAAGTCACAATCTTTTTGGTTACAAGATATTAAAAACAGAGTTTCCGAGTTTAACCTATCAACAAAAAAAACTTTTATAGCCATAATTGTGGTTAACGACACCTTAAAAAAAGAAACTTTCCTCGCCGAAATAAATAAGATAAAAAGTGAGAAGCTTTTTTTTATCGGTGACGAATGCCACAATCATGCCAATAATAAAATAATAAATTTATTACCAAATGCCGGTCTGCGCCTTGGTTTGTCAGCGACTCCATGGAATGCAAGTGAGATTATTAAAAAGGAGTTATTAACGGGTTTTTATGGTGATGTAGTTGCAGAGTACGGGCTCATGGAGGCAATAAACGATGGAGTTTTATGCCCATACGAATATATACCAGTCCTCTGTGAAATGAGTGAAGCAGAGTCAGACTGGTACGAAGAACTTTCGGTAAAGATAACCAAAATGGAAGCAATTAAAGAATCTGGAGTGCATATAAATGATGATGCACTGATGCATATTTATCTTAAACGCTCACGATTATTGGGAAGCCTAAAATCAAAACTTGAAAAACTTGATGCTCTTTTATTAAAAAATGGGAAATCAACACATACTCTTTTTTATTGTGGAGAAGGGGGTGGCGATAATAATATAGAAGATGAAAAAACTATTGATGAAGTCACAGAAATACTGCATAGACATGGTTGGCGTACATCAAAGTTTACCAGTGATCAAACCTTGTCAATGCGAAAAAAAATAATGGCCACATTTAAAAATGCAGATATTGACGCATTAGTATCAAAAAGAGTGCTTGATGAAGGTATAGATGTACCGGCATGTACTCAGGCTTTCATCATGGCCAGCACGCGAAATGAAAGACAATATATACAGAGGAGAGGTCGAGTATTAAGGCGAGCTCCAAATAAAGACAAAGCAATAATCTATGATTTTGTAGTAAAACCACCACCAGAAAGAAATACATTAAATTGTTTTGTTTTATTGATGCAACAAGAGCGCTATCGTGTCGAAGAGTTTTCTTCGCTAAGTATTAATAAACCAGTACTAGGTGCTGAATATGAAAATTGATGAAATTAAGAATTATCTATCACAATTGAAAGAAAACCCAGAATTGCTTGACGAAGACTCCAGTATTATTGAAATGACAATCAATGATATTATCCGCGCTGAAAAAAAGTACTCTTATGGACTCGGTGTTACGACACAGCAAGATAGACAGGAAGAAATAGAAAAAATCATCCTTAATGCAATTGAGAGAAACATAAATGAAAATAAAAAGAATTAAACTTTGTGATTTTAGACAGTTTTTTGGTAACAAGAATACATTTGAATTCTCAGTTGACACTAAACGGAACATTACATTGATACATGCAGAGAATGGTGTTGGAAAAACAACAATACTCAACAGTATACTTTGGTGTTTTTATAATAAATTTACAGAAGACTTTGAGTCAAAGACAAAAATTGTAAATATTGATGCATTAGAGCAAGGGATTAATAAATGTGAGGTTGAAGTTGAGTTCATCCATGAAGATAAAAATTACAGTGCCAAAAGAATCTACAATGAGACAACTAAGGAATCATCTTTAACTTTATTTGCTATTATTGATGGCGATTATCAGCCAATCTATAATGACAAGAACTTACTTAACAGTGTTATCCCAGAGGAGATGGCAGAATATTTTTTGTTCCACGGTGAGGGGATTTCTAAACTTCAATCTGAGAACTCTAATTTTAGAGAGGCTATACGAGACATTTTAGGTTTCAACTTAGCATTAAAAGCCATTGAAGATCTTAATTTAATAAAGGGAAAATGGCAACTTCAGCTACAAAAAATAAATCAGAATGAAAAAAAATTCAATAAGCTCAGTGAGGAAATTAATTACAATCAAGTTCAATTGAATGATAAACATGCAAAACGGCAAGATATAAATTATCAAATTAATGAATATAAATTGATAAAAAAAAATCTAGACGATGAAATCATTAATTGTAAAATTGCAGATGCTACAGTTCTTAAAAGGAACATCCAATCAGTTGAAAAAGATATTTCACTGAGAAAAACGGACATAATTCGCGAAGAAACCAAAAGACAAAAACTCATTAATAATTATGGTTGGAGAATATTCGGAATTAACTTAAGCGAAAAAAGCATCGACTTTATTGAAACATCAACATTAGCAGGAAAAATACCTGCACCATATGATGAGACTTTAGTAAATGACATTCTTAACAAAAGAATATGCATTTGTGGACGAGAGGTAATTAATGGTAGTCAAGAATTTGAAAATATAAACAATTTAATAGATAAAGCCAATACTGCAGAATTAACAAATAGATTAGTTAAAGCTAGATCTTTTTCTCAAAATATTGGCAACAATGCAAAGGAATTTATAGACACATACAATGACATCACTTTTGCTTTAAAAAGATTACATCATGAGTCAGCTGAACTTGGTACTAGATTAAAAAACTTAATCGTCCAACTAGATAGTATTGATGATCTTAAACTAAAAGAATTGCGTTCAAAGGAAAATGATGCATCTTCAAAACTATCAAATTTAGAGCTGTCAAATAACTCTCTTGCAAGGGAAATTGATATACTTACAAGCAAAGTCTCACAACTAAAAAATGAGATAATCAAACATACACCAATGAATGATCCAAGTCTAAAATTATCAAGCTCTATATTGTTTATCGAAAAAACAATATCAGCATGCCAGAGCAAATTAAAACAAACAGAGATAAACTCCAAGGATTTAATTAAAAAATACGTAAATGATATAATCGAAGAGTTTAGCCGTAAAGATTTTACTGTTAGTGTTGATGATAACTTCAAATTTGAACTAATTCGTAAAGGTGGTGGTATTGTTGCAAAAAGCAAGGGTGAAAAACTAATTTTGAACCTTGCATTTGTTTCAGCGCTAATTAAACTAGCAGCTCAGAGAAGTAAAGCCGAAGGAAAATTCCTACAACCTGGGACGGTTGCACCATTTATAATTGATGCTCCATTTGGTGAGCTTGATGAAACTTACAGAGAGGCTACTGCAAAATTCCTACCAGAGAACTCAGAACAACTTGTATTGCTGCTTTCTTCATCCCACTGGCGAGGGACTGTAAGTGGGGCTTTAAAAGACAAAATTGGTCGCGAGTATTTACTTATTTCCCACAAAAAGTCTAGTCGTGGAAAAAAACCAATTGACGAGATATTTATTAATGGGAAAAAATACATTCAATCAATATATGAAGATGATTTCGATGGTACGTCTATTTGCGAGGTAAAATAATGGCTTCAATGTATTTTGATAACAAATTCAGTCATTTATGCAAAAATTTATCTGATGATAAAGTAATAAAAACTGATGAGAAAATATTTAACACACTAGTTGATTTAGCTGTTTTCGCGGCTATCATAGCCATTGATAAAGGCAGAGGAAGAACCGTTGTTGAAAAAAATGGCAGCGAAATCCCCGAAAGGATTTTCATCAACCAAGGAAAAGACGGCCTCGTGTATATGATTGCATTAATGGAAACCAAAGAACCGTATGTGTTGAAAGATGATAAAAAATGTTGGCGAATCTTTCAGGAGTATGTCAATACCGGCATGTCAGAGATTTCTGGTTGGTTGTCTGATAATCCCACGGATGCTACAGGTGTTGACACTTTACTAGGATTTATTACTGAAAAAGCATCTGTCTTGCTCGACTCAAATAGTGATTATTTAGAAATCCCAAATATTAAATTTTAATAATTATCACTCCATCGCTTTTAGATAAAGCACATGATGACATCATTCATGTCGGGCCTTAAAGGGCCCATGAGGCTGACTTTTTAATTTTTAGCACAAAAACCTTCTAAATACCTCTCTAATTAGATTTTTTAGACTTAATTTCTTTCAAACCCTAGCCTTTCCTCCCTTTTACCGTAATTCGTCATTGAAGGATAGGATTGTTGCCTTCAAATTATCATCACCTCTGGCTTAGAATGGGATTACATATCATTTTATCTGGCCGCCATCTATTCCAGACCAGAAAATCATACACGATTGTTCTTTATTAAATAGCGTCTCCGGATGAACCCTATTAATCTCAACATTTTTACTTCCAAGCTGCAGGACTTAACAGCCAGATGCAGCCCATTATTACCCCTCACACGCACATTATGTGGTCCCTGCTTGCCAACTTTCTGACGTTATTGGCCTTTGTCGTATATAAATTAGCGGCATGAAAAGACTAACGTAGAGTGAAAATTTTATTGGGCTTACCAGAACTGTCGAATTACGCCAGTTATTATTCAGCAATTTCTCGCCATCTACTGTAGAGATAAGTTTCAAAACTAAGTTCACCATCCCAACTTTGCCATACTTCCGCCACCTTAAAGGGCTAGTATTCTCTCTCTTTCCATCCTACAAAACAGGAATATTGTCTCCTTTCAACAACCATGTCTTCTCACTTAATGAGTGCCATTATTATTTCCTCAGAGACCATAAAAAGATAAAATATTAGCACTATGGAAAAAAACAGCACCTCTACTTCCTGTCACAGCCCGGCTGCTTACCGATTTTGGTGAGAGGCTCAAGCTGGCCCGCCTGCGCCGTAAACTAACCGCCAAACAAGTTGCGGAACGGGCAGGTATGACGCCAATGACGCTGCGTTCGCTTGAAGCCGGGGGGGCCGGTGTCACAATAGGCGCCTACTTGTCCGTCATGCAGGTGTTGGGGCTGGAAAACGATGTTAATAAGTTAGCCGCTGAGGATGAACGGGGCCGCCAGCTCCAGGATTCCCGCCTGTTAAAAAATGATAGCGTTGCGGCAGCTAAACCCAGGATGCCCCGCAAGCCCATTGCGGATAAAACTCCACTCAGCGATGCCGCGACCGCTGTCACCGATAATGGATCTGGCGGTCCGGCAGGGCACGCGGTAAACAATCATCGCGCCTCGTCCCTCCAACGGAAAGAGGCGGGTACCACATCAGCGGATCTGGCTGCACTGCTTAAACCGCCGAATAAACCGACAAAAGGAAGCTAATGATGGCAATGATCGGTGTCTACGCAGACTGGAATGGATTATCCGGGCCAAAACGAGTCGGTTTTCTGCATAATGCCCCCATAACACTGTCCAATCCAGCACTGAGCCGCATGAGGTTAGTATTATCCGATACTTTCGTCTGAACCTGGCAGAGGCTGATAAAATCATTCAGGACTTTATTGACATCGTGAGTCAGTGGAGGACCATTGCCAATGGTTTACAACTCCCTCAGCGGGAACAGGAATATATGGCGGAAGCATTCAGGCTTGCGGTGAATTAGCCACTTACCAAGTCGTGATGAACGTCTCATTTTATCTATCCCGACTGGACAGGGCGAACGGCCACATGCTAGTTGTTAATCGCACGGAAGAGTGAATTTATATTGTAAATATAAATGCCTCTTTCCGGGATAAATAATTCAAGAGTAATGGTTTGGCCCCCCCGAACCATTATCATCAGGGTACGTGAAGAGTAAGCCCTCAGAGATTCGTTTCTCTGAGGGCTTTTTTTTGTTTTTCTACTCAGGAGGAAATCAATGTCTAAACAACGTCGTCTGTCGAGAATTTTTGCAAAAGATGGCAAATCGGTCACGCTGGCGCTCGATGGTTATCACTTTTCAACTAAAACAGCGGGTATTGATAATACACTCAGCCAGCTGCCAGATTTGGTCGCGCAGGGTCTGGACTGTGCGCTGGTCACTTACGGCATGCTGAAAAACTTCGGTGAGGCATTAAGCCACGTTCGGGTGGTATTACGCGTCGATAGCACGGTGAGTATTTTTGATAATAGCGTGCCCGATACCGTTGCGGTGTTCTCCGTTGAAGATGCGCTGAAAGTCGCGGCGGAGGGCGTGGTGTGCATGACCTTCCCCGGCGCCTTCAACGAAGAGAAGACCCACCTTATGGCGATGCAGCTGGCGCAGGCGGCCGACCGCTGGAATATGCCGCTGATTGTTGAATCCCTCCCTTACGGCTA
>Ga0308168_1002506_pt1 | contig 15069 bp, 14 predicted proteins | sample PhyCR2_FD_202133 | JGI IMG/M metagenome (GOLD analysis project Ga0308168, IMG submission 202133) | Phyllosphere microbial communities from UC Gill Tract Community Farm, Albany, California, United States - DLSLRC.R2 | ecosystem: Host-associated > Plants > Phyllosphere > Unclassified | place: USA... | reverse complement strand
GAGCCGCGTCCAACTGTTCGGGCTCTCGCCAAAGTGGAACGGTGAATGGCAGCTTGTGCTCCCACTCGTGCTCAAGGCACCTGCGGCCTTCAGCTTGCCATTCACCGCTCTCACTCCAGATTCTAATTTCTAATCAAGACACAAGCGGCCTTGCGCCGCGATGGGCCGCATAGCGGCCCCGGCGATTTGAGCTGCGGGCTGAAATCCTGGGGCCGCTTCGCAGCCCATCGCGGCGCGAGGCCGCTCCCACAGTAGTAGATCGCGTGACCTGGAAAAGATCTCAACCGACCCCCGAAACATTTTGAACCAAAAATCTCACCCCCCTCTCCATCCGTAAACGAAGCGGCTAAATAAACCGCGGCGAACCCCGGCATCCCCTTGCATGCACCCGGGCCTTTTACTGCTGGTAGCGGAGCCTCAAATGATCCAAACCCCCTTGCTAATCGGTTTCATCGTCATGGCCCTGGCATCACTGGCCATCTACATCAAAGGCGCACATTACGGCCCGCTTCTGGGCCACACCCTCATCCACGCCGCCGTCCCCTTCATCGCCGCCACCGCCTACCTGTGCATGTACCTGGGCGTCGGCAACCTGATCAAAGTCGACGGCAGCGTCACCTACCTGGCCCGCTACGTGGACTGGGCCTTCACCACCCCACTGCTGTTGGCCGGCGTCGTCAGCTCCGCCTACTACGGCACCCGCGACCTGTACGGCAAAAGCGGCTACATCACCGCCATCGTCACCCTCGATGTGATCATGATCGTCACCGGCCTGATCGCCTCCCTGGCCCCTTACGGCGTGATCAAATGGGTGTTCTTCGCCTGGTCCTGCGCCGCCTTTGCCGGCGTGCTGTACCTGCTGTGGAAACCTGTCGCCAGCATCGCCAGCCAACAACCCGGCGTCAGCCCCGCCTACCGCCGCAACGTAGGCTTTCTCACCGTGCTGTGGCTGATCTACCCCGTGGTCTTCGCCGTCGGCCCTGAAGGCTTCTGGGCCGTGAGCGACGCCACCACCGTATGGGTATTCCTGGTGCTCGACGTGCTGGCCAAGGTCGTCTACGCCTTCACTTCGGAACGTAACCTGCGCGCCGTGCCGGTAGGCCGAGGCTACTGAGCATGACCTGCACAGGGCGCAGCTGGCGCGCCCTTGTGGGGCTGGCGATAGCGGCCAGCCTTGCAGGCGGGCTGGCACCGCTGGCTTACGTGCTGCTGGTCGGGCTCGGGCTTGGCCTGCTGCATGGGGCAAGCGACCTGTACCTGATCGAGCACGGGCAGCGCAGGCGCTTTGTGCTCAGTTACCTGGGCGTGGCCATCGTGTGCGCCCTGGTCTGGCAAGTGGCGGGAGCGCTGGCGCTTACCGCCTTTTTATTGCTGTCGGTTTGGCACTTCGCCCATGAGGACGACGTGTTCCAGCGGCGGCATGAGCAGATTGCGCTGGGGCTGTTCATCCTGGGCGGGCCTGCGGTGCTGCACAGTGACGCAGTAGCCCAGTTGCTCAACCTGGCGATGGCGGCCGGTGCATCCTCTGCCTTGGGTGGATGGCTGGCGGTGACGCTGGCGTGTGCCGGGCTGATTGCGTTCGGTGTATTGCTGATGAGTGCCTGGCAACAGCGTGACCTACGGCTGGCGCTGACCTTGCTGCTGGTGGTGGTAACCCCGCCGCTGATCGGGTTTGCGCTCGGGTTCTACCTGCTGCATGCCGAACCCCAAACCCGTGTGCGTGAGCGCATGGTAGGTGCCTTGTCGATGGGCGACTACCTGCATCGCACCTGGCCAGTGCTCGTCGGGGCAGGGGTGTTTGCCCTGGTGGGTGGGGCTGTGTTCTGGCAGCAGGAGCAGACCGGCATTCGGGCGCTGTTCGTGGTGCTGGCGGCGTTTGCACTGCCGCATATGGTGGTGTTGCCGCGTTTTCTTTCGGGGCGCGCAGTGCCCCAGGTGCCGGGCCCGGTTTGACCTGATCGACAGCCCCGGCGCGCAGGTGCGCCGGGGCGCGGGGTCAGCGCATCATGCCCAGTTCAGCGTCGTCCAGCAGGGCTTTGCCGAGTGCGCAGAGGTAGTGGGCGGCCCAGATCAGTTTGGGTTTGTCTTCCATCAAGCCTTCCAGGGTGAGGTCGCGGGCGTAACCCATCAATTCCGAAGCTTGTTCGCGGGCGTGTTGGCAGGGGATGCCGGGTTCGATGCGGAACAGGGCGTGGGTGTGGTTTTCGCCTTGGTAGAAGACGGTTTGGCCTGGGGTGCAGGGGGTGTGTGCGGTGGACATGGGTGTGGCTCCCTGAAGTTTTTCGGGCTGGCTGTTTTTGTGCTGCGGCTGGGTTACTGCCGTTTTGATTGAGCCAGGGGCTTGAGGGTTAGTGCGTGGGGTGTCGCGAGGGAGGGTGGTGGATTTGCAGGAGGGCAGATTCCAGCAGGCGGCGCAGGGATTCGAGCTCGTGCATGGAGGCCATGATCAGTGGGGCTGCCGGGGAGCGGGGCTGCATGAGGATGGCTTGTTGGGCCACGGCTTCGGCGCAGAGGGCGTAGTCGGCGGCTAGGGTTAGGGTGTCTTCCAGGGTGGCGGGTGGAGGTGGTGGATCCGGGACGATCTTCAGCATGTTCTGGTCCTCAGTGGAGCGACCAACGCTTGCTGTCAAACAAGTGGTGGCAGCTGTGCATGGGTTGACAGACCGGTGAAGACCAAACCGGCGCACACGAGGTGCCCCACACACAGCCGCCATAGGCAATCCGCGTGTTTGGTCGTCATCAGCCTGTCAAAGCTAGTCGTTGATGTGCAACGACGTGCTGAGACTAAGGGGGCGGAAAAACGACCGCAATGGGAAAGGTGGGTTGGGAGTATCTTTGGGAAATGGACTACAGGGAAGGAAAAAAATCTGAAAGTTTGGGGTTGTTTTAGACGTACTGGTTATGGATATGCCAGGGCTTTAGCGCTGCGTTTAATGCAGGGCGCAGCAGCGGCAAACTGCGGCTAGCCAAGAAGGTGGCAGCTCTGCGTGAGTTAGCCGACCGGGACGTCAGACACCCGGCGCACCCAAGGTGCCTCATGCAGAGCAGCCATAAAGCGGCACGGTGAGACTGCCGTGTGTTCCTAGGGTGTGCAATGGGGAATAGGCTCGGCGTATGTCTTTGGGAAGTCACCTACAGGGAAGAGAGTCTGATTCTTTTCTGTGGGTGGAAATGCAGTGTAAGTCAGCCGAATCTCGCTTGCCGGTATTTGCTTGGGGTAAGACAATAGAGCCTCGCAGGTATTTCATTAGCCAATCCCCTAAAGAACTCCCGTGCCTCCTGATCTCGTGCGAGTCCCGGCGTAATGAGCAGCTTCATTTCGCCGGGATCTGCAGGCTCAGCGCATCATGCCCAGTTCAGCATCGTCCAGCAGGGCTTTGCCGAGTGCGCAGAGGTAATGGGCGGCCCAGATCAGTTTGGGTTTGTCTTCCATCAAGCCTTCGAGGGTGAGGTCGCGGGCGTAACCCATCAGCTCCGAAGCCTGTTCGCGGGCGTGTTCGCAGGGGATGCCTGGCTCGATGCGGAACAGGGCGTGGGTGTGGTTTTCGCCTTGGTAGAAGACGGTTTGGCCTGGGGTACAGGGGGGTGTCTGGGATGGACATGGGTGTGGCTCCCTGAAGTTTTTTTGGCTGACTGTTTTTGAACTGCGGCTGGGTTGCTGCCGAGTTGCTTGAGCCAGGGGCTTGAGGGTTAGTGCGTGGGGTGTCGCGAGGGAGGGTGGTGGATTTGCAGGAGGGCGGATTCCAGCAGGCGGCGCAGGGATTCCAGCTCGTGCATGGAGGCCATGATCAGGGGGGCTGCCGGGGAGCGGGGCTGCGTGAGGAGGGCTTGTTGGGCCACGGCTTCGGCGCAGAGGGCGTAGTCGGCGGCTAGGGTTAGGGTGTCTTCCAGAGTGGCGGGTGTGGGTGGTGGGTCGGGGACGATTTTTAACATGAGTTGCTTCCGTTGCTGGGCCGACATCCGCCGCTGTCAAACGGTGGGTGGCAGCTGTACGTGGGTTGACAGACCGGCGGAAACAACAAGATCCGGCGCACGCAAGCGTGCCCGCACGTACAGCCGCCATAAGGGCGACCGCTTAGTTGTTTACCGCTGCGACCTGTCAAAGTCGTGTCGTTGGGTTGGCAACGACGGGGTGAGACTAGGACGCTGGGAAGGCTGACGCAACGGGAAACAGGGGAGGGGAGTATCTTTGGGAAATGGACTACAGGGAAGGGGGGAAGTCTGAGGTTTTGGGTGGGATGGGCTATACCTGAGCGCGGTTGCAGGGAGGTCCGACCTGTCGAATTGACGATGTGTACCCCAAATCCCGAGTATCGACTGGCGCTCGTAGATGCGTTGAAGTGGTAATCCGCTGAGCCGGGGTGAGCTGAAGCCAGTCGGTATCTACCTGTTTTTGCTAGAAAATAATTTGTTAGTCAACTTGCTTGGAATACCAGTTGGAACGCTGCGTGGCCTGGATTCCGATGGACGGTGCTTTTTTGAGAACCGCGCCCACAAACGAATCGTGGCCGATCTATAAAGCAGATGGTCGTACTGTTGATCGTTGCCCCTGCGCTCGCCGGTACAGGGGCTCCTAGCAAACGATACCGTCAATGATTGCTGTGTTGGCTAAGCCGACTCTCGAAGTATTGCGCCGTCTCTTTGTCAGTGCAGTACAGGTAGCAACCCTTCATTCCCCTTGTCATCAGGGTTCGGTACGTATTTTTGATGATCAGGTCTGTTTCACTTTTCGCAAGGGCAGGTTGCTCTTTCATCATTTTTTTCCAGCCGCGAATCGATTTATCGTGCTTGTCTCGCTCATCCGGGGATGTCACTACCTGACCGTCACGTACAACCAGATCTGGTCCGATAATCACCCCGATGTAGTCGACTTCCAAACCTTGGCAGGTATGAATGCAGCCAACCTGCTCGATGGAGTTTTCAGCGATGATCCATAGGCTGCCATCCTGATCCAGGTTCCATTGGCGTTTGTAGTCACCAATCACGATATCAGCAGCGGTGGGGGCTTTTTTGCTCAACCAAGGCCAGCAATAGCCCGCGACCACACGAGCTTTGTTTCCGTGGTTTTTCTCGTTGATTGCGTCATGCATCGCCTGAGGTGAGTCGAACACCTTAAACTCGTACTCTTGGGTCTCAAGCGTCGGATTTGCCGTCGAGCGAATGCCTAGCGTGTCATCCAGCCATGCCAGGTAACCGTCAGAACCACTGCAGCGAAACTGCGAAGACAGCACGTGTTCTTCAACCACAGCACCCTTGGCTTTTGCAAAGGCGCGTATCGCCTGCTTGCTGCCGATATCGCTCAAGGTTACACGCTGGTCCTCATCAATAAAGAAAATGGAGCATTTCGCTGAGTCAATCAGCTCCTTGATCTGGTTTTCCCCAAGGTTTCCATAAAGCCCGCTTTTCTCATTCAGCCGGTGAGCTTCGTCCACGATAAGCGCATCGAATGTATTGGGCTCAGTGTCGATGAATGCCCCAGAGCCTGAGAAGAAATTCGAGAAATGGCTGCGCTTGATGGTGCCAACCAGTTTGCTTTCGTAGACCTTGCGAGGGGCAGCATTTTTGGAGACGTATTTGCTCATCAGCTTCAATTCGGTGAGCTTCACCAGCAGATTGATAGCCAGGACAGTCTTTCCGGTGCCCGGCCCACCTTCGATGATCATCACCTTTGGTGATTGGTCCGAGGCCTCGCTTGCCGCCGCCAGCGCCGACTCAAAAATTGCTTTCTGATCGTCAATCAATACGAACTCGGGTTTGCCTTTCATCAACCCCCCGAGCGCTTCGGCTAGCGCCTTGGACGGGCGAATTTTTCCTTCGGACAGCTCGTAAAGAACCTCTTTGTTGTCGCCATGACTTATATGCTTTTTCAGAAAGCTTCTGAGTTTACTGAGCTCTTCCGGGCCTTTCAGAAACAGGGGAGCCTTGCTGATGTGGGGCTCGTAGTGAGCTGAATCTATGATGCCGTCGCTTACGTAGTTATGGAGGTAGGCACACGGGCGGATTTCGATGCTTTTGTCATACACCGCCTCGTTGAAGCCTTCCAACAGTGCTGCATATGACCACACCTGATAGGACGGGTGAATGGTCTCAATGAGGCCGCCACCCAATGCCGTTTTGACGATGGCATCCTTGGTTGTGGCGTTGGCCTTACTCCATTGCTTCAGCTCGATCAGTACGGCCTTTTTTGCCTGGTTTTCGTCGCGACCGGTGAGTAGAAAGTCGATTCGCTTCGACGACTGCGGGATGTGCAATTCGATGGCCAGGCCTGCATCGCTCGGCAGGCCTTCATCTCTAAGGACCTTGGCCATGTACGTCAGGGACCCTTGCCACGACCTGATTTCCGAGGAGCCGACGTTCTTGCCGGTAGCTTCCTTGTAGTGCCTGAGGATCACCTCCTCAATGTCATCGTTATCGTTGTCTTTTAGAAATTGCTGTTTGGTCGCAGCGTAAACGATCACGGTTTGTCCTTAGGTGCGTGTTGGTCAGAGTCGGTCGTACTTTTTGCTGGTGCTTCTGGCTTTATCTACCGGGTACTTGTGGTCATTCGAGGCGAGTTTTTGTGTCACCGCCTCGTTGAGGTCAATGCCAAGTACGCTGCTCAGGCGAACCAGGTACATCAGAACATCCGCCAGCTCATCCTTGATGGCTTGGCCGATTTCGGGATCTGTTGCGGAGGAGAGCGAATCCGCATCGCTCATCCATTGGAAAATCTCGCAGAGCTCACCTACCTCGCCAGTGAGAGCCAGGATGAGATTTTTGGGGGAGTGGAACTGCTGCCAGTCGCGATCATCTGCGAACCGCTGGAGCGATGCGGCAAGCTTCACTACGTCAACCAGTGGCGCTGATGAAATGTCTGAGTGACTCACGGGCTTATCTCTTGGGTATCGGTGAGGGGCTGAATCAGGTTTAGGAAATCCGGTCTTGGATTGTAAGGGTTTTCGCTGTATGAGCAGATTTTTTGTGTTTTCTCTCTCACGTGCGATCTGCCGGCGGAATTCCATGTCGGCGTTCTTGCTTTGGGCGTGGGAAATTGTTCCGTCAAAAAACAAGTCTTCCACTGCTTGTCGGTGGGCGTAGCTCGGTTAACCGCAATAACGATTATGCCCAGCGAACAGCGGCCTTTTCTTCGCCCTCATAGCGTGTGCAGATAGAGCGGCAGTGCGTTCCTGTGGTTGGCACTTTCCAATTGCCGCCTGTTTGCTAAGCAGTCGCTCACCTAGCTTTGCGAGGTCGGCAGACTCCAATAGTGAGGCGGCAGGTGACAATCTGCGCAGTTTCTGGCCTTACACGTGGGGACACAGCAGCAGTGTCGTTGCTACCCAGAGTAACGATGCGGCGCATTGTGGCCGAGCTAGATTTCTTGCGGGCTTCCCTGGCTATCCACCGCCAATCCCCCACAGATTCAGCTGCTTGTTGCGGGCGATGGTAAAACGCTATCATTTGGATTTATGCGGTGTTCCCGTTTTGGGAATTTATGCGATTGACGCGCCTTCGAAAGGGATTTATATTGATCCCAAATTGGGAACATTACTATGCATCTGGTTGGCAAGGACATACTCGATAGGCTGAGAGGGCGTGGACCAGAAATTGACACGTGGGTCAGCGCGTGGGTTGCTGAAATTATCCATGCGGTGTGGACGCAGGAATCTGATCTATTTGACCAGTTTCCCTCGGCAAAAGAGCGGAAGTCCGGTGTTTTTATTTTTGAAGTAAATTTAGCAAAGTGCTGGTTAGAGGTGAAAATTGTGTTTCCTCAAAAAATAGCCCTCATAACCGCGCTATTAGGTGCAGAAGAAATTGATGGACACTAAGGTCATAAAAACAGAAGAACAGCATCGAGCTTATCTGAGTGAAGTGGATAGGTTGATGTCAATGATGCCTAAGCCTGGTTCTTCAGAAAGTAATCGCCTTGAGGTTCTGATTCTTCTTATTGAAGATTATGAGAGTAAAAAACATCCGATAGACGCTCCTGACCCAATCGATGCAATTCTGTTTAGGATGCACGAGAGAAATTTAAAGCAAGCAGATCTGATTCCTTACTTTGGCACTAGAAGTAGGGTGTCGGAAGTTCTGGGTCGCAAACGTCCCCTGACTGTTCCTATGATAAAGGCTCTCTCGGTCGGATTGGGAATTTCGGCAGAGACCTTACTTGGGTTATCCCATACAGAAGAAAAGAAATCGACCGACGAAGTTGACTGGTCTAGATTCCCAGTGAAAGAGATGGTTGCTAGGGGGTGGATTGATAAAGCTATAGGGAAGGCCTCCAAAACTACTGAGGAAACGCTTCGGGAGTTCGTGTCTCTTATAGGGTGGCAGTTCGGTGAGGCTGCATTCAGGCGTACACCATTGGGTGATGCATACTCACCGACTACGAAATATTCTCTGTATGTATGGCTTCTTAGGGTTATTCAACGTGCTAGAGAGAGTAGTCATCTTTTGGGTACATTTGACCAGAGTAAGCTGTCGAATTCATTTTTGAAGGATTTGGCCCAGTTGAGTTGGTTTGAGAATGGACCTCTCCTAGCTATCGAGTTTCTTAAGAAGCATGGAATAGCAGTGATAATTGAACCTCATCTGAAGGGTACCATGTTAGATGGTGCTGCGTTGAAAGATGTAGATGGAACTCCTGTTATAGGCTTGACGCTTAGGCACGATCGGTTAGATAACTTCTGGTTCACGTTGCTTCACGAAGTTGCTCATATATGGAAGCATATTGGTAATGAAGAGGCTTTCCTAGATGACTTAGATGCTTCTTCAGAGGATAGAAGAGAGTCGGAAGCGAATCGAATAGCGAGAGAAGCTTGTATACCTAGGGTTACTTGGAAGCGCTCTGGCGCCTACTTAGATCCCAGCAGGGAAAATATAGATAAGTTATCCAGAGAGCTAAAGATACATCCTGCTATTATTGCAGGCAGAATCCAGCGAGAGAGAGAAAACTACCAGTTGTTTTCTGATTTGTTGGGGCGTGGCGAAGTTAGAAAAATGCTTTCTAATAATATTAATGGTGGGTTATGAAACTTATTTACGTCCCAATTTTGAAAGCTAAATCTGGTGAGCTCACTGCTCTTGCCGAGCTAAAAAAGTTTGCGGCAGAAAAAATTGTACCTTGGTTCGATATTTCACCAATTAACGATGATAAGTTAGAAAAGCTTAGCGGTCAGCTGTTTCCTCCGATCGAATCCTATTTGAGCGGTATTGCTGCAGAGATCTCCACTGTTTGGAAAGGTCGTCAAATTTTCTTAGATATGCCAAAGTGGTCTACTAATGCTCAAACAGAGGGTGGGGAGCATGTTATTCCATTTCTACGAAACCAGCTGGAATCGTTTCGCGTTAAAACAAATCTAGTTGTCGATTATGTTCGATGGGATGATCCTGTATACGTTAATGCGCTTCGTGGAGCTCGCGTATCATCAGCGTGTGGTTTTGTTCTGCGTCTTGTTATGGATTCAGATACCGTGGAGGAACTCTCTGAAGAGGATTTTGTATTAGAACGTCTGAATGAGATGACTGATACTTTGGACCTTGATCCAGTCCTTGTCATGGTTATGATCGACTTTGGAGACGTATCCTCCCAAAAGCATACTGTTCCTGATATTGTGTCTAAGTCGGAAAAGGCGATAGCTTTGTTGAAAAGAGCTGGATTTAATAATTTTAGAGTTGCGGGCTGTTCGCTTCCTGCTTTTATATCTTCGGCGATTAAGGATCAAAATAGCGCTGGCTTGGTTCGTCGCAAAGAGATGTCTGCATGGAGAACTTTGGTTGTACAGCCGGGATTCGAGTCGCTAGGTTTTAGCGATTATGGCATCCGCGGTCCCAATTCTAAAGAGACAGGTGGGGCGTCGAATGCGAACGGAAAAATCCGTTATACAATTCAGGAACAGATGTTCATCGCTAGAGGTTATCCTTTGACAGAGGGGCTCAAAGGTGCTCAGCATCAGGAGCTTGCAAGGTTGGTTATTGCATCAGGTCACTGGGCTACAGAAAAGTTTAGTTGGGGGGATAACGAGATTTATCGTTGTAGTCAGGGTGAATTTTCGGGAACTTCTTCGGATTGGATCTCTATTGACACCAATCACCATATACACTCGGTTGTGCATGAGGTGATAGAGTATAAAGAACTTGTTTCTGCAAAGCGTGCAAGGCAGTTTATATGAGTCTTTTATTTTAATTCGCTTTTAATTTGCGCCGCGCAGGCGATCAGCTGAAATGGCATGTTAAAGCTTTTCGTGCATGAAATATCTTCAGTGAATTGAGTTTCGTATTTTAGCCAATCGCGGAGATGGTTTGTGCTGGGTAGGTATGCGTTCGATATGTAGTGATTTCAATTAATTTAAAACTAGTAAGAAATTAGAGTGATTGTAATTTTCTGAGCTGAGCTATGAACAATGGAATTACTTATAAGTAAATATCGTGGGAAGTTTCTGGCCAGCTTTTCGTAGCGGGCTACGATCCGTCGATTTTTCTTGAGCCAGTCGAACATCCTCTCGATGATGTTGTGCTGCTCATATTTGGTCTTGTCGAACAGACGAGGCAGCCCAGGCCGAGGCTTCGCTTCAATGTTCTGAGCGGGATCACATGCTGCATGCGGTATCGGTTGCAGCGTTGGCGCAGGGCCTCTCGTCGTAATTACGCCAGTCAAGAAAGCGTTAATAGACCATTGACCAATGGGCCAAAACGCTTAGGCATTTCGTGTCAGGGCGCGCCGGAGCAGAGCACCTAGAGTGAGCCGTTAAGCATGAGCCGGGTCTCGGCGAGGGGCCGTCGGCTATACCGTTGCTCGGAAAACAGATCTGCGATCACGACTCATGACTCGTCTGCAATTTCATAGCGCTTGGCCAACAGGAAATGTCCACCTTCGAGGGGTGAATACTCTACTAAATTCAGCGGCTTGCGCTTGTCTGAATGGTTTCATCCAATCTCGTACAGAGCTTAACGATGATCTACTAGCTGCGCTCGAGCGAGTCATTGGCGAGGCGCAACTTGTACATTCTGCATAAGTTAAATAAATATAATGGTTATTTATCTCTTGGACTTAATCTTTACAAGGTTCGAGTCTATAAAGATGTATGGGGCGCATACATGCAACGCCGCGAGGCGGCGAATTTATAGATAGCAATGCAGCATACGCAAAACAACTTCAATCGATACATTTACTCTGAGCGAATCCAATATTCATTAGCCGCCTCCGATCATCTTCGCTTGCACCAGCAGGGAGCCTTAATATGAGTTCATCAGGGCCAATGCTAAGGATTAGCTCAAATAAAAGCCGCAAATTCTCTTGAGACTCTTGACGCACACTTATACTAAAAACGTTGCCAGTAGAACGCGTAAGATAGTCTTTCTCCGCCGCCGCCGCCGCCGCCTCTAAATCATAATCACTATCTCTGAGTTTAACTAAAGCTGTGTCGGAAACCTCACTCTTTTGCAAGCCAACGAAAGCAGACGATAGATGATCTATGTTTGGCGCCCCAGTATCTCCGCGACGACCAATTGATTTTGCGCCAAAAGTCTCCAGCGTTTCACGTACTAATAGAGAGGTTGCCTCATATCTAACAAATGAAATAGCAGCGTGCCCCCAACGACTCAATTCCTTGCTGACCAGCCAATCCGGATTAGGGTCTGAAAGTAGTACCGCACTTGCATTTCGCCGAATAAGATCTAAACTTTTACTGTAAAGCTGATGACTCCACTTTTCATTCGCATCTGCAATAGACATCAAGCTAAGATTGCCAGCTTTATATAACGTAACTTTTTTTGCTAATGCTTTACGTGTCAAGACGCCAAACGGTAGAAGTAGGATAGTTTTTATACCCTGCTGCGCAAAAATATCTGCAATTTCCTCGCTAGCTTTTGTTGTATGAACTAAAGCCACGCTCACATCAATACTCAAGCTAGCTAGCTCTCTAGAAATGGCCCGCAGCGCGTTAAACTCGCGCTCGCTAGGGCTACGTGAAGGGAGAACTGTAATCCAATTATGGCAAAGCGTCTCTGTCCCCCCCGTAATGTAAAAAGGCGTAGAGCTTTTTAAAGTCAAAAACAGCCCACTTGAAACTATTTTGTAGCCCAAATTCTCTGCATCTTTACGCTCTTCATCTGTCGTCTTGACCGCATTTTTTCCCGCTCGAGAAGATGCTGATGGCTCTAGTACAAGTACATGAGAATTCACACCTTCAAGCTTTCGTTGAATCATCTTGGAGACTCTTCCCCAATCCAGCCCCCCATTTCCACAACCTAAAGCGGGCAAGGCTACTGTAACTGGTCCAACACTATCTAAATACAAGCGTAGGTCGTCTAAACCTGCGTCGATGTCCTCATAACGTGACGGCTCTCGCCAATCTCGCTTAGTAGGGAAGTTTATTATCCAAATCCCCTCCAATGACTTCCATATATGCAGCTTGCCGGGTTTTACTTGCCCTGCTTTGCAGGCGGCTTGGTAGTCTTTGAACATTTGTGGGTAGCGCTTTTTAAAAGCCAGTGCGACGCCCGCTCCCATTACTCCGACACAGTTTACCGTATTGACACGAATATCTACAGTCGCATCAAAAATATCACCACTAACAAATTCAATCATTTTTATCATCCACCCAATCTATATAGCCGCTAAACAGCGGGAGTATAACTGGTCGGCCTTATTTTGATCCCACCATTGCTCCACCAGCGATGTCGCATCAGCTTTTCCAATTGCAAAAAGCATTTTAAGTTCATTCTCATCGTCTACAATATCAATTATTTGCTGCTCGTCACGTTCCCTGCCCAACACATCACCCACAAGGTCATGGTAGCAGACCAATTTAAGTAGCGTTTTCGCCATGGAGAACTCAACACGTTTAACTTGCTCTGTAAGTAATTCTGCCATCATTGGCATAGCGCCAACGGGATGGTTGGGATCTACCTTTTGCAGCCCACCATTACTGACCCAGCGAGCTCGCGGCCCCTTACCTATGTCATGTAGATAAGCAGCGGTCTCTGTTAAATTTTTAGCCGCCATGTCCAATATTGCATATTCCGGGATGGTTAATAGCCGCTGCACAACATCTTTAGTATGGATATCTACAGTGTGCTTATGAATGCCGTTAGCTGACTTCAATCCAACCAGTTCAGCCGTGTGCGATGTGCATCCAAAATTTGCGCGAAGCCCAATTAATAGCGCGTCAAGATCATTGAATCTAGCACTGTTGGAAATGGCTTTGGTAGCTATGTGCTCACCTACATATTGACAGGCCTGATCATAAATGCCAGCGATCTCATCAGGGCCTTTCACGAGCGAACTATTATCTTTTAATTCCAGATTAGTATAATAGTGCCGGCGATGACGGCTTTCGAAGTCAATTACAGGAAAATTCGACCCATTGACTATTTTCTCTACTTGCTTCTTTGTATCAGCATTCCAAACAACGCAACGGCTAGCTGCGGTTATCGGAAGATGATGATGAACGAGTACCTCTGCCATGCGGCGATGACGATAGTCATCATCGATGTTGCCCCACTTTAAACTGTCTATTGCGGGCCAATCTAACTTATCAAGGTCAACAGGATTCGAATAGAATCTCGGAGGGATTGCTGTATTGGCTGAAGCGCTAGTAAAGACCGTGTCGGCACGCAAAACTAGATCAATAGGGAACTCGAAATATAAAATATCCCACTGATCTATATTTTTTGTATGCAGCACATTTAGCAGCATCGGGCTACATGAACCAAAATAAAGCGGTACATAATCATGTACACAACCGCCAGGCCCGCATGTGACTTGCATTTGCGAACGACGTCTTTGAATGCTCGACGCCGCTATTGACCGATGGCGGAGTGGAAACGCTGGATGATTAGTCGCCAAAAAGCCATTTTTTATCAGCCCTGGCAAATTATCAATATGTGAAAAATGGTATACAAATCGCCCCGAATGCTCAACTGGAATCGCCATCATCTTCCTTCCTTTGAATTGGCCTGTTCATCACCCAAAACTGTATATACACGGTTATAAAAACTGCATCGCCTTCGCGACATGGCAACTTTTTAAAACCAGTTGGCAGCCTATTAGCCAACATAAGCGTTGGGAGATCTATTAGCTTGAGAAACCAAGGATTGAGAAGCACTCATATGCATAGATACCTCGACCTGAGTTAAACGTCGATCTAATAATGCGCGAGTATTAGAGTTGCGCTCATGCGCACTACACTGACTAGGGTCGTAACTTAGAATCTTTTGCAATGACCGCTCCAATCATAGTTTGAGTTGTATTGCGACCGTCTACGCTCTGAGCAGTGAGCCTTACGATGCCAGTAACTTTATTAACCGTCACATCCAAACCCAATACTTTCGGATCTTCCTGCATGCTCGCAACCATTTTCGAGATTTGCACCATGCTAGCGGTAGATCTCGAGACTATTTTTTTCTGGCGCGTTTACGCTCCATAACCCAGATTTCGTAATATCACAATATTATTAACATCTCGTCAATCGAAATTTCAGTAACACTACAATTCGCTGAGGGCCTGTACATCCTCACGACTTCGCCTGAACGACTCGCGTACGGCTAAAATACCGGCAAGAACGACTGAGAATCTCCCGCCACCAGCATGCCAAAGTCACGTGGGGCTATAGTAGTATGGAAGCAGTATTCTCGATAGGACGCGTCGATGTACAAGCAGTTGGAGTATCAAACTCTTGGGAAGCGGGCCTGTTGACTGTTGCACGGCGTCAGTTGCAGTACCTGCGCGAGCTCAGTACTGACCAAAGTGAGGATGATAGTCGTAGGGCTGGAGCAGGCATGAGATCTACCTCAGGCGCTGTTTTGGTATTCCAGAGATTAGCCCCCTTGCCGCGGGAATACCACGTGGAATATCTGAAGGGTCAGAACTCGGCAGATCTCAAAAAACCTCAAAAGCGCTGAAAACCCCGGATTACTTGGCTTGCAGGCACAAAAAAAGACGTCCATGGACGCCTTCATTTGATAATTTGGTGGAGCCGGGGGGATTTGAACCCCCGTCCGCCAGTACTCCGCTGTCGGTACTACATGCTTAGCCGTGTCTATTGAGTTAATCCGCAGCCGCCCGACGGGCAGGGTGCTTTGGAC
>Ga0308168_1002493_pt1 | contig 15104 bp, 15 predicted proteins | sample PhyCR2_FD_202133 | JGI IMG/M metagenome (GOLD analysis project Ga0308168, IMG submission 202133) | Phyllosphere microbial communities from UC Gill Tract Community Farm, Albany, California, United States - DLSLRC.R2 | ecosystem: Host-associated > Plants > Phyllosphere > Unclassified | place: USA... | reverse complement strand
ACTCCGCAACCTGCTGAGCGCCTTCCGCCAGGACGTGACGACCGTCCGCTACGCCGATTTTGCCGCCCTGCTCGACTATTGCCGCCGTTCGGCCGATCCGGTCGGACGCCTGATGCTGGCCCTGTACGGCGTGGCCGACCCGCTCAGCCTGCGCCAGTCGGATGCCGTCTGCAGCGCGCTGCAGCTGATCAATTTTTGGCAGGACGTGGCGATCGACATCGACAAAGGCCGCATCTACCTGCCGCTGGAAGACTTGCAGCGCTTCGGCGTCAGCGAAGCCGACATCCGCGCCGGCCGCCAGGGCCCGGCCTGGACCGCCCTGATGCGCTTCGAGGTGGCGCGGGCGCGCGCCCTGATGCTGGAAGGCGCCCCGCTCGCCACCCGCCTGCCGGGCCGCGTCGGCTGGGAACTGCGGATGGTGGTGCAAGGCGGCCTGCGCATCCTGGAAGCGATCGAACGGGTCGATTACGACGTACACACCCGGCGTCCCAAGCTGGGACGGCTGGACTGGCTGGCGGTGGGCTGGCGCGCTTTCAGAATGTAGAGCGCGACTGTAAATCCCCCGCATTGCCCTCATCTGGAGGGCTATCAGAGATAGAATAGCGGACTTGCTTCAGGAATTTGCATTTTTATAATATGTCTCCCGACGAATACTGCCAACAAAAGACCGTCCAAAGCGGCTCCAGCTTTTATTACAGCTTCCTGTTCCTGCCGCCCGAACGGCGGCGCGCGATCACGGCGCTGTATGCATTCTGCCGGGAGGTCGACGACACCGTCGACGACGCCACGGACGGTTCGCTGGCGCGCATCAAGCTGGCCTGGTGGCGCAACGAAGTGGCGAGCATGTATGCTGCGGACGGCGCGCCGACCCACCCGGTGATGCTGGCACTGCGCCCGCACATCGCCGTCTACGACCTCAAGCAGGAACACCTGCAGGCCATCATCGACGGCATGGAGATGGACCTCGACCAGTCGCGCTACCTCGATTACCCGGGCCTGCGCAAATATTGCTGGCACGTGGCCGGTGTGGTCGGCATCCTGTCGGCCAGCATCTTCGGCGTGACCGATCCGAAGACCCTGGAGTACGCGGAAAAGCTGGGCCTGGCCTTCCAGCTGACCAACATCATCCGCGACGTCGGCGAAGATGCGCGCAAGGGCCGCATCTACCTGCCGGTGAACGAACTGCAGCAGCACGGCGTCACCGCCGCCGACCTGCTGAACGCGCGCCACAGCGAGAAGTTCGAGGCGCTGATGAAATTCCAGACCGACCGCGCCCAGGCCTGCTACGACGACGCCATGGCCCTGCTGCCGAAGCAGGACCGGCGCGCCCAGCGTCCCGGCCTGATGATGGCGGCAATCTACCGCACGCTGCTCGACGAGATCGAGCGCGACGGCTTCCACGTGCTGACCCAGCGGATTTCGCTGACGCCGCTGCGCAAGCTGTGGCTGGCGTGGAAAACCTATGTCCGCAATTGACAAGCGCGCCGGCCCAGCCACCGCCGTGATCGGCGGGGGCTGGGCCGGGCTGGCTTCGGCCGTCGCCCTGGCCGACGCCGGCCATGCGGTGACCCTGTACGAAGCCGCGCGCACCCTCGGCGGCCGCGCACGCGCCGTCGACGCCCACGGGCGCCAGCTCGACAACGGCCAACACATCATGCTGGGTGCCTATGACCAGACCTTGGGCCTGCTGCGCCGGGTCGGCATCAAGCCGCGCGAGGCGCTATGGCGCCTGCCGCTGCAGATGCGCTACCCGCCGGGCCGCGGGCTGATGGATTTCGTGGCGCCGCCGCTGCCTGCCCCGCTGCACATGCTGGCGGCGCTGCTGCGCGCACGTGGGCTCACTGGCGCCGACAAGATGGCGCTGGCGCGCTTTTCGACCAGCGCACGCTGGATGGGTTGGCAGCTGCACAACGATTGCAGCGTGGCCGAGCTACTGGAACGCTTCGACCAGACCCCGAACCTGGTCCGCCAGATGTGGCGCCCGCTGTGCCTGGCGGCGCTGAACACCGCGCCCGAACACGCGTCCAGCCAGGTGTTCCTGGCGGTGCTGCGCGACAGCCTCGGCGCCAAGCGGGCGGCGTCCGACATGCTGCTGCCGCGCCTGCTGCTCGACGCGCTGTTTCCGGACGCCGCCTGCCGCCACATCGAACAGAAGGGCGGCCGCGTGCTGACCGGCGCCCGCGTCGACGCCCTGGCCCGGGACGACGACGGCCGCTGGCGCGTGACGACAGCGGGCGGCTGCGTCAAGTTCGACGGCGTGGTGCTGGCGACCGCGCCATGGCAGGCCGCCGCCATCCTGCGCCCCCTGCCCGGCCTCGACGCCATCGCCGGCCAGCTCGACGCCTTCGACTACGAACCGATTTCCACGGTCTACCTGCAATACGACCCGGCGCTGCGCCTGCCGCTGCCCTTCTGCGCGCTGCTGGACGAGCCGGAACGCGGCCACTGGGGCCAGTTCGTGTTCGACCGCGGGCAGCTCGACGCAGGCCAGAACGGCTTGCTGGCGGTGGTAATCAGCGGCGCATCCGACGCCGCCGACCTGGATCGCGCCGAGCTGGCGGCCCAGGTCGCAGCCCAGCTGGCCGACGCTTTCGGCTTGCCGGCGCTGGCCTTGCCGGCCTGGCACCAGGTCATCACCGAAAAGCGCGCCACTTTCAGCTGCAGGCCCGCCCTCGTCCGGCCCGGCAACGATACCGGCGTCAGGGGGCTGGCGCTGGCCGGCGACTACACCGCCTGCGACTACCCGGCGACGCTGGAATCGGCGGTGCGCAGCGGCGTGGCGGCGGCGCGCACGCTGGACGGCATCGCGGCTTGAGCTTGCGCCCATCGGCCCTGGCGGCGCCCTGGGCCGCGTATCCTGCAGACTGTCGCACGGCGCTGGCGCCGCCGGGCCGTACGGCGTAGTCTGGCAGCATCGAATACTGCAATACGGAACTCCGATGGGAAAACTGGAATACCTCGACGCGCTCAAGCGTGCCATGCTGGGCCTGACGCCCGAGGTCCAGGCCAGGACCCTGGCCTATTACGAGCAGCGCTTCGTCGACGCCGCGAACCTCGGCCGCAGCGAAGAGGAAACCGCACGCGAACTCGACGACCCGAAAAAGATCGCGATGACGCTGCGCGCCAGCACCCACTTCGACGCGCTCACCGCCGGTGCCAACGCCAACGCCAACGCCAACGCCAAGGGCAGCGGAGACAAAACGCAAAAGAAGGCGCCGGCCAACCTGCCCCGCACGATCGTGTCGGCGGCGGGCCTGGCCATCTTCAACCTGTTCATGATCGTCCCGGCGATCGTCTATTCGGCGCTGCTGTTCGCCCTGTACGTGTGCGCGCTGGCCTTTTATGTGGGCGGCATCATGACCACCGCCAGCGGCCTGGCCGGCACCAACGAGCTGGTGCTCGACTGGCCGGCCCGCTACATGACGGTCGACCCGGACAGCCGCGGCGAGCGCCAGACCCGCATCACCATCGGCGCCGGCGATATCCAGGTGACCCAGGACAGCCCACGGGGCGCCGAGGATGCCGCGTCGGCAGAGGAAGGCAGCAGCCGGCGCGCGCGATCGCGCGTGCTGCGCGGCGCCGAAGCCGTCACTGACGGCTCGCTGCGCATCAGCACCGAGATGGATGCCGAATCGCGCACCACCCAGACCGCGGTCGGCCTGGGCATGGTGATCGGCGGGATCGCCCTGTTCCTGGTCTCGCTGGTGGTCACGCGCTTTACCCTGGTCGGGTTGAAGCGCTACTTCCAGATGAACCGTTCCCTCCTCGCAGGACACTGAGGCCACCATGCGCGCATTGCTCAAGACCGGCTTCGTTCTGCTGCTGATCGCCTTCGGCCTGATCGGCGTCTCCTACACCGTGCTGCGGGCCCAGGGCACGACCGGCGCCTCGAGCCCCGGCAGCCGCCTGCTCGCCACCGACAAGCGTACCCTGGACGCCCAGATCACCGCCGTCGAGCTGAGCGGCCCGATCAACCTGACGCTGCGCCAGGGCCCGGAACCGGCGCTGGAAGTGCGCGGCGAACAGCGCCTGCTGGCCAACATCGGCACCAGCGTGGAAGGCCGCACCCTGCATATTGGCCCACGCGGCATCCTGCTGCGCCACCGCCAGCCGATCGAAGTCACGCTGACGCTGCCGGCGCTGGACACCCTGCACGTCAACGGCAGCGGCGACGCCACCGCCAGCGGCTTTGCCGGCGAACGCCTCGACCTCGGCCTGGGCGGCAGCGGCACCCTGCGCTTCAACGGCCGCTACCGCGAGAACATCGTGGCCCTGCACGGCAGCGGCGACCTCGAACTCACCGGCGGCAGCAGCGATCGGGTGAAGGCCGAGAGCGTCGGTTCCGGCAACCTGACCCTGGTCGGCGCCACCCGCGAGCTGGAGGCCGAGCTGCAGGGTTCGGGCGAACTCGACGCGCGCCACCTGCGCGCCGAACAGGTCCGCCTGGCGCACACCGGTTCCGGCACCAGCGCGGTGTATGCCAGCCGCGAAGCCAAGCTGGAACTGGCCGGCAGCGGCGACTCGACTGTCTACGGCAATCCGGAGCGGCGCGAGGTCAGCCGCCACGGCAGCGCCAGCGTCAATTTCCACGACTGAAAACGTTTCGTGTAATCAGCGCTTGCCCCGCGCGCCCCATGAATATATGATTCGTATATTCATCACATACGGAACATATCATGGGTATCGTCAACATCGACGACGAGTTGCACGACCAGCTGCGCAAGGCCAGCGTGGTCTCGGTCCGCTCGATCAACGCACAGGCGGCCTTCTGGCTGAAAATCGGCATGCTGGCCGAAATGAATCCGACGATGAGCTTCAACGAGATCGTCGCGCGCGAACTGCGTGCGGCCGGGGTCGTGACGCAACGGATCCGGGCGGCCTAGCGATGACCAAGCGTCCCGAAGAAATCGCCCTGATGGCGGAATCCGGCAGGCTGCTGGCGGCCGTGTTCGGCGAGCTCGACAAACTGAACCTGATCGGCATGTCGACCATGGCCGTCAACGACCTGGCCGAGCGCTTCATCGTCGACACCCTCGCCGCCCGTCCGGCCAGCAAGGGCCAGTACGGCTATGCCTACGCGCTGAATTCGTCGCGCAACCACGTGGTGTGCCATGGCGTGCCGTCGCCGTCCGAACTGCTGCAGGCCGGCGACATCGTGAATTTCGACATCACGCTGGAAAAGAACGGCTACATCGCCGACTCCAGCAAGACCTACCTGGTCGGCGAGGTGTCGCCGACGGCCAAGCGCCTGGTGCAGGTGACCTACGAAGCGATGTGGAAAGGAATCAATGCGGTGCGGCCGGGCGCCCGGCTGGGCGACGTCGGCCACGCGATCGAACGGCATGCGCGCCGCAACGGCTATACGGTGGTGCGCGAATACTGCGGCCACGGCATCGGCCGCGAGATGCACGAGCCGCCCCAAGTGCTCCACTGGGGCAAGCCGCAGACCGGCCTGGTGCTGCGCGAAGGCATGGTGTTCACGATCGAGCCGATGCTGAACCAGGGACGCGGCTGGGTCGATACCGAGGACGACGGCTGGACCGTGGTGACGCGCGACGGCAAGCTGTCCGCGCAGTTCGAGCACACGGTGGCAGTGACGCGCACCGGGGTGCGGGTGCTGACGCTACGGCCGGACGAAACGACCAGGCATTGATCGCAGGATCGACGCCATGCCGGCTTCCGCGTGGGCGGCCGAGCCACCCACCCTACCTGCTCAACCATTCGAGCGCGGCACGGCCGGCGGCGCGCCCGCTGCCGAAGCAGGCCGTCAGCAGATAGCCCCCGGTCGGCGCCTCCCAGTCGACCATCTCGCCCGCCACGAACACGCCCGGCAGCGCGCGCAGCATGCCGCCGGCACCTTCCATCGATGCGAAGCGCACCCCGCCGCCGCTGCTGATCGCCTCGTCGATCGGGCGTGGTCGCACCAGCACCAGCGGCAGCGCCTTCAGCGCCTGCGCCAGCCGCACCGGATCGGCGTATTCTTCCTTGCTCAGGCACTCGTGCAGCAGCCCCGATTTCACGCCCTTGATCCCGAGCCGGCTCTGCAGGTGGCTGGCCATCGAACGAGTGCCGCGCGGGTGCGTCACCTCGGCCAGCACGCGCGCCAAGCTATGGTCCGGCAGCAGGTCGATCCAGACCGTGGCGCGGCCCTGGGCCGCGATGGCGTCGCGGATCGGTGCCGACAGCGCATACACCAGGCTGCCCTCGATGCCGCTCGCGGTGACCACGAACTGGCCCTTGCGGAACACCGGTGTGCCGTCCGGCCCCGGCGCGCCTTCCACCGCGAGCGCCACCGTCGTCAGCGGCGCGCCCGCATGGCGGCTCGCGAAGTGCTCGCTCCAGTCGGCGTCGAAGCCGCAGTTCATCGGCACCAGCGGCGCCACGTCCACGCTCTTCTCCTGCAGCAGCGGCACCCAGGCACCGTCCGAGCCCAAGCGCGCCCAGCTGGCGCCGCCCAGCGCCAGTACGGTGGCATCGGCCTGCTCCAGGCGCTCGCCGTCGGGCGTGGCGAACAATAGCGCGCCGTCGCGCCAGCCCAGCCAGCGATGGCGCATGTGGAAGCGCACGCCGGCATCGCGCAGGCGGTGCAGCCAGGCGCGCAGCAGCGGCGCCGCTTTCATCTCGAGCGGGAACACGCGCCCCGAGCTGCCCACGAAAGTGTCGATGCCGAGCCCGTGGATCCAGTCGCGCACCTGCTGCGGCGTGAAGCCGTCCAGCCACGGCGCGACCTCGGCGCGGCGCGCGCCGTAGCGCCCGGCGAAGGCGTCGGCGTCCTCGGCGTGGGTGATGTTCATGCCGCCCTTGCCGGCCAGCAGGAACTTGCGGCCCACCGACGGCATGGCGTCGTACAGGTCGACCTGAACGCCGCCCGCGGCCAGGACTTCGGCCGCCATCAGGCCGGCGGGGCCGCCGCCGATGACGATGGCGCGGCGGATTGGGGTCGGGTCTGGGGACATGGCGGCAAGCGTGGTGAAAGAGCCGCATTGTAGTCGAGAGCGGGCATCGACAATAGATGTAAAGGGAACTTGACATCCGTGAAAAGCCTCACTACGATGTAAAGCATCCTTTACATCATCCATCGACAGCAGGGAGAGCCGCCATGCATGAAAAGCGCGTCGCACGTGCCTATCACACCGAATTGTGGGTCGCGATCGGGGTCTATGCCGTGCTGCTGGTCGGGTCGATCAAGCTGGCGCGGCCGATGGCCGACGGGACGCTGCGCACCGTCCTGCTGCTGTTGCCGATGCTCGGCTTCGCCCTGATGATCCGCGCCATCGTGCGCCACGTCGCCCGCATCGACGAGTACCAGCGCCTGCGCATGCTGGAATCGATCGGCATCGCCTTCGCCATCACCGGCGCCCTCACCTTCAGCTACGGCTTCCTCGAAACCGCCGGCTTCCCGAAGCTGTCGATGTTCGTCGTCTGGATGGTGATGTGCGCCAGCTGGGGCGCGGTGAACCTGGTGCGCGCATGGAGCGGGCGATGAAGAACCTGATCCGCGAACTGCGCGCCGGCCGCGGCTGGAGCCAGGCGCACCTGGCCGAGCTGCTGGACGTATCGCGCCAGACCGTGATCGCCATCGAGACCGGCAAGTACGACCCCAGCCTGCCGCTGGCGTTTTCCTTATCGAAGCTGTTCGAACAACCGATCGAAGCCATTTTCTTCCCCGACCAGGAGCCCGTATGAACCTTTGCCACACCACCCGCAAACAACGCCTCGTCTATGCCGCCTTCGCCCTGCTGCTGGCGCTGGGCGCCTTCGACAAGACACACGCAGCCGCTGCCTCGGCCGCTGTCTCGGCCGATACGCCGGCGAACGCTCCCGCGCCGGCACCGAACCGCTTCGCCGCCACGCTGGCACCGGCCGAACGCTTCGAGGTCGGCGGCGTGCTGGTCGAGCGCCACGGCGCCGCCGCCGGCCGGCCCTTGATCCTGATCCCGGGCCTGGCCAGCGGCAGCTGGGTGTGGCAGGACACGATCCGGGCCTTTGCCGCCAACCATCCGATCTACGTGCTGACCCTGCCCGGCTTCGACGGCCGCCCGGCCGCCGGCGCCGCGCCCTTCGCCGCCGCCCGCGCCGCGGTCGAACAGCTGATCGCCGACCGCAGCTTGCCCAAGCCGGTGATCGTCGGCCACAGCCTCGGCGGCACCCTCGGCTATGCGGTCGCCGAAGACCGGCCGGCGGCGGTCGGCGGCGTGGTCAGCATCGACGGCCTGCCGGTCATGCCGGGCACCGAGACGATGGCGCCGGCCCAGCGCAGCGCGATGGCGGCAGGCATGCGCGGCCGCGTCGCCACCGACCCGGCGGCCTTCGCGCGCCAGCAGCAAGGCTACATGCGCACCATCGGCGTACTGGACATGGGCAAGGCGGATGCGCTGGCCCAGCTGTCGGCACGCAGCGATCCGGCATCGACCGGCCAGTACGCCGCCGACGTGCTGAACCTCGACCTGCGTCCCGGCCTGAAAGACATCGGGGCGCCGCTGCTGGTGATCTCGCCCTACCACGAACTCGACGCCTCGCAGCAGGGCATCAGCGAAAGCGCCAAGGCCGACTACTACAAGGCCCTGCTGGAAGGTGCGCCGCGGGTGCAGGTGGTGTCGGTGGCCCCGGCGCGCCACTTCGCGATGATCGACCAGCCGGAGAAGGTGAACGACGCGATCCGCAGCTTCCTCGCATCGCTGTAAATCCGACACGGGACACCGCGCGCTTGCTGCGCCGCGGTGTTGCGCTGGAACCCGCCGGCTTCATTCTCGCAGCTTCTTTTCCTCACGCAAGTCCGGGCTTTTCGAGCACATTTTTATGTTGCGCCGCATGAGCAGTCGCTCGAATATTCTCTTGACATGTTTACAGCTGAGCCTATGCTTATACGTTAAATAATGCAAAAAAAGCGCAAACCTAAAGACGGGTGAAAGAGCGCCGCAGCAGTCGTTTCAGGCGTACATGATCTGTCCGGTAGTCCGTAAGACCATCTTGGAGGATGACTATGTCGGTAGTGACTCGCAGGACAATACTGGGCGCGCTCGCGACCAGCCCCCTATGGCTGCAGACAGCGTGGGCCCAGCCCGGCAGCCTCAGGATTTCCCACCAGTTCCCCGCCGGCAGCGTCGCCGAAGGCGATTTCCGTGACCGCCTGTGCCGCATGTTCGCGGAACAGGCCGAACGCGCCACGCGCGGCAAGCTCAAGTTCTCGATCTACCCGGCCTCCAGCCTGATGAAGAGCGAAGCCCAGATTCCGGCGCTGTCGAAAGGCGCGCTCGACCTGGCACTGGTGCCGCTGTCCTACGCCGGCGACGAATTCCCCGAAGTGAACATCGGCCTGATGCCCGGCCTGGTCACCTCCTACGACCAGGGCTACGCCTGGAAGAACATGGACGTCGGCCGCGAATTCACCCGCATGCTGGGCGAGCGCGGCATGGTGATCCTGAGCTGGATCTGGCAGGCCGGCGGCGCCGCCTCGCGCGTCAAGCCGATCGTCGACCCGGAAGACACCGCCGGCCTGAAGGTGCGCGGCGGCTCGCACGCGCTCGACCTGATCCTCAAGGAAGCCGGGGCCACCGTGGTGAACATCCCGTCCAACGACATCCGCAGCGCCATGCAGAGCGGCGCGCTGGACGCGGCCATGACCTCGTCCTCGTCGCTGATGTCGTTCCGCCTCGACGAAGTCTCGAAATCGCTGACCACCGCGCGCGGCGGCACCTACTGGTTCATGCTGGAGCCGCTGTTGATGTCGAAGACCGTGTTCGACCGCCTGCCGCGCGACCAGCAGGCGGCCCTGATGAAGATCGGCGCCGACCTCGAAGGCTTTGCGCGCAAGTCGGCGCAGATGGACGATGCCGCGGTGGCGGCCCAGTTCGCGGGCCGCGGCGGCCGTGCCGTCGACCTGAACGCGGCGTCGCTGCGCAAGTGGCAGGACATTGCGCGCAATACCGCGTGGCGCGATTTCGGGGAGAAGAATGCGAATTGCGCCAGGCTGCTGGCGCTGGCGGAGAAGACGGTGGCTTGAGCGGGCCTGCAGCTTACGCGGCAGCGCCAGGACCCGTAGCCTCACCACGTCGTCCCCGCGCAGGCGGGGACGACGCTGATTCATCTGCGGCTCAATACAACGAGGTCATCCCCCCGTCACAGGCGGGAAAAACGCCACCTCGCCACCCTCGGCCAGCGGTGTGCCGGCCTCGCACATCACATGGTTGAACGCCATGCGCAGCGCCCGCTCGTGCGCCAGCGCCTCGGCCCACACGCCGCCGCGCGCGATCAGGAAATCGCGCACCGCGCCCACCGTGGCCACGCCCGCCGGCAGCGCCACCGTTTCGCCCGAGGTGCCGACGGCTTCGCGCACGCTGGCAAAAAAACGTAACTGGATATTCACACACTTCCTTTCGACTTCAACACGTCAACGGACGACGATCAATAGCTCAGCGCCGAGAGCGGGATGAAGCGCACCACGTCCCCGGGGGCGATCGCCTGGCCCGGCGGATTGTCGACCAGGCCGTCGGCCCACACGGTCGAGGTCAGCACGCCCGAGCCCTGGTTCGGGAACAGGTCCAGTCCGCCGCCTTCGTTCATGCGCACGCGCAGGAACTCGTTGCGGCGGTCCGGCTTGGGCCAGTTGAAGTCGGCGCGCATCATGATCGTGCGCGGCTCCACCGCACCGGTCACGCCCTGCAGGCGCAGCAGGAAAGGCCGCACGAACAGCAGGAAGGTGATGAAGCTCGACACCGGATTGCCCGGCAAGCCGATAAAGAACGCGGCGTCGGTTTCCGCGCCACCCTCGGTGTCACCTTGTCTGCGGACTTCGCCGAAGGCCAGCGGCTTGCCCGGCTTGACCGCGATCTGCCACATGTTCAGGCGCCCTTCGGCTTCCACCGCCGGCTTGATGTGGTCTTCCTCGCCGACCGAGACGCCGCCCGAGGTGATGATCAGGTCGTGCGCGCGCGCCGCCTGGCGCAGCGTGTCGCGCGTGGCCTGCAGGCTATCCGGCACGATGCCGTAGTCGGTGAACGTGCAGCCGAGGTTTTCCAGCAGCCCGCGCAGCGTGAAGCGGTTCGAATTGTAGATGGCGCCGGGCTTCAGCGGCTCGCCCGGCATCGCCAGTTCGTCGCCGGTGAAGAACACCGCCACGCGCAGGCGGCGCCGCACCGGCAGCGTCGCCAGGCCCACCGATGCGGCCAGCCCCAGCTCCTGCCCGCGCAGGCGGGTGCCGGCCGCCAGGATCACCGCGCCGCGCCGCACGTCCTCGCCGGCGCGGCGGATCCACTCGCCTTGCGCCGGCGTGTGCTTCACGATGACGAAGTCGCCATCCACCTCGCACTGCTCCTGCATCACCACCGCGTCCGCCCCTTCAGGGATCAGGGCACCGGTGAAGATGCGGGCCGCGGTGCCGGCCGCCAGCGGCTGGCCGACGCTGCCGGCTGGAATCCGCTGCGCCACGTGCAGGCGGGCGGCGCTGCCGGCGCAATCCGCCGCGCGCACTGCGTAACCATCCATCTGGGTGTTATCCGCGCCCGGCACGTCGAGCGGCGAGACCTGGTCTTCGGCCAGTACGCGGCCATTGGCGTCCAGCGTGGCGACGGCCTCGGTCTCCGCAACCGGACGCGCGGCGGCCAGCAGGAAGTCGAGGGCCTCGCGCACCGCCAGCATCGGCTTGCGGTTCGGTTGCGCAGCGCCGCTCACGCCACCGCCCCCTGTGCCAGCCCCGTGTGCGCGGCAATGAATTCCTTCATCTGGGCGACATTCGCATGCATCACCACGAAGCGCTGCGGCAGGCTCTCGATGTCCTCGAAGCCGGCCGGGCGCGCGGCGTCGGTACCGAGCGCTTCGAGGATGGTCTCGTTGAACTTGGCCGCCAGCGCGGTCTCCAGCACGATCATCGGCACGCCGGGTTCGACGTGCTCGCGCGCGACCTTGATGCCGTCGGCGGTGTGGGTGTCGATCGTGATGCCGTAGTCGTCGAAGACCTCGCGGATGGTCGCCAGGCGATCCGCGTGGTTCGAGCTGCCGGACTGGAAGCCGTACTGCGCGACCGCCTTGAATTCGTCGCCGTCGCTGCCCGGCGCGCCGGACAGGTCGAAGCCGCCATCGGTCTCGACCTTGCGGAACAGCGCATGCGTGCGCTCGGCGTCGCGGCCGACCAGGTCGTAGACGAAGCGTTCGAAGTTCGAGGCCTTCGAAATGTCCATCGACGGGCTGCTGGTGTGATAGGTTTCGGCGGCCTTGCGCACCCGGTAGACGCCGGTGCGGAAGAACTCGTCGAGCACGTTGTTCTCGTTGGTGGCCACGACCAGCTTGTCGATCGGCAGGCCCATCATGCGGGCAATATGGCCGGCGCAGATGTTGCCGAAGTTCCCCGACGGGACCGTGAACGACACTTTCTGGTCGTTGCCGGTAGTGGCTTTCAGGTAGCCGCGGAAGTAGTACACCACCTGCGCCACCACGCGTGCCCAGTTGATCGAGTTGACGGTGCCGATCTTCTGGCGCACCTTGAATTCGAGGTCGCTCGACACGGCCTTGACCATGTCCTGGCAATCGTCGAACACACCTTCGACCGCGATGTTGAAAATGTTCGGGTCCTGCAGGCTGAACATCTGGGCGGTCTGGAAGGCGCTCATCTTGGCGTGCGGCGACAGCATGAACACGCGGATACCGCGCTTGCCGCGCATCGCGTACTCGGCCGCGCTGCCGGTGTCGCCCGAGGTGGCGCCGAAGATGTTCAATTCATCGCCGTTCTTGGCCAGCGCGTATTCGAACAGGTTGCCCAGCAACTGCATCGCCATGTCCTTGAAGGCCAGGGTCGGGCCGTTCGACAGGCCCTGCAGGATCAGCGTTCCCTGCGGACCCTGCTCCAGCACGCGCAGCGGCGTGATCTCGTCGGCGGATTCGTCCTCGCGCGCATTGCGGTACACCGCCGGCGTATAGGTCTTCGCGGTCAGCGCCTTCAGGTCCTGCTCGGGGATGTCGGTGGCGAACTTGCGCAGGATTTCGTAGGCCAGCTCGGCGTACGACAGGCTGCGCCAGGCGTCGAGCTCGGCGCCGCTCACCTGCGGATAGGTTTCCGGCAGATACAGGCCGCCGTCCGGCGCCAGGCCGCCCAGCAGGATATCGGAGAAGGATTGGGGATTGCGTGCTGCGGACGCGCTGGTCGCGCGGGTGGACACATAGTGCATACGGTAGAAAGGATCCGGTTGGCTCGGGAGGACATTTATTATAGTCCGGTCGCGGGAAAGTTGTCTTTTTACCGAATAATGTTCCGTTGTACGCCGATTTTTAATGCCGCGCAGGGATCGTTGCCGTAGGGTGGACGGGTTTCCCGTCCACGCGTTCGGGCAGTGCAGGCATGGCGCCAACGCGCGGACGGCGCAGCCGACTCGCCGTCCGCGTCCACCCGACATCAGCAGGCCGCGTGGTTGACCGTGACCACGTGGATGGCCAGGCCGCCGAGCGAGGTCTCCTTGTACTTGACCTGCATGTCGGCCCCGGTCTGGCGCATGGTCTCGATCACGTCGTCCAGGCTGACGAAGTGGGTGCCGTCGCCCTTGATCGCCAGCGACGCCGCGGTGATCGCCTTGATCGCGCCCATGCCGTTGCGCTCGATGCAGGGGATCTGCACCAGGCCGCCGATCGGGTCGCAGGTCATGCCGAGATGGTGCTCGATGCCGATTTCGGCCGCGTTCTCGATCTGCTCGTTGGTGCCGCCGAGCGCCGCCACCAGGCCGGCCGCCGCCATCGCGCAGGCCACGCCGACCTCGCCCTGGCAGCCGATTTCGGCGCCCGAGATCGAGGCGTTCTTCTTGCACAGCATGCCGATCGCGCTCGAGGCCAGCAGGAAGTCGCGGATGCCGCGCACGGGGTCGCTCGGGCGGCAATCCTCGGCGTAGTAGCGCAGCACCGCCGGGATGATGCCGGCCGCGCCGTTGGTCGGCGCCGTCACCACGCGCCCGCCGGCCGCGTTCTCTTCGTTCACCGCCATCGCATACAGGCTGACCTGGTTGACCGCGTCGTGCGGCAGGTGGTTGGTTACACCTTTCGCTTCCTGCTCACGCTCCAGGCGCCACAGCTTGGCGGCGCGGCGCTTGACGTTCAGCCCACCCGGCAGTTGGCCTTCGGTGACCAGGCCATGGCCGATACAGTCGCGCATCACGCCCCAGATGCGGTCCAGGCCGGCGTCCAGCTGCTCGTCGGTCATGCGCGTGCGTTCGTTCGCGCGCAGCATGGCCGGGATCGACAGGCCGTGGGCCTGGCCCTGGGCCAGTAGTGCGCGCATCGTATCGAAGGGGAATGGCAGCGGCGCGGCCGCGCTTTCATCGCGGATCGCCTGCGTTTCACCCGCGGCCGTGATGAAGCCGCCGCCGACCGAATAGTAGATACGCTCGATCACGCTGCCGTCCGCCAGCTTCAGCACGAAGCGCATGCCGTTCGGGTGTTCGGGCATGCTCGATGCCTTGTGCCAGACCAGGCCGGTCCTGGCGGTGAACGGCACCGCTTTGGTGCCGAGCAGCTTCAGCACGCCGTCCAGCTCGGCCTCGGCCAGCTTGTCCTCGACCGTGCCTGGGTCGATGTCCTGCGGGATCTCGCCCATCAGGCCGAGGATCACGGCCTTGTCGGTGGCGTGGCCGACGCCGGTCAGCGCCAGCGAACCGTACAGGTGGGCTTCGACGCCGACGGCTTCGTCGAGGTGGCCCGCCTCCAGCAGGAAGCGGCGTGCGGCGACCATCGGGCCGACCGTGTGCGAGCTGGAGGGGCCGATGCCGATCTTGAACAGGTCAAATACGCTCATGTCCATGCGCTGTCTCCTAGATACTTATGTTGATTGCCGATGGTGCGTGCGATGAATGCCAGCGCCAAAACGTCGTTCCCGCGCAGGCGGGAACCCAAGTTCGGCGATCTGCGAACAAACTTGGGTTCCCGCCTTCGCGGGAACGACGGTATTGGGGCTCACGGTAAGCGCGGGTAACTCAGGCAGTCTGCCCGACGTCCACGTTTTCCAGCATGTCGCTCACCATCTCATCCACCCCGATGCGTGCCTTCCAGCCCCAGTCCGCGCTTGCACGGCTGTCGTCGAGGCTCTTCGGCCACGAATCGGCGATCTGCTGGCGGCTGTCCGGCTTGTA
>Ga0308168_1002491_pt1 | contig 15105 bp, 14 predicted proteins | sample PhyCR2_FD_202133 | JGI IMG/M metagenome (GOLD analysis project Ga0308168, IMG submission 202133) | Phyllosphere microbial communities from UC Gill Tract Community Farm, Albany, California, United States - DLSLRC.R2 | ecosystem: Host-associated > Plants > Phyllosphere > Unclassified | place: USA... | reverse complement strand
GTAGATCACGCCGTCCGGGTTCATGTTGAGCATGCGCGGCATCGGCTCGCCCTTGTACGACAGCGCGCCGTAAGGATCGTCCTCGATCAGCGGCAGGCCGAGGCGGGCGCAGGTGTCCACCAGTTCGCGGCGGCGTTCCAGCGACAGCGAGCGGCCGGTCGGGTTCTGGAAATTCGGCAGGGCATACAGCAGGCGCGCGCCTTCGGCCACTTTTTCGAGCGAGGACGGTACCAGGCCGTGGTCGTCGGTCTCGACCGAGACGAATTCCGGACGGTACACCGAGAACGCCTGCAGCGCGCCCAGGTAGCTCGGGGTTTCCACCAGCACGCGGCTGCCTTCGTCGATCAGTACCTTGCCCAGCAGGTCGAGCGCCTGCTGCGAGCCGGACACCATCAGGATCTGCTCGGGCAGGATGGTGCTGTCGGGCGTGGACAGGGAAGCGGCGATCCATTCGCGCAGTGGCGCGTAGCCATCGGTCGGGCCGTATTGCAGCGCCTGTTTGCCGGCCTCGGACAGCACCTTGTCATAGGCCGCTTTCATGCGTTCGACCGGGAAGGTCGCGGGCGAAGGCAGGCCGCCGGCAAAGGAGGTGATTTCCGGGCGCTGGGTAATCTTCAGGATCTCGCGGATCGCCGAGCTTTGCAGCTGGGATGCGCGTTCCGAAAACTGCCATTGGATGGGGTTTGGATTGTCGATTTTCATACTGATCTCAAGTGAAGGACCGCTGGTGGGTGCGCCGGTCATTATAAAGCAGGTCGGGTAGACCGCTTCTCTATATAAGAGCTCGCCGGGTAGGCGGGCTCCGTGGCGTGGGCACGGGGTGCCCACCCTACATGATTACGCTACTTCGACGATCATCTCGATCTCGACGCAGGTGCCGCGCGGCAGCGAAGCCACGCCGAAGGCGGAACGGGCATGCTTGCCGGCGTCGCCGAACAGCTCGCCGATCAGTTCCGAGGCGCCGTTGGTCACCAGGTGCTGTTCGGTGTAGTCCGGGGTCGAGGCCACCAGGCTCATCACCTTGACGATGCGCTTGACGCGCGACAGGTCGCCGCCGACGGCTTCCTGCAGGGTGCCGACCAGGTCGATCGCGACCGAGCGCGCGGCTTCCTGGCCCTGGGCGGTGGTCTTGTCCTTGCCCAGCAGGCCGGTGTTCGGCGAACCGTCGGCGTTCTTGGCGATGTGGCCGGAGATGAAGACCAGGTTACCGGTCTGCACGTACATGACGTAGGCGGCGGCCGGGGTTGCCGGCGCGGCCAGGGTGATGTTCAGTTCTTTGAGTTTGTCGTAGACGGACATGGAATCCCAGGGGTGCTTGAAAAGAATGCGTATTGTACGTCGTGGCGGCTGCCATGCCCATCCTGGCGCCGGGTCAGACCGGGTTCTCCACCGGCGATGCTTGTGCCAGCACCTGCGCCAGCAGCGGCGCATCGATGTTGCCCCCGGTGAGCGGGATGCCGATCCGCGCCAGCCCGTCCAGCCGGCCCGCCGCGCGCAGCTGCAGGGCGCCGGCCAGGGCCGCCGCGCCGCCGCCTTCGGCCGCGTTGTGGGTGCAGGACCACAGCAGGCGGATGGCGGCGGCCACCTCGTCGTCGCTGACGGCGATGACGTCGTCGGCGTGTTCCAGTATCAGCCGCAGCGACAGCGGATCGGGGCTGCGGCAGGCCAGGCCATCGGCCAGCAGCGTGCCGGCGGGGGCGTCGACGCTGCGCCGCTCGAGAAAGGACAGGCGGTAGGCCGGCGCGTGCGCCGACACCACGCCGACGATGCGGGTGGACAGGCCCAGCGCATTGCGCGCCGCGATCGCACCGCAGATGCCGGAACCCTGGCCGATCGGTGCCAGCACCAGGTCCAGCCCCGGCTGGGCGCGCAGCAATTCCATCCAGTAGGTGGCGGCGCCGGCGATGGTGTCAGGATGGCAGGAGGGCACCATGTGCAGCCCTTCACGCGCGGCGTGGGCCTGGGCGAATTCGCGGCTTTCCTGGAAATCGGCGCCGTGTTCGATGAGATGGGCGCCGAGGGCGTGCATGGCCGCGTTCTTGCCGGCGCTGTTTCCATGCGGGACCACGATGGTTGAGGCCAGCCCATGGCGGCGCGCGGCGAAAGCCACCGCCTGGCCGTGATTGCCGCGCGTTGCCGCGATCACGCCCCTTACCGCAGGCAGCCGCTGCGCCAGCCGGTGCATGTAGACCAGGCCGCCGCGCGCCTTGAAGGCGCCGACCGGGCTGTGGTTTTCGTGCTTGACCCAGGTTTCGATGCCGAGCGCGGCGTCGAGCATGGGCCAGCGGTAGTGCGGTGTCGGCGGCATGGCCGCGTACACGATGGCGGCGGCCTCATCGAGGCCGGACAGGGAGGGCAGGTCGCTCATGGCGGTCTTTCTTCGAGTGGGTGGAGGATATGCGTGGAAGCTCAGTGCCGCACCTGCATGCGGCGTCCGCAGGCCACGGTGGCGATGACCGCCAGCGCGAAGCCGCAATGGACCGGTGTCAGCGTCTCGCCCAGCAGCAGGGCGGCGCCGACCAGGCTGAGGAAGGGCTGCAGCAGCTGCACCTGGCCGACCCGGGCCACGCCGCCCAGCGCCAGGCCGCGGTACCAGAAAAAGAAGCCGATCAGCATCGAGAACACGGTCACGTAGCCGAAGGCGAGCCAGGCCTGCAGGCCGATGCCATCCAGGTGTGCCAACTGGCCGCGATCGAACACGAACAGCAGCAGGGCGGCCGGTGGCGCGGCCAGCACCAGCGCCCAACAGATCACCTCGGGCCCGCCGATGGTACGCGCCAGGCGTCCGCCCTCGGCATAACCGGCCGCGGCGGCGGCCACCGCGCCGAACATCAGCAGGTCGGCCTGCTGCAGGCCGCCGCCGCCCTGGCGCAGCGCGAAACCCACCACCAGGGCGCTGCCGAGCAGGGCCACCAGCCAGAAGCCGCGCGAGGGCCGCTCGAAGCCACGCAGTGCCGCATACAGGGCGGTGGCCAGCGGCAGTATCCCGCCCAGCACGGCGCCATGGGCGGCCGGCACCGTGCGCATTGCCAGCGAACTGAACAAGGGAAAGCCGAGGATGCAGCCGAGCGCCACGATGGCCAGCGGCCGCAGCGCGGCGCGCCCGGGCCACGGCACCCGCTTGTGGCGCAGCCAGCAGGCGGCCAGCACGGCGGCGCCAAGCGCACGTCCCAGGGTCAGGAACAGCGGGTCGATCTGCGCCACCGCCATGCGGGTGAAGGGGAGCGTCAGGCTGAAGATGGCGACGCCGGCCAGGCCCAGCAGCATGCCGCGGGTTTCGTCGAGCGGCCGGGCGCCGGTGGCGGGAAGGGGCACTGGCGTGGTCGGGCTGGATGCTGGCATGGACGGCTCCGGTGGATGCGGCGTTGCGCCGTTGCGGTAACGGCAGGCAAAGGCTATGCTAGACCAAGGGATCGGTACAGTCCCGCTACACTTTTACACACAACTCGCTTACTGTGATGGCGAAATGACCAACACACCCACCCTGCATTTGCTGTCGCGCGCCTCCGGCGAATCGTTGCCGGACCAGATCGTGCGTTCGATCGCCACCCGCATCGACGAGCGCCACTTGCGGGCCGGCGCGCGCATGCCCTCGATACGCAGTTTCGCCAGCAGCCACGGCGTCTCGCCGTTCACGGTCGTCGCCGGCTACGACAAGCTGGTGGCCCAGGGTTACCTGGAGTCGCGGCGCGGCGCCGGCTTCTTCGTGCGCGAGCGTTCTGCGCTGAATGCGGTGCTGAACACGGCGCGGCATAGCGACCCGCAGCGCGAGGCGTCTGCCCGGGCGCCGGAAACACGCGCCCTGGACGTGGTCTGGCTGATCCGCAACATGTTCCGCCAGTCGCCGGCCCAGCCGTCCAGCGCCGCCGGCGTGCTGCCGGCCGACTGGCTCGACGGTCCCGGCATCGCGCATGCCCTGCGCGCGGTCAGCCGCCAGCACAGCAATTTGCTGCTCAACTACGGCACGCCGCAGGGCTATGCGCCGCTGCGCCAGCAGCTGCAGCGCAAGCTGGCGGCGCTCGACATCGAAGCCGCGCCGGAACAGATCCTCACCACACTGGGCGCGACCCAGGCGCTGGACCTGGTGGCGCGCGAATTCTGCCGCCCCGGCGACACCGTCTTCGTCGACGATCCGGCCTGGTTCCTGATGTTCGGGTCCTTCGCGGCACTCGGCCTGCACGTGGTCGGCATCCCGCGCCTGGCCGACGGCCCCGACCTGGCGCGCCTGGCCGAGATGGCGGCGGCGCACAAGCCGCGCCTGTACGTCATCAACTCGGTGCTGCACAACCCGACCTCGAGCACGCTGTCGGCGGCCAAGGCCTTCCAGCTGCTGCGCATCGCCGAACAGCACGACATGATCGTGGTCGAAGACGACATCTATTGCGACCTGCACCCCGGCCCCGCCGTGCAGCCGGTGACGCGCCTGGCCGCGCTCGACCAGCTGCGCCGCGTGATCTACCTCGGCGGCTTTTCGAAATCGCTGGCCGCCAACCTGCGCGTCGGCTTCATCGCCACTTCCCAGGAGTATGCCCAGCGCCTGGCCGACCGCAAGATGCTGTCCACTCTCACCACCAGCGACCTGGGCGAGCGCGTGGTCTACAAGATCCTGTCGGAAGGGCTGTACCGCAAGCACCTGGAGCGCATCCGGGTGCGCCTGGACGCGGTGCGCCCCGGCGTGTTGCGCCGGCTGGAAAGCCTCGGCATGCGCCTGGAGCCGGCGCCGGCGGCCGGCATGTTCGCCTGGGCCGATACCGGCCGCGACACCAATGTGCTGGCGGCGGATGCCATGGAACAGGGATTGCTGCTGGCGCCGGGCAGCCTGTTTTCGCCGAGCCAGCTGCCGAGCACCAAGATGCGCCTGAATATCGCCGCCATGGATGACGAGGCGCTGTGGAGTTTCCTGGAGCGGACGCTGGCGCGGCCGTGATGCGACAATGTCCAATCGCCGCGCGTGCGGCAATTCCTGGTCGAAGCCGAGTGGGTATCCCAATGAAGATGAAGATAATGATGAAGATACGATTTTCCTGCGCCCTGGCGCTGCACTGTCTCGCGGCGGCAGTACCGGCCGCCGCGCAGCCCGTGGACGCGGCCGTGCAGAAGGAGAGGAGCGAGTCCCGGCCACCGCGCGATGCCGCCGCTGCCCTCCCTTCCGACCGTATTCCCCTGGCCACGGACACCGGCGTGGCCTGGGATATGATCAGCCACCGAGGACAGATGCGCTGGGACTGCCGCGCCGTACCGAGCGGGAAGTTCGTGATGAATTCGCTGTGCGCGAGTGTACCGAAAGTCGATTCGCGCTGGCCCGGAACGACGCCACCGCCGGGCTGGGATGGCATTGTGCATAACGACTGAACAGCGAACTGTATGCGCGCCATGGTCGATATCCGGATCGTACAGGGCGACGCCCTCGCGCGGGTCGCTGATTTCTACAAGCTGGTTGGGTATGGCGGCGCTGTGTCGGAGGCCGACATCACGCTGGTGGCCGACGCCAATGGCTGCATGGCAGGCGCCGTGCGTCTGTGCGACGAGGACGGTGTGATTGTGCAGCGCGGGATGCAGGTCGATCCCGCATTCCAGCGGCAAGGCATCGGCCGCTCGCTTCTGATGCACTGCATGTCTTATCTCGAGGGCCGCACCGCGTATTGCCTGCCATATGCGCAACTCGCCGCATTCTATGGCGCGGGCGGCTTCGAGCCCGTGCCGCCGGATACGCTACCGGGGTTCCTGGCGGCGCGGCTGGCCGGCTACCTGGCCGCGGGACAACAAGTGCTGGCGATGCGGCGAGCAGACAGTCCAGGGTGAATTGGGAAGCTCATCGTTTCATGGCGGAGGCTTGTCGTCCGCCCGCACCAGCAGCAACGCGCGTTCCCGCTCATTACGCGTCATGCCGGCCGCACGCGTGAACTCCAGGCGCGCTTCCTGGTGGCGTCCCAGCTTGGCCAGCAGGTCGCCGCGCACGCTCGGCAGCAGGTGGTAGCCGCGCAGCGCCGGCTCGTCCAGCAGGGCGTCGGCCAGCGCCAGGCCGTCGGCCGGTCCGTAGGCCATGCCGACGGCGACGGCGCGGTTCAGTTCCACCACCGGCGAGGGCAGCAGCTGGCCGAGCGCATCGTAGAGGGCGGCGATGCGCACCCAGTCGGTGTCCGCCGGGTTCAAGGCGCGCGCGTGGCAGGCGGCGATGGCGGCCTGCAGCGCATACGGTCCCAGGCTGCCGAGCTTGCCGGCGCGGGACAGCGCCTCCAGGCCGCGCCGGATCAGCAGCCGGTCCCAGCGTGCGCGGTCCTGCTCGAGCAGCAGGACCGGCTCGCCGCCGGGACCGGTGCGGGCGCGTTCGCGCGAGGACTGGATTTCCATCAGCGCCACCAGGCCGTGCACTTCGCCTTCCTGGGGCATCAGTTCGGCCAGGATGCGGCCCAGGCGCAGCGCTTCGCGGCACAGGGCGGGACGCAGCCAGTCGGCGCCGGCGCTGGCGGCATAGCCTTCGTTGTAGATCAGGTAGATCACCTGCAGCACCGAGGCCAGGCGCGGCTTGCGCTCGGCGCCCGCCGGTACCTCGAAGGGCACCCGGGCGGCCTGGAGGCTGCGCTTGGCGCGCACGATGCGCTGGGCCACGGTCGCTTCGGGCACCAGGAAGGCGCGCGCGATCTCGGACGTGGACAGGCCGCCCACCAGCTTCAGCGTGAGCGCCGCGCGCGCCTCGCCGGCCAGCACCGGATGGCAGGCGACGAACATCAGGCGCAGCACGTCGTCGTCGATGCCGTCGCGTGCCGACTCGGCCAGTTCGGCCAGCTCGTCGGGCTGGCGCTGACCATGGCCATCGCGCAGCCGTTCGTCGAACTCCCAGGACAGCTCGCCTTCCTTGCCGGCATGGAGCGCCTGGTGGCGCAGGTGATCGAGGGCGCGGCGCTTGGCCACCTGCATCAGCCAGGCGCCGGGACGCTCGGGCTGGCCGTCGGCCGGCCACGACTCCAGCGCCTGCAACATGGCGTCCTGGGCCAGTTCCTCGGCCAGGCCGACGTTGCGCAGCATGCGCGCCAGGGCGCCGACGATGCGCGCGGATTCCATGCGCCAGACCGCCTCCAGCACGCGGCCAATGTCGTGGCCCGCAGTGCCCTCGCTCATGCGCCGACCAGTTCTTCCATGGTCAGCACCTCGCGGATTTCGACCTCGACCTCCGGCCCGGTGGGGTAGGGCAGCCGGCGCGCCCAGGCGATCGCGTCGTCGAGGGAAGGGGCGCGGATCATCCAGAAGCCGGCGATCAGTTCCTTGGCTTCGGCAAAGGGCCCGTCCAGGACGCTGATGCCGCCCGCGTGCAGGCGGACCCGCGCCCCGCGCGCGCTCGACTTCAAGCCGTCGCCGGCCAGCAGCACGCCGGCGGCCGCTTCGGCCAGGTTGAAGGCGTCCAGCGCGTCCAGCTTCGCGCGCGGCGGCACCGTGTCGCGTTCGGATGCCGCATCCGAACGCAGCAGGATCACGAAGCGGCCGGGGCTGTCGTCATTGGCCTGCAGCGCCGGGGCGACCTCGGCGCAGCCGCCCGGACAGCCGGTCTCGCGCAGCTCCAGCGTGACTTCGCCGGTGGCATCGGCGTCGCTGGCGGGCCAGCGCCGCAACAGGTCGATGGCGGCTTCCTTCGAGTCCGCCTCGAAGACGCTGAAACCGGCCACCAGTTCCTTGGTCTCCGCGAAGGGACCGTCGGTGATGCCGGTGCCGCCGGGTCCCATCTTCAGGCGCACGCCATGCGCGCTCGGGCGCAGGCCAAGGGCCAGGCCGAGGTGGCCGGCGTCGGCCAGCTGGCGGTGGAAATCCGCCATGTCTTCCATCAGGCCCGGCGCGGGCGGCAGCAGGGCTTCGGTGGCGGCATCGGCCTTGCGGATGATCATGAACTGCATGGCAGCCCCCTCAGCGCGCGAGCTGTTCGCGCAGTGCCGCTTCCTGCGCGCGCAATTCCGGGGTGAATTCGGCACCGAAGTCTTCCTCGGTGTACACCTGGCGGATCTCGATCTCGCCCGGTTCGTCCTCGTGCGGATTGGGAACCCGCTTCATCCACTCGATCGCTTCTTCCCTGGAGCTGACCTCGATCAGCCAGTAGCCGGCGATCAGCTCCTTGGTTTCGGCGAACGGGCCGTCGATCACGGTACGTTTGTCGCCGTCGAACCGGATGCGCGTGCCGCGGCTGCTGGGGTGCAGGCCTTCGGCGGCCAGCAGCACGCCGGCCTTGACCAGCTCTTCGTTGAACTTGCCCATGTCGGCGAACAGCTGGGCGCTCGGCATGACGCCGGCTTCGGAGGCCGCGCTGGCCTTGACGATGACCATGAATTTCATGCTTGTTCTCCCGCACAGCCTTGCGCCATCATGTTTTGCATCTCGATTTGCATCTGCTCCAGCGTCACCTCGCGCTGGTGGGTGGCGATCGACCAGCGGTGGCCGAAGGGATCCTCGACCTGGCCGTAACGGTCGCCCCAGAACATGTCGGCCAGCGACATCACCGGCTTGGCGCCGGCGGCGATCGCTTGGTCCCAGGCGGCGTCGGCGTCGTTCACGTACAGGTGGATGTACACCGGCGTGCCCTTCAGCGTCTGCGGGCCGTTCGAGCCGTGCTCGGGAAAATCGTCGGCCAGCATGATGCGCGAATCGCCGATACGGATTTCGGCATGCGCCACGCGGCCGTCGCCGAAGGGCAGGCGGCCGAGCTCCACCGCGCCGAAGGCCTGTTTGTAGAAATCGATGGCCGCCGCCGCGCCGGCGCACACGAGGTGGGGCGTGACACTGTGGAAGCCTTCGGGGATGGGACGGACTGGTTCACTCATGATAGATCTCCCTGGTTGTTGTGGGTGCTGCTATCACTACGACGAACGGCGTTTGCTGGTTTCGACAACGGCCATGAAAAAAAATCCCGCAACCGCTACGGTAAGTCGATGCCGTCCCGAAGTCGAGAAAAATATCAAAACACCATGCACTCTGCATCGATCGGTTTGTCTCCGGCCACGAAGGCTGCGACGTGGCGCTGGAAGCAGCCGGGCGCAGTCCACAGGATGAAGTGAGGGGCGCCGCCAACGGCGACCAGGCCCAGCGGCCCGTGTTCCCGCAAGGTATCGGCGTGCTTGCGCGCTCCCTGGAAGGGTGTCTTGGGGTCGAGCCTGCCTTGCAATACCAGTGTCGGCGGCAGCTGGACGGGATGCTTGCCGAAATAAGCGTCGCGAGCGTAGGCGGGCAGGGTGGAATCCGCCAGCAGTGCCGGCAGCGGGCTGGTAAACAGGAGTGGCGCCTCTTCCTGCCGCAGCGCCGTCATTTCACGTCCCGGGCGCAGGTCGTTCTCCGACTTGCTGATAATGCCGACCAGTGGAATCGAGGGCGGCATCGATGCGGCGTCGCCCAGCGTTGCCTGCAGCGCCGACAGTCCGGCGCGGACCGCGTCGAGTTCGCGCGCCTGGCCGCGGTCGAGGTCCCTGATCAGGAAAGGAATGCGCGCGCGCAATGGAGGCATGTCGAGCAGGGTGCCGAGGAATTGCCGCAGATCCTTGCCCGGCACGCGGGCCAGCAGGGCCGGCTTGGCCGCCAGGTTGGCCAGTACCCGGCGGTAGATGCGCTCCAGCGGCTCACCCATCGCTGCCGCGCAGGACGCATCGGCGTCGCATTGCGCCAGCACCTGGCGCCCGACCTCATCCACGACCTGCGAGCGCCGGCTCAGGTCCCAGCGCGCATCGGTGTCCACCGGCACCAGCGAATCGAGAACCAGACCCGATACCGGCAGGGGGCCCGGCTGCAGCGCGCGCAATATCAGCTGGGTGCCGTAGGAAACCCCATACAGATAGACGGGTTTGCCGTTCGCCGGCTGCAGCTGCCGGACCAATTGCCGGAGATCGTGTGCGGCGTTGGTGATCGTGAATTGCCCTGCCGGTTGGGGATGGGCCTGGAGGCGGCCGAAACAGCTGCCCCATTCGGCGCCGGCCAGGGCCGTCCCGCCAGGACTGGCTTCGCTTTCTTCCTCGGGGCAGAGCCGGCTCGACCGGCCGGTGCCGCGGTGGTCCGGGATGAACAGGTCGAAACCCGGGAAACTGCGTCGCAAGACCGCGACGAAGGGGTACAAGGACGCGCCGGATTCGCCAGGCCCGCCGGCAATCGCCCAGACGCTCCCCTTGCTGGCGCCCGTGGCGGGAAATTTTCGGATGAACAGGGATAGCTGTCCGGCGTCGCGCCCGGCATGATCGGCCGGCACCGCAACATGGGTGCACCAGCTGCCGTCCAGGACGGGACTGGCGCCCGCATCGGCGCACGGACTGAACTCCATGGCAAATGCTTCGGGTATCCATATTAGTAGTGTCAGTAGCCAGGCCGTCGTGCGTGCTCGCGTTTTCATGCTTGCTCCCAGGTGAGATAAGCTGCCGAGTCTCGCAAGCGGCTTGCTGCAGCGCACGCGCCGGGCGATGAAGTGAGGATAAATGGCAGCGAAGTGCGGCTGGCCGCCACGAAGCCTGGTCGATCTTTCTTGACAAAAAACCCTTGAAATAATTTTCGTTATCCCAATATTGGCCCGGTCTGTTCAACCACCGTTACACGAGGATATAAGATGGCTGTTGCCGAAAAAGAGACCCTTGGATTCCAAGCAGAAGTCAAACAGTTGCTGCAATTGATGATTCACTCCTTGTACTCGAACAAGGAAATCTTCCTGCGTGAACTGATCTCGAACGCGTCCGACGCGGCCGACAAGATGCGCTTCGAAGCCATCAACAACGATGCCCTGTACGGCAACGACCACGAGCTCAAGATCAAGGTCGCCTTCGACAAGGCTGCCAAGACCGTCACCATCTCGGACAACGGCATCGGCATGAGCCGCGACGAGGTGATCTCGCACCTGGGCACCATCGCCAAGTCGGGCACCAAGGAATTCTTCAGCAAGCTGTCGGGCGACCAGCAGGCCGACGCGGCCCTGATCGGCCAGTTCGGCGTCGGCTTCTACTCGGCCTTCATCGTGGCCGACCGCGTCACCGTGGTCACCCGCCGTGCCGGCGCCGAAGCCGGCGAAGGCGTGCGCTGGGAGTCGACCGGCGAAGGCGACTACACCATCGAGCCGGCCGAGAAGACCGGCCGCGGCACCGACATCATCCTGCACCTGCGCGATGGCGAGGAAGAGCTGCTGTCCTCGTGGAAGCTGCAATCGATCATCCGCAAGTATTCCGACCACATCTCACTGCCGATCGTGATGCAGAAGGAAGAGTGGGACGAAGAGAAGAAAGAAAACGTCCTCAAGGATGAATTCGAGACGGTCAACCAGGCCAGCGCGCTGTGGGCCCGGTCCAAGTCGGACATCACCAAGGAACAGTACGACGAGTTCTACAAGCACGTCTCGCACGATTTCCAGGAACCGCTGGCGCATACCCACAACCGGGTCGAAGGCCGCAGCGAATACACCCAGCTGCTGTACGTACCGAGCCACGCACCCTTCGACCTGTGGGACCGCAACAAGCGCGGCGGCATCAAGTTGTACGTCAAGCGCGTCTTCATCATGGACGACGCCGAGCAGCTGATGCCGGTCTACCTGCGCTTCGTGAAGGGCGTGATCGACTCCGCCGACCTGCCGCTGAACGTCTCGCGCGAGATCCTGCAGGAATCGCGCGACGTGCGCGTGATCCGCGAAGGCTCGACCAAGCGCGTGCTGGGCATGCTGGAAGAGATGGCCAACGCCGAAGAGCAGGAAGGCAAGGACAAGTACGCCACCTTCTGGAAAGAGTTCGGCCAGGTGCTGAAGGAGGGCATCGGCGAGGACGCCACCAACAAGGACCGCATCGCCAAGCTGCTGCGCTTCGCCTCGACCCACAACGACAGCGACGAGCAGACCGTCTCCTTCGCCGACTACGCGGCGCGCATGAAGGAAGGCCAGGACAAGATCTATTACGTCACCGCCGACAGCTACACCGCGGCCAAGAACAGCCCGCACCTCGAGATCTTCCGCAAGAAGGGCGTCGAAGTGCTGCTGCTGACCGACCGCGTCGACGAGTGGATGCTGTCCTTCTTGAACGACTTCGACGGCAAGGAACTGGTGTCGGTGGCCAAGGGCGGCCTCGACCTGGGCAAGCTGGAAGACGAAGCCGAGAAGAAGGAACACGAAGAGACCGAGACCCAGTACAAGGACCTGGTCGAGAAGATGAAGGGTGCGCTGGCCGACAAAGCCAAGGACGTGCGAGTGACCTTCCGCCTGATCGATTCGCCGGCCTGCCTGGTGGCGGACGAGCACGAGCTGTCGGCCAACCTGGTGCGCATGCTGAAGGCCGCCGGCCAGAACGCGCCGGACTCCAAGCCTATCCTGGAGATCAACCCGAACCACCCTCTGGTGACGCAGCTGAAGTACGAAGACGCGTCCGGCGCGCGCTTTGCCGACATGTCGCACATCCTGTTCGACCAGGCCATGCTGGCCGAGGGCGGCAGCCTGAGCGATCCGGCGGCGTTCGTGAAGCGTCTCAACGAGATGCTGCTGGCGGGGGCTGGGAAGTAAGGGAAGGACGTACTAATAAAACGGCCGGTGCAGCGATGCCCGGCCGTTTTTTTACGTGTATTTCTATTTGCCGCCCGGATCAGGCGTCACGGCATCAAGGCGTCACGGCATCAAGGCGTCAGGTCCCGGCAGAATTCCTCCAGCAGCGCTTCGCCTTCCGGCCACTCGCCAAACCCGCTGCTGTCGGTGATGTGACCCGCATCGCCGATCTCCACCAGCCGGCTGCCCCAGGCTGCGGCAAAGGCGCGGGTGCGATCGATGTGGGCGAACGGATCGTCGGTGCTGGCGACCACGATGGAGGGGAAGGGCAGGGGCGCCATCGGCACGGGCGCGAAGCCGTTGGCCGGGATCGGGTAGGACTGCGCTTCGGTGTCGCTGGGCGCGACCAGGAAGGCGCCGGCGACCTTCAGCGTGGATTTCGACAGCGCCCACTGGGCCACCAGCATGCAGCCCAGGCTGTGCGCCACCAGGATCGGCATGCCCTGGCAGGCGGCGATCGCGGCGTCCAGCTCGGCCACCCATTCATCGCGCTCCGGATTGTTCCAGTCGCGGTGGGCGGCGCGCTCCCACTTGGAGTATTTGCGTTCCCAGTGCGTCTGCCAGTGCTCTGGACCGGAATTCCACAGGCCGGCAAGGATCAGGATGTCGCACTTCATCGTACCTCCGCAGTGATTGTTGCGAATATTGTACGATGCATTGCGCGCTTGCGCCGGAAGCGGCCGTTGGCGGCTACAACTTGGTACGCAGCGCGAACAGTTCCGGGAACAGCACCACGTCCAGCATCTTGCGCAGGTAGCTCACGCCGGCGGTGCCGCCGGTGCCGCTCTTGAAGCCGATGATGCGCTCCACCGTGGACACGTGGCGGAAGCGCCAGAAGCGGAAGGCGGTCTCGAGGTCGACCAGCTTCTCGGCCAATTCGTACAGCGCCCAATGCTGCTGCGGGTCGCGGTAGACCGCCAGCCAGGCCGCCATCACCGAGTCGTCGTGGGCGGTGGGCAGGGTCGGGTCATGCGCCAGGCGCTCGGCCGACACACCCAGGCCGGCGCGTGCCAGCAGCATCACCGCCTCGTCGTAGATCGAGGGCGCCTGCAGTTCGCGCGCCAGCGCGGCGTGGTGGTCCGGCGCCGGCTCGTGCACGGTCAGCAGCCGGGCGTTCTTGTTCCCGAGGATGAATTCGAGCTCGCGGTACTGGTAGGACTGGAAGCCGGAGGAGGCGCCCAGGTAGGGACGGATCGCGCTGTACTCGGGCGGCGTCATGGTCGCCAGCACGTCCCAGGCATGCACCAGCTGGTCCATGATGCGCGCCACCCGCGCCAGCATCTTGAAGGCCGGCGGCAGCTCGCCCGCGCGCAGCTGGCGCCGCACCGCCTGCAGTTCGTGCAGCATCAGCTTGATCCACAGTTCGCTGGTCTGGTGCTGGACGATGAACAGCATCTCGTTGTGGTCGGGCGAGAGCGGGTGCTGGGCCGACAGGATGCGGTCCAGGCCCAGGTAGTCGCCGTAGCTCATGCTGCGGCTGAAATCCATCTGGGCGCCATGCCACTCGGCGGGTTTGGCGGACTCGGTGGTCATGGAAGGCTCCTGGCTCATGTAACAGCGCCGCGCGCGGCGGCGACGTCGTAGGCTTCGCGGTCGAGGATGTCGCGCAGCACCTCGACCGCATCCCACACATCCGCAAAGCTGGTGTACAGCGGCGTGAAGCCGAAGCGCATGATGGCCGGCTCCCGGTAGTCGCCGATCACGCCGCGCCCGATCAGCGCCGCCATCACCGCATAGCCCTGCGGATGGGTGAAGCTGACGTGGCTGCCGCGCGCAGCGTGCTCGCGCGGGGTGACCAGCTGGAGTGGGTGGCGGGCACAGCGCGCTTCGACCAGGGCGATGAACAGGTCGGTCAGCGCCAGCGACTTGGCACGGATGGCCGCCATGTCGGTCTGCTCGAAGATCTCCAGCCCGCACTCGACCAGCGCCAGCGACAGCACCGGCTGGGTGCCGCACAAGGCGCGTCCGATGCCGTCGGCGGCGGTAAAGCCGTGCGCCATCGCGAAGGGCGCGGCGTGGCTCCACCAGCCCGTCAGCGGATGGCTGAAGGCGGCCTGGTGGCGCTCGGGCACCCAGATGAAGGCCGGGGCGCCGGGACCGCCATTCAGGTATTTATAGGTGCAACCGACGGCGAAGTCGGCACCCCCGCCATGCAGGTCGAGCGGTACCGCGCCGGCCGAATGGGCCAGGTCCCAGACCGCCAGCGCGCCGTTCTCGTGGGCGCGGGCGGACAGGCGCGCCATGTCGTGCTGGTAGCCGGTTCGATAGTTCACGTGGGTCAGCATCAGCACGGCGCAATCGGCGTCGATGGCGGCGTCCAGTTCCTCGGGCGTGTCCACCAGGTGGATGCGGTAGCCGCGGTCGAGCCAGCGCGCCAGGCCGTCCGCCATATAGATATCGGTCGGGAAGTTGGCGCGTTCGGTCACGATCGCCTTGCGCTCGGGCGCTTGTTGCTGCTGGATCGCCAGCGCCGCCGCCAGCGCCTTGAACAGGTTGAGCGAGGTGGTGTCGGTGACCACCACTTCGCCGGGCCGGGCGCCGACCAGCGGGGCCAGGCGGTCGCCGAGGCGCTTGGGCAG
>Ga0308168_1002485_pt1 | contig 15128 bp, 12 predicted proteins | sample PhyCR2_FD_202133 | JGI IMG/M metagenome (GOLD analysis project Ga0308168, IMG submission 202133) | Phyllosphere microbial communities from UC Gill Tract Community Farm, Albany, California, United States - DLSLRC.R2 | ecosystem: Host-associated > Plants > Phyllosphere > Unclassified | place: USA... | reverse complement strand
ATGTGCTGAAACAAACCATCGGCATCGACAACTTCCACATGTTCTTCATGAACCAGATCGGCGCCTATGGCCTGGTTCATTTCATTGCCTTCAGCACGTTCTGCCTGACCTGCATATTCAGCAGTTCATCCAGCCGTTATCGCTGGGTGCTGGTCGCCGGATATTATCTCAACGTTCTTTTCCAGACCTACGGCTACGAATACGGCAATCTGTTCCTGCTGGGCGCCGCTTATGCACTGACCGTGCCGAAACCGGCCGCGAGGCCAGCCGGATTACCGCATGCCGCGACGGCATGATCTGATTTACGAAGTCATGACTATAAAACCTAGAATTTTGGTACTTCTCGCCGCCTATAACGGCGCGACCTGGATTTGCGAACAGATCCGGACCATCCTGGCCCAGGACGACGTCGACGTGGCGATCGCGATCGCCGATGACCGCTCGAATGACGCGACCGCGGCGCGCATCCTGGAGGCGTTCGGCAATCACCCGGCCATCAGCGTGACGACCTGGGACAAAGGCAGCGGCTCGGCAGGCGCGAATTTCCGCCGGCTTTTCAGGACCGTTTCCGTCGATTCCTATGATTATGTGGCGCTGGCCGACCAGGATGACATCTGGCATGCCAGGAAGCTGTCGGTGGCGGTAGAAGCGCTGCGCCGCACCGGGGCTGACGGCTATTCCTGCGCGACCACGGCATTCTGGGAAGACGGCAAGGAGGAAATCCTGTCCCAAAGCGCAGCGGTGCGCGACATGGACTTCCTGTTCGAAGGTGCCGGCCAGGGATGCACTTTCGTGATGACGGCAGGACTGTTCCGCGACGTGCAGCGGTTCTGCAGTGCCAATCACGCATTGAGCGAAAAGTTCCATTACCACGATTGGCTGATTTATCTGCTGGCACGCGCGTGGGGCAAACGCTGGCATTTCGACCAGCAGCCATGGCTGCGTTATCGCCAGCACGCGAACAATGAAATCGGTTCGAAAGGCAGTTTCGGTTCGATCGTGAAACGTCTCGAATTGATCCGAAATGGCTGGTACCGGCGCCAGATCGCGGCGGCGGTCGAAATATACCTCCGCGAACGGACAGATGTTAAGATCGTGTACTTTGAGAAAGTCCTGAGCGCTCCGGATTCGGTTCTTCGACGGCTGCGAATGTCCAGGCTGGTCATCACCGGCGGACGTCGCCGCCTCAGTGACCGTTCGGTACTTGCGATATCGGCACTTGCGGGTTGGATTTGAGAATTTAGGAGCTTTTATGATTTTAGTTACGGGCGGTGCGGGTTTTATCGGTGGGAATTTTGTATTGGATTGGCTCGCCGCAGCGGATGAGCCGGTCATCAATCTGGACAAGTTGACCTATGCGGGCAATCTCGAAAACCTGGCGAGCCTGCAGGGCAATCCGAACCATGTATTCGTGAAAGGCGACATCGGCGATGCAGCGCTGGTTGGGCGCCTTCTGGCCGAACACAAGCCGCGTGCGGTCGTCAATTTTGCGGCTGAAAGCCATGTCGACCGCAGCATCCACGGCCCCGAAGACTTCATCCAGACCAACGTAGTCGGCACTTTCCACCTGCTGGAAGCCGTGCGCGCCTACTGGAATGGCCTGGACGACCAGGACAAGGCTGCGTTCCGTTTCCTGCACGTGTCGACCGATGAAGTGTACGGTTCGCTGGGCAAGGAAGATCCGGCCTTCCGTGAAACCAACCGCTACGAGCCGAACAGCCCGTATTCGGCCAGCAAGGCGGCCAGCGATCACCTGGTGCGCGCCTACCATCACACCTATGGCATTCCGGTGCTGACCACGAACTGTTCCAACAATTACGGTCCTTACCACTTCCCGGAAAAGCTGATCCCGTTGTGCATCCACAATGCGCTGGCCGGCAAGCCCTTGCCGATCTACGGCGACGGCCAGCAGATCCGCGACTGGCTGTACGTCAAGGACCATTGCTCGGCGATCCGCCGCGTGCTCGAGGGGGGCCAGCTCGGCGAGGTCTACAACGTCGGCGGCTGGAATGAAAAGGCCAACCTCGACGTGGTGCATACCCTGTGCGACATTCTCGACGAACTGAGCCCACGTGCCGACAGCCAGTCCTACCGGACCCAGATCACCTTCGTCACCGATCGCCCCGGCCACGACCGCCGCTACGCCATCGATGCGACCAAGCTCGAGCGCGAACTCGGCTGGAAGCCGGCGGAAACCTTCGAGACCGGCATCCGCAAGACGGTGCAGTGGTATCTCGACAACCAGCAATGGGTCGGCAACGTGACCAGCGGCGCTTATCGCGACTGGCTGGATGTGCAGTATGGAGCCTGAATTGAAGATTCTTGTCACCGGAAAGAACGGGCAGGTCGGTTTCGAACTGCAACGGGCACTGGCGCCGCTCGGCCAGGTGGTCGCGATCGACCAGGCCGACTGCGACCTGGCGGATGCTGAAGCGATCAGGGCACTGGTGCGCCGGATCGGACCGGATGTGATCGTCAATCCGGCGGCCTACACCGCCGTCGACAAGGCCGAGGCCGACCAGGACACGGCGTTCGCGGTCAATGCCGAGGCGCCGCGCGTGTTCGGCGAGGAAGCGGCGCGCCTGGGCGCGCTGGTGGTGCACTTTTCGACCGATTACGTGTTCAACGGCAGCAAGGAAGGCGCCTATGCCGAAACCGACACGCCCGATCCGCAAAGCGTGTACGGCCGGACCAAGTACGACGGCGAGCGCGCGCTGGCTGGCGCCAACCCGCGCCACCTGATCCTGCGCACGAGCTGGGTGGTCGGTGCGCACGGCGGCAACTTCGCGAAGACAATGCTGCGCCTGGCCGCGGAACGCGAGCAGCTGAACGTCGTCGCCGACCAGTTCGGGGCACCGACCTCGGCCTCACTGCTGGCCGACCTGACGGCGCACCTGGTGCGGCAATACCAGAGCAAGGGCGGCAATGCCTTCCCTTACGGTACCTATCACGTCGTCGCCGGTGGCGAAACCAGCTGGTGCGACTATGCGCGCTTCGTCATTGCCGAAGCGCTGGCCGCCGGCCGCCAGCTCAAGACCACGCCGGACAAGGTCTTCCCGCTGAGCACCGCCGACTATCCGACGCCGGCGAAACGTCCGGCCAATTCGCGTCTCGACACCGCACGTTTCCGCAGCACGTTTGGCCTGATCCTGCCCGAATGGCAGGACGGCGTCCGCCACGTCCTCCAACAAATCCTCTCATAAAATGGCCAACATTCAACGCAAAGGGATCATTCTCGCTGGCGGCTCCGGCACCCGGCTGTATCCCGTGACGCAGGCGGTGAGCAAGCAGCTCATGCCGGTGTACGACAAGCCCATGATCTATTACCCCCTCAGCACGCTGATGCTGAGCGGTATCCGCGAGGTCCTGGTGATCAGCACCCCGCAAGATACGCCGCGTTTCGCGGACCTGCTCGGCGACGGCAGCCAGTGGGGCATGAATATCCAGTACGCAGTGCAGCCGAGCCCGGACGGTCTGGCGCAGGCTTTCGTGATCGGCAAGGACTTCGTCGGCAACGCGCCGAGCGCACTGGTCCTGGGCGATAACATTTTCTATGGCCACGACCTGGTGAAGCAGCTGCACAGCGCCAACGAACGCACCGACGGCGCCACCGTGTTCGCCTATCACGTGCACGATCCGGAACGCTACGGTGTGGTCGAATTCGATGCCGACCAGCGTGCGCTCAGCATCGAGGAAAAGCCGAAGGCGCCGAAGTCGAACTATGCCGTGACCGGCCTGTATTTCTACGACAGCGACGTCTGCTCGATCGCTGCCGACATCAAGCCGTCCGCCCGTGGCGAACTCGAGATCACCGACGTCAACAAGAGTTACCTGCAAAGCGGAAAGCTGGACGTCGAAATCATGGGCCGCGGCTATGCGTGGCTGGACACCGGCACCCATGACAGCCTGCTGGAAGCGGCCAGCTTCATCGCGACCCTGCAAAAACGCCAGGGCCTGCAGGTCGCTTGCCCGGAAGAGATCGCCTATCGCCAGGGCTGGATCGATGCCGCAACGCTGCAAAGGCTGGCCTCTCCGCTGTCCAAGAACGGGTATGGCCAATACCTGTTGAATCTGTTGAAATAAGGTATTCCGAGTATGCCGTATGCCGTAACCCCCACCGCCATCCCCGAAGTCCTGGTGCTGACGCCGAAAGTGTTCGGCGACGCGCGCGGCTTTTTCTTCGAAAGCTTCAACGCGCGCGATTTCGCGCAGGTGACGGGCCTTGACGTGGAATTCGTTCAGGACAACCACAGCAAGTCTGCGAATGGCGTATTGCGCGGCCTGCATTACCAGATCCAGCATCCTCAGGGCAAACTGGTCAGGGTCGTGCAGGGCACCGTGTTCGATGTCGCGGTCGACCTGCGCAAATCCTCGCCCACCTTCGGCAAATGGGTCGGCGAAGTGCTGAGCGAGGACAACCACAAGCAGCTGTGGGTACCGCCGGGCTTTGCCCACGGCTTCGTGGTGCTCAGCGAGTCGGCCGAGTTCCTGTACAAGACCACCGATTACTGGTTCCCGGAGCACGAGCGCAGCCTGCTCTGGAACGACCCTGCCGTCGGTATCGAGTGGCCGTTCGATTTCGCCCCGCAGCTGGCTGCCAAGGATGCAGCCGGCAAGCCGCTGGGCGAAGCCGACCTGTTCGATTGACCGGGCTGGCATATCGCCGGGGGCCGCGCATGCCGCGGCCATATTTTTTTCTCATGCGCCAGTAATTGTCTGGCCTCTCCAACGTGTTCACCAACGTCTTCAAGCACACTCTCAAGTTCAGTTGCCTCATGCTGGGCGCAGCGCAGGCGTTTGGCGCGACCCCGAGCCTGAACGGACAGTCGGGCTATATCAACATGCCCAGCGCATGGACGGAGCCCGACGGCACGTTCAGCGTCGGCTACAGCTTCGACGATCCCTACGGTTCGCTGTGGGTCACCAGCACCGTCCTGCCTTTCCTCCAGATGACCGGCCGTTACGTGTCCATCAACGGCATTCCGGGCTTCAGCAGCGACCCCACCGCCTACGGCGGCAAGTACGGGCGCTACAAGGACAAGGTGATCGATGGCAAGCTCAGGCTCTGGGAAGAGAGTAAATGGGCACCGCAGATCGCCGTCGGGCGCACCGACATCTTCGGTACCGAATTGTTCCGCGGTAACTATATTGTCGCCACCAAGACATTCGGCAGTGCCCGCAATATCGAAGCCAGCATCGGTTATGGCCAGAAGCGGCCGGATGGCCTGTTTGCCGGCGTGCGCTGGGTACCGCTGTCGGCGCCGCGTTGGGCGGCAGTCCTGGAATACGACGCCAACGACTATTCGAAGGATTTCCAGGCGTCCAAGACGGCGGCCGGCGCGCGTCGCAAGGGACCGGCCGTCGGGCTGGAGTACCGCTGGGGCTGGCTCGGCGCGCAGGTGGCGCGCCATCGCGACCATTTCAGCGCCAACGCCTTCGTGAGCATTCCGTTTTCCGAGCGGGAGTTCATTCCGAAGCTGTTCGAACCCGCCTATTTCCAGCCGAAGCAGGCACCGGCCCGGGTCTCGGCAGCCGAATGGCAGCAGAGCCCGGCGCATACCGCGGGCCTGGTCGATGCGCTGGCCAAGCAGGATTTCAAGAATATCCGGGTCGAGCTGGACGGGACGACGCTGCGTCTGGCGCTGACCAATTCCCGCATCTCCAACCTGGGGCGTGCGGTCGGCCGTGCCGCCCGTACCGCACTGGCGTTCGCGCCGGAAGGCACGCGCAGCCTGCAGATCACCTACACCAAGCTGGAACAGCCGATCGCGACCTACGAATTCCTGGACACCACCAAGCTGACCGATTATCTGACCGGGTTGAGCAGCCGCGACGATTTCCTGACGACGGTGTCGGTGCGGTATTCGACGCCGGCCGACAAGATCGCGGACCGGCAAGAGCTGCTGTCCGCGGTCCGCGAAGAAGGCAACATGAAGGTCCAGGTCGGCCGGGATGGCGAAATGGTGCAACTGCTGTCCGAGGACCGTGAGAGCAACCGCCTGAAGGTGATGCCGAAAATGGGCTTCTTCTTCAACGACCCGAGCGGCGCGCTGCGTTACGACCTGGCTGCTGCCGGCGTCTACGACAAGCGCCTGCGGCCGGGCCTGTACATGAACAGCGTGCTGTGGCTGGACGTGCTCGAAAACGTGTCCGGCGTGACCCAGAAGTCAAACAGCCTGCTGCCGCACGTGCGTACCGACGTTGCCGAGTACAAGCGCGGCAGCCGCTTCAAGGTCAACCGGCTGATGCTGAACCAGTATCTGAACCCGGACGAACGGATCTATGCGCGCCTGTCCGGCGGCCTGTACGAGGAAATGTACCGCGGCGTCGGAGGACAGGTGCTGTATCTGCCGCGCGATAGCCGTTGGGCAACCGACTTGTCGATCGATGCCTTGCAGCAGCGCGACTTCAAAGGCCTGCTCGGCAAGCGCGATTACCAGACCGTCACCGCGATCGCGGCGCTGCATTACAAGCTGCCTTACGATATCACCGTGACGGCCCGCGCAGGACGCTTCCTGGCGCGCGATGAAGGCGTGCGCATGGAGTTCAAGCGCCGTTTCGCCTCGGGCATGGAAATCGGCGCCTGGTATACGAAGACCAACGGCAACGACATCACCACGCCGGGCACGCCTTCCAAACCCTATAACGACCGCGGTGTGTTCCTGTCGATCCCGCTGAACATCATGCTCCCGCTCGACAGCCAGGCGAATGCCGGCCTGTCGATCTCGCCATGGACGCGCGACGTCGGCCAGATGGTTGCCAGCCCGGGCGATTTGTACGACATGATCGAACAGCCGCGCCGCGACATGACCAGCTACGATGGACTGGGCAATTTTGCCGAGCGCGCCGACGAGCAGAACCTGCCCGCCGTGGTGCGCCCGAGCCGCCCGATGGCCAATCCGTGGCCGGCGTTCCGCCAGCGGATCGAGCAATCCGTATCGACCACGCCGACGCTGCCGCAATGGGCGAACGGCGCACTGTTGGGCAGCGGCGCGCTGGCGGCAGGCGCATTGCTGGATAAGCCGGTTGACCGCTTCATGCGCAAGCATGCCGGTTCCGGCATCACCCGTGCCTGGGGTAACGTCGGCAAGGCGCTGCCGGTGGTACTGGCCGGCGCATCGGGCGCCGCCGTCGCGTTCGGCGATGCGCGCATGCAGAATATCGGCATCATTTCGCTGGAGTCGATTGCGGGCGCCATCGCCGTGTCGGAAACGGCCAAGCGCATCGTCGGACGCGCACGGCCGGACGAAAACCTGGGGCAATGGGAACGTGCGCCAAAACGTTCGGATTCATCGTTCCCGTCCAATCACAGCACGATCGCTTTCGCGGCGGTGACGCCGTTCGCCCAGGAGTACGACGCGCCGTGGCTGTACGGACTCGCCGCTGCCGGCGCCATGGGACGTACCGCGAACCGGCAACACTGGGTATCCGATGTGGTGGCCGGCGGTCTGGTGGGTTATGCGATGGGAAGCTGGCTGTGGCAGTCGCAGAGGACCAACCGGCCGTCGAGTTTCGCCATCACGCCGTCGCCCAAGCAGATCAGCGTCGCATGGACGGGCACCTACTGATCGCCTGAGACACGCAAAAAAAATTGGCCGCGATTGCGGCCAATTTTTTTACCTCGATCACGGGCACGGATGCCCGTCGAACGATTAGTGGTGGGTGGTGGTCGAGTGGTTGGTGGTCGAGTCGCTGTCCGAAGCAGCAACAGCGACGGCAGCCACGGCCACGCCGATAGCAACAGCGGCGCCGGTCGACAGGCCAGCGATGGCGGTGCCACCGAAGAAGCCGCCGCTCGATGCGGTGCCAGCAGCAGCGGTACCAGCGGTGCCGGTAGCGGCGGTGCCGGTTTGACCAGCAGCGGTATTGGCAGCTTCTTGTGCGAACACTTGTGCCGACAGCAGGCTCAGGATTGCGCCGGTAACGAGAAGTTTTTTCATCTTTGGATCCTTTGTTTCAATTGAGGGGTATCTGCAGCAATATTATGTTGCTAAATCATTATAGCAAGTTAATGTTGCCGTAGCACACTGTAGGACAGCCAAACGGCAGCCTCGACGGCAAGTGTGACGAAGATTCCACTTGTCCGCAACACATTAGTGTACAGTAAATAGTTGTAAATAATCCCGATTTGTAATAACGGTGGCAGCTTGTTCTGAAACTGTTGTAGATTTTTGTTTTCTAAAGTCCCATAGCTGTCGCAAGTCAGCCGTATCGGGACCGGGCAGGTGCTAGCGTGCCACTTCTTCGACGTTGACCTCGTCGCTCCAGGCAGACTGCATTCGGTAGGGCGTCTGGACGCTTGCCGCCAGCTCCTTGTTGGCCTGGCCTTTCCCTATCCATCGGGTGAGCACGCTCCTGCACTTGGCCTGTACCGGCGTAACGAGCCGCTCCTGGACAATGATTGCGCCAACCACGATCAACACGATGTACACAGGGTAGAGATAGAGCACAGGCTCGATATCCCTGCTTGCCGAGATAATGCCGCGTATCCCATGCGCGCTTGCCTGCCCGGCGAACGCGGCGCGGGCAATCTGCTCGATCTTTTCGAGGATCTGGAAGGCCGACGCGTGGAGAATGAATATCGACAGCGAGGCTTTGCCAAGGCGTGCCGACCAGCGCGTATTCAGCACCGAAGCCGTGGGTCCGGCGAATGCCGCCAGCCATACGATGGCAAGGGCCGCAGGGAAATAAAATCCGTTTCTGAGAATATGCAGCTGCTGGCCAGGATATTGCAGCTTCAGGTAGACGGCCGCGCCAGCCGTCGCCACGATCAGTAGCAGGCATCCCTGCTTTTCCGCAGCACCAGGTACGCCAGCGCCACTGCTGCGTTTGGCATAGGCTGCGTACAGCGGAATCCCTGCCAGGAACAATGGCAGCCGGAGAATCGGATTGTGATGCAGCAAGCCGTCAGTCAACACGCTGTTGTCGTCGAATAGCTGTGCCAGGATGCCGGGCAAGGAGAACAACACCCACAGGCCGACCAGCAAGCGAAGCGGTTGCCTGAACCTGTACAGGGACATGCCCAGGTAGGGGAAAACGATATAGAAAAACATCAGCGCCGAAAGCGACCAGGAGGGGCCGTTCAGAATCTGGTAGAAGGGGTTCCATGCATGCAGAAGCAGAAGATGCGACGTGAAACCGGCAACCAGTTCGCGGGTGTCCAGCAGGCGCTGCGCATGGTTGAACACGTCTGCCGGTACGAGAAGGCTGCCGCTATTGTGGATTTGCAGAAGACTGAGCGGAAGGGCAACAACAAGTCCGACGATTTGCAGCGGATAGAGTGTCGAAAAACGCGCAATCCAGAACGATTTCTTTTTGAATCCTTCCTGCTTGCGCTGCGTGCCAAAGTAAACGTGCGTTAGCAGAAAACCGGAAAGCACGAAGAAAATACCTGTCACCATATTGCCGAGATCGAGTATCGAACCGATCAGGCTGTTTGGCGCGAAGTATTCGGATTGTGTATGAAAGACCACCAGGTAGACTGCGAGAAAAAAGCGAAGCCAGTCGAGTGCCCAAAAATTTTTACTGTCTTTCATCGGTATGGATGATTCGTTCGATCGCTAAAAGTTAATTGTAGCAATAAATTTCCTAGTGGAAAATTGATGAAAGGTTAACTTAGCTGCTAGATGTAAAAATCTGTGGTAAAAATACGACCAAACTTTGTAGGATTGAAATAAAAGTGAATCTTTTTACTTTAGTTTCTACTGCAATATTCACAAAAATCCACTTTTTTGTATCTTATGGTATTTATTCCTTGCATTTTTTTAACCCTTTATGTAATGTCAATACGATATCTGCTGAGCAAGCAATGAATATGCGGCGCCGAATTGATGCGAATTTTCCAATGAACTCCAATATTAAATATTTAAACTTGTATAAAAATTATCAGAAGTCGGTATTCAAAGCCTGTTTCGGAAAATTCGCATTACTCGCAATCGGCGCTGCCCTGGCCGCATGTGGCGGCGGCGGCAGTACCGGCACCGCACCGGCGTCGCCCGCTCCGGGCGTGCCAGTGTCGCCACCGCAATCGGTCGCCAAGGGCGGCTGGGTGGTCATGGGATCCTCGACCGCGTCGGGGAAGGGGGCGCCGGAAGGCAAAGGATGGGTGAACGTCGTCGGCACGGTCTATGCAAACCGCCTGACCGAGATCGCCAATCTGGCGACCCCGGGTTCGGTGACCTACCAGGGCCTCAGCAGTGCATCGACGCCGCCCGCCGGCCGTCCGGCACCGGATCCGGCGCGGAATATCGATCAGGCCCTGTCACGCAAGCCGGTCATACTGTTTCTGGCCTACCCGAGCAACGACGTCTTGTCCGGATACAGCAACGATGAAGTCGTCAATAACCTTCTCGCCATCCGTTCCGCGGCCAGGGCGAATCAGGTGGCGGTACTGGTCCTTTCAATACAGCCGCGACAAGTCAACGATGCGCAGCGCGCGCAGCTGCTGAATATCCACGCCCGCCTGGCGACTGCGGTTGGCCCCTGCTATGTCGACATTTACAGCAAGCTGTCGACGGCGGGCGGCTTGCTGCTGCCTCAGTACGACTCCGGGGACGGTATCCACCCGAACGAAACCGGACACCAGGTGATTGCCGCCACCGTCCAGCAGGTCGTCGACAGCGGAAAGTGCGTGGTATTGCCGTGATTCTCATAAATGGGCCGGAATTCACGCCCTTTTATGGCGATGGATGTGCAGGCCCATCTGGAATAATCCCATTCTGATCAAGAACCGGCACGTCGCCGGTTTCGCAGGAGTTCCAGGATGGCGGAAGCCAGCAACGCAGAAAAGACCGAACCAGCGTCACAGCGGCGCCTCGACCAGGCGCGCAAGGAAGGCGACATACCGCGTTCGCGCGAGATCGGCACGTTCACCGTGCTGATGACGGCCGGCGCCGGGCTGTGGGTGACGGGCGACAGCCTGGTCGCGAAGCTGTCCGCCGTGGTGGAGCATGGGCTGTCGCTCGATCGCGAACAGATCTACAACCCGGCCGTGCTGATCGAGCGCGTCATCGCCGACTTCACCAGCATCCTGCTGGCCTGCCTGCCGCTGGCCGGCGCCATCATCCTGGTGATGCTGGCCTCGCCGATGCTGATCGGCGGCTGGAATTTCAGCGCCAAGTCCTTCATGCCGAATTTCGGCAAGCTCAATCCCATGCGCGGACTCGGCAACATGGTGTCGACGCATTCGCTGGTGGAATTGCTGAAGGCGGTCGCCAAGGCGCTGCTGGTCGGCGCCGTGGCCTGGTACATCGTGATCAGCCAGAAGGATGCCGTGATCGGCCTGGCGGCCGAGCCCTTCGGTACTGCAGCGCCGCACCTGGGCAGCCTGATCGCCAAGGCCTTTCTCACCATGGTCGGTGCGCTCGGTGCGATCGCGATCCTGGATGGTCCTTATCAGCTGTGGCATTACGCCAACAAACTGAAGATGACGCGTCAGGAAGTCATCCAGGAATCCAAGGAATCGGACGGCAATCCGCAAATCAAGGGCAAGATCCGCCAGTTGCAGCGCGAGATGGCACGCAAGCGCATGATGTCGAACGTGCCGACCGCGGACGTGGTCGTGACCAACCCGACCCACTTCGCGGTGGCGCTGAAGTACGGGGAAGGGCAGCGCGGTGCGCCGCGCGTGGTGGCCAAGGGTACCGACGAGGTCGCGGCCAAGATCCGCGAGATCGCCAAAGAGAACAAGGTGGCGCTGCTGGAAGCGCCGGCGCTGGCGCGTGCGCTCTACAAGCACACCGACATCGACGACGAGATCCCGGAAGCACTGTACTCGGCGGTGGCCGAAGTGCTGGCCTATGTCTACCAGCTGCGCGCCTACACCAAGGGCACGACCGACCAGTATCCAGACCGTCCGACGACACTGCCGGTGCCGCCGGAGCTCGATCCGTTCAATCCGGCCTCGCAGCAGGCCAACGAGCAGGCCGCTAACAAGCCTTCGCCGGGCAGCCTGCAGTGACGCAGCGATGAAATAGGGCGGTTTTTCCCGTCTCCTCAGCCCATGGTTTCCACCGGGCATCAGTAATAATGTTGTTTGTGGGTAAGCTTGATGCTTATAGGCACTAACAACATTACTGATCGACGGGGTACGCATGAACGGTTTCAGACTGCCAGGCTGGTTGCGCGGCATCGCAGGGCGCGGGAATGCGCTGGCGGCGCCGATCCTGATCATCCTGCTGCTGGCAATGATGATCCTGCCGCTGCCGGCATTTGCTCTGGACCTGTTCTTCAGCTTCAACATCGCACTGTCGGTGATCGTGCTGCTGACCGCGCTGTACACGGTCAAGCCGCTCGACTTCATGGCCTTCCCGGCCGTGCTGCTGGTCACCACCATGCTGCGCCTGGCGCTGAACGTGGCCTCGACCCGCGTGGTGCTGACCGAGGGCCACACCGGCGGCGCCGCGGCCGGTAAAGTCATCGAGGCCTTTGGCCACTTCCTGATCGGCGGTAACTACACCGTCGGCCTGGTCGTCTTCATCATCCTTACCATCATCAACTTTACTGTCGTCACCAAGGGTGCCGGCCGTATCGCCGAGGTCGGCGCGCGCTTTGCCCTGGACGCGATGCCCGGCAAGCAGATGGCGATCGACGCCGACCTGAACGCCGGCCTGATCGGCGAGGAAGAAGCCAAGAAGCGCCGTGCCGAAGTCGGCATGGAAGCGGAATTCTACGGTTCGATGGACGGTGCCTCGAAATACGTCCATGGCGACGCGGTCGCCGGTATCCTCGTCACCGTCATCAACATCATCGGCGGCCTGATCGTCGGCATGGTCCAGCACAACATGGCCTTCGGCGACGCCGTCACCAACTACACGCTGCTGGCCATCGGCGACGGCCTGGTGGCCCAGCTGCCGTCGCTGATCATCTCGATCGCGGCCGGTATGGTGGTCTCGCGCGTGGCCAGCGACAAGGACGTCGGCGAGCAGGTGGTCGGCCAGCTGTTCGGCAAGCCGATGGTGCTGTACATCACCGGCGGCATCATCGGCGGCATGGGCATGATCCCGGGCATGCCGAACTTGGTGTTCCTGCTGCTGGGCAGCGCGCTGATGGGTGGCGGCTACATGATCGAAAAGCGTCTCAAGAACGCGCCGCCGCAGGAAGCCGGTGTGGCCCGCGCCGCGGGTGGGGCAGCGGGTGCGCCTGGCGCCGCAGGTGCCGCGGCTGGTGGTGCCGCCCCGACCAACCCGACCGAACAGGAGGAAGCCAGCTGGCAGGACGTGATGCCGGTCGATACCCTCGGCCTGGAAGTTGGCTACCGCCTGATCCCGCTGGTCGACAAGGGCCAGAACGGAGAACTGCTGAAACGCATCAAGGGCATCCGCAAGAAGTTCGCCCAGGAAGTCGGCTTCCTGGCGCCACCGGTGCATATCCGCGACAACCTGGAACTGAAACCGACTTCCTACCGCATCACCCTGAAGGGCGTGGAAGTGGGCAGCGGCGAAGCCATGAACGGCCAGTTCCTGGCGATCAACCCGGGCATGGCCAGCGGCACGCTGCCGGGCCTGGTGACCACCGATCCGGCCTTCGGCCTGCCGGCGATCTGGATCGACGCCGGCCTGAAGGACGACGCGCAGAGCATGGGCTACACCGTGGTCGATGCCGGTACCGTGATCGCCACCCACCTGAACCACCTGATCACGACCCATGCGTCGGACCTGCTGGGGCGCATGGAAGTGCAGGCGCTGCTGGATCACCTGGCCAAGGATGCGCCGAAGCTGGTCGAGGACCTGGTGCCGAAAGTCGTGTCGCTGTCGACCCTGCAGAAAGTGCTGCAGAACCTGCTGACGGAAGGCGTGCACATCCGCGACATGCGCACCATCATCGAAACCCTGTCGGAAAACGCCGGCGTGGGCGATCCGAACGACCTGACCGCGCTGGTGCGCGTGGCGCTCGGCCGCGCCATCGTGCAGCAGCTGTTCCCAGGCACCAACGAGTTGTCGGTGATGACCCTGGACAATCGCCTGGAGCGCCTGCTGGTGCAGGCCCTGAGTGCCGGCGGCGACGGCACCGGCATCGAGCCGGGCCTGGCCGACACCATCGTCCAGCAGGCCGCGAATGCAACCCAGCAGCAGGAAGCGATGGGATTGACCCCGGTGCTGCTGGTGCCGGGACCGCTGCGCACACTGCTGTCGCGCTTCCTGCGCCGGGCGCTGCCGCAGCTGAAGGTGCTGTCGCACTCCGAGATTCCGGAGATCAAGACGATCCGCGTCACCAGCCTGGTCGGCATGGCGTAATTTGCTACCACAATAAATGAACAATAGTTTTGATCATGGTCATGATTATTGTTCATTTATCATCTCCTTAGTGTGTTACCGAACAATTGTCACGAATTTGTAAGTGTTACCATCAGGCCTTGACACTATAAATAAAGGGAGAGCAACGATGTTTCATTTCAATATCAGCGGTGGCAGCGTCGATTACACGCCGGATCACGCAGCCGGTACCGAAACATCGTTGTACAGTCGCGAAGCCTTCCGTGCGCTGCTGGCGCGCCAGCCGGAATGGAAAGTGCGTGCGGCCCTGGAAGAAGGCAATATTCCCACTTCAAACGTCGAGCATGCCGAGGAATGGTTGCGCGAAAAGGAACTGGCGCGCCAGCACCGCGGCTACTGGATGTAAGAACGAGAAGCGCTGCCCCTGCGCAGCGCTGCAATTCCCAGCGGCACCGTCAGTGGTCCGCTGACGGTGGCGGACGCTTGCCTGACGCCGCCATCTCCCAGCACAACGTCGACCCACCACTGTGCGCTTCCCATCTGAAATTTCCTGCTTGCATCGAAATAGGGGTTTTTCCCCGTCCTTTTCTCCAGATCGTTTCCTTCCGGCATCGTCAATAATCTAGCCATGATGAGCAACAAGTTCATCGAGCAAGATTGTCACTGACCCAATACCACTGCCTGCCGAGCGGAGAACATCAAGATGAACGTGAAGAAATTTACTGCACCGACTTCCCGGGAAGCCTTGCGCAAAGTGCGCGAAGCCCTCGGCCCGGACGCGGTCATCTTGTCGAACCGCCCGGTCGATGGCGTGGTCGAGATCCTGGCCCTGGACAACGACGACGTCGCTTCGCTGGCGTCGCCGTCCGCGGCATCCGAAATGGATGCGCCGCGTCCGCAGCTGCAGGTCGACAC
>Ga0308168_1002476_pt1 | contig 15152 bp, 12 predicted proteins | sample PhyCR2_FD_202133 | JGI IMG/M metagenome (GOLD analysis project Ga0308168, IMG submission 202133) | Phyllosphere microbial communities from UC Gill Tract Community Farm, Albany, California, United States - DLSLRC.R2 | ecosystem: Host-associated > Plants > Phyllosphere > Unclassified | place: USA... | reverse complement strand
ACTTCAGGTTGGCGGTCAAGCTCGCCGAGCGGCCCGGGCCCACGCCGGCGTAGTGCGGCGACGATACCTTGTCGAAGTACAGCTTGTCGCCCAGGTTCTGCACGTTCAGCTGCAGCGACAGGTCGCGGTTGACGTTGTAGCTGGCCATCGCGTCGAAGCGGGTGTAGCCCGGCGCGAACTTGGTGTTGTTGACGTTGGCATACACGCGGTCCATCGACGACAGGCCGGCGCCGACCGTGAAGTCCTTGCTGATCGCATAGCTGGTCCACAGCGTGGCGCTCTTCTTCGGCGTGGTCGGGAACTGGTTGCCGTTGTACGGCGACGGCGCATACACGGCTGGCTGGCCCGACGCGGCGGTATTCAGGTAGCCGTTGTCGGCCACCACCGCATCCAGCCAAGTGACGCCGCCGAACACGGTCCAGGCTTGCGTGACCTTGCCCGAGAAGCCCAGCTCGACGCCCTTGACTTCGCGGCGGCCGACGTTCTGGGTGGTGCCGTCCGGCGCGGTGACGCGAGCATTGTTCAGCTCGCTCTTGAACAGCGCGGCGCTCAGCGACAGGCGGCCACCCGGCATCACGTCCCACTTGGTGCCCAGTTCCCAGTTCTTGCTGCGCTGCGGCTGCAGGTTCTGGACCTGCACGGTCAGGCCGTCCAGGCCGTCGCCGCCATCGTTGCCCGGCGGCGTGGCCGAGGTGGCGTAGGACAGGTAGATGCTGCCGTTGCTGGCCGGCTTGTACACGATACCGGCCTGGGTGCTCCAGAAGGTGCTGCCGACGCGCGCGCGGACAGCGGCGGCGGTGCCCGCTGCCGGAGTGAACAGCTTGCTGTCGAAATCGTCGAAGCGCGCGCCCAGGTTCAGCAGCCACTGTGGGGTGAACTCGATCGTGTCGAAGGCATAGGCCGCCTTGGTCGTGGTCTCGACGCTGGTCTGGGTCGGCGACAGCGTGCGGGTGTAGACCCAAGGATCGTTCGGGTTCGGATTGACCAGCGTGGTGCAGTTGTACAGCGTTGCGGCGCCCGCGGTCGGGCAGGTAAAGGTACCGGTCAGCGGGTTGTTGGTGCCCGGCGTGAATACATAGGCGGCACGGTCGGTGCGCTCGCGCGAGAATTCGACGCCGGCGTTGTAGCTGTGCTTGATGCCGGCGGTCTGCAGCTCGCCGCTCAGGCTGGTGACGTTGGCAGCAGTGGCGGTCTCGGTGGCGCGCGAGTTGGCGCGGCGCCAGACGTTGCCGTACAGGACAGTGTTGCCCTTGGAATCGTCGGGCTGGGTCCAGACGTAGTCGTTCTGCGAACGACCGTAGCGGGTCACGTTGCGCAGCACCGCGGCTTTCGAGAACTCGTGGCGCAGGTCGACCGTGCCGACATCGCTCTTGGTGTCGCGGAAGTCGCGGTTGGCCAGGCCGTAGAAGGTATTGCGGTCGACGTTCCAGGGGCGGCCGTCGCCGTTGCGGGCGACGTTGCTGCCGCTGCTGAACGGGTTGTTGAAGGGGATGCCGGTGTCCGGAATCTCGTGCGTGGTGAGATGGTAGACGCTGACGATGGCGCGGGTCGGGCCGTTCAGGCCGAACGTGACGGTCGGCGCCACGCCCCAGCGGCTGCCGCCGACCACGTCGCGGCCCGGCGTATCGGCTTCGTGGCCCATCACGTTCAGGCGGAAGGCGCTGTCGCTGCCGATGTTGCGGTTGATGTCGGCGGTGACGCGCTTGTACTTGTCGGTGCCGATGCCGACCGAGGCGTGGTTGAAGTCGTAGGCCTGCGCGGTCTTGCTGACCAGGTTGACGCCGCCGCCGGCCGAGGAACGGCCGCCGTAGGCCGAATTCGGCCCCTTGACCACTTCGACCTGCTCCAGGTTGAAGATCTCGCGCGACTGCGAACCGGCGTCGCGGATGCCGTCGACATAGGTGTCGGTCTGGGCGTTGTAGCCGCGGATGAACAGGTTGTCGCCGACCGGATTGCCGCCCTCGCCGGCGCCGATGGTGATGCCCGGCACGGTGCGCAGCGCGTCCGTCAGCGACACGGCGCCGGTCTGGGCGATGATCTCGGCCGGGACCACGGTGACCGATTTCGGGGTATCCAGCAGCGGCGCGGTGAATTTCTGGTTGGCTGAGGTAGCAGCCTGGCTATTGGCGCCGGTGACCTGCACGGTCGGGATCGACTGGTCGATGACGAGGTCGGGCGCAGCCTGTGCCGCCAGCGGCAGGGCCAGCGTCGCCAGCATGGCCAGCGCCGGGCCCGGGGCCGGCAGGTGGCTGCCGTGCTTGCGGCTCTTGATGAAGGCGTTGCGTGGTGCCGGGGTCTTGTTATCGATGGTCATTGTGGTCGAGGTCGGCGCCGTTTCTCTCCATCCGGCGCTAAAAGAAAATGAGAACGATTCGCATTATGATTCTTGTTGGACGGTTTGACAAGCGTGGATGAGCAGCCGGGCCGCTTCAATCATTGCGAACTTGCCGGTGCGTTACTGGCATATGGCCGAATCAACTACAATACCGGGGATATGGGTTTATCATGATTGACCGGACCCACGTTCTCATTACATCAATTTACCGAAGAGACTCCCAAGCGCTATGCGTCGCCCCTCCAAAGATTCACCCAAACTCTCGGCAGAAAGCCAGCGTCTCGTCAGTATCAGCCAAGCCATCGTGCAGGCGGCCAGCCGCGTTGAAGAACGGACCTGGGAGCGCAACCTCGACTCGCAGCTGCAGAAGCTGCTGAAGACGAACCACCAGGACAGCATCGACGGCGCGCTCAACGTCCTGTTCAAGGGCGACCTCGCTGCCTACGACGTGCTGATGGATTGCGTCGAAGCGGTCAGCGAGTCTTCCTGCATGACCGAACAGGCAGGCGCTGCCGATGGTGCCGAAATCCAATGGCAGACCCTGCTGGTCGCCGCGCCGGTGCTGGCCTGGACCCGCTTCGCGATCGCCTCGGGCACTATTCCGGGCGACGTGCTCGGCACCCTGGGCGCCCACCTGTCGGCCCACCTGCTGGCCGAGGGCACCGAAGTGGCGCTGGCCCCGACCCTGTACTCGATCGACCAGCTGCCGCGCACCCATGCCGAGACCTATGCGCTGACCCACAAGCTGGCCCAGACCGCGCACAAGAGTGGCAAGAACGGCGGCAAAGGTAACGTGCGGCCGGCCGAGCCGGGTCCGGACACCTCGCAGTTCCTGGCCGACACCCGCTACCTGCTGGCCGCCGTGGTCGCCCCGCAGGGCGCCCCGCTGTTCCGCTGGCAGGAGCCGCAGCACCATGTCAATTTCGAAGCCGTGCGCGACGCCGCGCTCGAGCAATGGCGTGCCCAGGCCGGCCCCAGCATCGGCCGCCTGCTGCCGGGCTGCGGCATCGAGCTGCTGCTGCCGGAAGCGTATTACGTGGCCTGCCGCGAAGCGGACAAGCTGATCCGCCCGGTCTCGATCCGCGCCGCCGTCCACTACCTGACCCACACGCTGGGCGTGGAACCTGGCGACCTGCGCGCCGTCGTGGCCGGCTTCGGCGACGAAGCCAGCGACACCCAGGTCGACGAATACCGCGTCGGCTTCACCCTGCGCCAGCAATCCGACGTCGTCTACGGCATCGTCTGGCCGCTGTACGGCCAGGAAGACGAGGAAGGCACGCCGATGGAAGGCCCGGCCCCGGGCGAACGCCCGCTGGCGCCGCTCGACGAGATCGTCAGCCACCTCAACGAAGTCGGCATCACGCACGTCAAGCGCATCGGCGAACGCTATGTGGCCGAGTACTGCGACGATTGCGGGGCGCCGCTGTTCGCCGACCCGAGCGGCGAGCTGGTGCATGCGGAGATGCCGGAGGATACACCGGCGGGGAATGAGCATTTTCACTGAGCTGCGCTACCAGCTCGTCGGCTAGTGCAGCTCGTCGGCTATTGCAGCTCATCGCTAACGAGCTTCCTTCGTTAGCTTGAAAACCGTCGCCCCTGCGCAGGCAGGGGCCCAAGTTCTTCGCGCTGAGGTAACGCGTGCAACTTGGGCCCCTGCCTTCGCAGGGGCGACGTTTTGTGGTCGCGAGCCTAGGCTTGCCGCTCGGTCCGCTCGGTCCGCTCTGCCTGCCCTGCCTGCCCTGCCTGCTCTGCCTGCTCTGCCTGGCCTGCCTGCCCTGCCTGCTCCGCCTGCTTCTCCTGCTCGGCCAGATAAGCATGAATCTGCGCCACCGCAGCCGCCCCCTCCCCGGCGGCCGCCGCCACCCGCTTGGTCGACCCGGCCCGCAGATCTCCCACCGCGAACACCCCGTCCACGCTGGTTTCCAGCGCCCGCCGCGCATGCTCGCCGGTCGCGTCGAACCCGGTCAGCACGAAGCCCTTGTCGTCCAGCGTCACCCCGCACTCGTCCAGCCAGTCGCTGTTCGGATCGGCGCCGATGAACAGGAACAGGTGGCGCGTCTCGCAGCTGTGCAAGGTCCCGTGCTGGCGTGCGCGGTATTGCACGCGCACCAGGCCGCTCTCGTCGCCTTCCAGCGCCGCCACTTCCATGTGCGTGTGCAGTTCGATGTTGGCGCTGGCCGCGATGCGTTCGATCAGGTAGCTCGACATGGTTGCCGCCAGCCCCGGCCCGCGCACCATCAGGTGCACCTTGGCGGCGTGCGCGGACAGGAACACCGCCGCCTGCCCGGCCGAGTTGCCGCCGCCGACCAGCATTACTTCCTGGCCGCGGCACAGGCCCGCCTCGACCGGCGACGCCCAGTAATACACGCCGCGGCCTTCGTAGCGCTCGAGATCGGGCAGCGGCGGCTTGCGGTAGCGTGCGCCGGACGCCAGCACCACGGTACGGGCACGCAGGCAGGTGCCGTCGTCCATCTCCACCCTGATCGGACGCGCATCGCACAGCAGGCGCACGGCGCGCGCCGGGATCGCGATCTCGGCGCCGAACTTGAGCGCCTGCACGTAGGCGCGCCCGGCCAGCGCCCGCCCCGAAATGCCGGTCGGGAAACCCAGGAAATTTTCGATGCGCGCGCTGGCGCCGGCCTGGCCGCCGTAGGCACGTGCATCCAGTACCATCGTCGACAGGCCTTCCGAGGCAGCGTACACGGCGGTGGCCAGCCCGGCCGGCCCGGCGCCGGCCACCAGCACGTCGAATACCTTGTCGCGGTCGATGCGCGGCAGCGTGCCCAGGCAGCGCCCCAGTTCGACCAGGCTCGGGTTGCGCAGCACGAAGCCGTCCGGCAGCGCCACCAGCGGCCAGTCCGCTTCCGTGCGCCAGTGGTCGCGCACCAATTGCGCCGCTTCCGCGTCAAGCGCCGGATCGCGCCGGGTGTAGGGGTAGGCATTGCGCGACAAGAAATTCTCGATGTCGAACAGGCCGGCATGCCCGCTCGGGCCGATCAGGATCGGACCGCCCGGCTGCTCCTCGATCAGGCGCACCCGGCGCAGGATGAAGGCGCGCATCAGGCGCTCGCCCAGATCGGCCTCGGCCATCAGCAGCGCGCGCAGCGAGGGGGCGTCCAGCACCAGCGTGTCGAGTTCGCCCACGGCGACGCCATCGACCAGCGGCGGCCGCCCGGACAGCACCGCCACCTCGCCGCTGAACTGGCCGGGGCCGTACTCGATCACCTCCACCCGCCTGCCGAGCGCGTCGGTGCGGCTGCACAGCAGGTGGCCGGCCAGCACCACCAGCATGCCGGGCGAATCGACGCAGGCGCGGAACACGGTATCGCCGTCGTGCCAGCGGCGCGGTACGGCAAAGCGCTGCATGCGGCGGATATCCTCGCCCCCGAGCACGGGATAGATCTGGTGGCCGCGCGTCGCGAGGTCGACCGCGGAGCGGTGTTCGTCAGGAAGGAATTCGGAAATCGACATGGCGGACCGCCTTCGAAAGAAGTGATCCGACTATCCTAAACCAGATTACTGTTTTGGCAAGGCTGCGATGACCCGTTTCGCAAACTCGGCCGTATTGCCGGCGTGCCAGCGCCAGACGACGACCAGGTCGTGCTCGGGCGAGACCACGATATCGTTGCTGCCGGCGCCCAGCGCGGCATAGGCGCTGGCCGGCAGGCCCGGCAGGTTCTTGCCCTTGGTGTTGAGCCACCACAGATAGCCGTAGTCCGGTCCGTGCTCGCTCGGGTTGAGGGCTGCCTTGACGTAGTCCGGCGGCAGGATCTGGCGGCCGTTCCAGTTGCCGCTGCGCAGCCACAGGTAGCCGAAGCGCGCCATGTCCCAGGAATCGATCCACATGCCGCCGCCCCAGCGCGTGCCGCCGCTGACCGACGCCATGGTGCGGCCGTCGATCTCGACGTAGCTGTTGGTGTACGGCACCCACTTCCAGGTCGCCGAGGCGCCGATCGGGTCCATCACTTCCTGCTGGAACACGTCCGGCACCGGCTTGTTGAACACCCGCAGCAGCGACAGCGCCAGGCGGTTGATGCGCACGTCGTTGTACTCGAAATGGCTGCCCGGCGCACCCAGCGTGCGCGGCTTGCGCTCGCCGGCGCCAAAGGCCTCATGGCCGATGAAGTCGGCATTCTTGCCCCACAGGCTGCCTTCCCATTCGGATTCCTGCTGCAGATGATGCTTCCAGGTGACCGCGGCATTCTGCGTGGAAGCGTAGCCGCCATCCCTGACGGTCCGGCCCACCGGCTGGTTCAGGTCGGCGATACGGCCGTCGCGCAGCGCCACGCCGGCGACGGTGGCGAGCATGCTCTTGGCCACCGAATAGGTCGGGTCGACGAAATGGGTGTCGCCGAACTCGGCCACCACGTAACCCTTGTAGATCACGACGCCGTTGGTCGGCGCGCGCCGCGACGGCAGCGAACCGAGCGGCTCGCCGAAGGTCTTGCGCTGGTCGGAAAAATCGCGCTCGCGTTCGGTTTCGTGGGACTGCGCGAAGGCGATCGCTTCGGCCAGCCTGGCGCCATTGATGCCGAGCTGGGCCGGGGCCTTGCGGGCCCACTCGGCCGGTGACGGAAAATAGGCGGTAGATGCGACAGCAGATGCGGCAGCCAACGCGGCCGGCGCTATCGCTGTCAATAAGGACGTTAACAGGACGGCGCGCCGCGTGACCGGCATCATGCTTTATCTCTCATGCTTTATCTTTCCATTGCGAATAAGGCGAGCGGATCAGGCTGGAATTGTAGTAACGCTTGTCGCCGGTGACCTCGGGCCCGATCCAGTCCGGCTTTTCGAAGGCTTCGTCTTCGGACCCGAGCTCGATCTCGGCCACCACCAGGCCGGCATTCTCGCCCGCGAACTCGTCGACTTCCCAGACGTGGCCGCAATAGGCGATACGATGGCGGGTCTTTTCCACCAGCGGCTGCTCGCACAGGCGCTCCAGCAGTTCGGCGGCGTCGGGCACCGGGATGTCATATTCCCACTCGCCGCGGCTGGCGCCGGTCACCTTGCTCTTGATCGTGATCACGGCACGCTCGCCTTCGATGCGAACCCGTACGGTCCGTTCGGGGTCAGAGCACAAGTAACCCTGGCGCATCAGCGTCGGCTGGCCCTGACCGCGCCAGCCATCGCCAGCGGGCAGGAATTTGCGTTCGATCTCGATGCCCATGCCGGCCCCCGCTCAGTCGTCCAGCGATTGCAGGATGGGCTGCAGCATCGCCGCGCCAAGCGCCACGCTGCGTGCGCCGTTCCAGCCGACCTGCGGATCGGGCAAATCGGCATTGTCCTTGAACGGCATTTCCAGCGTCAGCGACAGGCACTTGAAGGTGTGGCCGACGTACTTCGAGGCCAGGGTCAGCAGTTCCTCGTTGTACTTGCTGGCCGCATAGCCGATCTTGTTCTGGAAGTCCGGGCTGCTGGCCATGTAGCGCTCGATGAAGGCGTTCTGGGCCGCCGCACGTTCCGGCGTGAAGTCGGTCAGCATCTCGCAGCCGGCCACGAAGTTGTAGGGCAGCGCTTCGTCGCCGTGGATGTCGAAGAACATGTCGACGCCGGTTTCGTGGATCTTGTTCTTCACGCACAGCACTTCCGGGCTGCGCTCGGGCGACGGTTCCATCCACTCGCGGTTCAGGTTGGCGCCGGCGGCATTGGTGCGCAGGTTGCCGCGCACCGAGCCGTCCGGGTTCATGTTCGGCACGATGTAGAACACGGCGCGCTGGAGCAGCTTGCGCGCGACCGGGTTGGCGTTGTCCAGCAGCGCATCCATCATGCCCTCGACGAACCACTCGGCCATCGTCTCGCCCGGATGCTGGCGGGCGATCACCCAGATCTTCTTCTCGGCCTGCGGATTGCCGATCACGACCATGTTCATGTCGCGGCCGTCGACCGTGGTGCCGATGTCATGCACGCGCGCGACCGGGTTCTCGGCGACTTCGCCCAGCAGGCGCAGGTGGCGCTCCCAGGTGTAGGGCTCGAAATAAGCGTAATACACACTGTCCAGTTCCGGGGTGTGCTCGACGGTCAATACCTGGCCGTCGAAACGGGTCGGCACCCGGAACCAGTTCTCGGTGTCGTAGCTCGCCACCACCTGGTAGCCTTCGAAGCCTTTCGGGTAAGTGGCCTGGCCCGCGTTCAGGAAGCGGATCGTGCAGGCCTGGCCGCGCGCGCCCTGCAGGCGGAAGTGGAACCACTGGTGGATGTCGGCGTGGGAGTCCTTGCGCAGCTTGAGATCGATGTGCTGCGGCGATTCCGCTTGCACGACGTCGATCGCGCCCGCGTCGAAATGGTGGCTGATTTTGATGGCCATGGCTGTTCCTTGGTTACGCGTGCTTAACGGGTGCTTATTGCGCTTCGAGATCGATCAAATCCTTCGAGTACGCCAGCATGACCTGGCGCATCAGTTCGACGTTGCCGCGGTCGAGCACAACCGTCAGATCAGGGCTGCGGTCGAGGTTGAAGGTCATGCTGATCTTGCCCGGCAACACTTTGCAATTCACCGTGGACGCACGCGGGACATTTGGACTGTCCCAATCCATCTGCGTGATCTGCGGACCGGCCGGCGGCGCCTGCAGGGCCGGGTCCTGGTTGATCGGCAGGTGCTTGAGCAGCCAGAACACGATCGATGCCGGGACGAAGACGCAGACGTCGCTGCTGCCCTGGTTGGAGAACTTGACGAGCAAAAGGTTGCCAACCCGGTCGCACGACATGGACATGCTCTTGACTTGGCGAATGACCGCAGATTTCACGACGAACCCCTAGGAAATATGGTTAAAAAGGCGCAAAGATTCTACCCCATCCCATATCGGAATTGTGTGAAAGAAATGCAAAAGGGGAGCGCTCTGCCCCCCTTCCGTTATTGGATGCGGAAACAACGGTGCCGCTATCGTCCTCCCAGCGTGGAATCCATCACTGCTTGTTGCCTTTCGACGAGCTGCGCGAGGATCCGGATGCGGAACCCGAAGCCGATGCCGATTGACGGTTGCCATGGCTCATGCTGCCAGCACGGCGTGCCTCTTCCGAGGTGAATTCGTGTGCGGTGCCCTTCTGGTGCGCCGCCTTGCCGCCTTCGCTGGCGATCTGGCGTTGACGCTCCGGGTCCATCGATGCGAAACCGCGATTCTTGGTGCCGCCGCTCTGTTTGTTGCCCTGGTTGTTCGATGCCATGCTTTTCTCTCCTCGCGTTGCTGGAAAACCGCCGCGTCCTGCGGCAGGCGTTGCCCGATGCACCCGGTAAAGTACCGTCGAGCGCTCGGTCGGATTCATCTTATGCAGCTCGGATGGGTGACACTATAGGAGTATTTCAGATGACTTTGTAGGACAATGAGAGACAGAAAATGCACTTGCGAAATCAACTTCCGGTAGTAAATAACTCGTCAGTATTTCTCCTACAGTCAGCGCCAACGTCTTCCTATACTGGACGCATGCCGGAAGGCGCATGATGTACCTATCAGGCGGGGCGCAGCCCTGCACTCATTCGATTGAAAAGGAGACGCGACCATGGACGCGAACCAACGTAGCGAAGTCAATAATCAGACCAACAACGGCGCCAACGAAAAATGGACGCCGGGTGCAACCGGCAAGAGTGCCGAGAACGGCGCCCCGCTCGACCACACCTACCCGCAGGGACTGGGCGTGCAGCAGCAGGGCAACCAGCAGCGCGATATCATGGGCACGCAGCAGAGCGGCATGGGTCCGGGTGCAGCTCCGGGTGGCATGGGCGGGCGCGAAAGCGGCGACGACTCGGGCATTCCGGGTGGTTCGATGGAAAACCAGATCAACGGCGGCTCCGGCCCGGTGCAGGGCATCACCGACAGCCACCAGCGCCAGATGGAACAGAAGTCCGCCGCCTACGGCATGCTCGAGCAGCCGGTCGGACATCGCCCCCACGACAGCGGCGTCAATCTTAACCAGCAACGCGACATGCGCCGCGACGACGTGCGCGGCCGCCTGCCCTCGCAAAGCACGGCCCAGCCTAGCGCGGCGCGGCCCGACCTGCAGGGCGGCTCGCTCGGCCCGCGTGGCGGCAACCTGAACATGCAGGGCGATACCCGTGGCGGCGGCATGGCCGGCCCGCTCAGCCAGCAACAGGCAGCGAGCCAGATGAGCGGTTCAATGGGCAACCGTCAGTCGGCCGCCCCTGTCAGCCAGGGTGACATCAGCACCACTCGCGGCGGCAAGGCCGGTCCCCAATCCGGAGGGCAGTCGTCCCAAGCCGGCGGCCAGGAAGCCCAGCACGGCAATATCCAGGAAGGCGTGGCCGGTTCACGTGCCGGCGCCAATCAGGAGGCGGACTTTGGCGGCGTGCACCAGTCGAATGACGTGGCCGGCGGCCTGCCGCGCTCGCCGGGCAATACCGGCGCCAGCACCGACCGTGCCGGTTCGCAGACCGGTGCCGGCGGCCGCGAAGCCGGCACCGCAGACGTGCACAAGTCGAACGACGCCGCCGGCGGCTACCCGCGCAGCCCGGGCTTTGCCAACCGCCTGGCCGGCGACAGCAACATGGACGACGATACCGGCTTCAAGCGCAAGTAAAGTCCACCAAGTCTCCCGCCTCTACGGCGCCGCCCTTCGGGACCGGCGCCGTTTTTCTTGATGCAGGTTCAAAACGGCAACCGCCGCCGGAACCCTGCCATTCGCTCGCCGGTCGAACCGATCACATCATCGCCGACAGCGAGCCCACTATGCTTCATCACCGCGACGCTCAGCCACTTGCAGCATCCTTGCCCCTTGCCGGGAAGGAGCCGCCATGCGCCGCCTGAACGTGCTTACCTGGCACACGCATGGCAGCTACCTGTATTACCTGGCACATGCGCCGCACGAGTTCCACGTGCTGGCCCGTCCCGGCCGCCCGCCCGGCTATGGCGGCCGCTGCGGTCCCTTTCCGTTCGGCCCCAACGTGCATGACCTGCCGGCCGCGCAGGCGCGCGAGCGCGCGTTCGACTGCATCCTGTTCCAGGAAGACCACCACTGGCACAAGGACCAGTACGAACTGCTCACGCCGGCCCAGCGCGCCCTGCCCCGCATCTACCTCGAACACGACCCGCCGGGCCTGCTGCCGGGCATGGCACCAGGCCGCGCCGCCGGCAGCAGCACCGGCGCCACGGTCTGGCCGACCGACGCGCGCCACCCGGTCGACGATCCCAACGTGCTGCTGGTCCATGTCACGCCCTTCAATGCGCTGATGTGGGACAGCGGCCGCACGCCCACGCGCGTGATCGAGCACGGCGTCGCGCTGCCGCAAGGCGTGCGCTACGGCGGCGACATCGAGCGCGGCCTGGTCGTCACCAATCACCTGGCGCGGCGCGGCCGCCGCATGGGCGCCGACCTGTTCGCCGCCCTGCGCACCGAGATACCGCTCGACCTGGTCGGCATGGGATCGAGCGAACTCGGCGGTATCGGCGAGGTCGACCATCCGCAGCTGCCGGCGCTGGCGGCGCGCTATCGCTACCTGTTCAGCCCGGTCCGCTATTCCAGCCTCAGCCTGTCCACGATCGAGGCCATGATGGCCGGCGTCCCGGTGGTCGCCCTGGCCACGGCCGAGATGGCGACCGTCATCGCGCACGGCGTCTCCGGCGTCGCCGTCACCGACACGCGGCGCCTGGCCGACGCCATGCGCGCCCTGCTGCGCGACCGCGGCCTGGCCGAACGCCTCGGCGCCGCCGGCCGCCGCACCGCGCTCGAGCGCTTCTCGATCGCGCGCTTCGGCGCCGACTGGGACGCAGCGCTGCGCCACGTCACCCGCTAGCGAGGGCCAGCCATGAAAATCGACGATCCCGCGCTCGCCGCCAATCCGCCCGCCGCAGTGTCCACCGTGCTGTCCGCTGCGCTGCCCACTGTGCTACCCACCGGGGTGAAGACTGCGGCGCCGGCCCTGGCCGACGGCCTGGAAGCGCCCGACGCCCTCGGCACGCCTCGCCGCATCGCCCTGGTCAGCGACCACGCATCGCCGCTGGCGGCACCCGGCAGCATCGATTGCGGCGGCCAGAACGTCTACGTGGCCCAGCTGGCGCGCGAACTGGCGCGGGCCGGGCACCGGGTCGACGTGTTCACGCGGCGCGACGCGATCGGGCAAAAGCAGGTCGTGCAGTGGCACGACGGGGTGCGCGTGATCAATGTTCCGGCCGGCCCCGCGCACCACGTGCCGAAGGAGCAGATGCTGCCCTACATCGAGGCCTTCGCGCGCTTCGTCACCCGCTTCATCAAACGCGACGCACGCCACCAGGGCGCGCCCTACGACATCGTCCACGCCAATTTCTTCATGTCCGGCATGGTCGCCCGCCACCTGAAGCAGGCCCTCGGCATTCCGTTTGTCATCACCTTCCATGCGCTGGGCCAGGTGCGCCGCCTGGCCCAGGGCGCGGCCGACGCCTTCCCGCCGGCACGCGTGCGTATCGAGCACACCCTGATGCAGGACGCTGACCGCATCATCGCCGAGTGCAGCCAGGACCGCCAGGACATGGAAAGGCTGTATGGCGCCAGCCCGGCACGCATCGCGGTCGTGCCCTGCGGCTTCGACCCGGACGAACTGTGGCCGATGGAGCGGACGGCGGCGCGCAGCCTGCTCGGCGTCGAGCGCGCGCCCTTCACCGTGCTGCAGCTGGGGCGCATCGTGCCGCGCAAGGGCGTCGACACCGTGATCGAAGCCATCGCGCTGCTGCGCGCGCACCATGGCATCGATGCCCGGCTGCTGGTGGTCGGTGGCGATGCTGGCGGCGCTGTGGGTGGCGCTGCGTGCGGCGCTGTGGGCAGAGGTACCGGCAAGCCGGCGGGCGCCGGGCCGGGCAGCGGGCGCGACGCGCCGGAACTGGCGCGCCTGCAAGGCCTGGCGCGCCGCCTCGGCATCGGCCCCGACGTCCATTTCGTCGGCCAGCAGCCGCGCGACGCGCTGCGCCACTACTATGGCGCGGCCGACGTGTTCGTCACCACGCCCTGGTACGAACCCTTCGGCATCACCCCGGTCGAGGCGATGGCCTGCGCGCGCCCGGTCATCGGCGCCGAAGTCGGCGGCATCAAGAGCACCGTGGTCGACGGCAGCACCGGCTACCTCGTCCCCTCGCGCGACCCGCAAGCGGTGGCCGCGCGCCTGGCCACCCTGCAGCGCGATCCCGGCCTGGCGCGCGCCATGGGCGAAGCCGGACTGCGCCGCGCCGGCCAGCACTACACCTGGCGCATCGTCGCCCGGCAGGCCGCGGCGGTGTATGCCGCCGTGCTGGCCGAAGCCTGCGCCCCCATCCCCATGACCCACCCCTAGGAGCACACCAGCATGGCAGCACCCATCGTCACCGACGCCTTTGCAATCGAGCCCGCCACGCATGACCTTGCCGCATCCGACCTTGGCACCCCTGAGGTTGGCACGCATGATGCCGCCACCTTCGTCGGCGTCGACCTGCGCGGCAAGGTCGCCTTCATCACCGGCGCCGCCAGCGGCCTGGGCGCGGCCCTCGCCGCCACGCTGGCCCAGGCCGGCGCCGACATCGTGGCCGCCGACCTGCGGGCCGAGCCCCTGCAGGCCAGCCTCGCCATCCTGCGCGGCTACGGCGTGCGTGCCGAAGCGCTCACGCTCGACGTCGGCGACCCGCCCGCCGCCCGCGCCGCCATCGAACGCACCGTCGACCGGCTGGGCCGGCTCGACATCCTGGTCAACAATGCCGGCACCGACGTCACCCTGCCGATCGACGAACTGTCCGAACAGGCATGGCTGCGCGTCATCAACACCAACCTGAACGGCCCCTTCCTGCTGGCCAAGCACGCGGCCGCGCACATGCGCGCGAGCGGCACGCCCGGCGACATCGTCAACGTCGCTTCCACCGCCGCCAAGCGCGCCTGGCCCAACGCCAGCGCCTACCACGCCAGCAAATGGGGCCTGCTCGGCCTGTCGCATGCGCTGCACGCGGAACTGCGCCCCTACGACATCCGCGTCACGGCGGTGGTTGCCGGCGGCATGCGCACGCCCTTCCTGCTCGACCGTTTTCCCGATCTCGACCCGGCCCGGCTGCAGGACCCGGCCACCGTCGCCCTTGCCATCCGCCAGGTGCTGCTGCTACCGCGCGAAAGCGTGATCCCCGAACTCACCATCCTGCCGATGCAGGAAACCTCGTGGCCATGAAGGCCGTCTTCATCGACAAGGACGGGACGCTGGTGGACGACCTGCCCTACAACGTGGAACCGCGCCGCATCACCTTGTGCAGCGGCGCCGGTGCCGCGCTGCGGCTGCTGGCCCGGCTCGACTACCGCCTGTTCGTGGTCAGCAACCAGGCCGGCGTCGCCTTCGGCCGCTTTCCCGAAAGCGCACTGGCCGGCGTCGCCGACCGCCTGCACGACCTGCTGTTCCGCGAGCGCCTGAACCTGGACGGCTTTTATTACTGTCCGCACCACCCGGAAGGCAGCGTGGCCGCCTACGCCCACGACTGCCACTGCCGCAAGCCGATGCCCGGCCTGCTGCTGAAAGCGGCCCACGAGCACGGCATCGACCTGCGCGCGTCATGGATGGTCGGCGACATCCTGCACGACGTCGAAGCCGGCAACCGCGCCGGCTGCCGCACCATCCTGCTCGACAACGGCAACGAAACCGAATGGCGGCTCGGCCCGCGCCGCATCCCGACCCGGATGGCGCCCGACCTGTACACGGCGGCAGTCCTGATCGCCAGCCACGCGGAGCAGGCATGAATGCCGTCCACCCCGGCTGGCGGTCGGCGCGCCGCATCCTGTGCGTGCGCCTGGATTCGCTCGGCGACGTGCTGATGTGCACGCCGGCGCTGCGGGCGCTGCGCGCCGGCCTGCCGGGACGCCAGCTGACCCTGCTCGGCTCGGCTGCCGGGGC
>Ga0308168_1002475_pt1 | contig 15153 bp, 20 predicted proteins | sample PhyCR2_FD_202133 | JGI IMG/M metagenome (GOLD analysis project Ga0308168, IMG submission 202133) | Phyllosphere microbial communities from UC Gill Tract Community Farm, Albany, California, United States - DLSLRC.R2 | ecosystem: Host-associated > Plants > Phyllosphere > Unclassified | place: USA... | reverse complement strand
ATCATGGCGTCCGTGAAGGACCTGGCCGACAACGGTGAAATCGAAGTCCAGCTGTTCGCCGAGGCGACCGCCGAATGAAGCAGTTCCGGCCTTACCACTTCCCACCCCTGGCGCAATTCCTGGCCGCGAGCCGCGAAGGCAATGCGCCTGCCTCGTCCTCGTCTACCCCGGAAGAGGACTGGCAGGGTGCGATGGCCGACGGTTTCCGCCAGGGCCAGCAGGACGGCTACGACGTCGGCGTCGAGCAGGGCCGCAGCGATGGCCATGACGCCGGCCACGCCGAGGGCCTGGCACGCGGTATCGAAGAAGGCCGCCGGCAGGCGCTGGCCGAGCTGGAGGCAATGGCCAAGCCAGTGGACGCCATGCTGCGCGGGCTGAAGAAGCTCAAGACCGAATACAAGAATGCCCAGCGCAAGGAAGTCGTGGACCTGGTCGGCAAGATCGCGCGCCAGGTGATCCGCGCCGAACTGGCGCTGCAGCCGACCCAGATGCTGGCCTTGGTCGACGAAGCCCTGTCGGCGATGCCGCCGACCCGCGACGAAGTCGAAGTGATGTTGAATCCCGAGGAAATGAAGCGCATCCAGGAACTGGACCCGAAGCGCGCCAAGAAGTGGAATCTGCTGGCCGACCCGCGCCTGGAGCCGGGCGAGTGCCGCGTGAAAGCCGGCGACCATGAAGTCGACGCCGGCTGCCAGGGCCGCCTTGCCGCCTGCATGGAGCAGGTGCGTGACGCCCTCTCTGCCGAAGATCGGGAGGCCGCAGAGTGACCGCGCTGGCCGAAACCCTGCGTTCGCTCGACATTGGCGCAGTGCCGGTGGCCACGCCCACCGGGCGCCTGGTCGCGGTACAGGGCCTGCTGCTCGAGAGCGTCGGTGTGCGCCTGCACACCGGCCAGCGCTGCCGCGTCGAACTGGTCGACGGCGACTGGCTGGACGCGCAGGTCGTGGGCTTTCGCGACAAGGTGACTTACCTGATGCCGTTCAAGCAGACCGACGGCCTGGTGACCGGCGCCCGTGTGCTGCCTGTTTCCGGCCAGTCCAGCATCCAGATCGGCCCGCAATGGATGGGCCGCATGGTGAATGGCCTGGGCGAGCCGATCGACGGCCTGGGGCGCCTTGGCGGCGACCAGACCTTGTCGACCACGCCGCCCAAGGTCAATCCGCTGCGCAAGGCCCCGGTCGAGGAGCCGCTGGACGTCGGCGTGCGCGCGATCAACTCGATGCTCACGATCGGCAAGGGCCAGCGGGTCGGCCTGATGGCCGGTTCGGGCGTCGGCAAATCGGTGCTGCTCGGCCTGATCACGCGCCAGACCGTGGCCGACGTGATCGTGGTCGGCCTGATCGGCGAACGTAACCGCGAGGTGCGCGAATTCGTCGAGAAGTCGCTCGGCCCGGAAGGTTTGAAGCGCGCAGTGCTGGTGGTGGCTCCGGCCGACGAATCGCCGCTGATGCGCGTGATGGCCACCGAATTGTGCCACTCGATCGCGGCGCATTTCCGCGATCGCGGCCAGAACGTGCTGCTGCTGTGCGACTCGCTGACCCGCTACGCGATGGCGCTGCGCGAAGTCGCGTTGTCGCTGGGCGAACCGCCGGCCACGCGCGGCTATCCGCCGTCGGTGTTCTCGAACCTGCCGCAGCTGTGCGAATCGGCCGGCAATGGCGAGAACCCGAACGGCAGCATGAGCGCGATCTACACCGTGCTGGCCGAAGGTGACGACCAGCAGGACCCGGTGGTCGACAGCGCCCGCGCGATCCTGGACGGCCACATCGTCCTCACCCGCGAACTGGCCGAGCGCGGCCACTACCCGGCGATCGACGTCGCCCAGTCGATCAGCCGCTGCATGGCCCAGGTGGTGTCGCCCGAGCACTCGCAGGCGGCGCGCAAGCTGAAGGCCGCGATGGCCAAGCACGCCCGCGTGCGCGACCTGATCCCGCTCGGCGCCTACCAGCCGGGCGCCGATCCGGAAACCGACCGCGCGGTGAAGCTGCATCCGCACATCGAGGCATTCCTGTGCCAGGGCACCAAGGAAGACGCGCCGTTCGCACCTTGCGTCGAACAGCTGAAGGCGATGATGGCATGAGCAAGCAGAACACGATAGACAGCCTCGGCACCTTGGTGCGCCTGCGCAGCACCGAAGTCGACCGCCTGCAGGCCGACATGGCTCGCCAGGAATCGATGCGCGCGCGCTACCAGGCCACTGTCGATCGCCTGACCGAGCTCGCGGTCGGCAGCGGACCGTCGGCGCAGGCAGGCAGCAAGCTGTCGCCGGCGCTGGCCGCCAACTGCGGCAATTACAAGCAGGCCGTGTTCGCGCTGGCCGATACCCAGCGCACCGACCTGCACCTGCACGAAGCGAACATGGCGGTCTCGCAGCGCAACCTGGCCCAGGCCTGGACCAGACGCGAGCTGCTCGGCAAGGTGCTGGCCCAGCAGGAAGCCGCGTTCGCGCGCGAGCAGGACCGCACCCAGCGCAAACGTGAAGATGACATCGCCACGCAGTCGTGGCTGGCAAATCAATAAGGAGCAAGCATGTCCAGTATTACCGCCCCAACCTACGATCCGACCAGCACTGCGCAGGCGATGGCGCAGAAGACCACTGCGGCCGCGCAGCAGATGCTGACCAACAAGACCAACGCCGCGAGTGCTACCTCGAAGGCCTTGTCGTCGCTGAGCTCGGCGATCTCCGCTTTCCAGTCCAGCCTCAGTTCGCTGACCGGCGTCGGCAAATCGATGCTGGCCCAGAGCGCCAAGCTGTCCGACACCTCGATCGGCACCGCCACCGCCAAGCCGACGGCGGCAGCGGGCAGCTACAGCCTGAAGGTCGACCGCCTGGCCACGGCCAGCCAGATATCGTTCACGCCGTCGAACACCGCGCCGGTCAAGGGTACCCTGACCATTACGCTGGCGGCGTCGGATGGGGGCACGACGCCCAAGCCAAAGTCGCCGGCGACCGCGAGCTTCCCGGTCGACCTGAGCACGGCGAACACGGACGGCGACGACGTCCTGAGCGTGCGCGAAGTGGCAGCGGCCATCAACAACGCGCCGCAGAACGGCGGCAAGGTGTCGGCCGGCGTGGTAACCGTCGACGGCGTGCCCCAGCTGGTCCTGACCTCGAAGAACACCGGCGCCGCGAACAGCATCTGGGTGGAATCTTCGGTCGATGACTTGGACAAGCCGGAGTACGACCTGGGAACCTCTACCGAGGTAACCAAGGCGCAGGATGCGCTGGTCTTTTACGGCAGCACGCCAATCACCAGCGCGTCGAACACCTTCACCAACATCGACGGCGTCTCGATGACCTTCACGCGCGCCCAGAGCGCGAGCGAAGCGCCGTTCACGCTGAGCGTGGGCGGCGACAACAGCGGCACCGTCTCGAACGTGCAGGCCTTCGTCGACGCCTACAACAAGCTCAAAAGCGCCATCGACAGCCTGGTCGATCCGGGCGACGCGGCGAGCGGCAAGGCTGGCGGCGCTTTCGCGCACGATGCCGGCGTCAAGACGCTGCAAAGCCGCCTTGTCAGCCTGGTACGTCCGGCCGGCGGGAGTTCGCTGGCCAGCTTCGGCATCGTTGCCGCGCGCGACGGCACGCTGACGCTCGATACCACGCGCCTGACGAAGCAGCTTGCTATCTCGCCCACCGGCCTCGACCAGCTGATCGGTTCGGCCAGCCAGGCCAGCCCGACCGGCGTGGCCGGTGCGCTCAACAGCTACCTGAACACCTGGAGCAACAGCGCCAACGGCCAGCTCAAGGGCCGTTCGGATGCCACGTCCAAACTGCAGTCCGAGCTCACCAAGCGCCAGACCGACCTGGACGCGCAGTTCGACGCGGCCTACCAGCGCTACCTCAAGCAATTTACCGATCTGCAGGCCCTGCAATCGCGGATGAACAGCAATGTGTCGATGTTCGACGCCCTGTTCAGCAACGACAAGTCCAACTGAGAGATACCCGATGTCTTATCAAGAAGCCTACGGCAGCTATCACGCCGTGAACCTGGAAGCGCAGGCCTCGCGCGCTTCGCCGATCGAACTGGTCCTGCTGCTCACCGACGGCCTGCTCGAAGAGCTGGCCCGCGCCCGCGCGCACATCGTCGGCAAGCGCTACGAAGCCCGCGCCAGCAGCATCAACAAATGCATCGACATTATCAACGGCCTGTCCAGCTCCCTCGATTTCGAGAGCGGCGGCGAAGTCGTCGCCAACCTGGCCAACCTGTACGAGTTCTGCGTCCAGCACCTGAATGCGGCCGGTATCAAGCAGGATCCGAAAATGGTCGACGAAGTCGCCAAGGTCATGACCACGATTCGCCAGGGCTGGGCCGGCGTGCAGGCGCGCAATGGATAAGTCGGCCGCCCTGCTCCGTATCGCCGAGTCGCTGCGCGGTGCCGCCGACGGCGCCGCCTGGGAACAGGTGGCGCAGATGACGCACGCACTGGCGCCCCAGCTCGAGGCGCTGGCCGCTCGCGGTCCGCTGAGCGGCGCCGAACGCGCCGCCCTGCAGCGCCTGCGCGAAGCCCACGACCACGCGGCCGAGGCGGTCGCCGCCGCGGCGCGTGCACTGAAGGCCCGCATGGACGACATGCAGGCAACCAAGGACGGCTGGCTGGCCTACGCGATGCAGAACGCCAGCGAATCGGGCCTGAGCCAGGCATGAGCATGATGATGACGACCATGACCCAGTCCGCTGCAGTTTCGGCAAAGAGCCAGGATAGTGCCGCACCGGCCCAGGCTGCGGATGTGAAAGACGCGGCGTTCCAGCCGGGCGCCGCGCAGGCAGGCAATGCCGCGCAGCCGTTCGCCGCCTGGCTTGGCGGCCAGGCCCAGGCCGCGGCGCTGGCGCTCCAGGCCGGGCAGCCGGCCGATGGCGCCGGACAGGATGGCGCGGTCAAGGCAAACGACGCCGATGCCGCCAACGCCTCCGCCGGCGAAGACGATGCCGCTGCCGCTGCCGCGCAGCCGCAGGATGGCGCGCTGCTGGCCGCGATGGCCATGCCCTTGATGCCCCTGAGCGCGGTCCAGGTGGCGCAGGCCGTGCAGGCCGCGCAGCCGTCCGGCGCGCAGCCCGGCGATGCAGACGATGCACCGGCCGCCGGTACGCAAGCCGTGTCCGCAGTCGGGGACCACGGCAAGGGCAGCGATGCCGGCCGCCGTGCCGCAACGACGGACCGCGCTGCCGCCCTGCCCCTGGCAGGCGAGGCCGCCGCAGCCCCGGCCGCGCGTCCGGTGGCTACCCAGGCCGATGCCGCGCCCGCGGTGCGCTTTGCCGTCCACGCGCAGGCAGATGCCGGTAGCGGCGCCCGCGACGGCGGCGAACACGCGGCCGGCGGCAACGGCAATGGCAGCAGCGCGGCATCGGCCGCCGCGATCGCCGGCGCCGCCGCTTCCCAGCCGGCGTCCGCCGCCCCGGCAGCCGACACCGTCAAGCTGTCCGGCCCGCCGACCGCCTGGCGCCAGAGCCTACAGGAAGCACTGGGCGAGCGCATGCACCTCCAGGTCGGCAAGGGTATCGAGCAGGCCGTGATCCGCCTCGAACCGCCGCAGCTGGGCCGCATCGACATCGCGATCCGCCACAGCGCCGGTTCGCTGGAAGTGAACATCTCGGCCACCAATAGCGAAGTGCTGCGCCAGCTGCAGACCGTCAGCGACAACCTGCGCAGCGACCTGTCGCAGCGTCAGTTCACCGAAGTCGCGGTGACGGTCGCGCCGGCGCCGAAGAGCGGTGCGGCGCCGTTCGGCGATCCGCAGCAGGGCCGCGGCCGCCAGCAGGACCGCGAGCAGGAAGACAAGCAGCCCGGCCGCGCCCTGGCCGAGGCAGGCAACAACGCGTCCGGGTTTTCCCTCGGTGGACGCGACCACGCATAACGAAGAATGAGCAAAATGAAGAAGATTATCGCCATCGCCGGCGCCGTGATCGTCAGCGCTGCCGCCGCGGGCGGTGCGGTCTGGTGGTTCATGCCCAAGCCGGCCGTCGCGGCAGGCGCGGAAAAGAAGGAAGCCGAGAAGCCGAAGGAAGCCAAGCCGCTCAAGTACGTCACCCTCGACAAAGTCATCGTGATGCTGCGCCGCGGTCCGAACGACGGCGAAAGCCATTACCTGTCGACCGACCTGGTGTTCGCCACCGAGCCGTCCAAGGAAAAGGAAACCAAGGAAAACCTGCCGCTGCTGCGCAGCCTGGCGGTGCGCACGCTGTCGGGCTACACGATGGCCGAGGCCTCGGCGATGACGGTCGATAAGTACGCCGAGCAGCTGAACCACTCCTTCAACGCCGAGTATGAGCGCACGCACGCGGAAAAGCCGTTTGCGGAAGTCATGATCGGCAAGCTGATCATCGAATAACGCTTGCGAAACGCAGAGGACAACGTGGGTTACATGACCGACTACGCCGACAGCTACGCCAGTACCGAATACGCCGGCGCCGCCGCCCATGCCGCGATGAGCGCCAAGGACGAGCAGCGCCACCTGGTCGCCTACGCGCCGCTGGTCAAGCGCATCGCGCGCCAGCTCAACTCGCAGGTATCGGCTGCGATGGGGCGCGAGGACATGGAGCAGATCGGGCTGATGGGTCTACTGGAAGCGCTGCGCCGCTACGGCACGCCCGACAAGGGCTTTGCCAGCTACGCGTCCCTGCGCGTGCGCGGCGCCATCCTCGACGAACTGCGCCGCCAGGACTGGCGTCCGCGCGCCGTGCGCCAGGACAGCCACAAGATGCGCGACGCCGTGCGCGCCCTCACCCGCAAGCTGGGCCGCGAGCCGAACGACAAGGAAGCCGCGGACGCCCTCGGCATCAGCCAGGACGAGTGGCGCCAGTTCCTGCTCGACGATGTCGCCGAGGAGCTGCTCAGCTTCGACGACGTGCTGCAGGAAGCGGCCGACCGCGCCCACAACGCGCCCGGCCCGGAAGAGCAGTTCATGGTGCGCCGCAGCCTCGAGCAGGCCCTGAACGCGCTGACCGAGCGCGAGCAGCGCGTGATCCAGATGATTTATGAATTCGAGCTCAGCTACAAGGAAATTGCGGCCGTGCTCGACCTGTCCGATGCCCGCGTCTGCCAGCTCAACAAGAGCGCACTGGCCAAGATGAAGGCGGCGCTGGCGCAGGCCTGAACGACCTAACAAGAAAGGTAACAACCATGCAAATCCTTGGCATCCTGATCGTGCTGGGCGCCGTGTTCGGCGGCTACATGATGATGGGCGGTACGCCCGGCGCCATCTGGCAGCCGATCGAACTGCTCGTCATTTGCGGCGCCGCGCTCGGCGCGCTGGTGCTGGCCAACCCCAAGCACGTGCTGGTCGAGATGCTCGGCCAGATGAAGAAAATCGTCGGCAAGCACAAGCACGATTCGGAGTTCCAGCGCCAGCTGCTGCTGCTGATGTACGAACTGCTGCAGACCGCCGCGGGCGGCCTGAAGGCGCTCGACGCCCACGTCGAGGCACCGAAGGAAAGCCCGATGTTCCAGCGCTACCCGCTGATCCTGGAGGAGCCGAAGCTGCTGGCTTTCATCGTCGATAACTTCCGTCTGATGGCGATGGGCAAGATCAACGCCCACGAGCTGGAAGGCGTGCTGGAACAGGAGCTGGAAGCGATCCACGAAGAGCTGACCCAGCCGGCCAAGTCGCTGCACAAGGTCGCCGAGGGCATGCCGGGCTTCGGCATCCTGGCCGCGGTGCTGGGCATCGTCATCACCATGAACTCGGTCGGCGAAGGCGCCGACACCGCCGAGATCGCGGAACACATCGGTGCGGCGATGGTCGGCACCTTCATCGGCATCTTCTTCTGCTACGGCGTGCTGGATCCGATCTCCGGGATGATGAAGCAGCTGGTCAATTCGGAAGCTTCGACCATGGAGACCGTGAAGGTCGTGCTGGTCACCCACGTGGCCGGCAAGCCGCCGCTGCTCGCAATCGACGCCGGCCGCCGCCTGATCCAGCTGAACACCAAGCCGAGCTTCGCCCAGCTGGAAGCCTGGATCAACGCGATGGCGGACGGCGAAGACGCCGGCGCGGCCAAGAAGCGCGCCTGATAAGCGCCCCAATGAACGGAACCAAGCAGCATGCAAGCAGATAAAAAGGGCGACAAGCACCACGGTGAAACCATCGTCAAGCGTGGCGGCGGCAAGCACCACGACGACGAGCACGGCGGCGCCTGGAAGGTGGCATTCGCCGACTTCTGCATGGCGCTGATGGCGCTGTTCCTGGTGCTGTGGCTGATCGCCGCGCGCGACGCGGCAGCCATCAAGAGCATCGTGCGCGACAACACCGCCGCCGGCCTGATCGAAGGCAGCGGCGGCAAGCCCGAGATCGCCGGCAACCCGAGCGGCAGCCTGATCGAACGCTTCCCGATGCCGAAGGCGAACGGCGGCGCGCAGGGCCCGGACAGCGGCGGCAAGGCGACGACGCCGGCCGCCGCCCGCACCAAATACGAATCGGCGTCCGAACTGGCGGCGCTGGCCCACGCGCTGCAGCAGATGAGCGCCGATGCCGGTCTGGCATCGAACCTTGCCACCGTGGTCACGCCGGAAGGCCTGCGCGTGATGCTGCACGATACCGACCGCCAGGGCATGTTCGTGCGCGGCAGCCCGATTCTCGTTAGCCGTTTTTCAAAACTGTTGCGTGCAATGGCGCCGCTGTTCGAAAAAATGGAAAATCAAATGCTGATCGTAGGCCACACCGACTCCTTGCAGTACACTAGCAAGGACCCGAACAGCTACTCCAACTGGAGTCTGTCGTCGCACCGCGCGCTGGCTGCGCGCGCCCAGCTCCTGACCGGCGGCATGCGCAAGGAAAGCGTCCTGCAAGTGGTCGGCATGGCCGACCGTGCCCCTGTCGACGCCGCGAAACCCGACGCTTCCGTCAATCGCCGTATCGAATTGCTGATCCTGACCTCGAAACAGGCCGCCTCCGTCACCGCCATGTTCGGCACGCCCGCCCAGCTTGAAGAGCTGAACAAGGACGTGTCGATCACCAAGGCCGGCGACGAAGCGCTCAAGGAACTGCGCAGCCAACTGCCGAAGAAACCATGACGATTCAATCCAAAACCCGAGGATCCCGAATGAAGATCACTGGCGCCTCCACTCCTTCCATTTCGATCGCGCCGCAAGCCGGCGGCCCCGTGGCCGCGCCAGTCGCCGCGCCCGCTGTCGTTGCCAATGAAGCGCTCGAATCGGCAGTGCTGCAGCCGGCGCAAGGCGCGCTCAAGGCCATGCCCGACTTCGACGCCGCCAGGGTCGCCGAATTGCGCGACGCCCTGTCCAAAGGCGAGCTGCCGTTCGATGCCGGCCGTCTGGCGGGCCTGATCCAGCGCTTCCATGGCAGCCAGGGCTGAGCGATGAGCCGACTGACCCGCGACCAGGCCGTCGCCCGCCTGCTGGACGGCATCCAGTCCGACCTGCAGGCCTGCGGCACCATCCGCGAGCTGCTGGAACGCCAGTTCCAGGCCGCGCTGCGCCACCAGGCCGCCGAACTAGGCGCCCTTGCCGAACAACTCATGCCGCAGCTGGACAGCATGGAGCAGCGCCGCCTGCAGCGCGTACAGCTGGTGCGCGCCCTGCACGGCGCCGACGCGACCATGGACAAGCTGTTGACCGGCCTGGCGCCGGCGCAACGCGCCAGCGCCAGCGCCGACTGGGCACGCCTGGAACAGCTGGTCCGCGACTGCAAGCAGGCCACTACCCGCAACGGCAAGCTGATGGCCGACCAATACACCGTGATGCAGCGCGTGCTGCACGGCGAGGACCAACTGTATGCGCCACGCTGACCTGAACACCGCCTTCACCCCAGCCACCGCCCCCACCGCGCCGACCCGCCCCACCGCCGGCATCGGCAGCGGCCTGGGTAGCCAGTTCGGCGGCGTGTTCGGCTCTGTGCAGGAAGAAGTCGCCTCCTTCATCCAGAACGGCGACGGCGACAGCTTCAGCGCCGGCAGCGCGACGCTGAGCCCCGAAGGCAGCGTCTGGCAGGCACGCGCCAGCCAGGCCGCGAACGCCATCGTCGGCGACGGCGATGCCAACCCCGACCAGCAAGCCTTCCTGGCAAGTATCGCCCCCTGGGCCAAGGAAGCGGCCGACAAGTTGGGCGTCGCCCCCGAACTGGTCTCTGCCCACGCTGCGCTGGAATCGGGCTGGGGCCAGCGCCCGTTGCGCAATGCCGACGGCAGCTCGACCCACAACCTGTTCGGCATTAAGGCCGGCAATAGCTGGAAAGGCGGCGTCGCCGAATCGGCCACCACCGAATACGTCGGCGGCGCGGCGCTCAGGACGAGTGCGCGCTTTCGCGCCTATCCGGACCAGGCCAGCGCCTTCCGCGACTACGCCCAAATGCTGACCAATAACCCGCGCTTCCGCGGCGCCCTCGGTGCCGGCAGCGACGCCCATGCCTTCGCCTCCGGCCTGGCCAAGGGCGGCTATGCAACCGACCCGGCCTATGCCGCCAAGCTGTCGCGCCTGGCCGGCAAGCTGCAAGGGCTCAGTGGCTGAACCCTCTCTTTACGGGGCGATAGGCTCGACCGTACCTTGCCCCGACACCCGCATCCGCACGACCTGCCCGCTGCCGGCGTTACGCACCCGGACCACGGCACCGCGCGCGCCGGCATCCAGCGCCTCGCCGGCGGTGCTGACTTCGATGCCTTCGCGGCGCGCCATCATGACGACGGCATCGCCGCGCTTGACCAGAACCGGGCTGCTGAGCTGCCCGCTGCGCAAAATGTCTCCTGGGCGCAACATGCGACGTGACATTTGTCCGACCGCTTCGTCGGGCGAACTGATCGGATCGGCAATGTTGGAAATATCACGGCGCTCGATCGTAACTTGTGAGTCAAGCAAGGCTTCGTTGGCCGCGACCGGTGCCGCGGCGATCGCCACCATGGCCGTGACGCGGGCCCGAACGATGTACTGGTACCGCCACCCAGGCGTGTCGTTACAGCGCGCCAGGAAGCGCATCCGCTGGGGGAAACGGGTATCGAGCGCTTCGATGACGACATTCTGGGCGCACGGCGGCGCGGCGCGGGCGGCCACGACGGCGACATCGAATTGCGGCTCCGTCAAGCCGGCGGCAGCCATTTGCCGGTCGAGTTCGGCACGGGCAGCTTGCTCAATTTGCACTGAAATCGACTGCGGTGCGGCTTGCGCGAGTGCACTAAGTAGCGCAAATGTCGAAGCAACAAGGGTTGCCTTACAGAAAGCAATCATTAGAAAATAGCGTCAGCGAAAAAACCTGATTCTAACCAATCACACCGAAGTTCTAACAAGGAGGTTCCTGCACATGACGATTAACTTCAAGGACGCGCTCGGAGTGCATGCCGACGCGCTCGAGTTGCGCGCCGAGCGCACCAAGGTGTTGGCCGCCAACATCGCGAACGAGAGCACGCCAGGCTTCACCGCACGCGACCTCGATTTCGGCGCCATGCTGCAGGAACGTCAGGACGCCGACAGCGGCGCGCCGAGCCTGAGCGACGGCTCGCCGCTATACCGCGTGCCCTACCACCCCAGCGCCGACGGCAACACCGTCGAGATCGGGGTCGAGCAGGCCGCGTTCTCGCAGAACGCTTCGGATTTCAATACCAGCCTCACGTTCATCAACATGCAGCTGCGTGGCTTGGCAAAAGCCATCAACGGACAATAATCGCCATGGGTTTCAAGGACATCTCCCAGATCGCCGGCTCGGCGATGGCGGCGCAATCGGTGCGCCTCAACACGATCGCCAGCAACCTGGCCAACGCCGACGTCGCGGCCGGCTCCGAAGCCGAAGCTTACCGCGCGCGCAAGCCGGTGTTCGCCGCCGTGATGGACAACGCGGCCGGCGGCAGCGTGCGCGTGCTGGACGTGGTGCAAAGCGCCGAGCCGCTGCGCCGCGTGCACGAGCCGGACAATCCCAAGGCCGACGCCGAAGGCATGGTCTATTACACCAACGTCAATGAAGTGGCCGAGATGGCCGACATGATGTCGGCATCGCGTGCCTTCGAGACCAATGTCGAGGTGCTGGGCCGCATCAAGGGCATGCAGCAGTCGCTGCTGAAACTGGGAGAAAGCTGATGGTCACGACCACCTCCACCTCGAACAATCTGGCCAACAACACCGCCGCCACCCAGCCGTCCGGCAAAGTGGCCGCGCAGGCGACCACCAACGAAAACCGCGACATGTTCACCAAGCTGCTGGTGGCGCAGATCCAGAACCAGGATCCGCTGTCGCCGCAGGATCCGACCACCTACGTCAACCAGCTGTCGCAGCTGTCCCAGACCGAGGCGCTGCAGAACCTGTCGCAGATGAGCACCGCCAACGCCACCATCCTGCAGAGCATGCAGACGCTGGCCATGGGCGGCCAGGTCGGCTCGGAAGTCACGGTGGCCACCAACACCCTCAAGCTGGAAGGCGGTACCGTGCACGGCACGATCCAGCTGAACGGCGCCAGCAGCGCCACCTCGCTGGTACTCACCGGCCAGGATGGCCAGCAGCACACGATCGAACTGGGCGCCCACGGCTCCGGTTCGCAAAGTTTCACGATCGATCCGGATGCCCTCGGCCTGCCTCCGGGGACCTATGCGATCCAGGCCAAGCCGTCGGACGGCACCTCCCCGCAGATCGAAGTCGCTGCACGCCTGAACAGCGTGCGCGTCGCGAACGGCGGCGTGGTGCTGCAGGTGGCGAACATCGGCGAGGTGAACCCCTCGTCCATCACCGGCTTCAACGGTAAAACCGCATCTTAAAGAACAAGGAATCGACATGAGCTTCGACATCGCACTGTCCGGCATCCAGGCCATCAACCAGTCCCTGGAAACCACCTCCAACAACATCGCCAACGCCGCCACTTACGGCTTCAAGAGCAGCCGCGCGAACTTCGCCTCGGTTTATGGCGGCACCCAGGCCAATGGCGTCGAGGTCGGCTCGCTGACCCAGACCATCGGCCAGAACGGCTCGACCCAGACCACCGGCCGCGGCCTCGACGCCGCCATCGACGGCCGTGGCTTCTTCGTCAGCCGCGATCCGCAGGGCGGCCTGACCTACACCCGCGTCGGCATCTTCTCGACCGACACCAAGGGCTTCCTGATCGACAGCAACGGCAAGAAGGTCCAGGGCTACGGCCCGGCCAAGGGCGGCGCGCTGGGCGCCATGGGCGACATCCAGGTGCCGACCGGCCAGATCGACGCTTCGCCGACCACCGGCATCGCCTTCATCGGCAACCTGTCCGCCGACTGGACCGCGCCGAAGACCGCTGCCTTCAACGCCGCCGACTCGACCAGCTACAACATGGTCAAGCAGTCGATCGTCTACGACTCGCTGGGCTCGCAGCACACCGTCTCGCAGTATTTCGTGAAGACCGCCGACGACACCGTCACTGTCCACTACAAGTTCGACGACAATCCGGCCGAAGCGACCACCAACGCCCTGAAGTTCGACAGCAAGGGCCAGTTGGCTGCCACCACCACCCCGATGGCGCTGAGCCTGACGCCGAAGGGCGGCGCCAACCCGATCGCCTTCAACATCGACTACACCGGCACCACCAAGTTCGCCGGCGAAGCCACCACCACCACCAACCGCAGCGACGGCTATGCCTCGGGCGCCTTCGTCGGCGTCGAACTGGCGGCGGACGGCTCGCTGGTCGCCAAGTACAGCAACGACCAGTCGCAAGTGGTCGGCACCGTCGCCATCGCGACCTTCGCCAACGAAGGCGCACTGCAGGCCATCAGCGACACCAGCTGGACCGCCAACGCCGATTCCGGCGCCGCCCTGTACAACATCCCGGGCGTGGGCCTGTCGGGCAAGCTGTCCACCGGCGCGCTGGAAGGCTCGAACGTCGACATCACCTCGGAACTGGTCGGCCTGATGACCTCGCAGCGCAACTACCAGGCCAACTCGAAGGTGCTGACCACCGAGAGCCAGATGATGCAGGCCCTGATGCAGGCCCTGTAAGCGGACCGCGATAGACGATGGATAAACTGATCTTCACCGCCGTCTCCGGCGCCGAGCGCCTGCTGAAATCGCAGCAGGTCCATGCCAACAACCTGGCGAACATGGACACGTCGGGCTTCCGCGCCAGCATGGAAGTCGCCGGCAACCAGGAACTCGCCGGCTTCGGCTACGACGACCGCCACCTGTCGACCATGGAAGCCAACACGATCTCGACCCGCGCCGGCAGCGTGCGCGAGACCGGGCGCCCGCTGGACGTCGCGATCGGCGGCAAGGGTTACCTGGCCGTGCAGTACGGCGACAACGAAGCCTATACCCGCTCGGGCGAGATCGAGATCGACGCCAACGGCGCGCTGTCGGTCCGCGGCCGTCCGCTGCTCGGCGAAGGCGGTCCGATCACCCTACCGCCGCACACCGCGGTGGAAATCGGCACCGACGGCACGATCTCGGTGCTGACCGAAGGCGCAACCCAGATGCAGGTCGTCGACAAGCTGAAGCTCGTGAATGCCGAAGGCGCCGAGCTGACCAAGAACGAGGCCGGCCTGATCGTCACGCGCGACGGCGCCAACCTGGCGGCCGATCCGGCGGTCAGCGTCAAGCCGCGCGCCCTCGAAGGTTCCAACGTCTCGGCGGTCGAGGAGATGGTCGCGACCATGAGCCTGAACCGCAGCTTCGAAATCCAGATGCGCCTCTTCAAGGCCAGCGACAGCATGAATGAAGCGGGCAACCGTCTCATCGGCGGCTGATACGAACCCAATAGAATAAGGAGTAGTCCATGAATCCAGCAATGTGGATCAGCAAGACCGGTGTGCAGGCCCAGGACGCGAAACTGCAGGCCATCGCCAACAACCTGGCCAACGTGAACACCGTCGGCTTCAAGCGCGACCGCGTGGTCTTCGAAGACCTGTTCTACCAGGTCGACAAGCAGCCGGGCGCGCAGACCGCCGACAACACCGTCTCCAACGGCGTCCAGCTCGGTAACGGAACGCACATCGTCGGCACCCAGAAGGTCTTCACCAACGGCAGCCTCCAGACCACCGGCCAGTCGCTCGACGTGGCGATTTCCGGCAACGGCTTCCTGCAGGTGCGCCGTCCGGACGGCCAGCCGGCCTACACCCGCGCCGGCCAGCTGCAGGTCGACGCCAACGGCGTGCTGAGCAACGCCCAGGGCCTGCCGCTGGTGCCGCAGATCACGGTGCCGAACAACGCGACCGCCATCACCATCGGCGAAAACGGCATGGTCAGCGCGACCGTCCCGGGCAG